>Ga0196976_1000760_pt1 | contig 18357 bp, 16 predicted proteins | sample S3v_513CmetaG_FD_148644 | JGI IMG/M metagenome (GOLD analysis project Ga0196976, IMG submission 148644) | Soil microbial communities from Anza Borrego desert, Southern California, United States - S3+v_5-13C | ecosystem: Environmental > Terrestrial > Soil > Desert | place: USA: California...
GTGCCGAACGTCGAGTCCCTCGGCCGCCTCACGTCCGCGCAACTGGCGGAGCAGTACGCCCACGCCTCGATCTACTGCCTCCCCGCGCGCTACGAGCCGTTCGGCCTGACGATTCTCGAGGCGGCGCTGTCGCGCTGCGCGCTCGTCCTCGGCGACATCGCCAGCCTGCGCGAGATGTGGGACGGCGCCGCCGTCTTCGTCTCGCCTTCCGATGAGGGAGCGCTGCGCGCCGCGCTCGAGGAGTTGATCGCCGACCAGCCGCGGCGGGCGGCACTGGCCGAGGCAGCGGCGCGCCGCGCGGACATGTTCGCTCCGCAGACGCTGGCGCGGCGCTACCTGGCCGCATATCAGGAGCTGGCCCAGGAGGTCTTCGCGTGAAGATCGTTTTCTTCGTGCACTCGCTGCTCTCCGACTGGAACCATGGCAACGCGCACTTTCTGCGCGGCGTGGTGACGGAGCTGCTCGAGCGCGGTCACCGCGTCGACGTGTACGAGCCGCACGACGCGTGGAGCCTGGCCAACCTGCTCGCCGACGCCGGACCGGCCGCGCTGGACGCATTCCAGGCCGCGTATCCGCGCCTGCAGCCGCGGCGCTACGAGCTCGGCTCGCTCGACCTGGAGCGCGCGCTCGACGGCGCCGACCTGGTCATCGTCCACGAGTGGAACGACCGCGAGCTCGTGGCGCGGGTCGGCCGGCATCGCGCCGCCGGCGGAGGCTTCCGGCTCCTCTTCCACGACACCCATCACCGCGCGGTCACGGCGCCCGAGGAGATGGCGGAGTACGACCTGCGGGATTACGACGGCGTGCTCGCCTTCGGCGGGCGGATCCGCGACCTCTACCTCGAGCGCGGCTGGGCCGCGCGCGCCTGGACGTGGCACGAGGCCGCCGACGTGCGCGTCTTCCACCCGCTGGAGCGCGATGCGGAGGGAGACCTGGTCTGGATCGGCAACTGGGGGGACGGCGAGCGCAGCGCGGAGCTGGAGACGTTCCTCATCAAACCGGTGCGTGCCCTGCAGCTGATGACGGACGTCCACGGCGTACGCTATCCGGAGCACGCCGTCGCGCTGCTGCGGAACAGCGGCATCGCCTATCGCGGCTGGCTGCCGAACTTCCTCGTCCCCGAGGTCTTCGCGCGGCACCGGGTGACCGTGCACGTGCCGCGGCGGCCGTACGTCGAGGCGCTGCCGGGGATCCCCACCATTCGCGTGTTCGAGGCGCTGGCGTGCGGCATCCCGCTCGTGTCGGCGCCGTGGAGCGACGCGGAATCCCTCTTCGCCCCCGGTACCGACTTCCTCGTCGCGCACGATGAAGTCGAAATGACGCGCCAGTTGCGCGCCGTCCTGTTCGAGAAGGGGCTCGCGGAGTCGCTGCGCGCGCACGGCCTCGAGACCATCCGCGCGCGGCACACGTGCGCGCATCGCGTGGACGAGCTCCTCGCGATCTGCAAGACCCTGGATGTGAAGGAGAGCGCGGCAATCGCATCATGAAGATCGCATTTTTCGGCTCGAGTCTCGTCTCCGCGTACTGGAACGGCGCGGCCACCTACTACCGCGGCATCGTGCGCGCGCTTCACGGGCGCGGCCACGAGGTCACCTTCTACGAGCCCGACGCCTTCGGGCGGCAGCAGCATCGCGACATCGACGATCCCGACTGGGCGCGCGTGGTGGTCTATGCGGGCGAAGGAACCGACGGCGTCACCGCCGCGCTCGACGACGCGCGGCACGCCGACGTGGTGGTGAAGGCCAGCGGCGTGGGAGTGTTCGACGAGCTCCTGGAGCGCGAGGTGCTGGCGCTGCAGGACGGGCGGCGCGGCGTGATCTTCTGGGACGTCGACGCGCCGGCCACGCTCGACCGCCTGGACCGCAATCCGGACGATCCGTTCCGCGCGCTGGTGCCGAAATATGACCTCGTCTTCACGTACGGCGGCGGCCAGCCGGTGGTGAGCGCGTACCAAAATCACGGCGCGCGGCGCTGCGTCCCGATCTACAACGCGCTCGATCCGTCGACGCATCATCCGGTCGAGCGCGACGCGCGCTTCGAGTCGGAGATCTCCTTCCTCGGCAACCGCCTCCCCGACCGCGAGTCGCGCGTCGACGAGTTCTTCTTCCGCGCCGCGGCGGCCTCCCCCTCCTGCCGCTTCCTCCTGGCCGGCGCGGGGTGGGACGACAAGCCGCGCCCGGAGAACGTGAGCTACATCGGCCATCTCTTCACCGCCGACCACAATGCCTTCAACTGCACGCCGCGGGCGGTGCTGAACATCAGCCGCGAGAGCATGGCCCGCTACGGCTTCTCGCCCGCCACGCGCGTGTTCGAGGCGGCGGGAGCGGCGGCGTGCGTGGTCACCGATGCCTGGCCGGGCATCGAGCTGTTCCTCGAGCCGGGGAAAGAGGTGCTCGTGGCCGGCGACGGGCTGGAGGTCGCGGCCCTGGCCTGCGAGCTCACGCCGGAGCGGGCCGCGTCGATCGGGCACGCCGCGTACCGGCGGGTCATGGCCGAGCACACGTACGATCACCGCGCCGCGCAGGTGGAGGCGATCCTGTCATGAAGATCGTGATCCTCGGCCTCTCGATCACCTCTTCCTGGGGGAACGGGCACGCCACGACGTACCGCGCGCTCGTGCGCGAGCTCGCCGCGCGCGGACACGAGATCACGTTCCTCGAGCGCGACGTGCCGTGGTACGCGGCCCACCGCGACCTGCGCAAGCCGCCGTACTGCGCCACGCATCTCTACGGCTCCCTCGCCGCGCTGAAGCGCCGCTTCCGCGGGCTCGTGCGCGACGCGGACGCGGTCATCGTCGGGTCGTACGTCCCCGAGGGGATCGCGGCCGGCGAATGGGTCGTCTCGACGGCGAACGGCGTGACCGCCTTCTACGACATCGACACGCCCGTGACCATGGCCGCGCTGGAGCGCGGCCAGTGCGAGTACCTCGCGCCGGAGCTCATCCCGCGCTATGACCTCTATCTCTCGTTCACGGGCGGGCCGATCCTCGACCGCATCGAGCGGCAGTACGGCTCGCCGGCGGCGCTGCCGCTGTATTGCTCGGTGGATCCTGCGCTCTATTTTCCGGAGCGGATCGATCGCGACTACGACCTCGGCTACCTCGGCACGTACAGTGACGACCGCCAGCCCACGCTGCGGCGGCTCCTGCTGCAGGCCGCCACGCGCTGGCGCGACGGAAAGTTCGTCGTGGCCGGGCCGCAGTATCCGGAGACGATCCGCTGGCCGAAGAACGTGACGCGCATCGACCACATCCCCCCCGACCAGCACCGCGCCTTCTACAACGCGCAGCGCTTCACGCTGAACGTCACGCGCGCGGCGATGATCCAGGCCGGCTACGCGCCGTCGGTGCGCCTCTTCGAGGCCGCCGCCTGCGGCGTGCCGATCATCAGCGACGCGTGGCCCGGGCTGGAGACGATCTTCGAGCCGGGACGGGAGATCCTCGTCGCGCGCACCACCGAGGACGCGCTGGCGTATGCGCGGGAGATGGACGAGCGCGAGCGGCACCAGGTCGGCAAGCGCGCGCGGCAGCGCGTGCTGCGCGAGCACACCGCCGCCCATCGCGCCGCGGAGCTGGAGTCGCACCTCTTCCATGATCGTCTACGGCGACAACCGGCGCACGTGGTCGCTCGCTGAGCTCCTGGCGCTGCGCGATCCGACGTCCCGGCTGATCGCCGCGGGCGAGGTCGCGCAGGCGCTGGCGGATGCGGCGGGATCGCACTTGCCGGAGCTCGACGCACTGCTATTGGGACCTGCTGTCATCCTGAGCCGCGCAGACGGCGAAGGATCCCCTGATTCAGGCGCGGGCAGCGTTGCCCGCGGGGGGTCCTTCGCCGTCTGCGCGGCTCAGGATGACAGCTTGCCCGACTCCATCGAGGTGAAGGAGCCGGAAGGCTACGCCTTCTACGCCGTCTACCCGGAGCTGTACGTGAAGGCCGCGGAAGCGGTGCGGCACCTTGCGTCGTCGTGGACGGTGATCGGTATCCGCAGCATCGGCACCAGTCTCGGCGCGGCCGTCGCGGCGGCGCTGCCAAACGCCCGGTTCGTCACGGTGCGTCCCACCGGCCATCCCTACGCGCGCGAGCTGCATCCGTCGCCCTACGAAGAGAGCGTGCTCGCGCAGCCGGCAGGTGCGTACGCGATCGTCGACGAAGGTCCCGGCCTCTCCGGCAGCTCCTTCGCCGCCGTCGCGCAGTGGCTCGAACGCCGCGGCGTGCCGCGCGGGCGCATGGTGTTCTTCCCCAGTCACGCGGGCGAGCCGGGGCGGATGGCGTCGGAGGAGACGCGGGCGCTCTGGCGCGACATTCGGAAATCGTTCGTCGACTTCCAGTCGCTCGGTTTGTTCGAAGGTGCACGCGAGCTGCACGGCGGCAGCCGCCGGAAATACCGGCTCGACGACCGGCTGGCCAAGTTCAACGGCCTCGGCGTCCGCGGCGACGAGATGTACGCGCGCGCGTGCGAGCTCGCCGAAGCCGGCTTCGCGCCACCGGTCACAGGCCGGCACCGCGGCTTCCTCCTCACACGCTGGCTGGAGCAGTCCCATCCCGTCCACGTGCTGCCGTCGACGGTGGCGCGCTACCTCGCCTTCCGCAACGACGAGTGGCCTGCAACGCGCGGCGGCGCGAGCGCGCAGCAGCTCGCCGAGATGGCGCGCTTCAATGCCGGCCTCGACCTCTCCGCGTATGTCACCGAGGTGGAAGACACCGCCCGCCGCGTCGTCACCGACAACAAGCTGCACGCCGAGGAGTGGATCGCCGCGCCCGACGGCACGATCCTCAAGTGCGACGGCGTCGACCATCACGCGGCGCACGATCTCATCGGCTGCCAGGACCTCGCCTGGGACCTGGCGGGAGCGAGGGTGGAGCTGGGGCTCGACGTCACCGACTCCGTCGCACGCATGACCGGCCGGAGCTGGTCTCCGCGCGTGCTGCACTTTTACACCGTCTGTTATCGCGCGTTCTGGTACGGCTTTCATACGCTGCATGGAAATACGGAAGCAGCGGCACGCTACACCTGATTTTGTTGCTGGTTGCTGGTTGCTGGTTCAAGGCCGTGCATTGCCTTGAACCAGCAACCAGTAACCAGCAACATCCCCCGTCACTCCCAGTGCGCCGTGAACGACAGCACATCCGACAGCGTGGCGTCGAAATCGCCGCGGAAGCAGACCGCGCGGTCGTCGACGAACACGTGTGCGGCCGGCTTGCGGTCCGTGACCTCGTCCACGTAGCTCCCGAGGCCGTGCTCGTCGAGCCAGCGCCGCGCGTCGGCGGCCCAGCGCGTCGTGAAGATCACGACGCGGAAGCCGTGATCCCGCAGGGACCGGAGAAACGATTCCGCGCCGTCGCGCGGCGGGTCCCAGTGCTCCGGGCCGCGCCAGCCGGTGTACGCGTCGAGCACGCCGTTCAGGTCGACGCAGACGACCGGACGCCCGTCACACATACCTCTTCGTCATCCGCGCGCAGAAGTCGGCAAATTCCTCCACGCGCTGCGGGGGGCTGGTGTGGTGCGCGCGCAGTCCGCACGACTCCGGCGTGAAGCAATACGTCAGCGTCACGTCGAAATCCTCCAGCGCCTTCATCTGCCGGTCGAACCACTGCTCGGCGTTGGGGCGATGGCTGTCCGCCCAGCTCAAGCCGGTGCGGAGCTGGCGCACGCCGAGCTCCTTCAGCAGCTTCACCGACGCGTCCAGCCGCGGGTCTTCGAAGTGAAACCACTGGCAGATCCCGAGGTCCGGTGCGAACTCGCGGAACTTGTCGAAAGCCAGCTTCGGCGTGCCGTCCTCGCGCAGGAGGCCCATGTAGAAGTGCCGGTAATAGGACGACCCCTCGGCCTCGCGATGCCGGGTCGTGGCCGGCCACGCGCGCGGCAGGTCGTGCAGGCTGTACCAGTGGATGCGGTCCGCTTTTCCGATCAGCAGCTTCGCCGTCCGTTCCAGCCCGAACTCCTGGACCTCCTCGGCGCCGAACGACGACACGCCCGCCTCGCTGACCCACAGCGGGAGGTCGGTCACGGCGCGGATCTCGTCGAGCTTCGCCGGCCACTCGTGAATCTGCCAGTGGTTCCAGTCGAGCGGGAACCCGTGCACGGCCACGACGTCGATGCAGTCGATCACTCCCTGCCGTTTCATCCGGTCGATGAACGTCGGATCGATCGGCGAGATCCCGCCGAGGACCCGCAGGACCTCGCGGTTCTCGGAGCGGATCGCATCGGACGCGGCGCGCACCATGTCCGAGAAGATCTTCCATTCCGGATCGAGCTCGAAGTCCCAGTGCGAGAGGTTGTTCGGCTCGTTCCACAGCATGATCGCCTCGATCATCGCGTGACCTCCCCCAGGCCGCAGAGGAACACTTCCTCTTCCGGGCGCGCCAGGATCCGGAAGCCGGCACTGCGCAGCATGGCCTCGGCGCAGGCGCGGTTCGGGATCCACCAGTTCGTCGGGTCGTTCGCGTAGCGCTGCTCGACGAAGAACATCTTCGGATACGAGGAGTGGTCGAACATCGCCCGCTCCTCGAACGGGTAGTCCTCCTCGAGCGGCATCACCTCGCCGTCGCCGCGCAGCATCGACTGGAAGACGAGCAGCTCGCCGACGACGTCGCGCAGCAGGTCGAGCGCGAGGAGCGGATAGCGCAGGTGATAGAGCACCCCCATGAACAGGACGACGTCGAAGCGCTGCCCCAGGTCGTTGACTTCATAGACCGACCGCCGCGCGAACTCGATGTCCAGCCCTTCGACGCCGGCCGCGAAGCGCGCCTGCTCGAGGTAGCGCTCGTCGCTGTCGATGCCGAGGACGCGCGCCGCGCCGCGGCGCTTCATCTCCATCGAATAGAAGCCGGCGTTGCAGCCGACGTCGAGCACCGTCTTCCCGGTGAGATCGTCCGGAATGGCGCCGGCGAACTTCTCCCACTTGAACCGCGGGTAGTCGCCGAGGAAATGCTCGGGCGCGGTGGGAACCCCGCCGAGGTTCATGTTGTGAAACCAGGGGCCGAGGCGCCGCACCTCGGCTTCGATCTCGACATCGGTCATGCACGCTCTCCTGCTGCAATCAGGCGCGCCGGGCGCGCCGCACATTCGTCCTGGGGGGAAAGGGCGTCGCGCCGGCGCAGCAGATCGATGGCCTCGCGATAGCCGTGCAGCGTGCCGACGTCGACGTAGGCTTCGCCGCGGCGCACGCCCTCCGCGCGGCCGCCGCGCGCCATCCAGGCATTCACGAGCGTGCCCATGTACGGGTCGCGCGGCGTGCGCGTGCACCACAGCGCGTGCAGCTCGCGCAGGACGGCGCCGCGCAGCTTGAAGGCGCCCCAGATCCAGCGCGACGCGGCGCCCTGCTGCTTCACCTGGATCTCCAGCACGTTGCCCGCTTCGTCCGCGACCACGGCGTCGAAGAGCTCCGGCCGCTCCACCGGAAACAGGAGGAACGACAGGTCGCCGTCGCCGAGCAGGCGCAGCCCCGCCACGGGAAACCAGACCGTGTCCGGCAAGCCCACCAGCACCATCTCGTCGTCGTGAATGAGCGGCAGCGCGCGGAAAAGGGCGTCGCAGAGACCGCCCGGCTGCGGCTGCACCACGTAACAGATCTCCGCGGGGCCGTAGCTGCCGCCGTAGTACTCGATGATGTCCGACTTGCCCGGCGCGATGACGAAGCAGATGCGCGTCGCGCCGCCGGCGACCATGCGCTCGAGCAGGTATTCGCTGACCGCGCGCGGCCGCTCGGTCTCCCCGTCGCGTCTCGAGCCGACGGGGAGCAGCTCTTTCGAGAATGCCAGCGGCTGGATGCGGCTGCCGATTCCGGCGGCCGGGATGATGCCCCACATCAGACCCTCCTCATGATGTCGACCAGCTCCGCGGCGCGGCGGTCGGCCGTGTGATCGCGCAGGACGCGCGCGCGTGCGGCATCGCCGACGGCGCGCAGCTCCCCGGACGGACGGGAGAGCAGCGAGACCGCATGATCGGTGTCACGCGCCACGAGGATCTCCTCGCCCGGCGTGAAGAACTCGTCCAGGCCCGGCCAGTCGTCGCTGACGATCGGCACGCCGCACGCCGCCGCTTCGAAGAGGCGCCCCGAGGGACAGTAGCCGCGCTTCGCCATCGCGCCGCGCGTCACGTTCAGCGTGGCGTCCGACGAGCAGTAGAACGCCGGGTGATCGCCGGGCGGGACGTGCTGGAGATACCAGACGTTGTCACGCCAGGGGAAGTCCTCCGGATACTGCGACCCGCCGAGGATGAACCGTGCCTCGGGGAGCCGGCGCGCGGTGTCGAGAAACAGCCGTTCCAGCGCCTCCTGCCGGTCCTCGGCGTACGTGCCGAGATACGAGAAGCGGCAGCGATAGCGCTCCGCGGCGCTCACGGGGCGGTGCGCCGATGGGTCGACGCTGCCGTACAGCGGATGCACCTCGCGCGCGCCGAGCCCGCGCAGCTCGTCCAGCGCCGTGCCGCCGGTGTAGCTGAGCACCACGTCGAACGGCTCCAGCCCCTCGGGCCAGAGATAGTCGACCGTCTCCCCGCGCGCGAGGCGGTCGAGCGTGATCGGCGTATCGAGGTCGTAGAAGATCTTCCGCCGCGCGGAAGAGTCGAGCATCGCCGCCGTGGCGTCGAACGCGTCGGGGCAGTACGACGTGACGATGGCCGCATCCGCGCGCGCGAGCTCGCGCCCGGCTTCGGCCTCGACGTCCGCCCAGCGCTCGTAGAGCACGAGCTCGAACGCATCGCTCGCATGGACGTCGCGGTGGGCGCGGTAATACGGCACGTCGCGCTCGAAGAAGACGACGCGATGGCCACGCTTCGCCAGCGAGGAACAGAGACCGCGCCACAGCGTGGCGTGGCCGTTCCCCCAGGAGGAGCTGATGGTCAGCCCGAAGATGACGACGTTCATCCGCTGCACGATGCGAAGAGCTCCTCGACGTCACCGCGCAGATGGATGGAGGAGAGGTGATGGCGCGCCGCGCTGCCGAGGCGCGCCAGCGTGTAGACGAGCTTACGGCGGGTGTGCTCCGGGCCGTAGTAGTCGGCGAAGCCGGTGCTGTTCAGCGAGAAGAAGGAGAGCGCGTCGGCGTCGTTGAGCAGCTCCACCTCGGGATCTCCGCCGCTGCGCCGCTCGTGCTCGCCGATCAGCTCCGCGACGCGGTCGCACGTCGCCGCGTCGATGCCGCACTGCTCGAGCGCGGCCCGCGCCTTCGCGGCCCCGCGGACGGCATGCTGCTGCTTGAATGCGATGTAGTCGGCCGCGCGATGCTCGATGCGCGCATCGGCCTCGGAGTCGAGCCGCTCGATGTCGTGAAAGAGCGCGGCCAGTTGCAGCGCCAGCGACGCGTCCGGCGCCAGCCGCAGCAGCCACTGAAACGTGTCCAGCGCATGGTTGTAGTCGGCGCGGACGAGCGGCTTGTCGAGATCGTGCAGTCTCCGGAACGCGGCCAGCACTCTGTCGAAGCGCGCGCCCTGCGTGTGCCGGTTGCGGCGCGGGATGGCGCGCTGGCAGCGGTTCAGGATCTCCAGCGCCGCCGAGCGGGGGGGATCGTCGTCGACGATGTGCAGGGTCAGCTCCTCGTCGCCGGCGCGATCGAGCTCGTAATCGAAGCGGTAAACGTCGAAGTCGCGGTGCCGCCACTCGCTGGCGCGCAGCCGGAGTCCCTCGCCGGCCCGCTCCCCCATCGCGGTGATGTGCACCGAGGGGAACTGCGCCGCCAGCTCTCGGATCAACAGAGGGGTGACGGACAGGCCGGAGGTCTCTCCGGAAGTGATGACGATCTGCTCCAGCACGGGTTGCTCGTGATGCAACAATCGAACCGGAACTTTTACGCGTCTCGCAATCATCTGGCGCACCTCTTGCCTGCGCTTTTCGCGGAGGTCGTCACCCGTGAGACAGCCGCAGTCGATCCGCTCCGCTGAAGGACGCCTGGGTGTTCTGCTGCCCGGCCTCGGAGCCGTTGCCACGACGTTCATCGCCGGCGTGATGCTGGCGCGCCGCGGTCTGGCGCAGCCGGTGGGATCGCTCACGCAGCTCGGCACCATCCGCCTCGGCAAACGCACGGAGGCGCAGTCGCCGCGCATCGGCGACTTCCTCGGCCTGGCCACGCTCGACCAGCTCGTGTTCGGCGCGTGGGACATCTTCCCGGAGAACGCCTACGAGTCTGCCGTGCACGCGGACGTGCTGAAACGCGAGCACCTCGACCCGATCCGCGAGGAGCTGGAGGCTATCGTCCCCTTCCCCGGCGTCTTCTATCCCGAGTACGTGCGGCGCCTGAACGGCACGCACGTGAAGCAGGGGGCGACGAAGGGGGAGATGGTGGAGCAGCTGCGGGGCGACATCCGACGCTTCAAGCGCGACCACGGCTGCGCGCGCGCGGTAGCGATCTGGTGCGGGTCGACGGAGGTCTACGTCTCCGCGAACGGCGTGCACCACACGCCGGAGACGTTCGAGCAGGCGCTGCACCACAACGACCCGACGATCTCGAGCTCGCAGCTCTACGCGTGGGCGTGCATCAAAGAAGGCGTCCCGTTCGCGAACGGCGCCCCGAACCTGGCGCTCGATTTCCCCGCGGCGTTCGAGCTGGCGCGCCGGCTGGGCGTGCCGATCGCGGGGAAGGATTTCAAGACCGGGCAGACGATGATGAAGACGGTCGTCGCGCCGGCGCTGAAGGCGCGCATGCTCGGCGTCCGCGGCTGGTTCTCGACGAACATCCTCGGCAACCGCGACGGCGAGGTGCTCGACGATCCGGGCTCGTTCAAGTCGAAGGAAATGACCAAGATGGGCGTGCTGGACTACATCCTCCAGCCGCAGCTGCACCAGAGCCTGTACGGCGACCTCTTTCACAAGGTGCGCATCGAGTACTACCCGCCGCGCGGCGACGCGAAGGAAGGGTGGGACAACATCGACATCTTCGGCTGGCTCGGCTATCCGATGCAGATCAAGATCGACTTCCTCTGCCGCGACTCGATCCTGGCCGCGCCGATCGTGCTCGACCTGGCGCTGCTGCTCGACTGGGCCGCGCGCGCCGGCTTCTCGGGCGTGCAGGAGTGGCTGAGCTTCTACTTCAAATGCCCGATGCACGCCCCCGAGCTCTACCCCGAGCACGACCTGTTCATCCAGCTGATGAAGATGAAAAACACGATGCGATGGGCCATGGGCGCCGACCCCATCACCCATCTCGGCCACGAATACTACGACTGAGGGGCAGGATTGTCCGAGCACGCGCGATCGCGGCGGTGAGGAACGGTTCGCACGGGATCGGTTGATGTGATTCCTTCCGCGATGGCACCGATTCCTTCCGCGATGGCACCGATTCCTTCCGCGATGGCACCGATCCCTTCCGCGATGGCACCGATCCCTTCCGCGATGGCACCGATCCCTTCCGCGATGGCATCGATCCCTTCCGCGATGGCATCGATTCCTTCCGCGATGGGATCGATCCCTTCCGTGATGGGATCGATCCCTTCCGTGAAGGCATCGATGCCTTCCGCGATGGCATCGATCCCTTCCGCGATGACATCGATGCCATCCGCGATGGGATTGATGCCATCGGCGATGGGATTGATGCCATCGGCGATGGGATCGATGCCATCGGCGGTGAAATAGAATGCATTCGCGACTGCGTCGATCGCACCTATGGTGCAGGAAGCTGCATCTTCGATGACGATCGCGCGAACCGCGAAGGTCCCTCGAGCCCGGGAGCGGATCGCCGCTGATGAACGTGAGCTTGCCTTCCAGCGGCATGATGCGGCGCCTCGGCATAGTGCCGCGCCAGCACGTCGTCCCCGAAGTCGCCCTGCGGATTCCGCCAGACGGTGTGAATGTGGTTCCCGCCGTTCTCCGTGTTGTCGTACTCGATCAGCACCGTCGGACCGTGAATGCGGTAGTAGTGCCGCTGGCCCGGCTGCGCGCCGCCTGCCCAGGCGAAGTGCAGCTTCTCGATTCCGGCGCGCCGGATCTTCGCGATCTCGGCGTCCGCCGTCGGCTGCGGCGCGTTGCGGACGTACACGGCCACGAGCTCGAGCAGCGCCTGTCGCTGCCGCTCGGTCATCGCCGAGGCGGCGAGGCCTTCAAACCGCTGCAGACGAAGCGAGCGATCGGTTCCTGTGACGATGTCGGCCGGCGCACGAGCGCTGATGACCGCCTGCGCGCGCTGGGCGGGGTCGAGCGACTGCAGAAACGCGCGCGCCTGGTGCTCCTCGTCGCGCAGCAGCTGCCATCCGGCGCGAGCGCCGCTCGGCACGCGGGCAGGGTTCGCGCCGATGAACATCGGTGTGTACGACGTACCGCGCGGTGTATGCGTGACATTGAGCGAAAGGTGATGCCCTTCGAACCGCCAGCCCCACGGCAGCGCGGCGGGATCGCCGAACAGCGAGAAGAAGTACCGCGCCGGATCGCGGAAGCGGCTTCCTTCCAGCCGGCCAAGGATCGGTTCGAGCTCGATGACGCCCGCCGCCTTCCGGTATCCGGCTGGGCTGAGGTTTGCGCGCAGGAATGAATGAAGCAGCGATGTCTGATCTTTGTTCAGGTCGCCGAGGGGAAGGCCGCCGCGTGACCGGGGAACGTAATGCCAGTCGAAGCGCTCCTCATCACTGAAGCGGAAGCTCGCCTTCTGACGCATTGCCGGAGCGAGCGACGAGAGAAACGTGCGGAGCGGATCGACAGTCGCCGCGGCGGCGATCAGCAACAGCGACGCGGCTGCGACGATCGATCTCATGTCTGTCGTGCCCACTCTTTCTCTTCCACAGCAGCAACACGGTTGCCGGTAGCGGGTGGGGAATCTCCAGCGATAGCTATCACGTGTCGAACCAATCTTACGAATTAGTATCCCTGTCAGAGTCCACGTGCGCACCCACAGAAGCATCCGTAGATACACACCCGCGCCTAGCTCGCTGGCGACCATTGTGACCTGCTCGAAAGCCATCGCAATCGCGAACGGCAAAGGAAGCGCCACCATGAGCGCGAAAAACGAGGCCACCGTCGGGTAATTCCGTTTCACTTCGACTTCCCGTGCGGTCTTGTCTCCGCGCCAGTTTGTGTCGAAGACGCGGCGCAACCGCCTGTTCCACGATGTAGGACTGCCCCGTCGCCTTTCATCACGACGAAATCAGAGATGTGCATGATCGCCGCTGTTCTCGCGCGATGCACAGACGTTGTAAGCAGAACGAGAGATTCCCGTAACAAGCCGCCGCGCTCTGCGCTCACTTTTGCGTCGATGACGGCGGTGGCCGGGTGCTCGCGCGCTTCGGCGACGGGGATGAATCTGCCCGTGGCAGTCCAGGAGGGGAACACCGGCCCGCCCACCGGGGAGCGCAGGCGCGGGACGCCTGCGCGGCAGCCGGCGGCGACGCCGGCGGTCCGTGACGAGCCGAAAGAAGGAGATAAGTTAATTCCAAAATAATATCTTGACGATCCCTTGCAACGCGCTGAAGATCGCTGCACTTCACAGAAAGGAGTCAGTCAGATGAGTGTCAGATCCCGTTTGTGGCTCGGTGCCCTTACCCTTCTCGTCGTCTGTACGTTTGCCGCCCCCACCACCAAGGCCAACAAGAATCCGTGTGACGTCTGTGGGGCCACCTGCATCATGGAGTACCGCGAGGGCTGGAGCGACTGCGGCGGCTCCCCGGCCGGCTGCTGGAGAACGACGGTTTGCTAGTGACCCGGGTTGCGTGTCTGCGTAAAGCGGCCGCGCTGGCAGGGTTCCTGGCGTCCTGTCTTTCCTTGGGTGCGGCCGCCGTCACCGTCGTCCGCACCCCGGAAATCGCCGCCATGGATGCCGGTCCTGTCTGGGCGAGCGTCGCCACCTGGGACCACGCCGAGGAGCGCATCGTCATCGCCGATCCCGGAAGCGGCCGCATTTACGTCTACGACACCGGCGGCCGGGTCCAGCGTCGCGTCGAGAATCCCGGCCGCGGTCCTCTCGAATACACCAAAGCGAACTACGCGGACCGCGTCGGCAACCGCTATCTGATCGCCACGTCGTCGTATCAGTGGCTGTGGTTCGACCGCGACCTTCGCGCCACCGCGGCGTGGGAGCTCGACTGGGACACCGGCGCGCCTCACTCGCGGCTCGATACCTCCGAGTTCGATTTCACCGATACGCACCTCTACACCATCGGCGCGACGATGAACTTCGAAGGCAAGTGGTCGGACAAGGGCGTGTTCGCGGTCTCGCTGAAGGACCGCGGCGTCCGGCGCCTGGCCACGTTCGCCAAAGACATGGAGGAGTTCAGCTTCTACAACGAGCCGCCGTTCAATCTCGCCGTCTGTTCCGGACAGCCGTGGCTCCTGAAGATGGGTCCCACGGTGTCGATCATGGAAGCGCGCGACAACGGGAAACGCCTGCGGAGCTTTCCGGCCGAATTCCAGAAGCGGCCGGCCATTCCGCTGCTCAACGACGCGAGCTCGGTCCGCGGCCGCCGTGCCGCGCTGCGCAACAGCACGATCGCGTCGGGCCTGTTCTGTTCCGGCGACCGCCTGCTGCTGCTCGCGCACAAACCGAGGGCCGGCGGCGGGCAGCAATGGCTCGTTTATCCGATCGATCCGGTGCAGGACGCGATGTCCACGCCGGTCGAGTTGCCCACGACCGCGGACGAGATCGTGTTCGTCCCCGGACAGAAGCGTTGGGCGGTCCTCGAAAAGGGACCGATGAAATACGTCGGGGTCCAGCCGCTGGTGCGCATGATCTCGTTCCCGCGGCCGGCGATGACTCCATCGAAAGCGAACAAGACCGCGCCATGAGAGTGATCCAACGGATGTTCTGGTGCATTGCGGCGGCAGCGCTGTTCTCCTGCGGCGGGGCCGAGGAGGCCCCGGCACTCCCCGCGGCGGTCACCCACACGCTCGGGGCGACGCCGCATCGCCTCTCCGTCGTCTTCTGGCCCGAGACGTCGGGCTGTGTCTCGTGCGATCACATGATCTCCGAGGTCATCGCCGGATGGCAGAAGGCGCCGGATGCGCAGATGGTCGTCGTGACGGTGGTGCCGGATCGCGCGCGCGCGTCGCAGCCGTGGCATCCGGGCGTCGTCGTGCGGCTGACGGCGGAGGACTACGGCCGCTACGGTGCGGGCTCGCCGCTGCCGCGCGTGGAGATCCGCAATGCGAAAGGGGCCGTGCTGCTGTCGCGCAGCATCCCGAACAACGGTCTCCAGGCCGACCTGCTGACCGAGGAGATGCTGGCCGCGCGCTCGTTCACCGCTCCCATTTCCGTGGCCGCTCAATGAGGCCTGCCGCGACCGCGCTCATGGCGCTGCTCGCGGTTCCACTCCTGGCGGGGTTGAGGGTCGAAGACGCGGGAGGGCGTCCCGTTGCAAACGCCACCGTCACGATCCTCCTCGACTCCTCCGGCAAAGCGTCGCGGGTGTTCGGGGAGGAGCCGGTCGTGTACCGGACGGACGATCGCGGCACGCTCCCCTTCGCGCTGCCGCGCACGCACGGCGCGGTGGTGGTGGTCGATCACGAGCTTCATGCCCCGGCGATCGTCACGGTGGCGCCGGGAGACACGGTCCGTCTGCAGGAGGGACTCACGCTCCGCGGGCGCGTCACGGGAGAGGGAGAGACGCCGCCGGGCCCCGGCACGGTCTGCGCGATCCGCTCCGTGCCCATCGGACAGAGCGGACGGGCCTTCGACGTCAAGCGCTGTGCGAGCGTGGAGCCAGGGGGGACGTTCACGCTGCGGGCGCTGGCGGAGGGCCCGCAGCGGCTGGACGTGCGCGTGCCGGCCTATCTGCCGCTCGTGAAGACCATCACCCTGCCCGAAGGCGCGTGGAACGGCCGCCTCGACCCGGGAAAGCGTGCGTTGCTGCAGGTGGAAGACGCCGCCGGCCGCGGGGTGGACGCCGCGACGGTCGAGTGCGACGGCGCGGTGCCGGTCACGGCCGACGCGCACGGTGCCGCGCTCGTGTCGGTGCCGTCGGCGTCCGCGAGCTGCCGCGCATTCGCATCCGATGGAGCGGAGTCGCCGGGTGTCACGATCGAGGCTCCCTCCACGGCGCGGCAGACGCTGCGCCTGCGCGCGCCCAGGCTCGCCACCGGCACGCTGGTCGCGAACGACGGCAGCGACGCGCCGGAAGCGCGCTTCACGATCGTCACGAAGCTCGGCGAGGAAGGACAGCTCGCCACGGGCGTGGCGCCGCTGCCGGAGAGCCGCGAAGGGGTGTTCCGCGTGCGGCTTCCCGAGGAGGGGCCGTATGCGCTGCGGATCAAAGTGCCCGGGATGCTGCCGCTGACGACCGACTGGTTCACGCTGCCGCCGGGCGGCGGTACGGCGGACCTCGGAACGCTGATCGTGCGCCGCGGCGCGGGCCTCCGCGGCCAGGCCGTGGACGCGGCGACGCAGCTCCCGCTCGCGGGCGCGGTGGTCTCGCTGGAGGCGCAGGGACGCGCGCGCCTCGTCCTCGGCAGCCACGGCAAGGCGTCGACGGTGACGGACAGCGACGGCTCGTTTCTCGTCGCGGGCGTCGGCATCGGGAGCTATCGCCTGCGCATCGAGAGTCCCGGCCTGCCGCCGTTCGTGACCGCCGCCGACCTGGCGGAAGAGAGCGTCCGCGCGGCCGGCACGATCGCGCTGCATCGCGGCGTGCGGCTCTCGGGGCGCGTGCAGCGCGACGACGGCGAGCCGCTCGGCACCGCGCGGATCGAGCTCGTCCCCTCGCGCCTGTACGACACGGAGCCGGTCGCATCCGCGGACGTCGCCGGCGGCGGCGCGTTCGGGCCGATGGTCATCGCGCCGGGGCTCTATCGCCTCCTGGTGCGCGGCGACGACCTCCTGTCGGATCAGGAGATCGAGGTTCCAGCGGGCGAAGAGTCGCTCGACGTTCCCGTGCGCATCCGCTCGACGCGCCTTACCGGCATCCTCCGCGACAACGGCGTGCCGGTCTCCGGCGGCGAAGTGCTCCTGCAGCGCGCGGCGGCGCTCCGCGGCAACCTCGGCGTGGCCCTGGCGCGCAACGCGGGCCTGGGCCGGGAAGTCTGGTCGGGGCGCTCCGACTCGCAATTCAGCGCGCAAGTGAACGACGCCGGCGTGTTCAGCGTCGACGACGTTCCTGCCGGCCGGCTGGTGCTCGAGTACTTCGGCACCACGGGCGAGCGCGTGACGCGGACGGTCGACGTTCCGGACGAGCAGGACGCCTCGGTAATGGTCGATCTCGGCGGCTGGGCGCTGCAGGGACGCATCGATGACGGCGAGCTGGAATCGGGACTGGCGGCGCGCGTGGAGCTCGTCGACGGCAACGGCACCGCGGTCTTCCGTGGCACGGCGGATGGCTCCGGCGGATTCACGATCGATCACCTGGCGCCGGGGACGTACGACCTCGTGGCCTCGGCGGAGGGATACCGCTCGAGCGACCCGCTGCGCGTGGTCGTCGGCAACGAGGCGCCGTCGCCGCTGCACCTCCGCCTGACCAAAGCCGCGGAGGCGACGCTCGACCTGGAGTTGAAGCGCGACGACGGGTCGCCTGCCGGGGGCGTGGCGGTGGCGGTCGTCGACGCCGTGGGGCGCCAGCTCCGTGCGGTGCCGACGTGGCCGAACGGGAAACTGCACGTGACCGGCCTCCCTCCCGGAACGGTCCACGTCATCTTCTCGGATCCGCTGTCGGGCGTCGGAGCGTCCGCGCCGATTGCACTCCGGTCCGGAGCGCAGACCGTGAGCATGAAGCTCGCGCCGGCGAAGGAGCTGGTCGTGCGCTGCGAATCGACCTCCTGTTCCGGCACGAAGCTCGGGTCGCTCGCGCTCCGGAACGAGCACGGGATCGACCTCGCGCCGTTTCTTCCGCGCGCCGGCGCCGTGGTCTACTCCGCCGGCGGCTCCGCGCTCCTCGGGCGTCTCGCACCGGGAACGTACGCCGTCACCTCGAGCTCCGGCGCGTCGCGTCTCGTCCTCGGCAGCGGACCGGGCGAGACGGAGCTGTTCGTGAAGCGTTAGGGTTCTCGCGAGTGCCAACGGGCTGAAGCCCGCCCTACGTCGAGCACCCCTCTCGCCAGAAGCGCGCTCAACGTAGGACGGGCTTCAGCCCGTCGGCACTCGCGAGACTCTGTGGTCAAATGCCCTCGTGAGGCTTCGCGCTCCCCTCCTCTCTCTTCTCGTCCTGCTCTGCGCCTGCAAAGAGCCGGAGAACGTGCAAAGCGGCACCGCCGCCGCGGCGGGCGACATCGTGCTGGTCACGATCGACACGTGGCGGGCGGATGCGGCGGGGTTCGCGGGGAACGCGGCCGTGAAGACGCCGTTTCTCGATGGGCTGGCCAATCGGGGGGTGGTGTTCACGAACGCGCATGCGCACAACGTCGTCACGCTGCCGTCGCACGCGAACATCCTCACCGGGCTGAATCCGTATCAGCACGGCGTGCGGGAGAACGCGGGGTACGTGCTCGACGAGAGCGTCGAGACGGTGGCGGAGCGG
>Ga0196976_1000761_pt1 | contig 18340 bp, 13 predicted proteins | sample S3v_513CmetaG_FD_148644 | JGI IMG/M metagenome (GOLD analysis project Ga0196976, IMG submission 148644) | Soil microbial communities from Anza Borrego desert, Southern California, United States - S3+v_5-13C | ecosystem: Environmental > Terrestrial > Soil > Desert | place: USA: California...
ACTACGCGGGGATGATCCTGCTCTTCGGCGCGGAGTTCACGCAGGCGTGGGCCCAGAACCGCGGCGCGCGGATCGAGCCGGAGGACGGCGCTGTTCGGGTTGAGAGACATACTGCGGACAGAACGACGGACAAAACGACGGACACAACTGCGGACACAACTGCGGACACAACTGCGGACACAAGTACAGACAGAACGGCGAGTGCATTTCCACCAGTCACTGCGAGGAGATTCCAGATGGACAGCATCAACAGACGCGATATTCGCCCGGCGCGGGTGAACGGCGACGGACGAGGGGGCAATGGCCTCTCGCAAAACGAATCGATTGGCGAGCTGTTCAAGCGGCTCTCCGCCGACTCCAGCCACCTCATGCGCCAGGAGATGAACCTGGCCAAGACCGAGCTCAAGGAAAGCGGACAGCGTCTCGGCGCCGCTGCATCGAAGCTCGGCCTGGCGATCGGAGTCGCGATCCCCGGCATGCTCGCGTTGACGGCGTTCCTCGTCATCGGCCTCGGCGATCTCATCGACAACTACTGGGCGGGTGCGCTGATCGTCGGCGTCGTGTTCCTCGTCGCCGCTGCCATGATGGCGAAGAAGGCGATGGCAAATCTCAAGGACGGAGCCATTGGCATTCCGGAGACGGCTGGAACGCTTCGTGAGGATACACAGTGGGCTAAACAGGAAGTCCAGGCATTCAAGCGCGAATTCACCGCGTGACGCGGAGGAGCAGATCGATGGAGAACAATCTTGGCAGCAGCGTGGATTCGGGGCTCAACGACGCCCAGTCCGCGGCGGGAGTGAAGGACAAGGCGGCGCGCAGCGCGCAGGGACTGGTGGATCGCGCGGAATCCGAGGCGCGATCGCGGCTCAATGCCGGCAAGAAGGACGCGGCGCTCACCCTCAGCAGCGTCGCCAGCACGCTGCTCAGCTCGAGCAGCCAGCTCAAGGACGAGCAGCAGAACGTAGCCGGCGAGTACGTCGAGAAGGCCGCGGAGCAGATCGATCGCCTGGCGCAGTACATCCAGAACGCGGATCCCGGCCAGGTGGCGGACGAAGTTCAGCGCTTCGCGCGCCGGCGTCCGGCGGTGTTCATCGGCGCGGCCTTCGCGATTGGCGTCATCGGCGCACGCTTCCTCAAGAGCTCGCGACGCAGCGTCGAGGCGGACGATCGTCTCTATAGCCCCGGACTGACGGACCGCGAAGTCCCGACGCTCCGCTCCGTGGAATCAAGCAGCGCCGGTGTGGGATCGAGCATGGGCGCCAGCAGCACCAGCGGCGGCAGTAGCGCGTCCATCGGAGACACGAGCCCGTCGGTCGGCATCGGCGGCAACAGCGGTACGGAGCTCCCATGAGCAACCACGCCGGTCGCACCCAGTCCACGGACGAAATCCGCGCGGACATCGAACGGACGCGCGAGCGGCTCGGCGACACGGTCGAGGCACTCGGCGCTCAACTCAATCCATCACTCCTCAAGCAACGCGTGAAGGACAGCGTGCACGAGGCAACCATTGGCAGGGTAAAACACATGGCGAGCAATGCGCGTGACAAGGCGGAGGAGTCCGGCCGCGGTCTGATGGCGACCCTTCGCGACAATCCCATCCCCGCGGCGATGATCGCAGGCGGGATCGGCTGGCTGCTCTTCAACAAGAAGCGCTCGGATGTCAACGAATCCGCGGCGCTCGAAGTGGAATACGATTATCGCGCCGAGCTGCGCGGCGGCAACGGTGCCGTCAACACGGCCGACGCCGAGACCATCGACTACTCACGGCAGATTCCCGAGATCCAGCGCGAAGGTGTCGCGCATCGCGTTGCGTCCACTGCAAAGGGCGCCGGCGAGAAGGTGGCGTCGGGTGCGCGCGCGGTGAGCGAGAAGGTGACCACCGGTGCGTCGAGCGTGGCGCATGGCGTCGCCGAAAAGGCTCGCGCGGGCACGCACCACGTCGAGGAGAGCTTCCAGGAGAACCCGATGGTGCTCGGCGTCGTCGCCGCTGCTGTTGGTCTCGCCGTCGGAATGACGCTTCCGGCCAGCGTTCGCGAAGCGCGTCTCATGGGCGGCAAGCGCGATGAACTGATGGACAAGGCTCGCGAGGCGATCTCGGAGACGAAGGACAAGGTCCGCAACGTCGCCGAGCGCGCGGTACCCGAAGTCGGCGCCGCACTGAAGGATGTCGCGCGCGAGGAAGGGCTGACGGCATAATGGCCTCGGCTAACGGCCTCGGCCTCGGCCTTGGCCTCGGCAAAACTGCGCCGAGAGCCGAGAGCCGAGAGCCGAGAGCTGTTATCGCGCTGAGGCAACGAGCTGACTCCTGATCCCGAACCCATACCGCGCGTCCAGTGCGCGGGCCACCGCATCCGCGATGACCTGCGATCCCTGCGCGCTTGGATGCATCCCGTCGAGGCTGAACAGCGCGCCGTAGGGGGTGGCGGATGTCATCTGCTGCACGACGCTGTACGTCGCCTTCACGTTGGCCACGCCATAGAGTGTCTCGAGCTCCGCATGCGCCCAGCCGATGCGCTGTGCCTCGCTGCGGATGTAGGAGTTCATCTGAGCCAGCTGCGTGTTGATGATGGCCTGCTCTGCAGGCGTCAGCACATAATCCTCGGTGGTAGCTGACGGCGCGCCTGCGCAGCTGAGGACGAATGGTGTCGCCCCTGCATTGCGCCGGGCCAGGCCCGTCCCGACAGCGACCGGAACGCGAATTGGTACGAAGAGCAGGTTGTCGCTCGCGTCACAGTCCGCCGCGACTTCGACATGGAACGCCGCCGCAAACATTGCGCGGTCTGCGTACAACTCGGCGCCGCGCCGCATCCCCGGGAACGACGCAACGTCGTTGATCAGCCCAACCAGGACGCCGTGCTTTGCGACTGCCGCGAGCTCGTCGACAAGCCGCGTGTAGAGTGGTGCCCACGCGAATACCGGGAACAGCGACACGCCCGGCACAGCCACGCCATTCCGGGATCCAAGGACTTCATTCGCGCCCAGCTCCACCGAGACGATCTTGGGGTTCTGCGCCAGGGCCGCGGAAAGCTGGGTCTGTCCTGGCGCGAGTACTCGCGCATAGGCAGGACCATTGTTCGGATCTGTGGTTGTCTCGGGGGTCGTGAAGAGCGCGTCCCGGGTCGTTGCGGCGACGATCGCCACGTTCTGTGCGGGGAGCACCCCGGGCACGTTCCCGGCACACGCCAGGGAACCGCGGGGAGCGGCAGCCGACTCGCCGCTGATGCGCGCACCGCTCGCCAGCGGTGCCCGCAACGGAGCCTGACATCCAAAGCCATCGATGAGCGGCAACGTCATTTCGCGGTGCGCCATCCTCGCCAATTGCGCCGGCCACGAGCTGGTCTGCGACTCGGCGAGCACGCCATCGGAGCGGAAACCCATGCTCACGCTCGTGCCGAGGGCGACGTAGCGCTGGAAGACGCCCCGCCCTTCCGACAGCGCTTCCGTGGTGAACGCCGCCGATGACGCGCTGGCGCTTGGCGAGGTGGGGATGGCATCGGAGCATGCGGCCGTGGCTGCGATTGCGACGAACGAGACCGCGCGACGGGTGTTGACGAAACGAGCCATGAGAATCTCCTGAGCGAATGAGTGAGGTTTGCGAGCGCGCTCATTCTCTCCTCAGGCCATTCCCGCAACTATGTCCTCAGGTGCGTATCTCGTCGCGGGTATTACGTAGGGCTTCTACGTACGTATTCGTTTCCTGCTCTTTCCCGCTTCTTCCTGCTCCTTCGGCGTGGTTCGGCAGCTAAAGCGGCGCCTCAGGGGGCGCCCGGAACCCACCGAACATCAGTTGCTGCCTATCTGTACGCGCCGATACACATAGCTCGCGTCACCAAGCTGGATCGGAAGGACGCCCGAAGGACGCATGGGCATCGCGACTCCTGGTGGCGTACCCGCGCGAGCATGGCGGCTCATCAAGCCAAGCGCCACGGGACCCTGCGAACTCAGTGACAACCGGATGACGAAGCCGGTATCCGGCGGCGAGATGAACTCCAGCGTCGTACGTGCGCCCTGGGAGCGATAGCGTGCCCGCGAGACAACCCTACCGGCGACGTACAGCGAATCGGCGTTTCCTTCCTCGACCATCAACACCACCGACCGCGCCCCAGCACCGCCACGGACCCGGATGGTCATGGTGCGCATGCCGGCCGCCGACGTATCGCCGAAAACCTCAGCGGTCGGCGACGCGATGTCGGCCAGGGGTAGCTGCGCGATCCGCGACGCGGGATACATGCGCCGCAGCCACACTGGTGCGGAGGCATTACCCTGTCGGGGCAACCCGCCAGCAACCCGTTCGACCCATGCCCGCACCGCGGGCGTCGTTCCGCTGCCGGCGAACCAGGCGGTTTGCGAGTCGGCGTCCACGGCGTACACGAGCGCCGCTCCCGCCGGCCGGTCTGCGTCCGTTCGCACCGTTGCCAGCCCGATCGCTACCAGCACCGTCGCACCAATGGCCGCGAGCCCTGCGGGCATCCATCGGCTGCGTGAGGTCATCGCTTCCAGCTGCGGCGCGAGCACCCACAGCGAGATGGTCGTCAGGATTGCCAGCGCGCTCGCGCCAATCCCGTCGAGCCCCAGAGCGACGCAGACCATCAGGTAGATAGTCGGCACCATGAGGAAGAGCGTCACTGTGACCGCGACCGAGGATTTCACAAAGCCGATCACGGATGATCGCATCACCAGCGCCGCCAGACTGGCGGACGCCGCGAAGAACGCGGGCCACGTGAGGAGAAAGCTGACCCCAGGCGCCGCCAGTGCCGCCCCGAGCGCAACCACGCATACGATAGCCATCGCGCCGAGCGCGATGCCCGCCGCGGACGCCACCCTGCGCGCAAGCGCATACGTCGCGCTCACTACCGCGGCGGTGAGGAGCACGGCAGCAGCCGCGTAGATCCCGCGCCATTGTGGCGCCCCGCCCTGTTCGAATCCCGCATGAAGTGACGCAAGCAGCGTCGCGAGCCCGAACGCCGCGCCGCATGCCACGAGCAGCGAAAAAACGAACGCGGTCGCACCAAGTGCGGCGTCCTTTCCCACGGTTACTCCCATGCGTCGCAGCTGCACCCCCGCAAGCAGCACCAGCACCAGCGTCAGTACGGCGATCACGATCGCCAGCCATTCGGGATACGCGATGATCCCCAGCCCGGGGAAATCGAAGAACACGGCATCCGACGTCACCGGGCGTGGCAGCGGCCCATTCGCAAACTCGCGTGCGAGCGCCACCGCCTGGTCTCCATGATCCTGCACGCTGCCCACGGACAGGTGCTCGATATCATCCTCCGCGGTGTGGTAGCGCTCGACGCCTCCGATGAAGGCGAAGTTCATGGCCGGCTTGCCGAGCAACATCATCTCGGAGAGATCCGTATCGTTCGGCAGCGCGCGATACACCGCGGTGCTGAGCGACGTCGCACGTGCACCGCCAATGCGCCGCAACACACTCACGACATCGGCGTTCCCGGCACCGGTCTCGAACATCAGCGACGGGCCCTTCGTTCCCCGCGCTTCGAAGTTCAGGATCACGCCGACATCCTTCGCCCAGGGATGCTCGCGCGCGAACGCCGCTGCGCCGAGCAAGCCCACTTCTTCTGAATCTGTGAAGAGCGCAATCACGTCGTGGCGCAGTGTCCCGCCTGCCTTCAGTGCGCGCAGGGTCTCGAGGAGCACAGCGCTCCCCGAGGCGTCGTCACCCGCGGCAGGGGCCGCCGGCACGCCGTCGTAGTGCGCCATGAGGAGCACGGCCGGGCCGGGCTCCGATCCGTGGAGTCGGGCGACGATGTTCCGTACTTCTCCGGCGACCGGATACTTCGTCCCTATCCCGATGGCCGCCTGGACGGACGTCAATATCCCCAACGCGCCCAGTTGTGTCGTGATGTACTGCAGTACCCGGGCGTGATCCACACTTCCGGTGGGGTGCGGCCTTTGCGCGATGGCCCGGACATGCTCAATCGCACGCTCCGCCGAAAACTCCGTCGGCGGGGCGGACGCCGGCACCACAGGCGGGACGTGATTCGCATATAAAAGCGCGAGGGCGACAACGCACAACAGTGCCAACGCGTTCAACCACGCGGAATTACGCATGCCTTGGGCGGGAGGAAGGTGCGCGAAGAATAGCCGTGACCCGCGTCACTCGGCGAGCGGCCGCCACGTCGTGACAATCGGGGGGAATTGCCGTCCTATATACGGCATGCGTCGTCCCTCCATCGCCACCAGGGCGTACTGGTTTCAGCGCGTCGGCAAGGGAGTGGCAGTCGCCGCTTCCACCGGCGCTGCTCTCGTCTCGATCATCTCCGCGCTTTTCTCGTACGGTGTGCTCGGGAAGTCCGAATCCCATCAGTCCCTCGGCAACCTGGGCGCGGCCTGGGTACGCCTGAAGCCGGCGGTGGACACCGCGAGTGCGATCGGCGACACCATCCATTTTGCCGCCACGGTCGCGGACAAGAACGGCAGCATCCTCGTGGGCGCCCGCCCCACCTGGACCACCGGTGACGCGACCATCGCGACGGTCGGTGCGGACGGGGCGGTTGTCGCGCGCGGCCCGGGAAGCACCACGGTGACGGTGGTCGTCGGCACGCTCGTCGAAACGTCGCGGATCGTCGTCCGCCAGAAAGTGGCGGGGGTTGTCGTCTCCAGTAGCGCCGGAGACACTGCCGCCGCCGTGCTCGAAGGCAGCCCCCTCCAGCTGCGCGCACGTGCGCTCGACGCGCGCGGCCACATCGTGGCGCAGGCGGGCGCCGCCTGGCACATCGATGACAGCAGCGTCGCGGTGCTCGACTCCGCCGGCGTGCTCGTGGGACGAAGTGCCGGCCGCAGCGTCGTGAGCGCGCGGATCGACGGCAAGTCGGGATACCTCCCCATCTCCGTCGTGATGACCGCCGCGAATCTCGACCTGGTCGCGGGCTCCGGCCAGCGCGCCCTTGCCGGACGCGCCCTCGCGCAGCCGGTCGTTGTCCGCGCGACCAATCGCCGCGGTGAGGCTGCCCCGAACAAGATGGTCACCTTCCGCGCTGCAGATGGCGCGGGACGAGTCCAGCCGGACACCGCGCGCACAGATGCCGACGGTCGCGCCCGCGCGACGTGGACGCTGGCCGACTATCCGGGCCGGCAATCGCTCGTGGTCACCGTTGAGAACCTCGACAGCGCACTGACGGTCGTCGCGGAGTCCGAGCCCGTCGCCGCGAACACGCGGCTCGTCGCTACCGTTGACTCGATGCGCGCACCGGCGGGAACCTCCCTCCCCGATTCCGTCAGCATCCGCGTGACCGACTCCACCGGCCGCGCCCTCGGCGACGTGCCGGTCGTATGGACGACGCTCGATGGCGGTGAAGTCGACGTGGTTGATGCGCGCACCGATTCCACGGGCCTGTCGCGTGTGCGATGGACCCTGGCTGGCAAGGTCGGCGTTCAGCGGCTGCGCGCGCAGGTGGGCAGCATCGCGTCGGCGCGGATCGCACCGGTGGTCATCACCGCGCGCGCGCTTCCGGGGGGACCGGCGGACGTCGTCATTGTCAGCGGAGACCGGCAAAGCGCGGCCGCCGGATCGGCATTAAAGAAACCGATCGTGGTTCGCGTCCTCGATTCCCTCGGGAACGGCGTTGGGAACGTTCCGATCGTGCTCTCCCCCTCCCTGGGATCGGTCCCCGACACGATCCCCCGCACCGATTCCACCGGCTCGGCAAGCATCCGCTGGACGATGGGGCGCTCCGCGACGACGCACTCGCTGGCGGTGCACGTGGAAGGGATCCGGAAGTTGCTCAAGGTGAGCGCGGTATCCACCCCCGCATCCCCCGCGAACCTGTCGTTCGAGGATGCACCGGCCGAGAAGGCGCCGAAGACGCGCGCGAAACGACTCTACGCGCTGGTGACGGATGTCTATGGCAACCCCGTGCCGGACGCGCCGGTGACGTTCGCGTCGAAATCCGGAAGCGTCACTCCGGCACGCGCCGTCACGGACGCGAAGGGACGCGTGCTTGTCCGCTGGCTCCCCGGCGCAACCGCCGAAGAACAGACGCTCGTGGGCCAGGTGCGCGCGTCGGATGTCAAGGGATCGTACGTCACCCAGGTGGCGAGGCGGGCGGTCACGAAGGACTAGCCGCCGCCTAGCTTTACGGCATGGCGACGATCATTACAGGGACGGGCATCGGCGTCCCGACGCATGCAGTGAAGAACGATGCGCTCGCGAAGATCATGGACACGTCCGACGAATGGATCCGGACGCGCAGCGGCATCGAACAGCGGTACTACGCCGATCCGGGACAGGGTTCCGCGGAGCTGGGGATGCAGGCCGCGGAGGGAGCCATGGCCGCGGCTAAGGTCACGCCGAAGGACATCGACGGCATGGTGTTCGCCACCATGACACCAAACTTCTTCTTCCCCGGCAATGGTCCCGTGCTTCAGGCACGGATGGGATTCGGCGAGATCCCGACCTTCGATATCCGCCAGCAGTGTTCCGGATTCCTGTACGCATTGGACCTCGCGGACTCCCTGCTCAAGTCCGGCAAGCACCGCCGGCTCCTGGTGATCGGCGCCGACGTCCACACGCCGTTCATGCCCTGGGAAAACGGATTCGATTCGACCATCGGTCGCGGGCGCGCCGACGTGACACCGGAGCAGTATGCCGCGAACACTGCGATTCGGGATCGCGTGGTGCTGTTCGGCGACGGTGCCGGGGCGATGGTGGTCGAGTCACGCGACGCCGATGGCCGCGGATTCCTCACGTCCAGGCTCTACAGCGACGGCTCCAACATCGAGGCGCTGTACATGCCCGGTGCAGGATTCCGGCATCGCCCGTTTGTAACGCATGAGGAAATCGACAAGGGGCTGCGCGTGCCGCAGATGGAGGGCAAGGCGGTCTTCAAGGAAGCCGTCTCCCGCATGCCGGATGCTGTCCGCCAGGTGTGCGCTGCGGCCGGAGTCGACATCGGGGACATCGACTTGCTGCTCGTGCACCAGGCCAACCTCCGCATCATCGAGGGCGTCGCGAAGAACCTGGGTCTCCCGCCGGAGAAGGTGCCGCACAACATCGAGCGGTATGGCAACACGACGGCCGGCACCCTTCCCATCCTGTACCACGAGCTGGTGCGCGACGGCCGGATCACGGGAGGGCAGCTGATCTGCTTCACCGCGCTCGGGTCGGGGCTGCACTGGGGCGCTGCGCTGTATCGCACCTGAGGGTGGGGCAATCGCGTTATATTTCAGGGCGCCGCATACCGTGCAAGTCCTTCCTTTCGCGGCGCATTCCTCAGGTCCTGCCATGTCTTCCGCACAATTGCCGCGGCGCGCCACTGATACGCCGCTTGAAATGCCCTCCGTCGCGCGCGGGCTCGTCGCCCTGTCGCGCATGCTGCGCCTGCGTTGTCCCCACTGCGGCAAGGGTCCCGTCCTGAAATGGAACCTGGCGCTCCATGAGCGCTGCCGGTCCTGCAACCTTCGCTACAATCGCGGCGACCGGCACTACTTCGGCGGCGCCATGTTCTTTGGTGTCATGATGGGCGAGCTGCTGTTCGCCGTCACCTTCATGCTCGTGCTCGTCTCCATGTGGCCGAATGTGCCCTGGGACCAGATCACATGGATGTTCCCGCTCGGGATCCTGGTCTCGGCGCCCATCCTGATCCCCTTTTCCAAGGTGGTCTGGCTGACGGCCGATGTTTTTGTCCGCCCGGTGGTTGCCGACGAGACTCGGTGACCGGATTTGCCGGTTGCCAACCGGCGTCCCGCATTGATATTCACTGAGCCCCTCCACCCCAGGCGTCGGTGTCGGACTCAGTCACCCAGATCGGCAAGTACCGCATCCTCGAGCAGGTTGGCGAGGGGGCCATGGGCGTCGTCTACAAGGCCATCGATCCGGTCCTGAATCGCTCGGTTGCCGTGAAGGTGATGAGCGAGGGGATGGCCCAGGACCCGAGCCTGCGCCAACGTTTCCTGCGCGAGGCCCAGGCCGCCGGATCGCTCCAGCATCCGAATGTCGTCACCATCTACGACTTCGGCGAGACGGACGGCCATCTCTACATCGCGATGGAGTTCATCGAGGGAACCGACCTCGAAGAGCTGCTGGAGCGCGGACAGGTCATCCCACTCGCGGCCAAGATCGACATCATCGTGGATGTCCTGAACGGCCTGTCCTACGCGCATCGGCGCGGCATCGTCCATCGCGACATCAAGCCCGCGAACATCCGGATCGACGCCGAAGGCCACGCGCGGATCATGGATTTCGGCGTCGTCCATCTGTCCACGTCGAACCTTACGGGCACGGGGATCATGATGGGGACGCCGAACTACATGGCGCCCGAGAACATCACCGGCGACGAGGTGACCCCCGCATCCGACCTGTTTTCGGTTGGCGCGGTGATGTACGAGCTGCTGACGAACAGCAAGCCGTTCGCGGCGGACACGCTGCATCGCGTCCTGTTCCGGATCGTCAGCGACCCGCCGCCAAGTCTGCGCGAAACGGCGCCCGAGCTTCCCCCTGCGCTCGACCGCGTCCTGAAGAAATCATTGGCGAAGGATCCGGGCGAGCGGTACGCGAATGCGACCGACATGGCGAATGACCTCGCCGCCATCCGCAACAGCCTCGGCGCACCGCGCGCCTCCCGCACCGTGTCGCAGCGGAGCAGCATCGAACGCTCGCTGAATCTCCAGAAGGAAGCGTCGAAGCGGACGACACGGCGACTCACCATCGCTGGGGTGTCCGTCGCGTCCCTGGCGATCGTGGCGCTCAGTTTCGCGCTCATCAAGGCGAACATGCGTTCGTCCGCAACCCCGGCCCCCATGGTCCAGGGCACTCCGGCGACTGCGGCAGCACCGGACAGCGTCCGGCCGGCAGCGACGGTGACTGCACCCGACACGGCCGCGACCATCGCCGCCGTGCCCCCGCCACCGGAGGCGCCTCCGCGGCGTCCCGCCGCGGAAAACACGACAGGTTCCCGGGTGGCGTCGAAGGTTGCTGCCGCACCGACAACCTCGTCGTCACAGCAACAGGGCGCTGGCCAGCCGACGCAGCAGCCCACAGCGCAACCCGCAGAGCCGACGACCCAGCCCGCACCGATCATCGTCGTGCCGCCGCCGCCCGTCGCCGAGGTACGGGCGGACACCCAGCCGACGCCCCCACCGCCTGCGCCAGATCCGCGCATCGCAATCACGAGTGTGGTACGCTCGTACGCGCGCGCGATCGGGACGCGCAATGTCGCCGAGGTGCGGAAGGTCTATCCGGCGATGACCGCGGCGCAGCAGTCGGCGTGGGAATCCTTCTTCTCCTCCGTCCGCACGATGAGCGCGACGTTCGACATCTCGACGCTCGATGTCACCGGCGGCACCGCCATCGCGAAGATGACGGGCGCCTATGAATTCGTCACGCGGGCGGGGCGCTCAGAGCGCCAGCCGGCGTCCTTCGAGGCGACCTTCGTCCGCGACGGCGACCGGTGGCGGCTGGAGCAGGTGCGCTAAGCTAGAAGGCGTATTCGAGGCCGGCGGTAAAGACTGTCTTGCCGCGCAGGCCCCCGGTGCTCAGCGGCACCAGCGCGTTGACGATGGCCGTCGCCCCCGTGGGATGAGAAAACTTGAATCCCACCGAACCGTCCACGATGTTGTCGCGCATCTCCCGGATGGACGTGGGCTGCACCGTGCGGTCGAAGGGGTACGTGATTCGCACCGTCTCCGGAAGCCGCAGCTTCGACGGTCCCACCTGCAGGCTGCTGAGGACGTCCATCGCGAGCGTCACGTTCGGCGCCATGAGCTGGTCGAAGCCGATGATGCCGAGCACCGCGTCGCTGGCGACGTCGGAATCGCGGAAGAGATACCCGCCATTGACATGTGGCGAGAAGTTGCCGAATGAGCCCGTGACGACAGCCACGCCGCGCGCGGAGAAGTAGCCGCTGCCGAGCAGGTCGTCGGAATCACCGGTGGCAAAGCGCGCATCGCCGACGACCGCGAGGCTGGCCTTCTGCGTCTGCCGCACCAGCAGCTTGGTTCGAACCGCCACGTCGCCCACGCCGAACGCGGAGCCCTCGACCGCGCGGGTTGCGGACAATACTGGCGCCGTTGGTGTCCCCTCGAAGAAGTGCGTCGCAGAGGTGCCGCCGAACGGAACGATGTTGGCGACGCTCGTCCCACGGAAACTGGTAGACACGAGCGGCACGATGAAGCTCACGTCGAGGTTGTCGAACAGGCCGTACGTGGCGTAGAACGACGTGATCGTCACGTCCATGGCCATGTCGAGCCGCACTTCGATCACTTCATTCTCGAGGAGCGGGAACCCCATCTCGGCGCAGGGACCGCCAGAGATCGTATCGCAGCCGGCGAAATCCACGTTCTCATGCGTGAAGGTCAGGTCCAGGTTCTTCAGGTCCTGGCCCCGGAGTGACGAGAAGGGGACGCTCGTGCGACCCACGCCGACGATCGCGCGTCCACGTCCCAGCGTCTGCGAACGTTCGGCGAGGATCGGTCCCGCGGATGTCGAGGTGCGGACCGGCACCCCACCCTCGAAGCGGAACGTCTCGCCGCTGCTGGTCGATCCGATCGGGACGTTCGAGACACTCTGCCCTGCCGCCGCCGTCAGGAAGGTGATGATCGACCCGTTCTGCGACACCGCCGCCGGGACGAAGTGATCGCCGTGATTCCGGATCGTCTGCGGGTTGTTGGGATCAGCGGTCCCGCCGAGATGGAGTGCGTTTTCACCAGAACCAAAAATGAACAACTGGTTCACTTTGGCTCGGAGCGTCTGTCCGTGCAGCACGTTGGGGATCGCGAGTACGACTGCGGTGCAGAGCAGCGGGATCGAGATGTTCATGGGGAGGCGGGGGGGAAAGTCCTTCGCTGACGCACAATGGCGGGAGCTTCGCCGGATAAGATGAACACCCGTGACGCCCGCCGGAAGAGAACGACGTTGGCGAACGACGCTGGTTATCGACGTCAGCGAACGACGTCAGCGAACGCCATCAAGCAACGCTGCCTGCAACCTCGCGCCCAGCACGGGTGCCGTGGAGGCACTGAACGAGCGTGTGAGATGGTTGTCATCCGTGAAGACGACAACGCCGTTTCGCGTCACGGGACAGCGGCGCCATTCGGGCGGGCATACCTGGTCGTTCATGTCGACGAACTTCACTGGCAACCCCCGCGCTGCCTCGTCCTGCGCCCGACGCGAGATCGGAGACAGCGCGGTCGCGCGATCGTACTGGCAGTCAAACGACAATGGCAGCTTCGCCGCTCGGCGCGACAGGCATTGCGGCACATCGAACCAGGTGCGCGGCGTGCCGCGGATCGCGACCGTCGGGATGCCGGCGGCTGTCAGACGCGAATAGGTGCGGCGCAAGCCATCGCGCCACGCCTCCGGCGTCACCTGCCAGTCACTCTTCGAGCCGTCGAGCGGCATGTAGTGGTCCCAGCTCGACAGGATCGCCCCCTGCGGACGCATTGCGATGATCTTCTGCACCGACGCCTCGCGATACCGCGTGCACTCGCGGTAGTACCGCTTCATCCGCGGATGCGTGAGCTCGGGCATCTCGGGGACGGGACAGCCGCCCTTCACGAACGCGACGATCTTCCAGCCGCGCTCCTTCCCCACCCGATCGAGTCCCCCCAGCCAGTGCTCGGCGTGGGAATCGCCGAGGAGCACGAGCGTCGTTGTGGAGGTCTTGTCGCCGAACTCGCACGGTCCGGTTGGCGTTTCGACCGTCGTGGCCCAACAGTCGTGCCGCATCCGGTCCTCACGCGCGGCCGCGAAAGTCTTCTGCGCTGGCGTCCGCACCTGTTGCTCCGCGCGCGCCAGCGCGAGCGTCGCGATGAGCGCCATCATCAGGCTCGTGGCCAGTCCCGCGAACGCAAGGGTGTTGCGGGAGAGCTGGATGCGTCCCGCCCGAACCGGCGACTCGATGCACCGGTGCGTCAGCACGGCCAGCACCAACGCCACGCCGGACCAGGCAAGGCGTCCCGGGACGCCGATGTTCCACGACAGCACGCCGCCGAGTCCGATGAGTGGCCAGTGCCACAGGTACCAGGCGAAAGACATCCGTCCAAACCACCGCAGCCATGGCGCGCTCAACATCCGGCTCGGCCAACTCTCCGGTGCGCGTGCGCCGCCCACAATCAGCGCGATCGCGCCAAGTGCTGGCAGGACGGCGGCGACGCCAGGGTATGGGGTGACACGGTCGTAGGTCGCGACGGCAAATCCGATGGCGGCGAGTCCGATGACGGAGAGCATCGTCGCAGGCCAGGTTTTCGCGTCGGTCTGCGTCCCCATGGTGACGGCGAGCAACCCGCCGAGCGCGAACTCCCAGATGCGCGTCGGCATGCCGAAGAACGCCCACGGCTGCGCGGTGCGCGTCAGCCACACGGACAGTCCGAAGGAGACGACGCCAAGAAGCACCATCCCGAGGACGACGCGTCGACGAATGCCGTCGTCGGCGCCGTCCATGTTCGTGTCGTTGCGCGCGCGCCAGGCGACGAGCAGGAAGAGCAGCGGCCACACCATGTAGAACTGCAGCTCGACGGCGAGCGACCAGGTGTGGAGCAGCGGGTTCTCGCCGGACGAGAAGTAGTCCACCGAGTTGCGCGCGAACTCGACGTTGGACGTATACAGCGCGACGGCACGGGCACCCCGGGCGATCGATGGACGGTCGATCGGCGCGTACAGCCACATGACCAGGACGAGCGTCGCGAGGAGCACAAGCACCAGCGACGGCAGCAGCCGGATCTCGCGGCGGCCGTAGAACCCCACGACGTCGACGCGTCCTTCGTCGAGCAGCTCCCGGTAGAGGATGTCGGTGATGAAGTAGCCCGACAGCACCAGGAAGACATCTACGCCCACGAACCCGCCCGCCAGCCAGGCGATCCCGGCGTGAAAACCGACGACCAGGAGGATGGCTACGCCGCGCAGCCCCTCGATATCGCTCCGGAACGCGGGTCGTTCGGTCATTATTGCTCTACGGTATGAGCCCGGTGGAAGTTTTGCGGCGCCTCACGCGTACAAGTCATCAAGCGATATCTCATGCAACTCAACGAGATATCCCGCGATCCGCTGCACGGCGGCCGAGACGTACGCGGCTCCCTTCTCCGGCGTCGCCTTGGCGGGGTTTCCGATCCCCGTGTCGGCGGTCACCTGCGTCCAGCGCCGGGGCGCCCACGCCCAGCCTTCCCTCACCCCTGTGAGTCGCGACTGTCTCGCCTTTCCCGGACCGGCCTCCTTCAGGGGACGCACGAGCTCGGGTGCGAGGTGTAGCATCGCTGCGGTCTCAGCCTCGCCCGCGTGATCGCCCGGTTCCTCCACGAACTGCCTGACGTCCACGCACGACCACCAGTTGATGGTCGACAGGAACACTTCTGTCAGCGGCTGCAGCTCGCGGATCATCTGCCGGAAGTCGTTGCCGCCATGACCGTTGACGACGACGAGCTTGCGAATTCCCTGTTGTTCGAGAGCGCTGACCAGGTCCCCGAGGATCATCGCCTGCGTCGACGGATTCAGGTTCAGGGTCAGCATGATGTCGAGCTGCGTCGTGTTGACGCCGAACGGCACCGTCGGCAGGACGACCGGACGCGCCCCCTGCTCCCACGCCTGTGCCGCGGCGCGGATCGCCACCTGTTCCGCCTGGACGTTGTCGGTCCCGTAAGGCAGGTGGTAGTTGTGGGCCTCGGTCGCGCCCCAGGGGAGCACGGCGACCGAGTATTCGGTCTCCCGCACGCCGCTCCACGTCGCCTCGCCGAGGACGTACGGACGATTCATGGGGAGGAATCGTCGACGGGTCGAGGGTGTGCGTCAAGTCTTTCAGCGTTCTTCGGCAGTTAAAGAGATGCCGAACGGGCGTTGCACAATCCGTATGTGACTGCGACGTTCACGCGCATGTTCCTCACGACCACGCGGCGTCTGGGCGCCCTCGTCAGCCTCCTTGCGCTCGCCGGATGCACGCTTCAGCGCAACGCCAGCAGTCAAAGCGTCCGCGTACTGGTCTACAACATCCACGCGGGAAAGGACGCCCGCGGCATTGATAACCTCGAACGCGTCGCCGCACTGATCCGCGAAACCGCCGCGGACATCGTGCTCCTCCAGGAAGTCGATCGCAAAACGCGGCGATCCGGCAACGTCGACCACGTCGCCGAGCTGGAGCGACTCACCGGCATGCACTCGGCGTTCGGCAAGTCGCTCTCCTTCCAGGGAGGCGAGTATGGCATCGCGATCCTCTCCCGCTTTCGCATCGACTCCTCCCGCACGGTTCCACTCCCCATCGATCCACCCCAGCTCCGCTCTGGCGTCTCGTACGAACCGCGCGTCGCGTTGCGGGCGTGGCTCACCACCAGCCGCGGTGCCCTGCATCTCGTCAACACGCACATGGACGCCTCCGGCGACGATCGCTACCGCCGGCAGGAGATCGTCACCGTCCTCGCACTCGGCGATTCCTCACGCGTCCCGACGCTCATGGGCGGTGACCTGAACTCCACCCCCGAGAGCGCGGTCCAGCAGTCGGTGCGTGCGCGTGGCTGGCGTGACGCATGGACGGAGTGCGGCGACGCGAGCGCGGGATTCACCTATCCCGCGGACTCCGGAACAAAACGGATCGACTACCTGTACTTCCGCGGGGACACGCGGTGTACACGAGCGTCGGTACCTGCGTCACAAGCGTCGGATCACCGCGCGTTGCTCGTGGAAATCCGCCCTTAAGTCGACAGGTTTCCGGTACGACACCTGCACATTGACACCGCGGACCTGGATCACAGAGGTACGCCATGTCTTTGTTTCGGCCCGCAGCGCTGGTCACTGCTGCGCTCCTGATCTACGCGTGCGCGTCCGGCGAAATGCAGCTCGATTCCGTCGACGGTGACACGGACGTCGGCGCTACACCTGCCGGCTCGCCGATTGGCTCCGAATCTCCTGACGTCGCGTTTCTTCGCGCGATGATCGATCATCACGAAGGTCTCCTGTTCGTCATCATGACCGCGATGAACAACACGTCGCGCGAAGCCACGCGCTCGCATGCCCAGCGGCTCCACCGCCAGCGGACTGCTGAGCGTGATTCGATGGTCGCACTGCTGCGCCGGACGTTCGCCGTGGGGCACACGCCGCGCATCGATCCGGCTGACATTGTGAAAGCAGACTCGATCCCGAACCGCGAGGGGGAGGCGCGCGATGCGCTCTTCTACCGCATCCTCGCCCGGCACCACGAAGACGGCGTACGGCTCATCGAGCGCCACACCGGGGAACTGCAGGATCCGGCCGTCCGCACACTCGCCGAACAGCTCAAGGCGACGAAGGAAACCGCGCTCTCCACCTACTCGACGCCCAACTAGCCGGCGTCTTCTCAGGTGGCATGGTGACGCGATTCCATGCGTCGCAGCATGACCGCCGCGAACACCGCAAGCGCGAGCGTCCCCAGGCCACTCACGATCGCGCAGATCTGGAGCCCGCGCACGAACGCGTCCTGTGACGCCTGGAGCAGCGGCTGACTCGTGTGGGCCGGCAGCGTCGCCACCGCTTCCGCGGCGCCACCGAGCGTCGCGCGCACACGATCGGCGATGTCGACCGGAACGTCAGGCGGCATGCGGTCATCGATCATCATGCGGTACACCGCCACGCCGATACTTCCGAACACGGCAATGCCCGTCGCCCCGCCGAACTCCGCGCTCGTCTCCGAGATGGCCGACGCTGCCCCCGCGCGCTCCGGTGGCGCCGAACCCACGATGAGGTCCGTCGTGAGCGTCACCACTGGCGACGCGCCGATCGCCATGAGCGACGATGCCACGGCGAACCACGCGAAGCCGGTGTCCGCGTCCAGCACCGCGAGCATCCCGTACGCCGCGGCGGTCACGACAAGTCCCGCAGAGATCAGCGTTGCACGACGCATCCGCTTCGCCAGCGACGGCGTCAGCCAGGAACCCACCACGAAGGCCAGCGCCCAGGGGATGGTCCACATCCCTGCCTGCAGGGGCGACAGCCCGCGCACGAGCTGCAGGAACTGCGGCAGGAACAGGAATCCGCCGAACATCAGGAATGTGGTGCTGCCATACGTCGCGAGCGACGCGCTGAACGCCGGCAGACGGAAGAGGCGGAGGTCGATGAGTGGATCGGCGAGTCGCAGCTGGCGGCGGACAAAGAGCCACCCAATGACGAATCCCGCGAGCATGACGACCAGCGCCAGCGTTCCCGGACCCTCGGCGGCGATCCGCTTGAGACCAAAAATGATGGCGAGCACCGCCACCAGGGACATCGCGGTGCTCACCAGGTCCGCGCGCCCCGCGTTCGGGTCGCGATACTCCGGGAGCAGCACCGGTCCGAAGACGAGGACGAGCAGCATCACCGGCACCGCGATGAGGAACACCGAACCCCACCAGAAGTACTCGAGCAGCACACCGCCGACGAGCGGGCCGA
>Ga0196976_1000762_pt1 | contig 18314 bp, 20 predicted proteins | sample S3v_513CmetaG_FD_148644 | JGI IMG/M metagenome (GOLD analysis project Ga0196976, IMG submission 148644) | Soil microbial communities from Anza Borrego desert, Southern California, United States - S3+v_5-13C | ecosystem: Environmental > Terrestrial > Soil > Desert | place: USA: California...
GATGGCCAGCAGCACTCCCCAAAACTTCTCGCGGGGAGAATGAAGCGAAAGAAGCACAATGGCGCCCGCCTGAAACGGACGCCATTCGGAAGCCAGCGATGTTGGTCCAGTGGCAGCCATGACGGGGTGATTGTGCTCCGCCGGACGCCCGAACGCAACGATTTTAGAGGTCCATGTGCTCGGCGGCGAAGCTGCGAACTTCCACCCTCGCGGCAGCGGCTGCCGTTACGACGCGGGAGACGAGTTTCGGCACGGCAGCAAGCAGCGCAGGGGAAACATTGCCGCTTTGATCCGCCTCGGCTGCGAGCACGCGTACATTGTCAGGCGTGGCGCCGACAACGCGTCCGCTTTCCAGCACATCGCACAAGCTTTGGTAGATGGACGAGGCACCGGGAACGTAGGCGAGTTCGCACTCACGGAACTCCATGATGGTGCCGGGGGCGTGCTGTCCGGTGATGAGCGTATCGACAACGATCAGGCTCTTGCAGCCTACGACACAGTCGAGCGGGCGGAAGTCCTGTTCCAGGACTTCGACCACCTGGAAGTCCGGCGGGTTGAGCTGGCGCAGCTCGGCCGCAACCGCGGGTCCGATGCCACCCATGCCGAATGTACCGTTATTAATGCAGAGAACTCGAATCATAAGAAAGAAAACCTCTCCGCAAGACAGGCGCGATACGGCCGGAAGCCAACGAACGACTTGGAGCCTCAGGGCCTGCCTATGCTCTCTGGCGATAGTGCCCAATGCTGTCACAGGCGGGCAGTGCGCTGCGCACGTTCGGGACGTGACGTTGCGCACTTTTGTCTCTAAAGGAGGAATCGGACGCTGACGGACGCGTGAGGACGCTGACGGTTCTCGACAAAATCAAACGCAGGTCCCTCCGCTCGCATCGCCGTCTGTGGCGCCCTGCTCGGTCGGGATGAGCTCTGTAGCAGGGTTCGGCATTTGAAGGAGACGTAGCAGAGCTACATCTCTACAGAAGATCAGGCTGCTACGGGAACAGTGATAACGAGAGCGGAGGTCCTTGCGTTCGAACTGCGGCGGTAGCAGTGGGGCAGGTTGGAATCGAAGTAGAGCGAATCACCCTGATCGAGATGAACGATTTCGGTTCCGATGCGAACCTCGAGCGTGCCTTCAAAGACATAAAGGAACTCACCGCCAAGGTGCTGGTGCGGACGAAGCTTGTCCTCGGCAATGGCCTGAAATTCCGCGAGGTATGCGTTGAGCCGACGATCATTTGCGGTGAAGTCGAGAGATTCGAAGAAGTATGCGGGATCCGGGATGGATGGCTTTTCGGGGAAGCGAAGCCGCTCTGCCCTGCGAACTACTCCCATGACATGCTTCTTGCGTTCGTCGGTGAAGAAGTAGTCAAGACCAACATTGAAGACCATGGCAATACGAAGCAGGGTTGGAAGCGTGGGATACAGCTTTCCGCGCTCCAGCTTCGAGAGCAAGGCGGGGGAGAGGCCGGTGTGGTTGCCGAGTTGAACCAACCCAAGCTTCTTCTTGAGACGAAGGCCGCGGAGTTTCTCACCGATGGAGTAAGGCTTCAGTCCGTCTTCGATCGTTTTATTCAACATGGCGTGCCCTCGTGACGGAAGGGTGGTGGCGTTACTCGCAGCAAATAGATTTGATGGTCATGAAAAAAGCTGCAGAGAATTTGAAGAAATGACATTGATGGACGCGCGAGGAACGCTGACGCTTCGGAAACGCGAAACGCAGATTGCTCCGGTTGCATGGCGGTCTGTAAAGCCACGATAGGATTGGAGACGGGCGCCCGCCCGTCTCCATTCAGGTCGATGTTGCAGGTGCGGTTTAATCCGCGCTGGTTTCGAAGGTCATCCCCTGTAGCACCTGGTTGAGCTCGTCCTGAGCCTCCTGTCGCTTTTTCTCCAGTTCAGCGCGCGTGCGGCGCAGGTTATCCATCTGGTCTTCCTGCGCGTTGAGTTCACGCGTGTAACGCTGGAGGAGCGTCTTATCTTCCTTTAAAGGCCTTCATGTTCTCGCGCAGGCGTTGCTGGTCCTGTGCGATGGAGTCTATCTGGGTTTTCTGGGCAGTCATCTGCGCAAACGGCTGAAAACCCGGCAAGGTTACCGCTGCCTATCGCCAGGCGTCCACAACCAAGAACGACCCAACTGCGACGACTTGCAGGGGAAACACAAAGAATTGACACCGGCGCGTGGGAAATACATCCAATGGCTTGAGAAAAAATTGGGAAGTGAATGAAAACGTGAGACTTAGGGGGGGGATGGTGGGCACTGCTGGACTCGAACCAGCGACCTCATGCGTGTGAAGCATGCGCTCTAACCAGCTGAGCTAAGCGCCCACAAGGACGGCAGTTGCTGCCGTGCGCTCATTGTAACAGACGAGCAGCTATTTCAAATACCCAAAGAGAGCTCGCCTGTTGCGGGCAACGGGATTTCAGAGATTCGTGCCTAACCGGCGCATAGTAGAATGCGAGTCTCCGGTGGCGCCACTCCGGAGACAGGATCAGGAATGTTCAAAAGGCTATGGAACCGGGAACCCGGGCCGGAAAGGCCCGTTCCTGTGGCACGCCCGGAAAATGATGAGGACACGCAACTTCCGGGTGGCGGACGGGTTAATCCCGGTGTGAGCAGTGTGGCGCTAGATCGAGGCATGCTCTCGACGGCGGCCCAGGGCACAGCCGAAGTACTCAGCGACGCCGAATTCATGCTGCGCGTGAAGGCGGGCGACGATGGTGCGTTCGACTACCTTGTGGAGAAGTACCGAAGGCCGCTGGTCGGGTTCATGTACCGCATGACGCGGAACTCGGCAACTGCGGAGGAACTCGCGCAGGAGGTATTTCTGCGCGTTTACCGCTCGCGCGAAACGTACTCCGCTGACGCGAAGTTCAGTACGTGGCTGTACCGCATTGCAACGAACCTGGCGGCGAATCATGCCCGCGACACGAGGCATGAACGACCGGAAGTGCAGGTGAGCATAGACGAGCCGGATGATGAGAGCGGCACGACAATCGATGTCGCCGACAAGCGGCTCACCGTAGAACAGCAGATGCTGCGTAACGAACGGCTGAAGGCCATTCGGGAGCAGATACAGTCCCTGCCCGAAAGACAGTGCATGGCGGTAATCATGCACAAGTACCAGGGCATGGACTACAGGCAGATTGGCGAGGTGCTTAAGCTGAGCGAGTCTGCGACGAAGTCGCTGTTGTTCCGCGCGTATGAGACCTTGAGGACACGGCTAAAGGAGTTTGTATAAGGGGTGGAGAGCCCCGGGTTGGGTGGTTTATGAACTGCAATCAATGTGAGGACCACATCCTGGATCTGGCGTCGGGTGCGAGTCCATCTGCGGAGGTCGCGAGACACCTGCGTGAGTGTCCCGCTTGTGCGACGAAGCTCGATGAGCTGCGCGCCACGATGGCGATGCTGGACGAGTGGAAGATTCCGGAGCCGTCTCCGTATTTCGACACACGCCTCAAGGCGCGTATGCGCGAGGAACGCGCGAAGGCGCCGGTCGGACTGCTGGGGTGGCTGCGACGCCCTGCATTGGGATTGGCGCTCGCCGGTCTGATGGCGGTGGGCGTGGCGCTTTATACCGCGCAACCGAACCAACCGGCACAGCAACCGCAAACGGCACAGACGACCACAAGCGCGCAGCCACAAGCGGAGATGGTACAGGTGGCCGAGGCGACGACCACAGATGATGGTCCGAGCTTCCCTGTCCCGCTCGATCCGAAGCCGGGCACGGCAGTTTCAGACTTGCAGACCCTGGATAGCAACGAAGAGTTGTTCGCCAGCTTCGATGTGCTGGATGAACTCGGTGCTCAAGAAGAGCAGACCGAGGCGAATTACTGATGGCGGCGAGGTTGAAAGTGATCAGCCGTAGATTAGTCGTGGCAGTGATGCTCGTGTTCATGGTTGGCTCGACCGATCTATGGGCGCAGCACAGCTGGCCTCGATGGGAAGACCTCCTCGCGCAGAAGCATGGACGCTCAGGGCGCCAGAGTCCGCGATCGGGCGAGTGGCTCAAACGCCATAGGAATATGGCTCCGTCAGAGCAGGAGAAGGCGCTCGAGAGAGATCCCATCTTCCAGATGCTTCCCCCCGGGCGGCAGGACAAGCTGCGGCAGAAGCTGCGAAGGTTCAACAATCTGCCTCCAGATAAGCGCGAACACATCATCAGGAGCATGGAGGCTTGGGACCGTCTGTCGCCGGAACAACAGGAGCAGGGCCGCGAGCTGTTCCGCAGGTTCCGAGGGATGCCGGTAGAACGCAAGCGGATGATGCGCCAGGCACTTTCCGAGCTCAGGGACATGGATACACGGGAGCGCAACGCCGCTATCAACTCGTCGCGAATGCGGTCAAACTTCAGCGATGAGGAACGTGACATCCTGCGGGGAATGCTGGAGCTGAACATCGGCCCGGCGCACCGAGATGACATCGGGGACGACGGCGACGAAGGACCAGGAGCATAGAAGCTCTGTCAGGAACACATAAGCCGGAGGCAGATGCCTCCGGCTTCGTTTATTTGCTGGCGCGTTTTGTGGCGGCAATGCGGAACGACGCTCGCACCAGAACGAAGCCGCCGGTCATACACCGGCGGCTGAATGGTTTCCTTGCTCGGCTACTGCCTGAACAGGTTCTTTGCGATGAACAGTGCGTTCGCGGGCCGCTCGGCAAGTCTGCGCATCAGGTACGGATACCATTCGGTGCCGAAGGGTATATAAACCCTCATGCGCCATCCCTGCTTCACAAGCCCGACCTGAAGGTCGCGACGGACACCGTGAAGCATCTGGAACTCGAAGGAGTCGGGCGAGATGTTCTCTGCCTTGGCGTAAGCGATCAGCTCGCGAATGATGCGCTCGTCGTGAGTCGCAAGCCCGTGATAGACGCCGCTCTTCAGCATGATCTTCGCGAGCTTCACATAGTTCTCGTCGACTTCCGACTTCTTCTGGAACGCGACCTCGGGCGGCTCCCGGTAAGCGCCCTTGCAGAGCCGGATACGGATGCCGGCGGCGCAAAGGTCACGAACGTCCTGCTCGGCACGGCGCATGTAGGACTGGATGACCGCCCCGGCATGCCCCGGATACTCGCGATACAGGTGATACACGAAGTCGAGTGTCTTTTGCGTGTAGGGCGAGTTCTCCATGTCCACGCGGACGAAGTTGTTCACCTGCGCCGCATGACGAACAAGGCCGCACACGAGTTCCCTGCACATGCTCTCATCGACGTCGAGGCCCATATGCGTGAGCTTGAGGCTGACGTTCGCGTCGAGCTTGCGCGCGGTGATCTCGTCGAGAATGCGATGGTAAAGAGCGGCACTCTCCTTGGACTCCTCTGCGTTCGTGACGAATTCGCCGAGATTGTCCACGCTGACGGAAATGCCCAGATCATTCATCGCCTTAGCGGCGACCAGGGCATCTTCCACCGTAAGTCCGGCGACGAAGCGACGGGACATCTTCTGTCCGATGGGAGAGCTTTCCGCGAACTTGCGCAGCGAACGGCTCTTGGATAAAGCGATGAAAAATTGCCTGAACACGGCACTCCTTCCGGGGCGCACAGCAAAACTGGGCGATGCGCCTGCAAAGCGGGGCGGCGAGATCCGCGCTGCGACTCGGTTCCTGCCGATCCGTTTTCTCTAGGAAACCTGCTGTTTTATCACATCGACGCGAAAAGCAGAATAGGACGAAGGTCACAGATAGCGGGTATTTGCAGTGGCATTACCGAGGGTTGCATGCCTCGGACGAGCGGGAAGGATGAATAAGAAAGGCCGCCGGTTCGTTCGGCGGCCTGAGAGTGTTGACAAACTATCGGCGAGTTGAAAACGGAGCTCGCTCGGCAACAGAGGCCGGCGCGGGATGACAGCTCAACGGACCCGCGGCGCACGCTATCAATGTCCGTGCTCTTCGAGGAACCTCTCCGCTTCCATGGCGGCCATACAACCGGTACCGGCGGCGGAAATGGCCTGGCGGTAACGCCGGTCCTGAACATCGCCGCATGCAAAGACGCCCGGAACGCCGGTAAAGACGTAGTCGCGGGTCTTAACGTAACCCTCGTCATCGGTGTCGATTTGCCCGATGAACGGCTTGGTATTGGGGATGTGGCCGATGCCGAGGAACATGGCGTCCGTCTTGAAGAACTGCTTTTCTCCGTTGATTATATCTCGCAACGTGAGACCGGTGACCTCCTTCTTATCGACGTCGTGAACCTCTTCAACCACCTTGTTCACAAGGAACTCGATTTTGGGGTGGTTCCGGGCGCGGTCGAGCATGATCTTGGACGCGCGGAACTGGTCGCGGCGATGAATGATGGTGACCTTCGTGCCGAAGCGCGTGAGAAACAGCGCCTCTTCCATAGCAGAGTCGCCGCCGCCGATCACCGTGATCTCCTTGCCCATGAAGAAGAATCCGTCGCAGGTGGCGCATGAGGAGACCCCGTGCCCGATCAAGGCCTGCTCGCTCGGCAAATTGAGCCAACGCGCAGACGCACCACTGGCGATGATGAGGGTAAGTGTCTTGATGACTCTGTCGCCGATCTTCAGCGTGAACGGGCGCGTACTCAGGTCGGCCTCGGTCACAAGACCGGTCATGATTTCACCGCCGAACTTGACGGCCTGCTTACGCATGTTGTCGATCAACTCGGGACCTTGAATGCCCTCCGGCCAGCCGGGAAAGTTCTCGACGAGGGTGGTAAGGGACAGTTGCCCACCGGGTTCGTGTCCTTCAAGGATGAGTGGCTTCAGGTTGGCGCGCGCGGCGTAAATGGCTGCCGTAAGACCAGCACAACCGGAACCGATGACGACTGTATTGCGAACTTCCATGCTTTCTCCGATTCAGCAACAGTGCGTTAAGGTGCAGCTTACCTCAAGCCCGGGAAGAAATCGCAACATCTTCGCTGGACGGCTGCAACGGCCCATTGTGCAGAGCAACTTACCTGGCGGAGGGCAGCTTACGCAGCTCGGCCGCGGCGGTCTCACGGACCTTGAGCGCGGTCCGATAGGCGGTCATGAGTTCTGCACCTTGTGCGAACAGAGCTTCGTAGTCACGCTGATCGGCTTCCGAGCACCGCGCCAGGGCAAGCGAACCCGCACCGAATCGCTCCACGCGGATACGGTCCGGTGGCGTGCTGGTGTTCAACATAGCCTCGGGAGTGCCTGAGCTGACCGTGGTCTGCAGCGACACTTGCAGCGTCTGGCCGCGTTTGGGCTCGCGAATCCGAAACACGAGGACTTCGGTCATGCCGGTCTGGTCCACGCCAAACGTGTATTGAACGTTCTCGAATGCCGACTTCGCGGGAAACTCTCGGCGGATACGTACCCAGCGCGAGGTCGGCGTGCCTGGAGCCGAGGTGACACCGCGCGCTATCTCGAAGTCGGTCGCAAAAACCGTACGCGGAACACTCTTCAGGGCTTCAGAAAGAGCCTTGCGGTCCTCCGCCGCCGGAGCGCAGACGTTCAGGTAATTGACCTTCACCTGTGGCGCTTGCTGCTGGGCAAGCGATGTACAGATCACCGTGGCCAGGAAGACGAGAACTGCCGCTGATTTCGACACGGCGAAATTCTACAGCACACTGCTGCAAAACCGTGTTCGGCTTGTCTGGCGCAAAGCGGTTCGAACTCGCAATTGTTCCGCACATCAGCACCGTTGGTGCGATCACTATGTAGAATCGCGGGATGGCAAACCTTGTACTTGTGTATGGGATGAGGCTCCTGCCCGCCGATGAAGTCATGGAGGTTGGAGAGGCGGGTGTGAAACTGAAAGACGGACGCACTGCTCACGTCACGATGCACGTGCTCGAAGGAAGCAAAGAGGAAATTGAGAAGCAGCTGCGCACCAGCGTCGAGGCGTTCTTCGATTTCTATCCCGAAATATAGAAGCCGGGGAGGACAGGACAAGCGCATCCGGCATCAATGCTCAGCGCCCTGGACGTTGCGCTCCGTTTCGGCCTTCCGCGCTTATCAGGCGGCCGAAGTGGAAGCTCCCTTCGCAAGCCGCTCTGGAATCTGCGACCTCTCCTGTTCTACCGTCCCCAGCATCCACTGGACCGAGACGAGGAGTTGTCCCACACCAATCGGCTTGGCGAGGACGGAAACGCCGAGTTGTGCAGCAGCCATTCGAATCTCCACGTCGTCGTACCCGGTGAGCAACGCCACGGGCAGCTGGGGACAGCGCCCGCGAGCGAACGCAATCACTTCCAGCCCCGAGTGACCGTGGTCCAGCGTGAGGTCGCAAAGAAGAATGTCGAAGCTCTGTGACTGAAGCTCCGCAAGCCCCGCATCGCGCGTCTCCGCGGTGGTAACGGAATACCCGTTCTGCGAAAGAATGGCTCGGTACGTAAATGCCAGCGTGGCGGAGTCTTCGACAACCAGAACTCGAGGGGGGTGATGCATGACTTGGAAGCATAGCAAATCGATTCAGCAAACCTGTGTGGAAAAAGTGGCCGGTTTGTGGATTTCACGTCCAAGCGGCGCAAACGAGGCAAGTTAAGACGGCGTCGGTGTGGACGCTTCCCTCTATATAATTCTGCGCAGCCCATGAGAACGATGGCCCAAGGCGCTGAGCAAGCAGTCCGCAAGTTCTGGACCAGTAGCAATCGCGTGACGCGGTTCACTATCTACACGGGTGCGGCCTATCTCGTGCTGCTGACGATAGCGCGAATCGTGCAAGGCCTGAGGGAATCCAGTGCGCCCGCTCTGGCGTCGTGGACACGGATCGTCGGAATCGTGTTCATGCTGCTGCTGGTGCACCTGTGGTTGCGATGGATGCGCCAGGTATTCATGTGGCGTCTGCGGAACCGGCTGATCGTGACTTATGTCTTCATTGGCGTGATCCCGGTGGCATTGCTGATCGGAATGTGGCTCATTGCCGCGTACGGATTCGCGGGCCAGTTCGCAACGTTCGTCATCACTTCGGACCTGGTTTCAGAACAGAAAGCCTTGCAATCGGCGAATGGGACGGTGCTGTCCGGCATACTCGCCGAACTCGAGCAGGGCGAATCTCCACAGAAAGCACTGGAGAGCCTGGCTCTGCCACCCGGGTTTCCGGGTACGAGAATGTACGTTCAAATCGAGAGCCGTGGGCGAGTGTTCAGCAGGGCGATACCCGACGGTCCCACGTTGCTGGTTCCGCAGTGGATTTCGCGAGTTGCGCAGGAGCAAGGCTTCGAGGGACTTGTTGAAGAAGACGGACGTGTTTACATCCGGGCGGTAAAGCAACAGAAGTCGGGCGCTCACAACGTCATCGCGGTCTCAAGTATTCCGGTTGAGCGCAGCTTTATGCAGCGCGTGGCCGCTGAGGTAGGCGAAGTGAATTTGTACCCACCTGATCTCAGGACCGACGAGCAGCGCAAGGAGGCTGTAAGCCAGGCTGGATCTACGGGACAATCAGAACGCCAGCGCGAGGGAGTTGTAGTGATTCAGAACGGACAGGGATGGCTGCCCGCCATTCGCGCCGGACAACTACCGCCAAAGCAAAGCTGGTGGGACCGCAATCTTCCCTTCGGGTCCGAGGTGGGCGTTGTCAGTTGGGATTCGGAGAGAACCGCTCCCGCACTGATCACGATTCAGACGCGGCTCTCGCTGTTGCAGGCGCGGCTGGCTCGTCGCATCGGACAGCTGGCCACCGGCGTGACGCTGGCGCTGGCAGTGATCGCATTCTTCTTCATGATCGTCGAGTTGATGTCTCTCATCGTTGGCGTGAGACTCACGCGCACGATCACGCGATCCGTGCATGAGCTTTACGAGGCCACCCAGCATGTGAACCGCGGCGACTTGAAGTACCGAATCCAGGTGCACAGCCGTGACCAGTTGGCCGCGCTCGAAACGTCATTCAACTCGATGACGGAGTCGCTGGCCAAGCTGATTGCCGAGCAGAAGGAGAAGCAGCGGATCGAGAGCGAACTGGCCATCGCGCAGGAAGTGCAGGCACAACTGTTCCCGCGCAACACGCTGCCTCTGCGGTCGCTCGAGGTATATGGGCTGTGCCGTCCTGCACGCACGGTGAGCGGTGACTACTACGATTTCCTCCCGCTTGGCCATGATATGGCGGGAATCGCCGTGGGCGATGTGGCCGGCAAGGGAATATCTGCGGCGCTGCTGATGGCGACGATTCATTCGGCCGTTCGCGTTTATGAATTCGGCCGAAGCCCCTCGCGAGAGCAGCTTGTTGCGGCAGGTGCTGCCGCGATATCAAGCACAGCAGGCGGAACATCGATTCCCGCTGTGAGCGCGGAACTCTCGCCGGCAGCCGCATTGTCTTTGCTGAATCGCCACCTGTTCCACAGCACACCACCGGAGAAGTACGCGACGCTGTTCCTCGGCGTATGGGACGGCGAGAAGCGCAAGCTCACCTATTCGAACGGCGGACACTTGCCGCCAATCATCCTCCGCGCGGATGGCACCGTGCAGAGGCTTGAGGATGGCGGTACCGTTATAGGTCTGTTCGACAACGTGGATTACGAGGAATCCAGCACGGAGATGAACCGGGGCGATCTGTTTGTCGCGTACTCTGACGGATTGACCGAACCAGAAAACGAGTTCGGAGAATTCGGTGAGGACCGGCTCATTGACCTGCTGATGGCGCATCGCGAAATGCCGCTCCATCGAGTGGCAGAAGTGGTGACCGGCGCCGTGAGCGACTGGATCGGCGCAAATGAGCAGCCCGACGACGTAACTCTGGTGCTCGCAAGGGCAAAATAACCATCCAAGCACACCGTTCTGAAAGTCCACGCCGGTTGGAAGTTTCTACACGACTGCAAGAATCCCGCCCTGGCATGAGTAGTGGTAAGTCTTTGCCACTCTATGGCTTACGTCAATAAGGATTCTGGCGCGCGACTTGCCTATTGTGCGCTTGGCAGAGGCTCGAGGCAAGACTGAATGGAGCGGAAGATGATCTTGTGCGTGGATGACGACGCGACCGTGCTCACCACCCGTCAACTCGTGCTGCAAGCAGCGGGTTTCGGCGTGGTGACTGCGACCGACGGCAGCGCGGGATTAACGCTCTTCGAGGACGAGCGGGTACACGCGGTGGTGTTGGATTACCTCATGCCCGGTATGAACGGCGGTGAAGTAGCCGCAGAGATGAAAAAGCGCCGCCCGGGCGTGCCGATACTGATGCTTTCCGCTCACATGTTTCCGCCAGACTCAGCCCTTCGTAACGTGGATGCGTTCGTGACAAAAGGCGAGGGGCCGGAAGCGATGCTGACCGCACTCGGTCGCCTGCTCCACGGCCCCGCTAAAGATTCTGCTTGAACGCGCTAGGAACCGAACGCAGTCCCAACCGCTACCGGCTCCAACTGGGCCGTGAAGTGGCGCAGGAACGGCGCTTCGTAGGTTAGCTTCAGACCACGAATCTGCTCACGCCTGTTCCAGACCTCAAGGATCACTTCGATTACGTAATCGACATGGCTCTGCGTGTACACCCGACGCGGGATGGCGAGCCGAACCAGATCCATCTTCGCGGCGGGCCCGAACATCAAACCGCCGATCTCAACCGAGCGAATTCCGCCTTCGAGGTAAAGCTCACAGGCCAGGGCGACGCCGGGGAACTGATCGAGCGGTATGTGCGGAAGGAATGCGCGCGCGTCGATGTAAACGGCATGTCCACCCGGCGGCTGGACGATCGGCACGCCATGTTCAGCCAGATGGTTGCCGAGGTATGCGGTGGATGCGATGCGGTAACGCAGGTAGTCTTCGTGAAGGGCTTCCTGCACGCCGACGGCGATGGCTTCGAGATCGCGCCCTGCCAGCCCGCCGTAGGTTGGGTATCCCTCGGTCAGGATCAGCAAGTTCTTCTCCTGTTGGGCAATGGCGTCATCGTTGGTGCAAAGGAAGCCGCCAATGTTCGCCATGCCGTCTTTCTTCGCCGACATTGTGCAGCCATCACCAAGAGCGAACATCTCCTGCGCGATCTGCTTCGGCGTTTTGTCCGCGTATCCCGGTTCTCGCAGCTTTATAAAGTAAGCGTTCTCGGCAAACCGGCACGCGTCGAAGTAGAACGGGATACCGTGCTTACGGCACACGGCGCTGACCTGTTTGGCGTTCTCCATCGATACCGGTTGGCCGCCGCCGGAGTTGTTCGTGATCGTCAGCATGACGAGCGGGATGCGTTCGCGACCGACACGGGCGATCGTCTGCTCCAGGGCTTCGACATCCATGTTGCCCTTGAAGGGGTGAACCAGCGAAGGCTGCTTGCCTTCTGGACGGAGCAGGTCGAGAGCCTCGGCGCCAACGAACTCGATATTGGCGCGCGTTGTGTCGAAGTGCGTGTTGGACGGTACCACATCGCCCTTCTTGCACATGACGCTGAACAGGATTCGCTCGGCAGCGCGTCCCTGGTGCGTGGGAATCACGTGGCGGTAGCCGAATATGTCCTGGACGGAATCGCGGAACCTTTCGTAACTGCGAGCACCGGCGTAGCTCTCGTCACCCTGCATGATGCCGGCCCACTGGTCGGTTGACATGGCACCTGTGCCAGAGTCGGTCAGTAGATCTATGAGGACGTCTTCTGCCCTGAGCAGGAAGAGGTTGTAATAAGCGGCGCGAAGCAGTTCTTGCCGCTGCTCACGCGTGGTCCAGCGGATAGGCTCGACACTCTTAATCCGGAACGGCTCGATGATAGTACGGATAGGCATGATCTTCCCCGAGGCACGGATGCCTGTGAGACAAACGCATGATTGTAGTGGCAGCACAGCGTGGCGTGCGAGCAAATTCGAGCGGAACGCGATTCAAGCACGATTGCACAAAGGCGGCTTGGAGCACACGCATCTAATGCAAGCAGGGGAAGCAAACAGAAGTACCGGGATAGAGGAGATCATGACTGAGAAACTGGACCAGCGACGCGACCCGGAAGATCGCATCACCAACGAAGAACGTAAGCACGAACTCAGAGAAAAGATGCTGGACAAGACTTTGGCCGATTCCTTCCCTACGAGCGATCCGCCGTCTTCGATTCCGGATCCTTGTGCCGAGGACTCAATGAGCACTGATTCCATCGACGCGGAGAAGGACAAAGCGGCGTAATGTAAGACACGATGAGGCAACGACCTGAACCGGAGATCATTCCCCCGGGCCGAGAGCCCGAGGTGCGCGAAGGCGCGTCTGACGAGCAGCTTGCATTGCTGGCTCGACTGATGGACGATGTGTTCCGCATTCCGGGCACTCCGATCCGGTTCGGAATGGACTCGGTGATCGGACTGCTTCCGGGCATGGGCGACATGGTGACCGGACTGGTGTCGTTCACCATTCTCTATTCGGCCTGGGCACGAGGCGTGCCACGAGTAACACAAGCGCGCATGCTGGCCAACATCGCCATCGATGCGGCAATCGGCACCATTCCCTTTCTCGGCGATGTGTTCGACATTGCGTGGAAGGCTAACCGCAAAAATTACGAACTGCTGCAGCGCTCGCAGTATGAATCCAACCGCCGGCAGGAATTCAGCGACTGGCTTTTCCTGATCGGCATACTCCTGGCGACCGCGATTGTCGTCGCCATTCCCATCGCGGTTCTTATCTGGACGGTGCGCGAACTGCGAGGGTAATCTGGCGGCATGGCTGTCCGCCATTACAGAGCACACGAAACCGAGCGCATGCAAGAACTCGACGGCTTGCCGCTGGCGACATTCAACAGGCGCGCCGTCGCATTCCTCCTCGATGCATTCATCGCGTTGGTCCTGCTGGGGCTGGTTGTGCTCACATGGGCACTGCTCTTTCAATCCGAGGGCATGGGCGGAAAGCGGGTCATCGCCGTCAAGGTGGGATCGACAGCGGGAACGATCATCTTTAACATCATCGTGCCCGTCGTGTACTTCGGACTACTGACGTGGTGGTGGGACGGGCGCACGATAGGCAAGCGACTGATGCGAATACGCGTGCTCTCGCTCGTGCATGAGCACATGACTTTGTGGCACTCGTTGGAACGCGCTCTCGGATATGGCGCTGCGGCGCTCGAGTGCGGCTTCGGCTTCCTCCAATACTTCATTCACCCCAATCGCCGCTGTGTGCAGGACCGAATCGCCGAAACCATCGTCGTGGATGAATGGGCGTACCAACAGCGGCAGGTGCTGAGAAAGACCGGCGCGGCGACGGCCCCTGCGACAGAACCGCAGGCCGTTGAGCAGGCAAGCGCATGAGCAGAACAGCGCTGATTGCAGGCGCAACAGGGCTGGTGGGCGGACACTGTCTCCGAGCGCTGCTTGAGTCCAGCGATTTTGCGCGGTTAATTGTCCTGACCCGCAGACCACTTTCGTTGCTGATGCAGAACGCAACTTCTGATGCAGTTAGCAAGGTCGAACAGCGTACCGTTGACTTCGATCGATTTACGCCCTGCGACTGCGCCGGCGCCGAGGTGGTGTTTTGCGCGCTTGGAACAACGATGGCCAAGGCTGCTTCGAAAGAGGCATTCCGTCGCGTTGATTACGGATACGTTAAGACCCTGGCAGAGGCGTCACTTGCAGTGGGCGCGAGACAGTTCGTGCTCGTGTCATCGACCGGAGCGAATCCAGCGTCAGTTAATTTCTACGCCCGAGTGAAGGGCGATGCAGAGGATGCCGTCGCAAAGTTGCCGTTTCAGGCCGTTCACATACTGCGGCCAAGCCTGCTGCTTGGCGAGCGAACCGAGAGCCGCCCACTCGAAGCGATGGGGCGCGCGGTGATGCCACTGTTCAATCCTCTTTTGCTGGGTTCCGCCCGGAAGTATCGCGCAATCAAAGCCGAGACGGTCGGACGCGCAATGGTCAGCATTGCAACCCGCACTGGACGTGGAGTCCAGATCTACTATTACGACCAGATTCGAGGACTGGCCGGTCTGTAGAGCTAACCGTTTGCTGAAGCAGATGCGAAGCCCCTCCGAGGAGGGGCTTCTTTGCTACCCGGAACAAGTCGCTGGGTGATCCCTAGTTCCCTGCTTGAGCCGCGGTGGGCGCAGCCTCGACCTGCTTCAGGGCACGCGCAGTGGCTTCGAGCAGCGCTTCAGGGCCGACGGGCGCACCAGTAGCGTTGACCATCCACATATCCGGGACGAGGCTGCCGTACTTCGCCATGCGCTCGAACTCGGGCCCGATTGCGCTCATGTTCGGGATCTTCTCCTCGATCTGGTGCGCGATCAGATGGCCGATCGGATAGTCGGGCAGGTACATGAAGCCATCGATCATGTGCGAGTAAACGGCGAGCAACGTGACGTCCTTCTTCTTGAATACCGGCGCGTAGTACTTGTTCCAGACGTCGCGCGCGATGTTCAGCGTTGCAGATTTCAGTTCGGCAGGGGTGTGGTTCGGGTGATCGTACATCCAATGCCAAACCTGCATGTCCACCAGAGCGACACCGGCGATTTCATAGGTGCCCCAGAAATCGTTGAGCGTCTTCAGCGCCTGAGCCTGAGCGTCCGGCTTGGCAAGGCCCAGCTGCTCGAGATCGTGTCCCTGGAACACGAAGGCGAGGGCCTCGGTAAAGGCGGTATTGGGAACACCGTTGAGCATGTAGTGGTCAACATCGTTCAAAGAAATGGTCTGCTCCACGTTGTGGCCCATTTCATGAACAGCGATGTTGAAGCCCTTGTAGTTCATGCCTTCCTTGTCAACGCGAGTGCGTAGGCGTGCCTTGTAGCCGCGCATGCCTGCGCCCATTGCGTGTCCGGAGCCGCGGGCGGGTTCTACCTCGATCATCGAGGCAATCCATTGCGCGCGGTCCGGCTGCCAACCGAAGTTGACGAGCAGGTTCGACATGTCCTTCTTGTAGGCTTCCGCGCTCGGATAGCGCTTCTGCGTGAGGACATCGAGTTCAGCTTCCGTGTACTTACCGCGCGGGCGGAAGCCGTTGTACCAGATGTCGAATGGCTCGAGCGGACGGCCAAGGCGCTTCTCGATCAACGCTCCGACCTGCATGGCAAGCGGCGAGGACACGACATCCTCAAGCATCTTGCGGACGCGAGCTTCGGGGATTTCGCGATTCTCGTCGAAGCGGCGAGCGATGAGGGTGGGGGCGGTGGGTGAATACGGGTCCACCTTGCGCATTGCAACAAACGTGTTGCGCAACATCGCGTACCGGGTGTCCGGCTCGGGAGCATTCGTAACTTTCGGATTGCGGCGCGGGACGAAGTCACTGTCCTTTGCGGCCGCAGGCTTCACTTCATTCGTGAACGGATTCCAGTCCACCTGCGGGTTATCGACGACGGCGGCAGGAATGGTCTGGGTGACGATGCGCTCCATCACCTGCTGAATTGCGCGCTGGCGCGGCAGTCCGTCATTCGTGCTGTAGTCGGCTTTGATCTGGTCGCGCAGGTTCCAGTGTGACAAAAGGCGCATCTTCGGCGGGAACAACCGCGCGCCCGTGTCGTCCACTACGTGATGCATCCAGATGTTGTACTCGGAAATGTACTGGTCGGCCTCGCCCGAAATGCGCGCGACCTCAAGATTGACTTCGGCAGGGATGCGCTTGCTGAAACGCTGCGCCAGCCGAGCTTCGGCCCACTGACGACGTGTCCAGTTCTTGCCCTCCGTAAGCCGCTGGTCGAGCGTGGTGAGAGGGAAATTCAGGAGCACCGTGAACGCCAGCTTGTTCTTAAAAAAGTCGTCAGTAACATGGGCGTTAGGCGAGTAGCCGAAAAAGACTTCGTCGTAGGGCATGATGGGCCCGCGGTCGAGGTCAACATGCTCGCGGAATTCACGGTTGATTTCCAGCATGTGGCCGTCGAGCTTCTCCATCAGGCGCTCGTAACGGTTGAACATCGTATCGATCGCGGCCTGATCTCCGGCGAAATTCGCGCGGACAAACTCTTCCAAGGCGGCACGGTCGCCGTCGTCCGTACGCCAGAACTGTGCAACCTGGTCGAGACCGCGGCGGGCGCGCTCGCGCTGCCCTTCACCATACTTGGCGACTAATTCGGTCTCGAGTTTGGCCTGGGCATCCTTAAGCCAGGCGGGCGCGGCCGATTGGGAAGCGGCGACCGGCTTCGGCTTGGGCATTGGTTTCTCCTGACGCTTCTGCGCGAATGAAACCGTGGCGCATAGAGTGAGCGCCACTATGACTGCGATTCTAGCTGTCCGCATCCGGACCTCCGTGATCAAAACTGGCCACCGCCGCTGAATGCATCATGAATCGGCGCTGGAGCAGGACAGTATACGCGGGCGAGTTCGTGGATTGCACTGGAGCTGATGCAAACCGTTCTTTTCCGGGGTGAGTTGGCCGCGCTAAGACGCGAAATGGGGTAATCTGGATGGAATTCGTCGGCCCCTTCCGCTAGAAAGATTATGACCCAACCGGCTCGACACCTCTTCGAAACTCTCGGCGCAACTGGTGCGCCTGGGGACTTCTACAAGCGCCTCATTGATAACCTTTACGACGCAATCTACTTCGTAGATCGCGAGCGCAATATTACGTACTGGAACAAGGCAGCCGAGAAACTGACCGGCTATCGTGACGACGAAGTCATCGGACGCTGCTGCGCGGATAACCTGCTGTCGCACGTGGATGGGTGCGGCACTCAACTCTGCACTACCATCTGTCCTCTAGCCGCAACGATAGAAGACGGTCAACCGCGCGAGGCTGACGTTTTCCTGCGCCATAAGAATGGGCACAGGGTGCCGGTTTCCGTACGGGTATGCCCGATCACGAATGAGCTGGGCGCGATCGTTGGGGCCGTCGAGATATTCAACGACAACAGCTCGAAGCACAGCGCACAGCAGAAGGTGGGCGAGCTACAGAAGCTTGCTTTCTTCGACCCGATGACACAGCTGCCGAACCGTCGCTACCTCGATATGAAGCTGGAAGCAGCCGTGCGCGAGTTCAATGAATACGGGGTTGGCTTCGGTGTACTCGTTGTGGACATCGATCGCTTCAAGGTGATCAATGACCGGCACGGCCATGCCATCGGCGATTCCGTCCTTGAAGCGGTCGCAAAAAGTCTGGCGGGAAGCATGCGAAGCGCCAGCGACATTGTGGGCAGATGGGGCGGCGAAGAATTCCTGGCCATACTGCCGCAGATTGGAAAGGAGTCTCTGCCGACGCTCGCCGAACGTTGCCGCACGATGGTGCATGAAACATTAGTGGCTACGGAGGAATCGCGCCTGCAAGTGACCATATCGCTCGGAGCGACAATGGCTCTGACCGGAGACACGGCGGAATCCGTGGTTGCGCGTGCAGACGCCCTGATGTACCAGAGCAAAAGGGATGGACGGGACCGCGTTACCGTCGGCTAGGCTCTAAGCCGGTCTGCGATCCAGTAGACCAATGTGAATCTTTTACGAACTATTTCTTGAACAGGTTCTCGAAAGCGCGCCGGGCATCGTCTGCTTTGCTGAACCCGGTCGATGTTTCACGCTCCACACGCACAGCAATCGAATA
>Ga0196976_1000763_pt1 | contig 18302 bp, 9 predicted proteins | sample S3v_513CmetaG_FD_148644 | JGI IMG/M metagenome (GOLD analysis project Ga0196976, IMG submission 148644) | Soil microbial communities from Anza Borrego desert, Southern California, United States - S3+v_5-13C | ecosystem: Environmental > Terrestrial > Soil > Desert | place: USA: California...
GTCCGTAAGGTTGTTGAACGTCTGGTTGGCGCCAGTGATTCGCAGCGGAGCTCCGGTCTGCCACGTCACGATCGTGGACACCGTCCATCCACCAACGATCTTGTCGAGGATGCCGCCGCCGTTCAGCCACTGCTTGCCCTTACCGAATGGCAGATCGTAGACGCCGTTGAAGTGGATTACGTTCTGAATATCGGTGCTGGCAGGGCCGTAAGCCGACTTCAGATTGCGAATGGTGACCTGTCTGTATCCACCCATCCAGTCGCCGCCGGTAGCCACGCCCAGGGTCTTGCTCCAGGTGTAGTTCGCGGTGAACGCGAGACCGTGCCAGTTGCGCTGGCGGAATTCGGCCTGCAGTGAGTGGTAGTTGGAGTAGCCGCGATCGGTCATGAACGGGGCTCCCATCCATGCGCCGGTTGCGAACGGGTTGGCTACGAAGAAGTTCATCGGATAACCAGCGCCGGCGCCTGCCCATGCACACGGAGAGAACGACGCGCCCACCATGTTGCAGAAGTAGTTGGCTCCGGTCAGGGTGTTGGCAAAGCTGCCGACCTGACCGTATTGCAGGTTACGGATGAACGCGCTGTTCGTGAACGACACGCCAGCGGCGCTCATGATCGGGAGAGCGTAGCTTCCCGGCGCTCCCGGAGCAAAGGACGTTCCACCGTTAAGCGCAAGGTTAGCCTGCGCATGCTTGAATTCTTCGAGGAAGCCGTTTTCGAACACGTTCACTTCGTCCGTACGTTCGGCGATCCACTGATGAATCGTGCGGTTGCCGTTGTAGCGGACTTCGATGGCACGCGTCGAACCGAGTTCGCGCTGGAAGCCGATGTTCCAGGATTGCGTGTAAGGCTGACGAATCTTGGGATCGATGGCTGCAACGTTCAAATCGCCGAACGTCGCGTCCTTCAGGTGAATCGTCTCTTGATATTTCTCAGGTTGATATACAAACTGCGGGTATGGATCCCCGAGCTGCAGGCTGCCAGGGGCGAACGTTCCAGGCTGGCCGGATGGATCAGCATTCGCGTAGAACGGCTGATAGAAGCCAGCGCCGTATGCCGACGCCATGTCCCAAACGAATTGCTGTGGTTCGGTGAACCGGCGCAGAGAGTATCCAGCGCGGATCACGGTGCCATCACCGCCGAGCAGTCTTTCGATCAGGGTGCCGGTTGAGCGCGGCGTCCAGGCGAGACCAATTGCAGGTTGCGGAGTTACGTTCCAAGAATTGTAAACGCTGTCCCTCTGCGAGAGGACCGGGTCCATCGTTCCCGTCAGCGTTCCGGGCTTGAACAGGTTCCACACGCCGGAAGGTCCGAACAGATCGTTCGGCGTCATGGAGTGATACTTGCCGGTAAGGTCCTTGTTCTCTCCGACGAAGTCCCAACGCAAGCCGTAGTTCAGAGTGAGGTTACGCTTTACCTTGTAGGAATCCTGGACGAAGAGACCCCATGACTTCATTAGTTCGTTGAGGACAGAGAACCTCACGCCCTTCGCAAAGTCGTTGGTCTTCGGATCGTACGCCTTGCGTCCCCAGATGCTGTTGACGCGACCTGCGAGGATTGCGTACAGCTGCTGGGCGCTGCCCAACTCGTCATCCTCAACTGGACCATTCTTGTATGCCGCCAAAGCTTGCTCGGTCAGCGCCTGCAGAGCAGGGTCGCCGTCCACCAGGCCGAGGCCGAGATTCGGGAAGCCCTCTGGCGGATCCCAGTACTTGTTCTGGTCTCGATAGCCGTTGAAACCGAAGTTGATGGTATGTGCGCCTTTGACCAGCGTCGTCGTATTCGAAATGCTGATCACGGGCTGCATGCGCGAGTTCGGCATGTTGTAGACCATGCCGGATATCTCGTAGTCGCCGTAGCCCCAGAACACGGACGGATTCACTTCGTAGTCCCTGGATCCGCCAACACCAAACCAGGCTGCCGTGTATAGATAGCCGGCGCGGAACTGGTTGATCAGGGTCGGTGAGATTGTCCATTCAACGCCAAGGGACGCCGTCAGTGCATTCGATCTGTTGTCGGCAGCCCTGCCGTCGCCAGGCCACCAGGCGTTTGAAGCGCCGGGCGAGTTCATCTTGGTCTGGTTGTAAGCGAGGTTGACTCGGAGATCCTGCGATATGTTGTAGTCGAGACGACCGGTTGGATAGTAATAGGTAATCGGGTTGTTCTGGTTCCACTGCCATTCCAGGAGGTTGGGATTCGTTGGAACCGTGGCACTCTGACTGCCGTCATTCGAACGGTAACCGGCAATTTCGCCAAGCCGTTGCTGAATCACGCTGTTCACGGATGTCCGCATGTTCGTGCCGTGCGCCGCGTTGTAGCCCGCGATGATATCGAACAGTGGCGCCGTGCGTCCGTTGTTGAACGTGAAAACGCCGCGCTGCGCAGCGTCGGTGAGGTACTGGTTGTACAGAGTCCTGCCGCCGGGCTGTTTCGACATGGAGAAGCTGCCGAAGAAGAACAGCTTGTCCTTGAGGATCGGGCCACCAAGGCTGCCGCCAAATTCATTGAGGATCAGTCTCGGCTTGTTGAGAACTCGCCAGCGATTGGCGTTCAGCGCGGAGTTGCGGAAATCTTCGTACAGTCTGCCGTGAAGTGCATTGCTGCCGCGGCGGGTAACGTACGTGATCTGCATGTTGGACGTGCCCCAGCCCTGGTTCAGGTCCAACTGGTCGGTGCTGACCGTCATTTCAGCAATGTTTTCGAGTCGCGGGCTAACGCCGGTGCGGTCGGCACCGGACGAATACTTCCAGCGGCCAGAGCTGCTGATGATGCCGTCAACCGTGTTGCCCTGCGCCATCGTCGGCAGGCCGTTCCACGTGCCGTTGAACCCGGCACTCAGGCGGGACAACGCCGCGATATCGCGGCCACCAAGCGGAAGGTCTTCGATCTGCTTGGTGTCGATCGTCATGTTCGTGGCGCTCGACGAGGTTTCCACCAGTGGCGCTGCACCACCGATTACTTCCACAACCTCGGTGGCGGTTCCCACCTTCAGGGTGGCCTTCACGTCGGTCGTTCGGGCGGCTTGAACCAGGACTTCATAAGCCTGTGTGTCGAAGCCGCTTCGCGACACCGTAAGTTTGTACGAACCGAAGTTAAGGTTTACGAATGTGTAATTGCCGGACTCCTGGGTGACCGCTTCGCGTACATCGTTCGTTGCGAGGTCAACCAACTTCAACTGTGCGCCCGGCACGACGCTGCCGCTCGGGTCCACAACAGTGACGCTGATGGTACCTTGCGTCACCTGCGCCCATCCAAGGGGTGTAATAAGACAGAGTAAAAGGCATCCCAACAGGGTGCCCCACATTAAAGTGGCCCTGCTTCGCTGTTTTCTACCCACACTGCCTCCTTCTTGCTCCAATGCGTGCGGAACTGACTCCGAGGTGCTTCCTCGTTCACTCCCGATTTCGGAAAACGTTTGCTCCAGAAAACGTTTGCTGCTTGGCCCAAAAAAGAAAAGCCCCGGGTATCTAAAGACGATCCCCGGACTCTTCTCCTGTCGCCGTGATTCGAACCGGCCTGCGCAACATCGCACTCGCCCGCATAATGTATGCACTGGTCGAGAGCGCGAAATTGAAACCGGCGGTCTTCACGGCGACTTTCCCTCGTCTTTTCTAATCCGACTACTTATGTGAGAGAACCTTGTGACTTCTTCTTGAAACCCGTCAACTCGAACGAACGGTTACCGTCGCCACTGAAAGTCGCGGCAACTCGATGCGCAATCTTCCGCCCTCTACCACCACAGGGTGTGGCCTCGGGACGACGCGGTCTGGGCTGTCGAAACCGTTGTATGCGTTCAAATCCGGGGACTGAAGTATGAGTGCGCTCGCACTCTTTCCGGTGACACCACGCAGCGCGCAATCGACATCCATGTCGGTATCCGGATGCGGGTTCACCAGGCTCACCACGAGTTCACCATTGCGCTTCGAGGCGGAGACGGACAGCCCAACCGGACCGCTATCATCCGTCTGCACCTTCACGGCAGTGTTCGAGCGATGCGCTTTGAATAACGCGAACGCGTGATAGGTCGTGGTGCGAACGCAGTTCTTGCCTTCCGGACCATCCGTGAGCAGCAACGACTGCAACACGTTCACGATTTGCGCGATGTTACACATGTACAGCTTGTCAGCCTGGCGGTTGAACAGGTTGAGGCCAAGTCCGGCCGCAATTGCGCTGCGCATCGTGCTCTGCTGCCAGAGCGCGCCGTATTTCTTCTCGTCTTCTTTCGGAATCTGGTCCCAGACTCCCCACTCGTCCAGGATCAAATTGATCTTGCGACCATCGCGATAGCTGTCGAGAAGCGAGCGCTGCTGAATGATCGCCTCTTCGACCTTCACGTACCTTGCGAACTGCTCTTTCATGTGATCGGTCGTGAAGCGCGTCGGATGGTCGGCTCCGCCCTCGTAGTAGTGCATCGCGAAGCCTTCGGGGATCCCGCCGTCGAGGCGGTCCATGAAGCCGCGTGACCAGCGGGTATCGTTGCCATTGGGTCCGCTGGCAATCAGGAACGGGACCGTTCCGCCGAACTCGCGAAGGTAGGTCGAGAAGCGACGGTAGTGATCGGCGTAGACCTCCGGCCGCATCCATCCACCGCAGCCCCAGCTTTCATTTCCAACGCCCCAATAGCGGACACGGAATGGCTCGGGGGATCCGTTCTTCGCGCGCTCTTCCGACAGCGTGCTGCCGGACGGCATATTGCAATACTCAACCCAGTCACGCATTTCATCAGGCGTGCCGCTGCCAACATTACCGGCCAGGTACGGCTCGGCGCCGATCAGGCGGCACAACCCGATGAACTCGTGCGTACCAAAACTGTTGTCCTCTACGTAGCCGCCCCAGTGAATGTTGACCCGCTTGGGACGCTGGCTGACCGGCCCGATGCCGTCACGCCAGTGATAGTCGTCGGCGAAACATCCACCCGGCCACCGAAGAACCGGAATGCCCAACTCGCGCAGATACTCGACCGCTTGCTTGCGGTAGCCGTTCACGTTCGGAATCGGAGATTTCGGGCCAACCCAAAGTCCGCCGTAAACGCACGACCCGAGGTGTTCGGCAAAGTGCCCGTGCAGTTCCGGACGCACAAGGCCGATTTCGAAGTCGGCAAGAACTTCAACGCGGTGACTTTTCGATGAACTTGCGGCAGTCAGCCACGAGGGCAGAACGGTCGCGACAGACAAGGCAGCGCCATTCACAAGAAACTGCCGACGCGACGGTGAGTAGGCCATTGCGAAATCCTCCCGAGCGGTACCGCAAGCCCGAACCTTCAATTTTCAGTAAACGTTTTCTGAGCGGATACGTTATTCAAAGTACCTGCTGCTGTCAATAGGGTTTTTTCGCCTGCTAAACATCAGGGCTGCGCGGGCCAGACATCGTCCGGCCCGCGCTTTCACTTCACGAGCGTTCGCTTTCTTCGACCTGTATGCGGTAGTCCTGAGGCGGCGTAACGCCCAGCAGATGCTGTACGAAGTAATCCCAGCGTCTTCGAATCAGGTATGGATTCCTGCCTTCACCGTGGTATTGGTTCGGCACAATCAGCATGTCGAAGTTCTTGTTGGCTTTGATAAGCGCATCGACGAACTGAAGCGTTGCCGTGGGATTTACGTTGTCGTCCAGTTCCCCGTGCACAAGCATGAGCTTTCCTTCCAGCTTGTCCGCCATCGTCACATTCGACTGTTCACGGTAATGGTCGCCCACGGGGTACCCCATCCACAGCTCATTCCACCACGCCTTGTCCATGCGATGGTCATGGTTGCCAGAGGTGGACACTCCCACTTTGTAGAACTTGGGGTGCGTAAGCATTGCGTGCGCCGTGTCGTAGCCGCCTGCCGATCCGCCGTAAAGCCCTACGCGGTCCAGGTCCATGTACGGATACTTCTCGGCCATCTGTTTCAGCACCGCGATGTGATCGTCAATGCCGCCATCCCCAAGGTTCTTGTAAGAGAAGTTGTGGAACGCCTTTGAACGGCCGCCGGTGCCCTGGCCATCGATCATCACGACGATGAAGCCCAGCTCAGCCGTTGATTGCGCTGTGCTGCGGTAAGCCGCGAATGTCTTGGGCACGAAGAACGACTGCGGCCCGGTATAGATCTGCTCAATGACCGGATACTTTTTCTTCGGGTCGAAGTTGGACGGGCGCCAGATGAGTCCGTAGATGTCCACCTTGCCGTCGCGCCCTTTGCCATGGAACGCCTCTGGATACGTCCACCCCGTTTTCAGCAGTTCTGAAGCGTCCGCCTGTTCCAGCGGCATCACGACTTCACCATCACTCGAGCGGCGCAGCACCACTATCGTGGGCAGGTCCGGTCGCGAGTAGGTGTCCACGAAGAATGCGCTCGTCGGCGACACATTCGCAGTGTGGTTCGCTTTCTCCGGCGTCAGCAGGCGCAGGCCCGTCCCATCCATGTTCACGCAGTACAGATGTGTCTGGTATGGATCTTCGCCGGGCTCTTTGCCGGCCCCGAGGAAGTAAACGCGCCGAGTCTTTTCGTCTATTCGGACAATCTGCCGGACCACCCACGTTCCGGACGTCAGTTGCTTTTTCAACTGCCCGGTCTTGCCGTCGAACAGGTACAGGTGGTTCCATCCGTCTCGTTCCGATGCCATCAGGAACTCGGCGCCGTCATTCACGCTTTCGATGAAATTCGTACCTGGATCGATGAACGTGTCCGACACTTCTTCGAGCACCACTCGCGTTTTACCGGTTGTCGAATCGACTTCTTTTAACTCGTTGCGCTTCCAGCCGCGCTGATACGTGTTGAAGTAGAAGTGCCTGCTTTCCTTGTCCCACTCGAAGCCGGGGCCACCCTGAAATTCGATGTTGATTGGCTCGGTCTCAACCCGAATGCGCTTCCCTGCCTCGATGTCGAACACTATCGGTTCGGCCTTGGCCAGTGCTTCTCCCGGAAGCGGGTACGCGTATGTGTACGCGACCGGACGAAGTCTGTCGGGCGGCACCGACTGGACCGTGGTCATCTTCAGCGCGAACCGAGAGTCGATGCGGTAGGTCGCGAGTTTGCTCGAATCGGGAGCCCAGAAAACTGCAACCTGCGGCCTCGCACCGTTCGTGGCCCGCTGAATCAGCTCGCCACCTGAAGGCAGCGGCGTTGCGTACGCGTAGTCCTCAACGCCGTCGTCAGTCAGCCGGATCTCCTGGTTGTTTGCGACGGACCGGACCCACAGGTTGTGATTGCGCACGAAGGCCTGCCACCTTCCGTCAGGCGAAAAGCCATCGCCCCATCTCCGCGCAGGCCCATTTGCCCTCGAACATTGATAGCTGGCCAGCGAACAACTCCAGGATGAGCCGGAAGCCGAGAAGGTGATCTGCGACGACTTCGATGCGTAGCTGAAATCATCAAACGGGAGCTTGTTGGCCTGCACGTCCCGTCCCAATATCCGGGAAATGCCGGCGGCGAGTTTCGCATGATCGAAAAGAGGCTCGCGAGTTTTCTTCGCGGGGTCAACAACCACGAACTCCTTGCCGTCTGCGGTCGCACGGCGATACCAGAAACGGTCCGTGTCTTCTATCCAGTGCGGCGACACTTCTGCATCACGGACCAGCGTCCTTAAGTTCCATGGAAGCAAGCGTTCAGCGCGCTTGTAGTCTTCCAGCGTGCCCTGCGCAAACGCCAGCGTGGGCAGGATAAGAGAGAGAATAAGAATGCTAGATATGCGCTTATGCATGATCCCACTCGCGGCCGTGAGGTGAGAGTCCTCGTACACCGATACCCGCACCTGACTAAATCAGCACGACTTGTTGTTGTATTTTTCCCGTCACTTCCGCACTCGACTTTCGAACCAGCACGTTCACCTCGCTGCGCAGGCCGAATTCGGGCAGATAAATGCCGGGCTCGATAGAAAAACAGGTATTAGGAATGACCTCGCGCTCGTCCCGCACCTCGAAGTTGTCCATGTTTGCGCCGTTGCCATGCACTTCAGTACCAATGGAATGTCCAGTGCGGTTGTTGAAGTAGGCCCCGTAACCAGCCTCCTCGATGACGTCTCGCGAGGCTTTGTCCACTTCCCATCCGAGCAGCTTCTGTCCGCTCGCCATCGTCTGCTGGACCTTGTCGATCCCGGCATCGCGCGACTTGCACACAATCTCGAATATGTTCTGAATGCGGTCAGGGACTGATGTGCCGACGTAGCCTGTCCAGCTGATGTCGTAGTACACGGCGTTCGGCCTGTCCTTCTTTGCCCACAGGTCAAGGAGGACGAAGTCGCCCTCGCCGATCCTCGCGGAGCGTTCGGCAGCCGGCGCATAGTGCGGATTGCTGCTGTTTTCGTTCACCGCCACTATTGGCGGCGCATCAGCTACCAGATGTTCGCGCTCGAACGCGTTGGCGAGCCACTGTTGTATCTCGAACTCGGTAGTGCCACCGCTGCGTACCCGACGCCCTATCTCCTGGAACACCGCCGCCATGATCGCGTCAATCGAATCGCGCGCGGCAAAGTGACTGCCAATCTGCTCCTCGCTCCAGGTCGCTTCCAGCACTGCAACCAGGTTCGCCGAGCTGATCACTTCCTTCCCCATGTTGCGCACGAGATCGACGGTTCCGCCGTCCACCAGTGATACGTAGAAGATCAGGTTGTTCGGCGAGAACTGCATCGCAACCTGCTTGTAGGGCGCAAGTATTTGTTCGAGGTTGCCAACCAGTTGCTGCCACGCTGCATAGACGAGCTTGCGCCCCGGCAGTTCGTCGAGATGAAACGGCTCGATCCGATGGACAAGTTTTACCGGCTCGCCTTCCGCCGGAACCAGGTAGAACCAGCGGCGCGACACCATGAGCGTTTCGGGCAGCCCAAGAATGCGATAGGCGATGGGGTCTCGGTGATGGTGATCGCAGAACAGCCACGCTTCGATGCCGCGCGCGCGCATTTCCGATTGGATTTCGGGGATCGTTCGCATCGTAAGTCTCTTCTTTTTTCCCGCCTACTTCGCGCTTGCGGCATTTGCGACTGCCGTTTCGCCCTGCGGCTGTTCATCAAAGAACGGTGCCCACTGTTCCCGCCGTGGCGCCTTTGTCAGCGCGCTCACTACTACCAGTGAAATGAGTGACACAATCATGGCCGGGAAAATGGCATCTCGTTCCGCCCACGAAGGTGGTAGGACGTGTTTGCCGCCGTAGTTCCATGCGATGGTCACCAGAGTGCCGAGTCCGATGGAAGTCACCGCACCTGCCGCCGTGGCACGTTTCCAGAAGAAGGCCGACATCACCACCGGCGTGATCGCCGCCGAGTAAATCGTGTAGGCATACATGGCCATGGCCAGAACCGATGTCCAGTACGCACCCTGAATCAGCGCGAAAATGCCGAGGCCCACGACAGCGAATCGCGACAACACGAGAATCCGCTCCTGCGGAGCGTTCTTGTTGATAAAGCGCGAGTAAACGTCTTCGATAAGGTTCGTGGCGGGCGAGAAGAGATAGTTGTTCGCGGTCGATATGACCTTCGCGAACACCGCTCCCATCAGCAGCGCTCCCATCCATGCCGGCATGCCGTGCCGGGCAACGAAAGGAATGGTTTCGCGCGGACTTGCGACGAGGTCCGGCGTTGTGCCGTAAAGGGCCGTGCCGAACACGGCGATAGCTATAATCACTGTCTCAAGAAACAGCGTTCCAACAATCCACCCGCCGACTGCCACCTTTGCGGCACGCGCGTCCTTTGCCGAAAAGAACTTCTGATACATGCTCTGGTTCCCGAGCATGAGCAGGAACGTCGGGACAAAAAACTCCATGGCCTTCGTAAACGTCAGGTGGCCCAGCACCTGGAAGCGATCCGGCGGCAGTGCCGCATGAAGGCCCGCCCACCCGCCTGCCTTGAAGAAGAGCATCGGCGTTGCGATCAGCGTGGTGGTCGTTACCAGCACGCCGATGACTACATCCATGTACGCCACCGAAGACATGCCCGCCAGCGCGGTGAACAGGATCACGAAGCCGGCAACGATATACATACCCGTGGTGTTGTCGATTCCGGTGGCAAGGTGGAGAATGTCGCCACCGCCCCTGAACTGGTAAGAACAGATCGCCGTGTATGCGAACAGTATGGCTATCGTGCCGAGCACTCGGGCCGCCGCGTTGTAGCGGGTCTCAAGCAGGTCGGGCAACGTGAACTGTGCGAACTTGCGTGCCCTCGGAGCGACGAAGTAAATGATTAGCAGCCCGATCCAGCCACCCGCCGGCTGCCACAGAGCGGCGAAGCCGTTCATCGCCGCGTTTTCGGCTCCTGCGAACAGGCTGCCCGCACCGATCCACGAACACAGCAAAGTGGCGATTAATACATAGGCGGGCAAACTGCGCCCGGCGACCATGAAGTCCGCTTTGCTCTTCACCGTGCGCTTGCGAAGCAAGCTGACGCCCATCAGGATGGCAACAATCACTACCAGAACTGCCACGTACAAATTCATGGTCCGACCTCGATCCGAGGCATTGCCGTGGGCGCCCGCGGGCAGTCACTCACCGCGTGCAGAGCACGCAGGAGCACAGGCAATGGTGCCGCGCTTAGTTGAAAGTGAGCTGAACGTTGGAAATGTATATTGTATCCAGCTACTCGTCTAGCGGATTCTTGAACGCCACGCGAATACTTTGGTCAGGTGTGCTCAAGTGCAGTGCTCGCTGGGAGTGGAATGTACTCTTCCTCAGGAAGTCTCTTGTTGCCCGCTGGAGGGGTCTGTGCGCTGCTAGCCTGTGTGGCGACAGTCTTTGAATGGCGAGGTGCCGGTCACAGACCGGCACCTCGCCAAGTTGATTCTGGATCCGGTTACGCCTTCGCCGTCATCGTCTGCGCGAACGTTGTCTGCTCGGTGCGCGCGATGATCTCGTCCTGCAACGCCTTCGTGAGATCGCAGAAGTAGTCGCTGTACCCGGCCACCCGCACGATCAAGTCGCGGTACTGCTCAGGGTTTGCCTGCGCCTTGCGCAACGTGTCTGCCGTCACCACGTTGAATTGAATGTGATGGCCGTCCATCTTGAAGTACGACCGCACCAGGTGAAGCAGACTGTTGATGCCAGCCTCGCCTTCGACCAGCGACGGAGTGAACTTCTGGTTCAGGAGCGTACCGCCTGTGCGCGCGTGATCCATTTTTGCGGCCGAACAGATCACAGCCGTCGGGCCGAAACGGTCTGCACCATGAGAGGGCGAAATACCGTCCGAGTGGGGCTCCCATGCCTTGCGTCCGTCCGGAGTGGCGCCCGTTACGGAACCGAAGTAGACGTGACACGTTGTCGAGAGATAATTCACCCGGTACGTCCCGCCCTTGGTGTTCTTCCTCCCGTTTATCTCATCGTAAAAGGCATCGAACACGGATTTCAGAATGTCGTCGGCGTAATCGTCATCGTTGCCGTACTTCGGAGTCTTGTTCCAGAGCAGCAACCGTGTTTTCTCGCGGTCTTCGAAATTCGCCGCAACCGCATCGAGCAAGGCATCCATGCTCAGCGTCTTCTGGTCGAACACGTTGTACTTGATCGCCGCAAGGCTGTCAGTACAAGTGCCCGGAGCCACAGCCATGATGTACGTGGTGTTGTAGCGAGGCCCGCCGGCATTGTAATCCTTGCCATTGGCGATACAGTCGTCCACCACGGTCGAGAGGAACGGCGCAGGCATGTACTCCGCATAGAGACGCTCAATGATGTTGTTGCCGCGTACCTTCACATCCACGAAGTGATGCAACTGCTTTTTGAAAGCCTGGAATACGTCGTCGTAGCTCTTGAACGTTCTTGGGTCGCCCGTCTGGATCCCAATCTGTTTCTTGGTGCGCGGATCGAAGCCGTTGTTCAGCGTAATTTCAAGCACCTTCGGCAGGTTGAAGTACCCCGTCAGGATGTAAGCTTCCTTGCCGAACGCACCCGTTTCGACACAGCCTGAGGTACCACCGCAGCGCGCGTCTTCGATCGACTTGCCCTGCCGCAGTAACTCATCCACCACCATGTCGGCATTAAAGATGGAGGGCTGTCCCCAACCCTTGCGCACGATTTCGAGGCCACGCTTCAGAAAACGGTCAGGGTTCTTCTTGCTCAACTGAAGGTTCGAAGATGGCTGCAGCAGGCGCATCTCGTCGATCACGTCGAGGACGAGATACGTCACCTCGTTCACGCCATCGCTGCCATCTGCCTTGAGACCACCATTGTTGATGTTGCAGAAGTCCGTGTACGTTCCGCTCTCTGCTGCCGTCACGCCGACCTTCGGAGGCGCAGGCTGGTTGTTGAACTTGATCCAGAAGCACTGAAGCAATTCCTGTGCCTGCTCGTGCGTGAGCTCGCCTGCCTCAGTTCCCTTCTTGTAGAACGGATAGAGGTGCTGGTCGAGACGGCCGGGAGAGAACGAATCCCACGTGTTCAGTTCAGTGACCACGCCCAAGTGAACGAACCAGTAAGCCTGCAGCGCTTCCCAGAAATCTCGAGGAGCGTGCGCCGGAACGTTGCGGCAGTTGCGTGCGATGCGTAGCAGTTCTTCCTTGCGTTTCGGGTCCGTTTCCGCCAACGCCATTTCCTCTGCTTTTTCAGCGTGGCGCTCCGCAAGTCGAATCACGGCATCGGCCGCAATCGACATCGCGCGCAGTTCCTGCTGCTTCGCATAGGCTTCCGGATCGTTGAAGAAGTCCAGCGCATCGAGGCTCCGCTGGATATCGGCCTTCAGGTCCAGCAGGCCCTTGTGGTAGATCACGTCGCCGAGCACTGTGTGACCGGGAGCGCGCTGCTCCATGAACTCGGTGAAGATGCCTGCCTCGTACGCGTCCTTCCACTCCTGCGTCATCTCGCGGAAGATCATGTCTCGAATGGAACGCCCACGCCAATGCGGGATGACTTCTTCACGCTGCACGCGGCGGGCCTCGTCATCCACGCTGTACGAGATCTTCTCGCGGGTGTCGAGCACTTCGAGGTCTTCCATGCTGTGGCAGCACAACTCGGGGAAGCTTGGCGTCCCCTTCGGGCGCGGCCCGCGTTCACCCACGATGAGTTCGCCGTCACCGATCTGAATGGTCTTGTGCTCCATGATGTACTGGAGCGCCAGCGCTCGCCGCACCGGCACGGACGTTTCCTTGCATGCCTTGTCGAATTCCGTGATCAGCTTCGCGCGCTCGATTGAAAGGAACGGCTTCAACTCGAGGCTCTGCTGACGCAATTTGGCAACTCTCTGGTTCATGAGATCAGCCTCCGATTCGGACCGTGAAACCGTGACGGCAGAACCGGTCCGAAAGGTCGTTCATCTTGTCGGGGGAGGGGGGCGTTACATTCTGCATCGGCGCATTCGCTCCGAGCCGCCGATACTTATCCGTGCCAGTCTCGTGGTACGGCAGCAGATCCACACTGTGTACGCCCGTTCGGGACAGCAAATCGATACTATGACGAATGTTCGCTTCATCGTCGTTCACGCTGGGGACTATAGGAATACGTACGACGACCTCCTTCTTCATCCTGGTCAGCATGGCGAGGTTCTCGAGAATCAAACCGTTGCTCACGCCTGTGCATTGCTTGTGCCGGTCCGAGTCAACCAGCTTCAGGTCGAACAGAAAGAGGTCTGTACGTTCGGCGATGTGCGCAAGTGTCTCTGGGCGCGCGAATCCACTCGTATCGACCGCGGTATGAATGCCTTGGGCCCTGCATGCACCGAGCGCGGCAAAAAGGAAATCGGGTTGTGAGAGTGGTTCGCCACCTGAGAACGTCACGCCTCCGCCCGACTGTTCGAAAAAAACCACGTCGCGGTAGACGCGACGCACAACGTCATCCACGGTCATCCACTCGCCCGCAAGTCGCCTCGCGTCTGTAACGCACGCGTTCACACACTTGCCGCAGTGTGAGCACTTGTCGTGGTCGCGTAGAGGACCGCCGTTCCACGTAAGCGCACCTTCGTCACAGGCCTTGACGCAGTCTCCACAGGCCGCGCATCGGTCAGCAGCGTACATGACCTCGGGGCGGAAGCTCTGACTTTCAGGGTTGTGACACCACCAGCATGAGAGTGGGCAGCCCTTCAGGAAGACCGTTGTCCGGATGCCGGGCCCATCATGCACGGAAAAGCGCATGATGTTGAACACAAGCCCCTGGAGTTCGGGCGAGGTTCCAGGCTCGGGCGTGCTTAGCAAGGGCGCCTCTCGACAGATCAGGTAAGTACCTGCACACGATACCCGTATAAAATATACAAGTCAACTGATCGGGCCCAAGAATTACAATCGGCCCTTCCAGATAATCGGTACTCGGGGCTGCCTCCTTTATATAGCCCCCGTCCGGAACACGAGGCGTCGATGAACGTGGTCAGGTCGCTGTTCTTTCTATTCCTCTTTATTTTTATTGCCCTATCCTGCTCCGTTGCTTTCGCGAAGACCGCCGACCAGCAGCTCGAGAGCCTTATGACAGCTGAGTGGGATTACGAGATGCAGCACAACCCAGTCTGGGCATCCGTGCTCGGCGATCGGCGCTGGAATGATCGGTGGGACGACCTTAGCCTGACAGCAATCGAGGCCGACCGTAAGCACCATCAGCAGGTTCTCGCGCGTTTGAGGAAGGTCGATCCAAAAGCTCTCACGCCAGCCAATCGCCTCAACCGCGAACTGCTCATCGACTTGTACTCGACCTGGCTCGAGGAAGACGGCTTTCGCTGGTTCCTTGTTCCGGAGAGCCACATAACCGGCCTGCCTGAAGACTTCCGCATGCGGACCGGAGTTCAGAGCGCGGGGCAACTCTCGACCACGCTGCGCTTCGAGCAACTCAAAGACTTTGAGGATTGGAACGCCCGTCTCGCATCATTCGGGCGCTACGTTGATCAGGTGATCGCCCTCATGCGGGAAGGGATCAAGGTTGGCATGGTGCAGCCGAAGCCGGTCGCCAGCCGGATTCCGGCACAAATCGAGAACCAGCTTGCATCGAGGGCGGAAGATAGCTTGTTCTACAAGCCGTTCGTGAAGATGCCTGCCGCAATTTCCGCTGACCAGCAGGCGCAGCTCGCATTGCAGGCGCGGACGAACATCGACCAGACCGTCTTCCCCGCACTTAAGCGTTTCCGCGATTTCCTAATGAGCGAGTACATTCCAGCCGCTCCGGCAAGTGCAGGCGCCTGGCAATGGCCGAACGGGCCACAGATGTATGCCTTCTTCGTGCGCAAGTACACGACCACTGCGCTCACTCCCGAGCAGGTACACCAAATCGGCCTGTCCGAAGTGAAGCGCATCCGGAGTGCGATGGAAGCGCTGATGCGCGAGACCGGATTCAACGGCACTCTGAAGGACTTCTTCAACTTCCTGCGTACGGATAAACGCTTCTACTACACCGATCCGCAGCAGCTTCTTCTTCAGTACCGCAACCTTGCCAAAAGTATCGACCCGAAATTAGTGAAGATCGCGGGCACCCTGCCAAGAGTTCCTTACGGTGTCGAGCCAACACCCGCCGAAGTCGCTCCGGATGCGACTACCGGCTTTTACTATCCGGCCGCATCGGATGGTTCTCGCCCAGGCACCTACCTCGTCAATCTCTACAGGCCCGAGACAAGGCCGAAGTGGGAGATGGTATCGCTCACGCTACATGAAGCCGTACCGGGCCATCACCTTCAGACCGCGCTCGCAATGGAAATGTCCAACGTTCCGAACTTCCGTCGCTTCGGCTCGTACACCGCCTACGTTGAAGGCTGGGCTCTCTATTGCGAAACCATGCTCGGCTACGACCTTGGCATGTTCAACGATCCATATGACCGGTTCGGTCAACTGGCGTTTGAAATGTGGCGTGCCGTGCGACTGGTGGTGGACACCGGCCTGCACTCAAAGCGCTGGACGCGCCAGCAGGCCATCGGCTACTTCCTCGAGAACACGCCACGTCAGGAACTGGACGTGACCAACGAAGTGGACCGGTATATCTCGTGGCCCGGACAGGCGCTCGCATACAAACTCGGCGAACTGAAGATTCGTGAATTGCGCAAAGCCGCAGAACAGCAACTTGGTCCGCGATTCGACCTTCGCGCGTTCAACGACCATGTGTTAGGCGCGGGTCCCCTTCCCCTAAATGTGCTGGAGAAGCGCATTACGGAATGGGTCGCCGTTCAGAAGGCCAAATGACTCGCCGGTGAGATTGCTGCAACCACTCGCACTGCTAGCCTGTGTGGCCGCCAGTCTTCGACTGGCGGTGTCCCGCGGTCAAGCGACCGGCACCATGGCTGAGTTGGCCTGCTGCTAAACCGATACGACGTTCTCGGCGAGCGTCAACTCAAGACCATCAGGGCGCACCACGGCCTGTATGCCGCCGCAGTTATCGACCACCCAGTCGGCTCCGGCAGAGATAAGTTCTTCTTCACGCACAGTTGTCCGCAGACCGATGACCCTGCATCCGGCAGCTTTTCCTGCACGCACTCCCGCGGCCACGTCCTCTACGACCACACATTCGGACGGGTCAAACCCGAGCATCGCGGCACCCTTCAGATACGGCTCCGGTGCGGGCTTGCCGTGAACAACGTCGCTTGACGTGATGAAGAGGTTCGGCCGGGGCAAGCCTGCAGCCTTGAGGCGAACTTCCGCCAGCTTCCTCGTGCACGAAGTAACGATCGCCCACCTGTGGTCTGGAAGCGAACTCAACAGCTCCAGTGCTCCCGGCCAGGGGACAACGCCCTCGATGTCCTCAACCTCGCGCCGTTCGACTTCGAGGTTCTCGGCTTCATGGTCAGCGTCGGGAAGATAATCCTTCACGGTGGAGAGGCTGGGTCGTCCGTGAGCCCTGTGTACTACCTCTTCGGGATCAAAGCCGTGTTCCAGTGCCCAGTTCGTCCAAACGCGCGCAACAGCGTGCGTCGAGTCAATGAGGACACCATCCATATCGAAAAGAAGTGCCTTACAGATGACAGGATCCATGTAAACAGATTATGACATGAGCGGAAAACGCCGCTGATCACGGCCGCCGGCGCTAACGGACAAAACAAAACCGTGCTCCGATCAGAGAGCACGGGCCAAAACAACCTACGTTTGCGAGCCTCTCGCCGCCAGTCCGACTGGCGGGACTTCTTACTCTGCCTGTTCGCGGCGGCTCTTGATGAAGTCGCTCAGGTACTCGCCGGCATCCATGATGTGGCGCCACAGAATGTCGCAAGCGGTGTCAACCTGTTTCGCCTTGCACGCGTCCAGCAGGATGCGGTGCGCACGGCCGGCGCGATGCAGGTCGCGCGTGAACAACAGGTGAAGCCGCGTGTAGCGGTCGCAGTTGTTGTTCAGCGTCCGCAGAAGATTCATAAGGACGGGCCGGTTCGCCGGAGAATAGAGCGTCGAGTGGAAGTTCCAGTTCCACTGGCCCCACGAACTGATGTCCGAGTCTTCCTCGACCACCTGTTCATAGCCCTTCAGTATCTCTTCCGCCTTCTGGATGTCTTCTTCGGACAAGTTCGGAATGGCCTGCCTCAGCACGTGCGTTTCGAGAACGGCGCGAATGGTGAACAACTCGCCGATCTCTTCCGGGGAAAGTGCTGAGACAACCGCGCCACGGTTGGCGACGATTGTGATCAAGCCTTCGGCTTCCAGGTGGCGCAGGGCTTCGCGTACAGGGATGCGGCTCACCTGAAATTCGGCAGCGATGGCGTCCTGCCGCAACTGTTCACCCTCGTGCAGTTCGCCGCGAATGATTTTTTCGCGCAGTCTATTGGCCACCGCCGAGGCGAGCGATTGGCGCTCAATCGCATTTGATTTTGTCGGTTGCACGTCGTTTAGGATGGCGCTCATGATTCAACTATCAAGTATAGGCGATGAACTCGGAGCAACGTCGCCGCCACAATACATTCTCAACGCATTTTTGTATACACTTTTGGCCACCCACTCTATGTACGAATAAGCGGCGTCCTGCCGGGCCCATGCCGGTTCGACCTTCGCACGAGGACTCATGCGCATAAGACGCACTGCACTTTTCGGGTTGTTCCTGATCTTCACCTCCATGGTCGCATCGGCCGCCACGCCGGCCACCATGCGGCTTGACTACTTTCATACCGGGAAATCCGGACAGCAGATTTTCAGCGTGGACCGCGTCGTCATCGAACCGCTGCCGTGGCCAGGGAATCCGGACAAGACTATCGACCACAGCAATCTGGGCGTTTACCTGTTCGAGGTCGTGGACCGGGCGACCGGACGCTTGCTGTATTCGCGCGGCTTCGCCTCCATTTACGGCGAATGGGCGACAACCGAAGAGGCCCGTCGCGTACACAGGACGTTTCACGAGTCGCTGCGATTTCCCGCGCCCTCGGCTCCAGTGAGAATCATCGTGAAGGAGCGCGACGCTAACAACGCGTTCAAGGAAGTTTGGTCAACGGAGATCGATCCCGCCGACAAATACATCGACCGCTCGCACGCCCCGGCAC
>Ga0196976_1000764_pt1 | contig 18302 bp, 16 predicted proteins | sample S3v_513CmetaG_FD_148644 | JGI IMG/M metagenome (GOLD analysis project Ga0196976, IMG submission 148644) | Soil microbial communities from Anza Borrego desert, Southern California, United States - S3+v_5-13C | ecosystem: Environmental > Terrestrial > Soil > Desert | place: USA: California...
AGCTGCGATGGTCACGCGCGCCCCGGCGCGCTGGCAGCGCACCGCCGCCTCCACGGCGGAGTTGCGTCCGCCGACGATCAGCAGCTCTTTGTTGAAGTACGTGTGCGGATCGCGGAAGTAGTGGCTGACGTGCGGCAGCTCTTCGCCGGGGATGTGCAGCAGCTTCGGCGCGTGCATGGCGCCGATGGCCAGCACGACCTCGCTGGCGTCGTACGTCCCCTTCGCCGTCTGCAGCGTGAACGAGCGGGCGATCGACTCCACGCGCTCGTACGTCCGGATCTCCAGCCCGAACTGCAGCACGACCGCGCGCAGGTAGGCCAGGAACTCCTCGCGCTTGATCTTCTGCTGGTCCGGCACCTGGATCGGCACGCCGGCGATGGCCAGCCGCTCCGCGCCGGAGTGGAAGACCATCTCCAGCGGATACCACTGCATCGTCGCGCCGATCTGCGCCGCGTCGAAATGAATGTAGTCGATGCCGGCGCGCTTGAAGGCAACGGCCAGCTCGATGCCGATCGGGCCGGCGCCGATGATGGCGGCGCGCTTCACTGCCCCAGCTCGCGCAGTACCGCGCTCTTGGCCTCGATCATCACATGATGCTCGAGCCCCAGCAGGTCGGCGAGCTTGCGCACCAGATAGGTCTCGTACTCGTGCAGCTTGCCGTCGCTGTAGGCGAGGCGCCACATGGTCTTCACGATCTCGACGCGCTCACCCAGCGGTGCGTTCTTGCGAATGTAGTGGGTCAGGGCGAAGTGGTCGACGGTCTTCCGGCGGATTTCTTCGGCCGCCTCGACCAGCTCGCGCGTGTCGTCCGGCGACAGCCCGAATCGCTGCGAGAGGAAGCCGGCCACGTTGCCATCCTCGGCCGGCGAGAAGGTGCCGTCGGCGTAGGCGATGTCGAGGAGGACGGCGGCAGTGGCCAGGCGGAGCGGGTCGTGCTGCTGTTGCGGCTGCACCTCACTCGTGCGTCCCGCCAGCATGTCCAGGATCTTTGCAATGCTCACCGGCGCAGTCTAATAAACTACCGCCGCCATGCGCGTGAACATCGATCAACTCAGCAACGACGCCCACACCTGGATCTTCGGCATCTCCCCCGCGCTCGACGAGCGGCAGAGCGAGACGCTCCTCCGCCACGTCGACGCCTTCCTCGACCAGTGGGCCGCCCACGGGACGCCGATCCGCGGCGCGCGCGACCTGCGCGAGGGAAGCTTCCTGGTCATCGCCGCCGACGAGAATTGCGAGCGCTCGGGCTGCAGCATCGACCGGATGTTCGGGACCCTGAAGGCGCTCGAGCGGGAGCTGCAGGTGCAGATCCTCGACTCCAATCGCATCTTTCTGCGCGAGGGCGGCTCAGTCCGCGCCGTGCCGCGTCCCGAGTTCCGAAAGGCAGCCAATGCCGACACGCCGGTGTTCGACGTTACGGCTGAACGACTTGGAGACGTGCGCAGCGGTGCCTGGGAGCGTCGCGCGGCCGATTCATGGCACAGCTCGCTGCTCTGAGGCGCATAATGCCCTCATGAGAATCGAGATCCGTCGCGCGGTTCCTACCGACTCCGAACGCGCGACTGAGCTCGCGCGCAGCGCCAAGGCCCACTGGGGCTACCCCGCCGAATGGCTGGCTGCCTGGGACGCGGACCTGAAGATCACTTCCTCCGACATCGAGCGCCATCGCACGTTCGTGGCCTCGGTCGGCGATCGCGTGGTCGGCATCTGCCAGCTCCAGGAATCCGACCGGCACGCGTTCCTCGAGCACGTCTGGGTCGACCCCTGCTGCCACCGCCAGGGCATCGGCCGCGCGCTCGTCGAGCACGCGCGCGTCCACGCCCCCGGCGTGCTGACCGTCGTCGCCGACCCGCACGCCGAGGAGTTCTACCTGCGCCTCGGCGCCCGCAGGGTGGGGGAGGTGGCGGCCCCGATGCCGGGCGCGCCGGAGCGGAAGATCCCCCTCCTCGAGCTGGCCTGATCTGGAGTGCGGCAGCGCCAGCTGCCGCTCTCCATGCGGAGGCGCCAGCCTCCGCCCCCCGCCGCAGCTGGCGCTGCGGCATTGAAAGCGGCAGCTGGCGCTGCCGCACTCCATACCTACAGGCAGCTCGCCGGTTTCGTGAACGACTCGGTGATCACCGGCTTGGAGCAGAAGACGCCGAAGTAGCACGTCACGCGGCCGTCCGCGCCCTGGCCGATGCCGAACTGCGAGAACGCGTTCCAGACGATGCAGTCCTGGGCCGCCGTCGGGACCGCGGCCAGGATGCCGTCGCGCATGTCCTCGTACGCCGGCGCGGCGGGCGTGTAGTTCATCCCGTCCACGACGTAGTCGAAGAGCTGGTCCTGCGTGTGGCCGGCCGCTTCCCACAGCCCCAGCAGGCGCCACATCGTGGCGGCGTAGATCTCGCCGTCCGCGTGCACGCTCGACCCGGCCACGTCGCTGTACGTGTTCGGATAGTTCGTGTACGGGAAGCGGCGGATGCCGTTGGCCTTGTTGGTCGAGTACTCGCCGACCACGTCGTTGCGGTTGATGTACAGCGACAGCACGTCGCTCATCCCCTCGCCGATCGCGCCCGACAGCGGGCCGCTCATGCTGCCGATCATGCGCCACGTCAGGCCGTGCCCGTACTCGTGCCAGACGATGTCGGAGTCGAGATCGCCGTCGCGGTTCGGGGTGGTGTAGTTCCAGAGGTACATCTGCATGCGCGGCTTGCTGCCGTCGGCGGGGGTGGCGAAGTTCGCGTTGTTCGTGCCGCCGCCGTCCTGCGCCTCGGCCAGCACGGCGTCGTTCTGCGCGCCGCCCTTGCCGAAGTTGTTCGTCTGGAAGTTGCCGGCCGCCTCGTTGAAGCCGTGCCGGTACAGTTTGTCGTGGATCACGTTGTTCAGGTAGAAGAGGTTCGTCACCGCCGCCATCTGGTTCACCGAGACCGTCGGCGCCTGCGTGAAGTTGGCCGTGTACTGGAAATCCTTCGTCGACGACACCGGCCGCCCGTTCGTGTCGGCCGCGTTGTTGTTGTCGCGGTCGAGGTAGGCGTCGACGTTGTTGCCGATGGTCGTGTTGTTCGTCACCCAGCCGATCGGCGAGTACGCATTGCCCGCGCCGGGGCCGCTGACCACCGTCTGCGGCGTCACGCCGGGGTGGTTCGGGACGATCTTGTACGTGTCGGACGCGGTGCGCAGCTCGGCGTAGACCACGCTGCCGTCGCCGGCCACCACCGTGTGCCAGAGGTTGTTCGACTCGTTCTCCCATGTCTCGACGAGGTACCCCTCGGCCAGCCCGCCCTCGGCCAGCGGCACGGCCACGCGCGCCGCCGACGGCGTGCGGAACCAGAAGGCGCTCGTGGCCGGGCTCAAGGCGCGGGCCGGGTGATGGAAGCCGATGGCGCGGAGGATGGCCTCGTCGCCGCTGATGCCCGCCGGCGCGATGGGGCCGGGATCGACGACGTTCTCGATCAGGCTGCGCACGCGGCCGCGGTCATCGAGCGTGGCCTTCACGTACGTGCCGTAGACGGGCAGGCCCGCCACGCGCTGCTCGAAACGCAGATGCGTCACCGCGCCGCGAGGGTTCTCGGAGACCACCTGCAGCGACTGCGCGGCCGGTCCGCGGCCGTTCTGCGACAGGAAACTGCGCACCGCGTCGGCGCGCGAACCGCGCGACGGCGGCGACAGCGGAGCGTTCCCCTCCGCGCGATGGACGCGAGCCCCTTTCGAGCTCAGGTCGATCGTTTTCTTTGCGGCCAGGAGAGAAGGAGAGACGACGAGCAGCGCAGCAAGACACAACGAGATCCGTTTCGACATGCAGCCTCCTTTGCGTATCTGAAAGGCGACATATTAACTTATGGGCGGAATCGTGGCTCACCCAACCTCGAACAGCGGCTTCCTCGTGAACGGCAAAATGGCGATCTTCAGGTTCAGTCCCACCACGCGGAAATGCTCGGCCGCCTCGGGCGGGATGGGTACCTTCGAGAAGAGGATCGTCGCGAAGAGGTCGCCGGAGGCCAGGAGGCCGCCGAAGCCGAGGACCGACTCGATGCCGTAGGGGACGAGGAACGTCTCCTGGGCCACGATGTGCGGACTGCCGAGGGCGCGCTCCACGTAGAAGACGTTGTGGGTCTGCTCCGCCTTGTCGAGCATCAGCTCGCGCGAGGGGCGGACGACGTGCGCGATCGGGACGCCGAGCTGGGTGATGAGCTGCGCGATCATCGGCGCCTGCTGCACCATCTCCACGCTGGTCAGCGGAATGGCGCGATGGCCGCGCGAGCCGGCCGGCTCGTTCCATTCCGGCTCCTGCCCCCGAGTCGCGATCAGCGTCAGGCAGCGCAGGTCGGGGAGCGTGTCGGCGTTCGGAACCGCGGTCCGGGCGATCGCCTGCAGCTCCGGATCGAGGTCGCGGTACGGATGCGTCTTGAAGAAGCGCACCAGCGCGCAGGCCGGCTCTCCCTGGTCGTCCACCAGCTCGCGGTAGAAGAACTCCACCGCGCGCTCGGCCGCCTCGTTCAGGGTGGCCGCCTCGCCGCCGAGCAGCTCGCGGAGGCGGCCGCGGACATCCATCATGTCCGTGAATCGGAAGCGGCTCAGCTCGTAAGGCATGACCGGATTGCGGCGATGAACTCGTCGACGTCGAACGGCTTCCGCACCACGCCCTTCACGACTTCCGGATCGAACCCGCTCAACGCCGAGGGACCGGCGGCCGAGCAGACGATGACCGGCACCTTGCGCCCGTTCTCCGCGAGGAAGTCGACCACCACCCGTCCGCCGACGTGCGGCATCATGATATCCAGCACCACCACCGAGTAGGTTCCGTCGCGCAGTCGGTCGATTCCTTCCTGCCCGTTCGAGGCGACCTCGGAGGCATAGCCGAAGCGGCGCAGCACTGCCTGCAGCAGTTTCTGCGTCGGCTCATCGTCTTCGACGATGAGGATGGGAACCGCGTTCTCGGGAGTGCTCACGCGACATTGATGAAGCGGCGTCACGTTCGCACAAAAAGGGAGTATTTTCAACGTTTGGAGTGCGGCGGCGGCAGCCGCCGCTTTGGAAAGCCGAGGCACAGCCTCGGCGAGGGCGGAGGCTGGCGCCTCCTGACGAAAGCGGCGGCTGGCGCCGCCGCACTCCATATGGGCGGAACCACTGCGTTCTGCTTAGAGGACGCGCCGTGGCCGAGAGTCGGCCGTCGCGGACACCCCCAACAGCGAGCGACGCGCCAGATGTCTGCTATAACGTCGAGATGTCCCCCGGTCCCCCCCACTCTTCCGCGGAAGCGCGGCTTGCGCTCATCGCCGCGGTCAGCGATCGCATCAGCGCGTCCGAGGACGCCTCCGAGCTGCTCTACGACGTCTCCTGCATCGTCGGCGAGCACCTGGCCGCGCGGCGCTGCCTCTTCACCGAGATCGATCTCGCCGCCGACCGCGGCACCGTCCGCCGCGACTACTGCCGCGGCGTCCCCTCCGTTGCCGGCGTCTATCGCGTGTCGGATTATGCCGAGGACACGCGGAAGGAGATGCAGGCCGGGCGGGTCGTCGTCAACCGCGACTCCGCGGCCGATCCCCGCACCGCCGCCGACTACGAGAAAACCTACGCCCCGAACGGCGAGCGCTCCTACGTGGCCGTGCCGCTGCTGCGCGACGGGCGGTGGGTGGCCGAGCTCTGGATCAGCGACGACGAGCCGCGGGAGTGGAGCGAGCAGGAGCTCGCGCTGCTGGTCAGCGTCGCCGAGCGCGCCTGGACCGCCGTCGAGAAGCTGCGCGCCAACGCCGCGCTCCGCGAGAGCGAGGCGCGCATGCAGTTCATCGGCGAGCGCGCCGGCGTCGGCTACTGGTACTGGGACATCGGCACCGACCATCTCTATTGGTCGCCCGACTGCTACCGCCTGCATGGCGTCCCCGTGGGGGAGCCGGTCTCGTACGCGCGCTACCTCGACCTGCTCCATCCCGACGACCGTGAAGTCGTCGACCGGGCCGTTCGCGCCGCGTTCCAGCACGGCAACTCCACCGACTACGAGATCGAGTGCCGGGTCGCCCATCCCGACGGCACGGTGCGCTGGATCCACGGCAAGGGGAGCGCGACGTTCGAGAACGGCGCGCCGGTGCGCATGGCCGGCATCGCCCTCGACATCACCGCGCGCAAGACCCTCGAGCTGGAGCGCGAAGAGCTGCTCGCGCGCGAGCGCCGCCTGCGCGCCGAGGCCGACGAGGCCAGCCTGGCCAAGGACCACTTCCTGGCCCTGCTCTCCCACGAGCTGCGCACGCCGATGACCACCATCCTCGGCTGGGCGTCGTTCATCCGCAGCGGCATGGCCGACGCGGCCACGGCGCAGCGCGGCATCGAGAGCATCGAGCAGGCCAGCCGGATGCAGTCGCGCCTCATCGACGAGCTGCTCGACGTCTCCCGCATCGTCACCGGCAAGATGCTGGTCGACAAGAAGGTGCTCGACGTCACGGAGGCGGTCCGCAACGCAGTCGAGGTGATCCGGCCCGCCGCCGAGGCGTCGTCGGTGGCGCTCACGGCCGATCTCGGCGCCGGGCCCGCCTTCGTCGACGGCGACGCCGCGCGCCTGCAGCAGGTCGTCTGGAACCTGCTGGCGAACGCGGTAAAGTTCACGCCCGCCGGCGGCGCGGTCGAGCTGGCGGTCGTGCATCTCGACGAGGCTATCGAGGTCCGCGTGCGCGACTCCGGCATCGGCATCGAGCCGGAGTTTCTGCCGTACGTCTTCGAGCGGTTCCGCCAGGGAGAGGATGGCCCGTCGCGCCGCTTCGGCGGCCTCGGTCTGGGGCTCTCGATCGTGCGGCATCTCACCGAGCTGCACGGCGGCTCGGTGCACGCGCAGAGCGAGGGACTCGGCTCCGGCGCGGAGTTCCGGGTGAAACTGCCGCGTGCAAACGTAGGACGGGCTTCAGCCCGTCCATTCTCCGACGAGGGGCGGGCTGAAGCCCGCCCTACGTTGAGCGCGCTGGCTGGGGTCAGCGTGCTTCTCGTGGATGACGATGATTCCGCGCGCACGGTCCTCGGCACCATGCTGCAAGGCTTCGGAGCCCGGGTCACGCTCGCGGCCTCGGCGGCCGAGGCGGCGCAGCGCTTCGCCGCGGCACCGCCGGACGTCCTCGTCAGCGACATCGGCATGCCGGAGGAAGACGGCTACATGCTGATCCGCAGGCTGCGGGATACGTCCAGCGTCCCGGCGGTGGCGGTCACGGCGTACGCCGATCCGCGCGATCGCGACCGCGCACTCAGCGCCGGCTTTCAGGCGCACCTGGCGAAGCCGATCGAGCCGCACGAGCTGGCGGCGGCGGTCCTCGGCGTCCTGCGATGAAGTGGCTCCCGCTCCTGGTTTGCCTGGCGGTGACGGCGGTCGCGCAGACGCCGCGGGTAATCCTCGAGCGCGGCATCGCCGCCGAGGATGCGGGGCGGCTCAACGAGGCGGCGCGCGATTACGAGACCGTGCGCGCCGCGGCCGAGCGCGCGGGCGACCGGCAACTCCTGTCCGAGGCGCTGACCCACATCGCCTACATGCAGTACTACCGCGGCGAGATGAACGAGGCGCTGGTCAGCCTGCAGCGCGCGTACGAGATCGGCGACGCGAAGTCGCGCCGCGCCGCGCTCGAGGCGATCGCCCACGTCTACGCCGACTCGAAGGTCGCGCAGTACGACCGCGCCATCGAGTACTACCGCCAGCTCCTCGGCGAGTTCGAGGCCGTGGGCGAAGGGAAGGACGTCGCCGACACGCTCTTCAACCTCGGCAGCACGGCTGACCGCAAAGGCGATCTCGACGGCGCACTGGAATGGTATCGCCGCGCGCTGGCGGCGGAAGAGCGCCTCGGCCGCCGCGACGAGGCCGCGTTCGTGAAGCGCTCCATCGCCATCACCCTCGGCAAGCTCGATCGGCCGGCCGAGGCGCTGCCGCTGCTCGACGACGCCCTGCGCGTCTTCGCCGAAAAGAAGGATACCGAGCGCGCCATGGTCGTGCGCCAGTCGCGCGGCATCATCTATCGCAGGCTCGGGCGGCTCGACGAGGCCATCGCCGATCTCGAGGCCACGCGCCCTTGGTTCGTGCAGCAGAAGAACGTGCGTTTCCTCGAGAAGAGCGAGGAGGAGCTCGCCGCGGCGTACGCCGCGGCCGGGAAGTGGCGCGAGGCCTACGCCGCGCGCACGCGCCACAACGCGTTGCAGCGCGAGCTGGCCGAGAAGCTGCGCGAAGAGCAGACCGCGCGCATGCGCGTGCGCTTCGACGCCGAGAAGAAGGAGCAGGAGAACCGCTCTCTTTTGCGCGTCCGCCGCCTGCAGTGGATCGTGCTCGTGCTCGGCGCGGCCATCATCGTCGTGCTGGCGCTCCTCTTTCGCCGGATGCGGGCCATGGCCCTCACCGACGAGCTGACGCGGCTGCCGAACCGCCGCCACCTGCTGGCCGTGGCCGAGGAGCAGCACGCGGGCGGGGAGCCGTTCAGCGTGGTGGCCATCGATGTCGATCACTTCAAGCGCATCAACGACACGTACGGCCATGCCGCGGGCGACGTGGTGCTGCAGCGCGTGGCGCAGGCCTGCCGCGGCGCCCTGCGCCCCGGCGACCGGATCGGCCGCACGGGCGGGGAGGAGCTGAGCGTCATCCTGCCGGACACGCGCGAGGGCGCCGCCATCGCCGTGGCGGAGCGGCTCCGCGCCGCGGTCGAGTCTCTCGACCTCCGCGACGTGGATGCCGCCCTCCGCGTGACGATCAGCCTCGGCGTGGCCGAATGGAACGGCCAGGAGCCGCTGGCCCGCGTCACCGCCCGCGCCGACGAGCGCCTCTACCGCGCCAAGGAAGAAGGCCGCAACCGGGTCGCGGCAGCGTGAGAGACGGGCTGAAGCCCGTCCTACGTTTCGCCTGCCTTACGCGCGAACGGCGCTCGACGTAGGGTGGGCTTCAGCCCGCCCCTCGGGTGCCTCCCACGCCGTCAGCATCTCCTTCGCCAGCCACGCGTACGCGATCGCCAGCAGCCCGTCCGAGAGGTAGAGCGCCGGGACGATGCCGATCGCGCGACCCAGCGGGAAGAAGAAGCCGCCGATCGCCAGCAGCACGCCGATCGTGCGGTACCGCGACCGGAAGAGCGCGATGCCGAGGACGATCAGGCCGATCGGGTACATCAGCCCGATCGGGATGACGCTCACCCAGACCATCGGCACCGTGCGCAGCAGGGCGATCGGGTCGTGCTCGCTCAGCGCCCTGAGCTGCACCAGCACCATGATGCGCGCGCCCACCGTCGCGCCGAGGAGCGTGAGCGCGGCGCCGGTGAGGCCGAGGCGGTCGGCGTGGCGGCGGACGAGCTGCGTGATGCCGAAGACCGCGCCGGCGGTCAGGCCGACGTGCAGCACCGCCAGAAAGCCGGTCACGGCGATGTCGGCGTGCGCCGGCGTGCTGCTGCTGGTGGCGGCGCGGCCGGCGACGGCGTAGAGCAGCGTGGCGGACATCACGGCGGCGCAGGTGCCGGCGAGGAGCCGCCGGCGGTTCGTTTCGTTCATTTCTCTTTCTCCTTCTCCTCCCTTAGCGACAAAGCGCGGCTAAACGGTTCACCCCCTGCTACGATTTCGCCGCTCACCGCATGTCCGAGACCACGCGGCTCCTCGAGAACTGGAGAAACGGCGACAACTCCGCCCTGGAGCGCCTGGCGCCGCTCGTCTACGCGGAGCTGCGCCGGATCGCCTCGCGGCAGATGCAGCGCGAGCGGCCGGGACACACGCTGCAGCCCACCGCGCTCGTGAACGAGGCCTTCATGCGCCTCGCCGGCGGCGACGGCGCGACGTGGCAGGACCGCGCGCACTTTTTCGCCGTCTGCGCGCAGGTGATGCGGCGCATCCTCATCGACCACGCCCGCGCCGGCGCGCGCGGCAAACGCGGCGGCGGCGCCGCGCACGTGCCGCTCGACGAGGCGGCCACCGTCGTCCAGCAGCAGTCCGTCGACCTGGTGGCCCTCGGCGACGCCCTGCGCTCCCTCGAGGCGGTCGACCCGCAGAAGGCGCGCATCGTCGAGCTCCGCTACTTCACCGGCCTCGGCATCGAGGAGACCGCGGACGTGCTGCACGTCTCGCCCATGACCGTGCGCCGCGAGTGGACGCGCGCCAAGGCGTGGCTCTACCGCGAGCTCGCCGGAGGGGCCGCCTGAGGCCCGACCGCTACCACCGCATCGACGCGCTGTTCGCCGAGGCGCTGGAGCACGACGAGGCCACGCGGTCCCGCTTCCTCGACGAGCACTGCGATCCGTCGCTGCGCGAAGAAGTCGAGACCATGCTGCAACTGGCTCGCGCCTCGGAGGAGTTCCTGGAGACGCCCATCTTCACCGACGCCCTGGCCACCCCGGTCGACAACGCGAGGTTCATCCCCGGCGACCTCGTGGCCGGGCGCTACCGCATCGCCGGCCTTCTCGGCCGCGGCGGGATGGGGGAGGTCTACCGCGCCGACGACCTCCGCCTCGGCCAGCCGGTGGCGCTGAAGTTCCTGGCCGAGTCGCTCGCGCGCGACGGCGCGGCGCTGGCCCGCTTCCACCGCGAGGTCAGCATCGCCCGGCGCATCTCCCATCGCCACGTTTGCCGCGTCTACGACATCGGCGAGCACGCCGGGATGCAGTTCCTGTCGATGGAGCTCATCCGCGGCGAGGATCTGGCCTCGCTGCTCAAGCGCATCGGGCGGCTGCCGCACGACAAGGCGCTCGACGTCGCGCGCCAGCTCTGCTCCGGCCTGGCCGCCATCCACGACGCCGGCGTGCTGCACCGCGACCTGAAGCCGGCCAACGTCATGATCGACGAGCATGGCGACGTGCGCATCACCGACTTCGGCATCGTGGCGCTGTCCGAGGGGGTGAGCGGGCACGAGGCCATGATCGGCACGCCGGCGTACATGTCGCCGGAGCAGCACACCGGCGGCGTACTGACGACGCGCAGCGACATTTACTCCCTCGGGCTGCTGCTGTACGCATGCTTCACCGGCCATCATGGTGGAGCGGCGGGCTTCAGCCCGCCGGGGCACTCGCGAGAGCCGCTCCACCCCGACGTGGAGCGCGTGATCGCGCGCTGCCTCGAGGACGATCCGGCCAGGCGTCCCGCCTCGGCGTTGCAGGTCGCGGCGGCACTGCCGGGCGGCGACCCGCTCGCCGCCGCCCTCGCGGCGGGAGAGACGCCGTCGCCGGAAATGGTCGCCGCCGCGCCGAAGGAGGGGAGCCTGCGCCCCGCCGTGGCGGCGGCGCTGCTGGCGGCCATCGTCGCGGCGCTGCTGTTCGTCACGCTCGTCTCGCGACGCACGCGGCTGCACCGCGTCATCCCGCTCGATCGCCCGCCGGAACTGCTGCAGGAGACGGCGGCGAAGCTCGCGCGCGACGCCGGCTACGCCCCGCCGCGCGACACGCGCTGGGGCTTCACGCTCGACGAGGGGCCGAACATCACGTTCTGGCATCGCCAGAGCCCGCAGCCGCTCGTGGCCGCGGACTTCTGGATGATCTCGCGCGACGACCCGCCGTCGCTGATCTCCGGCATGGTGCGCGTGGAGCTCGATCCGGGCGGACGCCTGAAGTACTTCGAAGCCGTCCCGCCGCAGGTCGACCGTGGCGCGGCGGGTTTCAGCCCGCCGGACTGGCGGGCCTTCTTTGCCGCGGCGGGACTCGACCCCGCGCGTTTCCGCCCGACCGCGACGCAATGGACGCCGCCGCAGCACAGCGATTCGCGGCTCGCGTGGAGCGACGGCGCGTTGCGCGTCGAGGCCGCCGCGTATCGAGGCCGCCCGACGTACTTCGACGTGATCGGCCCGGGGCGCAAGCCGGAGCGGCAGGTACCCCCGGGCAACGAGCAGCGGGGCTTCACGATCCTGATGTTCGCGTTTTATTTCGGCGCGCTCTCGCTCGGCGCGCTGCTGGCGTGGAAGAACCTCCGCCTCGGGCGCGGCGATCGCCGCGGCGCGTTCCGCCTGGCGGCGGTGACGTTCGCCGCGCGCATGCTGCTCTGGCTGGCGCTGGCGCATCACGTGCCGAGCTTCGGCGAGGTGCTGGGCTTCATCGAGGGGCTGCAGTCGGCGCTCTACTGGAGCTGCACGATCGGCCTGCTGCACCTCGCCCTGGAGCCGTTCGTGCGCCGCCGCTGGCCGGAGTCGATCATCTCCTGGAGCCGCCTCCTGGCCGGCGACGGGCGCGATCCGCTGGTCGGCCGCGACATCCTCATCGGCGGCGCGTTCGGCGGCGCGATCATGGTCGCCGACCACCTCTTCAACCTCGTGCGGCAGATGCCGCCGATGGTGGCCTCGCCGCGCCTCTACGACCTGGGCCTCTTCGGCGCGCGCGGGTTCGTGGCGGCGTTCGTCAACCAGCTCTCCGCGACCTTCCTCTTCTCCTTCGTCGTGATCAGCATGCTGCTCTTCTTCACCATGCTGACGCGCAGCCGCAAGGTCGCCATCGCCACGACGTGGCTGCTCCTGTATCTCCTCTTCCGGCTGAACACCACGGACCACACGCCGCTCGGCTACCTCCTCGGCACGGCCGTGCCGGCGCTGGTGGTGGTGGTGATCACGCGCTACGGCGTGCTGGCCCTGATCTCGACGATGTTCTTCATCCACTTCGCCGCGTTCTACCCCATGACCACGGAGCTGACCGCCTGGTACGCGACGTCATTCATTCTCCAGTCGCTGGTGCTGCTGGCGGTGTCGCTGTACGCGTTCCGTATCTCCCTCGCCGGACAACGCGTGGCGGGTTGGCTGGACGACTGACGCGCAGCGTCTGGACTGCGCGAGCGATTAGCTCGCGCTCTCCAAGCGCCAGCCGCAGCTGGCGCTGCGGCATTTGAGAGCGGCAGCTGGCGCTGCCGCAGTCCAGACGACTACTTCAGCCGCTCGCTGAAGAACTTCGTGATCGCCACCACCGACCGCACGCGGTTGGGCGTCTTCCGCCAGCCGTGTCCCTCGTCCGGGAACAGCACGTACTCCACCGGCACGTTGCGGCGCTTGAGCGACTCCACCACCTGCTCCGCCTCGACCACCGGCACGTTCGTGTCGTTCGCGCCGTGGAGGACGATCAGCGGCGTCTTCACGCGGTCCACTTTGTGGATGGGGGAGAGCGCGCGGAGCATCTCCGCCTCGGTGGCCGGATCGCCGTACTCCTTCGTGGAGATGGCGGCCATCCACCCCTCGGTGTGCTTGAAGAACGTCTCGAAGTTCACCACGCCGAAGAGGTTCGCGCCGGCGGCGAAGAGGTCGGGCCACTCGGTCACGCCGGCCATGACCATGTAGCCGCCGTACGAGCCGCCCATGATGCCGAGGCGTTTGGGGTCGGAGATCTTCTGCGCGACCAGATGGTCCGCCGTCGACTTGATGTCGCGCACCGCGCCCGCGCGCAGCTTGCCGTTGTCGAGGTTCACGAACGTCTTGCCGAAGCCCGACGAGCCGCGGACGTTCGGCGCGAACACGGCGATGCCGCTGGCGACCAGCGCCTGGTACGTCGGGTTCGGGAACGGCCGCTCCTGCCCTTCCGGTCCGCCGTGGAAGCTGAGCACCGTCGGGTACGGCGCCTGGACGTTGCGCGGGCGGTAGAGCCAGCCGCTCAGCTCCAGGCCGTCGTGCGCCTTGTACTTCACCAGCTCGGGACGCACCAGCTCCTCCAGATTCACGCCGGGATGCGGGCTGCGCGTGAGCTGGCGGCGCGTGTTCGCCTCCAGGTCGATCACCCAGATGTCCGGCGGCGCCTTCGAGCCGGAGAAGACCGCGGCGATGCGCTTGTCGTCGGGCGCGAATTCCGAGAGGTTGGCGATGTCGGTGTCGGGCGGCGACGGCAGGATCTTCTGCTCCTTCGTGGCCGGGTCGAAGAGACGCAGCTCGCTGCGGCCGGCCACGTTCCAGTTCAGCACCGCGGTGGTGGCGGCGTCGTTGAGGAGGAAGCCGGCCAGCTCCGCGTCGCCGCGCTCCGAGAGCACCTCGAACGGCCCGGCCTTGCCGCCGGTGACGACCACGCGTCCGAAGGCCTGGAGGTCGCGGCCGAGGTTTCCGGCGAGATAGACCACGTCCGAGGTCGGGCCGAAGTCGGCGCCGGAAAAGGTGACGGGCGGCGTGTGCGGGGTCAGGTGCACCTCGCCGCTGCCGTCGAGGGCGACGCGGTAAAAGTCCTCATCGCCGCGGCTGACGAGGCGCCACACGAGCACGTACTTGCTGTCGCTGCTGACGTCTCCGACCATGGCGATGCCCGTGTTCTGGGCGATGAGGCGTTTGGCGCCGCTCTCGATGTCGACGATCCAGATGTCCAGCGCATTCGGCGTGCGGCGGTTGGAGCCGATGAGGAGCGACTTCGAGTCGGGCGTCCAGACGCCGATCTGGTTGTTGCTCTTTCCCCCCTCGGTGATCAGGCGCGAGCCGGTGCCGTCCGGACGCATGAGGTAGATCTGCTCGTTGAGCCCTCCGCCCGGCGCCACCTGCACCGCCAGCCACTCGCCGTTCGGCGACCACTTCACGTTCGTCACCGGGTCGTCGAAGGCGGTGATCTGGTCGGGCCACCCGCCGGTGGCGGAGACGGTCCACACCTGCGGCGAGCCGCTGATGCTGGTGATGAACGCCACGCGCTTGCCGTCGGCCGAGAAGGAGGGCGTGCCGGCGTAGACCATCTTCCCCAGCATCGTCACTTTGCGATCGAGATCGTCCGCGGGCGCGGCATGCAGGCTGGCGGCGAGGGCGAGCGCGAGGAAGATGCGTGTCATGGCCATAGAGTACTGAACTTGCGTTCGGCTTCCGAACGGGTGGCGCGTTTTTGAACGCGCCCCTCGCCTCACGCCAGAGAGAATCACGACGGCACGCCAGCCGCCATGAGGCGCACCCATGGAACATCGTCCGGGCCGGTCGTCCCAGCATCTCGAACGACTCATGCCGCTGGCCGGCTTCGCCGCCATCCTCAGCACGCTGCTGCTCGCCCTGATCGATTAGCGGCGGAGCACTTTCCGTCGCATGGAGGTCTCGCGATCTTTCGCGTAGGATCACGGATGTGGAGGCTACCGCGCATTGATCCGCCTCATCGAAGCTCTTCGCTACCGGAGCCTGCTTGACGTTCGGCAAGCGATCGGCCCCTTTCATGTGCTTGTCGGGCCGAATGCGTCGGGCAAGAGCACGTTTCTCGACGTGGTCGGTTTTCTGGGTGATCTGCTGACAAGCGACGTATCGGTGGCGGTGCGGAAGCGCTCCCCCAATTTCCAGAATCTTCTATGGATGGGAGACGGCAAACGCTTCGAGTTAGCCATCGAGCTCGAAATCCCACGCGATCGACGAGAAAAACTGGACTCGATATTTGCGCGAGTACGCTACGAAGTCAGCGTCGGCTTGGATGATCGCGAACAACTCGCAATTCTTTCTGAGACTCTCTGGCTGAAGCCGACGAATGGCCCAGCCGTGCAGCGGCCGCGAACCCTCTTTCCGGAGCTTCGCGAGCCACGGAAGACAATCGTGGTTCCTGAACGGAGCAAGTCGCCGAAAGGCTGGAAAAAGGTCGTCTCGAAAACCAGCGAGGGGAATGACTACTTCAGCTCCGAAACCACCCGCTGGAACAACCCGTTTCGACTTGGTTCGCACCGGCTGGCACTGGCGAACCTCCCGGAAGACGAGGAACGTTTCCCCGTAGCGACGTGGACGAAGAGATTTTTGCTCGATGGCATTCAGCTACTCGTTCTGAATGGTGAGGCAATGCGTCGTCCCGCTCCGCCCGGGATGCCGTTGGAGTTTCAGCCCGACGGTTCCAATCTGCCATGGGCAATCGAGGATCTGAGAAGACGCGATCCCGACCGCTTTCGGCGGTGGATCGAGCACGTGCGAACGTCGCTCCCGCACATTCAGATGATCGATACCGTTGAACGACCCGAGGATCTTCATCGATATCTCCGCGTCAGCTACGATTCCGGCCTGGCCGCCCCAAGCTGGGCAGTGTCAGACGGAACGCTGCGGCTTCTGGCGCTTACGCTGATCGCCTATCTTGGGGTGGAGAACCGGGTATATCTGATCGAGGAACCGGAGAACGGGATTCACCCGCAGGCGGTAGAGACGATTTTTCAATCTCTCGTGTCGACATACGGGAGCCAGATCTTGTGCGCGACACATTCACCGGTGGTACTGTCGCTTGCCGAGCCCGATCAACTCCTTTGCTTTTCGATCACAGAACGTGGTGACGCGGATGTCGTACAGGGCTCGACACATCCAGCGCTGTCGGAATGGAAGCGATCCGCGGATCTGGGAACGCTGTTCGCCACAGGAGTTCTCGGTTGACTCCTGAATCTGCAGAATTCGATTTGGTATGTCTCGCGGCGGGCAAGAACGAATCGGCAACCGTGAAGACGCTCCTGGAGAAACGGCATGAGAGTCTCGGTATCCGGCGCGTGACGCATCACCCGCTGGTGCACCCACGCCGTGACCCCGGTTGTTTGAACGATGCCGCAGCAATTTTGCAAACCTTCGTGAACCGCGCCGCGTACGCCTTGGTGATCTTCGATTGGGAAGGGAGTGGCCGCGAGCAGCGAACGGCGTCGGAGCTCGAACGTCAGGTCGAAGATGATCTGGAACGGAATGGGTGGCTTGGTCGTTGCGCGGCCATCGTCGTTACGCCCGAGCTCGAGACATGGCTGTTCAACGACTCGCCCCATGTTCCAAGAGCGCTCGGCCTCAGCGGCGATTACCAGCAATTCATCGCGGACCTCGTCAGTAACGGTGTTGGATTTACGAGTGGTAAGCCGGAGCGGCCGAAGGAGATTGTCGAGGCGATCCTCGAGCAGAACAGAATCCAACGCTCCTCATCCCTGTACTCGGAGATGGCAGCAAAAGTCAGTTTGACTCGCTGTCAGGATCGAAGTTTCTTGAAGCTCCGAGCGAAACTGAAGGAGTGGTTTGCGACGAATGAATGAGCACGTCCGGTCCTCATAATCCCTGCATGCCATCTACGATCGACGCTCTCTTCGGCATCGAGCTCCCGATCATCCAGGCTCCGATGGCGGGCGCGCAGGGGAGCGCGATGGCGGCCGCGGTCTCGGCCGCGGGCGGCCTCGGCTCGCTGCCGGCCGCGATGCTGACCACCGAGGGGCTGCGGCGCGAGATCGGGGAGCTCCGCGCGCGCACCGACCGCCCGTTCAACGTCAACTTCTTCTGCCACGAGCCGCCCTCCTTCGACGCGGCGCGCGACGCGGCGTGGCGCGCGCGGCTGGCGCCGTACTACGACGAGCTCGGAGTGGCGCGCGACGCCGAGCCGTCCGGCCCGGCACGGGAACCGTTCAGCGCCGAGATGGCGTCGGTCATTGAAGAGCTGCGCCCGCCCGTCGTCAGCTTCCACTTCGGCCTCCCCGAGGAATCGCTGCTCGAGCGCGTCCGCCGCACCGGCGCGAAGATCCTCTCCTCCGCCACGACGGTGGAGGAGGCGCGCTGGCTCGCGGAGCGCGGGGTCGACGCCGTGATCGCGCAGGGAGTCGAGGCCGGCGGCCACCGCGGCATGTTCCTCACGGGCGACATGACCACGCAGCTCGGGACCTTCGCCCTCCTCCCGCAGATCGTCGACGCGGTCCGCGTGCCGGTCATCGCGGCGGGCGGCATCGCCGACGCGCGCGGCGTCGCCGCCGCCTTCGACCTCGGCGCCGCCGGCGTCCAGGCCGGGACCGCCTACCTGCTCTGCCCCGAGTCCACCATCAGCCCCGTCTACCGCGCCGCCCTTCAGAGCGAGGCCGCCGCCCACACCGCCGTGACCAACGTCATCACCGGCCGCCCGGCCCGCGGCATCGTCAACCGCATCATCCGCGAGCTCGGCCCCCTCCGCGACGACCTCCCGCCCTTCCCCCTCGCCACTCCCACGGTCATGCCCCTGCGCGCCGCCGCCGAGGCGCGAGGGAGCGGCGACTTCTCGCCGCTCTGGTCGGGCCAGAACGCCTCGCACTGCCGCCCCGTCCCGGCGGCGGAGGTGACGCGGGAACTGGCGAAGGGGTGGCTCAGGCGCAGCTGAGCGCACGTCAGCGAACCGTCACATTCTCTGTCGGCCGTCCCACCGCCCTGCACGTTTGCCGCGGCGCCGGGCGACAATGCCGTCGATGCGATCGCTCCTTTGCCTGCTCCTCTTCTCCTTCTCCATGCACGCGCAGCTTCCCGATCCGGAACTGACGGCCGCCGACCGGCGGAAGATCGCCGAGGCGTTCGCGTCGCGGGTCGAGAGCACGTACGTGCTGGCCGAGCCGGCGAAACGGATCGCTGCCTCGATTCGCGAGCACGTCCGGCGCGGCGACTACGACTCGATCCCGACCGCCGCCGCCTTCTCGGAGCAGCTCGTCCGCGACGCGCGCGCGGTGCAGAACGACCGCCATCTGCGCGTGGCCGTCGTTCT
>Ga0196976_1000766_pt1 | contig 18293 bp, 27 predicted proteins | sample S3v_513CmetaG_FD_148644 | JGI IMG/M metagenome (GOLD analysis project Ga0196976, IMG submission 148644) | Soil microbial communities from Anza Borrego desert, Southern California, United States - S3+v_5-13C | ecosystem: Environmental > Terrestrial > Soil > Desert | place: USA: California...
GACCTCGATAAGCAAATGAAGACATAGGCGGAGTTGTGAGTCTGGCTCCTGTACTTTTGGATAGTAGTTGATCTGGCCCATGTTGAATAGGACAAGCCACTACTCTGGTGCATAACATGCGACGAAAAGGAGTGATGCTCTGTGGCGTATGGTGTATACAACCCATTACGTAATGAGTCACCATCATTCTGGGAGCGTTTACGCTATCAGCTAAGACATGACTACGAAGATGATGAATACGATTGTGATGAACGAACTCATTGCGACTATGGACAAAAAAAACATCGGAACAAATGTTGCCCAACCTGTCCAGAATGCCCTGATTGCCCTCAATGTCCAGAATGTCCGGATTGTCCTACATGCCCAGAATGTCCTACATGCCCTGAATGTCCAGAGTGCCCTGAATGCCCTACTCCCGGGAATGGTGCAGCACAACTGGCGACAGGGCCGTTTGTGAATCCAACTAAGGTGAACAATATCGTAGTATCAGTACAGAATGTTGGATCAACCGATATTACTGGGGTTACTGCGAAACTTATTAATGTAGGAGTTTGCCCCAAGAGACTAATACAATCGTTGCCGATAACTAGTGTAAACCCGCCGCCTGGAACTATACGGCAATGTTGTGCAGGCTTGGCAGTATTTACTACTACAGGCCAAACTCCTCAGAATCTCGAAGTGGTGATATGTGGGCCAGATAATGCAAGATTGATAGCTACTGTCCAAGGGTTTACATCGGGTAGTCAGCAAAATCCATTAAGTGGTGACTTAATATTTATCTTTAAGCCTTCAGAGTTGCTACCCGATACCTGTAACTTGTGTTCACTTTAGTAGAGATTGTGGACAAGTATTAAGAACGGGGGTTCGTACCCTCGTTTTTTTTCGTCCCATTTAGTTTTGGAACAAGGGAAGATATAACTTACGAGACCTTTCTGAGGTATTCCAGACGGCCAGGGGGATTTACCGGAGAGCTGGGTCTTGTTTTGAAGGGGAAGCATTCCGTCGCTGGGGGACCTTACCGAAGTTTCGACGCGAACCGATGAGCAACTATATCGACTATGCTCGCTCTGGTGCCGAATGAGATTCGGGGACAGTAAAGGATTGAATCTCAGGGTAGATAACTGTAGGGGAGAGCGTGGGATTACCAAGAAGTTTTCTCACGACGCTTGGCTGTCAGCTCTCGGAGAACAGCCGAAACGGATAACTGGATCTTACTGAAGTCCATCAATTCCTAGGTGGAGTTCGATCAGGATCATGGCTAGAGGGATATTCGGCTCGATTTGAAGAGGCTGACGGGCACATAGAGGGTTGTTAAAAAGTGGCAAAAGGCGAAGCCCTATAAAAAAGCGTCAGCCAGAGCTGAAGCAGACGTGAGTTGAACCATTGGCTATGTTAGAAAATGGGGGAGCACCCGATCTATCAACTTGATTCTAAGATCGGGAACTCCCCAAGGCACGCCAACCTCGTGGTATGAAACCGTTAAATTATTACTGAACTTGAAGACCTGTAAGTCGGGCAGCTGCCTGCATCCTTGTCGCAATAGCGGCTGCAGACGTGAGATCGGGCACGGGGATTAGCAAGTTAATCTTTGACAGCGGTACGACAACGCGGGGTATATCATCAACTACGAAGAAGACTGTAGCATCTGTGAGTTCAACAGTCCCACACGTAACTCTATCGACTGTCCCGAAAGTTATTGAGAAGAAATTGTCGCTGATTATAACGACAAAGTTATTTTCGAGTCGGCAAAGTCGCTTCCTAAGCGACCTTATCGATGGGTCTTCAGTACAATTGCATCCGCAGTCCTTGTTTTGCGGTTTATTGTTGCATGGATCCTGGTCATGACAACCAAAGAAACCACTCATGGTCATTCTCCCTTTCGTTATGGACAGGTTAATGTGTAACGGTTATTTGAGCCTGTCCACTACCACCAGATTATATGAAGACGGGAAAGGTATGGTTACAGGTGTGAGTAATAATCAGACTAATAATTAGACTGGGCTCGTTTTGAGCCCAGTCCAGATACATAGGATGGGAGGTTAAGGAGTGCAAGTAAGGCTGCACAATCCCAAATCATCCGGCATCATAGCTGCAGCAGGAATGTTTTGAAGCGTTGCTCCACCTACTTGTGCAGTTTCGGTAACCGAACCCCTAAGGTTAATTCTCCTTTTAGGGCAGATGACTACTTCGTATGTGCCTCCAGGCAGTGCGCTGAATACTAGTGCACCAACACATCCACAACGCAGATCATCAATGGTTTGACAACGGATCGGACCAGTGCACGTAACCGAAGCAGAGTTCCATGTTATAAGCTTCACTGTCACGTCTGTGGTTGTGTTGCCCAAGTTCTGGACGTCAACGATAACAGAACTTAAATTTGTTACCTGAAAAGGACCTGACACGATACCTGACGACCTTACCCTACAACCCATCGCGTCGTCAGCACTACCTCTTCTTGGATCACTCATTAGTATCACCTCATATGAGATGTCAAGCACTTGATGCTTGTCCCATCGCATGATATGAGAGTGACCTCTCATTGTTACACTGAAGCTACATAATATCGGTGCACTTACCGAAATTGGTTTTTCCTTCGTGTAACATGTGGAATGGTCTTTGAATACACTATTGTTGGCCCCTCGTTCGGCATGTGGAATTGACTTACTCCTTCCGAACTCACGGTTTTATCAACCGTGAGTTTTATTGTAATCTGTCTCATGACCGTTACCCACCGCATATAATAGCAATGCAAGAAGGCAGTTGGTCCCTGGCGACTTGCAGAGAAGCCCACAACTCCGGATAGGTTTGCGGGCTTCTTACTATTGCTACAAATAAGCTAATATGTACACGTAAAAAAGGTCGAAGAATAAGTATCTTCGACCTGAAGTTAACGCAAGTACCGCTTATGCTATTTTACATATCATCAGTGATGCATTGATAGTCGTGTTATTACCGCCAACGGCTGCCGGCAAAGTGATATTTTTAGTTGCCTCTATGTTAATGATTTTGATACTTTCACCTGCTTCAAAATGTGTGAGAAAACAAGCTTGCACTGGAATTGCACCCAGATTACATCCTACATGACTACCGGGAAGAACTCCTTTGATTGAACTTACTAGAGCCCACTGGGATGGTGTAGCTGGAACTATCATATATGAAACGATGTACATACCCTCTGCGAGTATGGTCACTTCAGCGGTTCTCTCTGAATGTAAAACATTCGTTAATAGAACTGGAGTACTAAAAAGTAATGGTCCCTTCTTTTCAATAACTTGTGGTCCGACATTATGTATAAAGGCATAAGCAGGTCCGTCTGCCTTGAGTACCTCTTCGTTGTCAGAGGTTCCATCATAATACTCCTCAGGCTCATGTATCATTGATGGTAAACGCCCGTCGATATCGTCACTAGAATAATACAGAGGCATTACCTTATCCCTCCAAATAACAGGTGAAAATACACCTTTCCATTGAGATCAAGGTATGCTCCCCCGATAACGCCGGTGCTTGAACATAGATAAAAAGCATCCTGGAGCGATCTCCAGGATGCCCTTGATAATAGGCGGGACAGCTTAGAGGATAGTGTAAGTCAAACCTGTTATGAAGACATCGCCCAGCGGGGGACGCATATCAATGGTGGTAATGTCAAACGCATTGTATTCCTGTACAACAACAACATTACCCGCAACGTCAGTTGCAGAAATTAGGGCACCCGGTGTAGGAAGTGTTGCAAGCGTACCGTTCAAGACACCGGTTGCTATTGACAAGCCGCCAGGTACAGTAACAACGGTACTGTTGATGAGCGTACCTTCAAGGGCAGCAACCACAATATCCACGTCACCAGTTATTAGCCCTGCAGCATCAATCGTTACATTGTTGAAGGCAACGATTTGCGCTCCCAGAAACCCTGCAGGGGTAGCACCGTCGGTAACAGTAATCCGTGCCCCACCGATTGTAGTAGTTTGGGGGGTAGGAATTCTAACAGCATCAGCCGTTTGGAGGATTACGAGATCCATTTATACTCACTCCTTCATACTTGGAAGAAGAGCATTTTTGGTACAAGCCCTTCTCCTGGCCCATGATATGCTTGTCCCCAAAGAGGTTCCACGACTAGAAAAACTCCACTCGCTTGACCTATGGTAATATTCCAACGTAGAAGTTATTCTCTTTCCGTCTGACTGTGGCACAGATGCTGAATCACACATATCGTATCGCGGGCAAAAGACGGACAAGCGTTAAAAGCTCATGTCCTAATGCCCCCGTAACGAAAGGAGAGACGCAAGATGTATAAGCATCGCGATGCCGGTTGCGACACCTGTGACCTTCTCATGACGTTCTTTGAGTGTATGAGGAAATGGGACGTGTACGAGGAGCCCAAAAAGTGCAAGTGTGGCCGTAAACCGAAGTCTCGTCAGTATCCCTGGGCATACGATAGGTATGACGAAGAAGACGAGGACTAACCGTATATAGGCACTAAGGGAGACCCGTTAGGTGTGACTACCTCAGCACCACCTGGCGGGTCTCCTCATTTTTGTCAAGCACGCCATAACAAGTTACCTCGCACATGCATACCATACATCAAGCCATGAGTATGAAAGGGTTGCAACACATGAAACACAGGACAACAGGTTTTCGGTGTGACGAGACCACGCACACCTCAGATGCTATGTGGAAGTTAACAGATCAAAAGATGGTTGCAATCATCGCATGTGGGGCATGTAATGTTGTTCGCACGACATCAATGGGGGTCCCATATAGGGCTACTTATGATCTTTATATCGAGACCATACCTACAATAACGCATACCATCATAGCTGAAGGTATTGTTGTGGTAACTGGTAACATCATAAAAAAACTGTCAAGCCAACGCTGCTATTGGGGCGACGAAAGGTATTTTCCTTTCCAATGCTGTATTGAGTTGCCTGACGTTATAGCCAGTGATGTAGTAGTGGACAGCAAAGTATCCGTAGGCCTGTGCGAAGACACCTTTGCTAGCACACAGAATCTTGCGTCAATTACTTGTCTTAAAGTGGAGGTCAGCGTAGGCCGGGATCTGAGTGTCATTTACAATAACTTACCTTTTCATGACATGAAAGGATGACGAATATGTCTTTTGATGACTCTTGGGAGTGTCCATATTGTGATGAGGGTCCTAAGGAGCACCATGATTATCGATGGGAGCCTAAAGATGATACTCCCGAACGCCCGAGGAAAGGGCATATGGATTACACAGAGAGACCCAGCGGGCCAATTGTCGCTTGTGGTTCACAATCCGAGACCATAGTGCTGGATACTCGCTTATGTCCTCCTGCTAGAGAAGTTTTCGCTGACCAAATTCAACGGAGGAGTTTTGTCAACAAAAGGGATACAAAAATTTGTCACGACAAGATAATTGTCACTGGACAAATTGATAAATTGATACCCTATTGTGACTGTAAAGGGAAGACGCGTACGAGATTGGTTACTATTCCGATTGAAGTGTGTGTCTCAGTCCCTGGAGTTACTCCTGACGATAAAATAGTTTCGCTCGAGGTTATTCCCCAATGTGGCATTAACAAGTTAATGATGAATGGCTCCGTCCTCCATCAAGTTTTTTGTGTCAAAGTTGAGGTTGCTGTTACCAGAATGCCGGATAGATGCTAAGAAACTAGAGCCTATATAGAGATAGACTAGGCTATGCAAACGTACATACAAATGTACGTTTGCTTTTTTGATCGCATCGAAGAGTTTTACCCACGAACGAGGCACACTCACAGGGTCATCTTCATACTCTGCGCTGGGACAAGGTATAGACTTGTCACTCAGATGTTGAGGTGACTTCAATATGAGTGGTTTTCGAAAGCATTGCTTCGACGACGACTGCGTTTGCGGCTGTGGGCCTAAACCATATCCGCCACCGAGGCCAAGGCCGCAGACTCAGAACGCATTGGTATCTGGCCCCTTAGAGCGGGTTGCATCGATAAATGCAGTGGTTGTTAAGGTACAGAATGTGGGCAACACAACAGCCGATGTAACTGTCAAGCTGATTAATGAAGATGTATGTAACCCCAGAGTAGCTGCATGTGATACGTTTCCATTAGCCCCCGGGTGTACCGGTCAGCAGACCTTTAACACCGAACTTGGCACTATCTCTAACTTCGAGATTGCAGTCTGTGGAAATCCTGGGGCCGACCTCAGGGCTTCCGTTACTGCCTTTACTGGCTTCCCTGGGCAAGGCGACGTTCGATTTATCGTTCCGGCAGGCTCCATGTTGCCTGATCGAATCGGATTCTGTAACGACAATAGGTTCCGGTGTCCGTAACTTCAACTCTCCATCATTTCTGGATATTGTGCAGAAGAGGGCCGCGTGCCCTCTTCTGCCTCCATGTACGTGAATGAAGCAAAGATAACATGCCACTCCTATGTCGCATAGCTTGTACTGACAGGATATCTGTCAGTAGCATTAAGAAGGTGCGTATATGGATAGATGGCCTTGTGGCCCGGAACGTGATTTAGCTGGCTGCCATCACAAACGGAACCCCTATTGCTGTTGTCCAGGTCCTCCTGGAAGGGACGGACGAGATGGGCAAGACGGTGCACCAGGAGCTCCTGGGGCAACAGGCAGAGACGGACGCGATGGCCGTGACGGTCAAGATGGTGCTCCGGGAGCACCTGGTGCGCCTGGCCCCGAGGGCCCTCCTGGACGGTCTGGGAGTACCATATATTTGTCATCTGATGGGACTCTACCAGCAGGGCAAAACTTCATCGGCCTTGGGACGGATACAAATTCTTTCCCTGAGAGCTCTGTAATTGTTATGGAGCAATCAGTGATAACTGGTATGATATTCAGTATCCGTAACAACCCCTTACAACGGGGTGAAACCGTTCGGGCGGAAGTATTTATTAGTCCTTGTGGAGCTAGCCCAACAGCAACAGGAATATTTGCAACAATCACAGAAGGCGGACTTTGTTTTGATGTGGCTAGTATGCCACTGTCTCCAGTGATTGTGAATATGGGAGACTTAATATCTGTCAGAGTTGACGCGCAAAATGCTCTCAATCGTGGAGTAGCAGCCACAATACAGCTTACAAAACTGGTGATCTAGTATCTTCAACGAAGGAGGACTACTAGTGCAGGACTACTTCGTAGTCCTCCTTCTCATACTCCCCAAATAGAAAAGGTTCTTTCCAGACTCAAATCTCCAACTTATCTTTTTTTATCGAGTTGGGGACAAGCTAGATACCATGCCAAAGGGGCGATTAGGGTGTTTTGGAAGAAAAGGAATTGTATGTCAAAGGTACAATGTGCTTCTGGATATTTTGACATCTACTTTAAAGTTGGTCCAACTAATCCTTGCGCGAGGAGATTGTTTTCATACAAGGGTGAGATTAAGGGTACTTTTCATGGCTCGAATAAGCCATATTGTTGTTATAATTATGATGAGCATAATTACGATGTACAGAATGTAAACGACACCTTCGATGATGAGAACTATGACGATATGTATGACGAGTATTATTACGATTGCGAGTATTAATTACGCAAAACGATTGATGCTTCAGGATAAAAAACTCCAGGAAGCTTTAATATAGCTTGTTATAGAGTTCTAGCACAACATGTGTTAGTTAGGTGAGAGCCAGGGTCAGGGAATCGTATCGGCTTAACTCACCCCATAACGTACCCTTGGCCTCGGTCAGGGGTATTTTTATTTCCACATTTTCGCCTCACAGTGAGATGTTCTGATTGTATGAGAAGCTGTCATCCGGTCATCAATAATAGCCCCCCTTAACGGGAGGCTAATCTAACACAGGAAAACTACCAATTAGAAACCACCTTGAGAAAATGCCATAAACAGAGCGATAATTATTATGATAATAACCGCAACTAAAATCCAATCGTCATTGAACCTTGAAGCTGGGCGAAAAAAGAAAGGATTTTGGAAAGCAAAGGGATTGCGAAAGAATTGATTGTTACAACAGCCTGGTGAAAAAAAGCCCACTTGAATCCTCACCCTTTTACCATTATGGGATAGCGAGTATTGGTTAGTACCTCTCCTGAGGAGGGTTAGGACCCTCAAGGGTCGAGAAGAAATACTTGTGTACGTGTCCGAGGTCAAACGAAGTAACCCCGCATGCAGTATGAATGTGTCTGCCATTACCGATATAGATCGCTGGCCCCGTTGTATCGCACATAGTGTGATAATGCTCGAAGATGAAGCCTGTCCTCGTCTTTAGTTTGTGCACGTGACTTCTCCCGTAAGGTATGGCTTGGCCTGTTACACCAGCAAACCTATGGTCATGAATCCGCTCACCCGCTAGCTTAGTCGACCCCAAGAACTCATGCGTATGTGTTAACCGGTCCATATCACAGTAGGGATACATGTAACCCTATCCTTTCTGGGTTAGCAAGCAAGGCTTGTACTATTCCCGGCCTAGCTTACGCAACCCCAGATAGCATGGTTACAAAGCGTTATTACCTAAAAATGTTGAGCCCCTCTGAAGGCCCAGAGAGGCGCCTGTGTCATTATAAGAATCGTTAGAAATGCTTAGTATCGATACAGCCACCAACGACGGCCTCGACATAAGAGCCTTCTGCGCCTAAATATACGCCTCGGAAGAACAATGGTTGACATGTACAACACCTCCTGCAATGGCCTTGGAGACTAGCCACTACAGTATAGGTTATGGCTGCTTGGTCACTTTGTGAATCTTCTATCATAATGTAGGGAAGACGATCAGCATCAAGGAGATGAGCCTGTTGCCTGTTGAAGAGGGTTCTGAGAAGGTTGTCTCATACGGCAAAGCTATCATTAAGATACCCTTTCCCAAGAAGGGAGAAGAGGTTCAGGAGGTCAGCGCAGAAGGGTCAGAGGAGACGAGTGAACTTACCTACACCTCTGTTTCAAAAAGGGTTGGTCCGCGTCATCGTCGGAGGAGAAGCTAGTTATGAGCCCCGGTTATGCCGGGGTTTTTTCAATTAGTAATTTTGATTGCTGAAGATCGTATCTTTCCTGAAGAAACTTGCCTAACTCCAGCCTGAAAAGTATGTGCCTTTACCCCAACGGTGTGGTGATGTCAAGTCTAATAGAAGGGATGATTTCCGAGTTTTTTAGTACAACTTATTGAATTAAGAGATGAATTTATCGAAATTGAGAGGTTGTTGAAAACCATATTGGGTGATGAGTGAACACTCCATCACAGCGACCATGAAGCATGTCCGAGCTACCTTAATAGCATGCTCGGTTATCGTTAACACTTGTCCATTTTTAGTCATACCATGCAGTGCCCAAAGCTAAGCTCTGCCTATGATGCCCGGATAGGTGAGAGTTGTGCTATCACGAGGGCCCTAAAGGAGTGATACCCTTATGGCCGAGATACCGGTAAACATACTCCAACCAACGCCTAATTCCACCTTCTGTAGTATGTCCGGGTCGCTGCTCATCCAGTGGGATGACCTATCAACTGCGTTAGGTTCAACCGGTAAAATCAACGTGTATGCAGTGGATAAAACAGGCACACGAATACCAATCTCTGATGTCCTTGATTCTGATGCAGCATCGACCACTTGGGAATACAACGATAATCATGGCGACTTCACTATCGAAGTTGAAGGTACAAATGGTGATGACGTAGCTCGTGGAACCGTCCCAATCCACATTATCGGTAAAGCCGATATAGCATGGGAAACCCCTAAATCTGGATCAATCCTCACATGTGCAACCCTGCTCAGGGTAACCGCTACGGACGACAAAGATGTTGATAGGGTCGAATTTTCCTACATGCTTGATGGGACAGACGACTGGGTATCCATTGGATACGTAACAGAAGCTCCTTGGGAGCTGGTCTGGGACACAACAAAAGTTCCGGACGGTTCGTATAGACTGAGGGCAAGAGCCTACAGCCTATGTAGTTTCGAAGATGACGTGGTAGAACTAGACGGTCGGGTTACGGTAAACAACCTTCCTGAGAACTACGTCCAGTATCTCATCGACGGAGAGTTGTGCATTCCTCAGTATAAGCCTGAGGCCGAAGAAATTGTTGAGTTCAAGGTGACCCCAAAAATCACTAGCATCAAAGTCTTTACGGCCTTTGCTGGTAAGACCAAGCTATTACTTCTTGGTGAGGCTCTAATAGAGATCCAGTACGTGGCTGCAACCCCCACCCAGTCGATGCACACGGCCCATTTCTTTACAAAACCGATTAAGACTTTTATCGAGATCGACAACCTGAGCACATGCGCCAGGTTGGAACCCATCATTGTTTGTGAACACCTCAGTTACCACTTGTGTGGGCCTAGGACCATCAAGAAAGAGATCGTGCTCTTTATCGGTGTAAAGGAGGTGTTGTAAATATGCGCAATGCTGTATGTGTTAGCGGCCTTACTCCGAGTGCAATAACAGCGATCGCTGATAAATGCGGATATAGCAAGGGCTCGTGTTACCCGAAGTCATGTGTGTCTACCGAGACATGCGTTTCTTATCCGGCTACAACAAGGCTCTTCTGCTTCTGCGAAGAGACGCCCGAATACGAAAAGTGCAAACTTCCTGACGACGACGAAGTCGCTTTCTTCAAACAGATAATCGTTGATGGAGAATGCGAGATCCCCGAACCGAAGCCCGATTCAGAGAAATTATTAAAGATACATAGTAAGGTGCATATCTACAAGACGGTTGTCGTCGATTCCAAAGAAGTTGAAGGCGGGGAGTTCGTCCCGGGGAGAAAGGTTCTTGTCGCCGGCTTTCTTAAACTTGGGTTTGAATACTCAGCATGTACGCCTGATCAGAAAGTCCATTATTTCCATTGTGATGTCCCGTTCGAGGGTCTTGTAATGGACAAAGATGACAGGTTACTCCCAGCCAAATTCAATCTGAACGAATACTTGGTCCATGCCACTGTGGAGCAAGTACATGCTGAACAGGTTGGGCCCAGATGCTTCAGTAAAGTGGCCATCCTCTTGCTATGGCTTGAGCCAAAGAACAGGTGAAAGGAGGAAGGCTTGATGCAATTTCTTGTAGGTCCCCCCTGCACGCTGCCCGGAGCCACCAAAGAACTTGCGTTTAGTAAGATAGTCGTAATTCCAGATCCACCAAAACCACCTCTTAAGCAAGTCCTGGATGCGTGTGTGGATGTCTCGGTAGACCAGGCCACCCTTATCAAAACCCTTATAACAACCAGTGAAGGCCCACTTAGGAAGGTCATCGTTAAAGGTACTGCGACCATAACTCTGAAATACGAAGCGGCTGTAAAAGACCAGCAGATACATGTCGCTATCTTTAATGTGCCCTTCGAGACCCTCGTCGAATGGAAGGGCGGACCAGAACCCGGTTCTCCAATATGCATAAATGCCACAGTTGAGCATTTCCAGTTGGATCCATTAAGTCCTTGTACCCTTATCGCAGTATTTGTGTTGAGATTCGACGCATACAACAAACCGGAATGAATGTATAAACCAGCAGTAACACCTGGATGGCTTGTCCCATATTCTATAGGGGCTGAAAGCCCACCTTTAAGGAGGAGTTACCAAAATGGCTAATTATAGTGGGTACTCATTTTGTCCCGACTCTCAGAAAGGCTATTGTCCGCCCCAGGCAGCTTGCGAGCAGAATATAGCAGTTCCCACCATGGTGGACTTGTGCCTGCTCCTGGAAGCCCGTCTTAAGATTACGGTTGAAGCCGAGGACTTGATCTGCAAAGATATCAAGTGTGGGCCCTGCAAGTAACCTGAAGAACGGTAGGGGGGACAACTATGTCCCCTCATATTCATGTTTTGGAGGTGGCTTGCATGCTTAATAAAGGACCACAAACCTTCTATGTAACCTCCACAATTCATGCGACAGTTCCCATCCAGCGTCCTATGCGACCTGACGGAACTCCGGAAAGGACTCGGATTACTGTACAAACGCCTCTTCAAATCCCGGTGTACCCAAGTGGGACACCCCAAGACACGCGATTCAACTCAATATTTGAAGCTGCGCTGAGCCGTTTCGAAGATATGCTCAAGAGCTCGGAAACACCGGACATCGATAAGCTCATGGACGGCGCAAGGCGATTTGCCGACCTCATTCAAGCCATGGCCACGGAAGCATCGGCATCGGCAGAGGCGAATGCTAAATCGATTGTCATAGAGTAACAGGACGACCCGCCGAACTGGTCAACGGCGGGTTTGTTATGCACCAAGTAGAGATCCCGAATAGTATAGCCTGAGCAAGTCGCAGGGGGAGTTGATTGTCATGGAGTATGCAGCTCGTATTCTGTTAAATGGAGCAAACGTGTGTTGCCCCCACACAAATGAGGACATCGCTTACAAGACTCAGGTGCTCCTTGACTGCCGTTTCCGGGTACCTGTATCCAGCTCTCCCGTAGACCAGATAATTGCCATATCACCCAACGTGTTCTATCACAGGGTTACCCTGATCCCAGGACCGTCCTTATGTGGTAGCTTGGGTTATAAGATATCTGTTTCCGGCATCCTTGACGTTGCTATCGAGTATGTTGGTGCTGATGACGATCAGTATCTTTGCATAACTCATTATAACCCAAGCTATCATGGTCTTATTTGCGGAACGTGTGACGGCGAACCGATATACGAAGACTCGAAAGATCTAGTCAAGGGTGGCCTCCATACCTGTATCGAGTATCTTGATGTTGAACCTGTAGATAGAAGGGCTATCCAGCTAGTTGCTGTCCTGATGATATGGATTGACAGTAGAGGTAAATGTCTTAGGTGTATACAGGACCATTGAATCGAGCGCTGACATTTTGGGGGATCGGCACACAGCACTCAATTATCGACTTGGGTGTATTGATGACCCTGCAACTTTTGACTTGTATGGAATAGGTCACTTCTAGAATAACGGATAATTCTTGCTCAATAAGACACTTGACCAACCTGTGAGCCGAAGCATTTCCACCTTCAACCATTCCCCATATTTGGCCGGGTATGGGCACAGGCTCTGACGGGTCTACAGCCTCAGGATACACACCACTAACAGCACTGGGGCCACATTGTACATCGATTATTTCGCAATTAATCACATCAACTTGAAACTCAACTTCAAGACGTATGTTTAACTTGGGTACTTCTTTTGAAACTTGAATGAGTTGCTTTCCCTTTTTTACCGTCTGTGCAAAGGCTAGAAACAACATTGTTATTGCGGTAATTGATAACCCGATGGTTGTAGGGGAGATGTGGTTAGACCCGTTCCCCTCGTATGGACTCTTATCATTTACGTTTACCAACATCTTCCCCCCCAAGGCTTAAGTGCAATGTATCTCATCATATGTACTCAATAATCATTTTGAAGCTTGTTCAGCCTATTGCTAAGGAGTAGGCGCAGCCTTCATGTGCTGACAGCGAGGGTCTATCAAAACGCGATTATGGCATGGACTATTGCGGTTGCAGCGATACCTTATCGTTGCTACTATTAGGGACTTCTCGGAAAGGCATGTAGGGCGGATCTGGCTCCCAGTAGGAGGCTGCCCCCCTTAAATGTTTAGTGAAGCTTGTCCGAGAACTTACATTCTCGGACGAGTTTTATGATATAATGTGGACAAGCCCTAGTGTTTTGACCCTCTAGACCCCTGAGTTAGGGTCGAAAACTCGTCGGAGAATTTTTCAACAGGGGAGAGTTCTAGTTGGGTAGGGTAGTGGCCATTCGACCGGAGGTCAGCATACTTCAGGAATTTGAGACGTTCATCGGTGCGAAAGATCCCAAGACGGTCAGGATCTACATGACGGTCCTTTATGATCTCATCGGCTGGATCTCAATGAAACCCGGGGGATCGCCCTTTCATGTTGGTCTCCTTACCCAGACGGCCATCAAGGGCTACATTGATTACCTGGCCGAGATAGGGAGGGCCCCACGGACGAGGACCAAGGCACTAAGCGCCATTAATAAGTTCTGCCGGTGGGCCATCGATGAGGGTCACATGAGGCGCAACCCAGCATCGCAGATTGAACGACCGGCCGTCATAAATATAGCACCCCGAGAGTTGAGTGAAAATCAACGATATATAATGAAGAATCTCGTTGAGAAGCAAGACGATCTACGCCTGTCAGCCATCTTCGCCTTGGCCTACTGGGCGGGCCTCAGGATAAGTGAAGTAGCTACTCTTAAAGTTGAAGACTGCGAATTGAATCAGAGAGCCGGCTCGATAACAGTGAGAGATTCGAAACAAGGAAAGACACGGATTCTTGACCTCCATAACGAGGCCAGGCGAGCCTTATATGACTACATGGAATCTATTGACATGACGAGTCCCTACATCTTTACGGGGCAACGGGCTAAGCGGCTTCGCGAGAACAGTAAGCCTGACAATATCTCTGAGCGAGGAATCGAGCACCTATGGAAAAAGCTTAGGGAAACGGCCAGCGTCCAAGAGTGGGAGTTCATCAAAGATATCCGGTATCATGATCTTAGACACGATTGGGCTCATAGGGCCAGGGCTGCAGGTTGGTCGCTTGAGGAGATAGCGGTATACCTCGGGCATCAAACAAAAGACGGGGCACCTGCGATCGGGACCACTGTTCGATACACGTTGCCGAGTAGGCAGCAGATAAAGGATCGGTTGCAGACATTGAGGGGGTAAGTAATGGCTATATACATGGAGAGTTGGTGGGGTAGGCTCCCGATGAAATGTTCGTGTTGTAGAACCCTCTCCGTGGAGGTAATTGATTCCGAGCACATGGTGTTCCACTGTAAAGCACACGGTTTAGTTGTAGAAGGAATCCGAGAAGCGAAACGTGGGGGATCTGTCGATTGGCACTACCACAGACTCTTTAAAGATTACACCGGCACAAAGTTAAAAGGAGAGCCTATCCAACTCTCCTTGTTATAAGATAATAAATTTATTATTAACACTAGGCATCATCATAATTTTGACTAAGTGATGTAACTCTCTTTGATATACGATGACGAAAAAGGCACCCCGCGTCTACTTCGGGGTGCCTTTTTGTTGAATTAAGTACTAACTGGCTGGGTTGAGACTCAAAAAATATACAGTTCCCAATATTTTACATATATAACTATTTGATGATTCATATCCAATTAGGAGAGGAGGAGCCACCCATGAAACGTGTCAAGGGAACAAAAATTAGACCGGGGCCGAATGAAAAAGGAGATCCTTTTTGGTGTATCATGGAATGGAAGAACAACCAACTAACAGGGAACATATTTTATGGACCATCAGAAATTTGCTTATTTCTTGATGAGTACACGGCGCAGAGAACCATTAATGTTTTACCCAATCCAAGAAGTTGGACCGCTCGAGGGATGAACAAAGCTTTCTTTAATGTTCTCATAAATGAAGTGGAAAAGAAAAAATGTGTGGACCTCTTCTATTGGTGCCTGCGTTTGTTGGTAAAGAATTTCCAGCAATTAAGCTTACACTCGAGGAAGCAAAATTTTTTTCTTGCAATAGAAGATTCGTCGACCCGCATCTTAACACTGTTTTAGAAAACATAAAAGAGATTCCGTCAAGACTAGAGTTATCGATAGGTTCAAGGATAGTATTTGACCATCTATTTGAGATATTGAAGTACATCAATGATAATAGCATAGTACAATACCCCAAGCTGTCCGAATTAATAGCCTATTATCGAAAAGTAATAATCGCTGCCGCAATCGATAGTCAAAATGGTGGCGGGGTATTGGAAGAACTACCACCCGAGGGTGAGTCGTATACACAAACAGTTTTACTCGAAGAAGGAAATTACGAAATACTGTGGTCTATCCCTACTGCTAGTGAACTTATTCAAAAGGGTCAGATTGAATTATCTACGTTTACTTTATGCGACTTGTGTATTTCTGAAGATCAAATAAATCAACCACACCTGGAGAAAGCTCTGAGCAACAACAAGCCAATAATTGTGGTCGAATACCCAATGTTGCCAGCTAAGAAGGTAGTTATTGATGGCAACCACAGAGTAGCTGCATTACGTAAATACGGCGAGCGGACAACCTGTGGCTACCTACTTAAGCCATGCGACCATGTGAAGGCAATGCCTTTGTTATTAAGCAGAGTGATGTTTAAGGTGCATTATAACATTCAACAAATCCATTCGTTCCTCGCTGGTAGAATTACATATCAAGAATGCCAGTTGCTACCTTTGTAGCCTTGATGGCGTAAGCAACCTGTTCATATTAGACTCATACGATCTAAGACACCATAAATCTCTTTTGACGAAGCTTCCCTTATGATAAACTGGGAAGCTTTTTTGGGGGTTCAGAAGGCACGCGTATTGATAGCTGGAAACCCTTAATCTATGCGTCCTAGACTGAAGACAAACAGTAAGGGCACACACGGTGAAGAAACACGGCAAGCGGATCGGCCTCGATGTCGATGAATTCTCCGGCCACTCCATCCGCGCCGGTATCGCGATCACGATGGCCATGAACGGAGTCGACCTTGCCGATATCGCGGAGGTTACAGGCCCCCGGCCGTTCGACAATGTCCATCGATACATCCGCATGGGCAAACAGCGACGACTCTCCCCGGCTGAGATGTTGGGGCTGTGAAAGGCCCACGAAGAGCGTAACAAGAGAAGAGTGGTGTGAAATGCAGCATCTGGGATGGGATTGGCATCGAATAGAGGATACTTCCTGGACGGAAGCATCGGAGGAATTTCTACCAACGGCCCTGGACTGGGCAAAAAAGTTCACTAGCATGCTAGATATAGGTGCGGGGAAGGGACGGCACGCGTTTTTCATGGCCCAGATGGGGTTAGATGTCCTATCATAAGTCCCCAAAAATTTACAGTCGGATACTAGAAATTTTTGGGGGAAACTGATCTATATAGTAGAATACACATAATTACATAAAGGGCTTGTCCTGGTTCCCAACTATGTGATACCATTACTCGTTTTCAGGACCTGTCAAAGTTATCATTTTAGGGACCGTCACAATACTATCAAGGAGGTGGGACCACGTGGGCCTGACAGTTAGAACTCCGGAGGCGAAGAACATGAAGCCGAAAGTAGTTACCAGGTTCATCGATGACCCTGTTATGCCTGGTCGCCCTCCTACATATCACCGTGATTTCACCTTGCCTGACGGCCGCCGATTACCCATATGGTGCGATCCGTCGATGGCCGAAACGGACATCGATGATCCCGAGGTCGACGCCATTTACGAAGCAATGATTCAAGCTGAGTACGGGGAGTAATGGGGCACCTTGGCATATTTGATTGACTGTACGCCGGGGAGGATTGTTCTCGCTCCCTGGTCATGGGTTGATGCGGAAGGAAATTCGGCCTGGAAACTCAGGCCGTCACTCATTTTAAGCGACCATGTGTGGAATCGGGCTAACCGGAAAGCCTACGCGATGTTCATAACGTCAACACCTGCGACCAGGCCGAACGATTTCTGTCTGGATCGGTGGGCCGAATATGGACTTCCGATGCCTTCCACCCTGCGTGGGGATAAATTTCAGGTCTTTGACGTAGACCAACTACACGCATTGAAGGCCCTTCTCTCGGTTGAGGATGAAGTCCTGCAGTGGGCTCAAACCATGGTCGGCTTACCGATGGGATTAGTTTCCCAAAGTGCGGTCGATGAAGCCGTGGAAACCGCCTTGGCCGAATCGGCTGGGGCTCGTGAGGAAGAAGGCAACCGCCTCGAAGCGATGGAGGCCGCAGCCGAAACCATGCGCGAGGTACTTGTTGAGTCAACCGGTAAAACGGATCCCCAATCATAGAAACTACTAAGCGCCTCCTCTACAGGGGGCGTTTTCTATTGTTGCTTATGCTCCCCCTTTTGCAGGAATAAATGATTTCCTTGACTATAGTGTTCTCTGTGGTTAGATAGGAGGATGATGGCATGGTTGCAGATTCTAACAAAAAGGTCAACTTCTTTACAAGAATCTCAAACTTCTTGGTATCTCGAGAAACGAAGAAAGTAAATGCTTTTGGAGTCGTTACTTTTCTGTTGATTGGCTTCTTTGTTACCTTGCTAGTAATAAAAGGCTTATGGGGATTCATCATCCCTGATTTGTTCCCCGGAGCAGTAAAGCAAGGCTTGATAGCAAAGTCGATTTCGTGGGCCACAGCTATGAAGGTAGCTCTCCTGTTAGTATTGCTAAAGGCGGGAAGAAGCTAAAGGCGGCCGTCTACGCACCGCATTCGTATGCTTGAAATGAGCATTCCTTTTTTAACTAATTTTCGTTAATCTTCGACTTCGTACTCTCATCTATTCTACTCAAACAAAGAACTATTTATCTGAGTAGGAAAGGCAGTGAGGGGAGAGCCCACACCACCATAGCTCCACCTGGTTACGATAAGTTACTTTCTGTGTCACCACTCCTCATCAATACGCTAATC
>Ga0196976_1000767_pt1 | contig 18291 bp, 13 predicted proteins | sample S3v_513CmetaG_FD_148644 | JGI IMG/M metagenome (GOLD analysis project Ga0196976, IMG submission 148644) | Soil microbial communities from Anza Borrego desert, Southern California, United States - S3+v_5-13C | ecosystem: Environmental > Terrestrial > Soil > Desert | place: USA: California...
TGCCGCCGGTGCACGCCCCCGCCTGGCAGCGCTCTCCGACGGTGCACGCGTCGCCGTCGTCGCAGGCGGTGCCGTCGGCCGCGTCGACGGCCGCCGGGCACGCGACGCTCGCGCCGTCGCACCGCCGCGCCGGCGCGCACGTCTCGCCCCGCGCCTCGCAGAGCTGGTCCGCGACCACGGGCGCGCAGACGCCGTCCGCCGGCGCGCCCGCCGCCACGCTGCACGCCACGCAGTCGTCGGGTGCACCGGCCCCGCAGGCCGAGTCGCAGCAGACGCCGTCCACGCAGAAGCCGGAGGCGCAGTCGGCCGCCGCGGCGCAGCCGGCCGCCGGCGCGACGGACGTCAGCACCCGCAGCCGCGCCCGCGAGACGCCGAGCTCCGGGTCCGTCCGGTCGTACGCGACGACGCACACGCCGGCGCCGTCGCACGCCAGCGACGGCCGCTCGGCGCCGGGGTCCACCGCGGCCACGTCGAAGGTCTCGAGCACGCCGCCGCCCGGCGTGAGCGACGCGCCGCGCAGCGCGCCCTCCTCCGGCGCGCGCCAGATCACCACCAGCCGCGCGCCGTCGAAGCCCACGCGCGGGCGGAGCCCGCTCGCGCCCGTGCGGAGCTCGACCCCGCACGGATCGACCGGCGCGCCGGCGGCGGTCAGGCGGACGCTGCGCAGCGCGCCGGGCGCGGAGCGCTGATCCTCGAAGACCACCCGGTATCCGGCGCCGTCGAACGCCACGTCCGGCGCGCCGCGCAGGCTCGGGCCGCCGCAGACCACCGCCTCGGGCCCCACGGCTCCGTCACCGCCGACGCGCGCCGCGAGCACCGAGGCGTTCCCTGCGGTGTCCACCGCCTGCCACGCGACGAGGAAGGCGCCCTCCCCTGCCCCCACCGCCGGCTGTCCGCCCGCCGAGCGATCCGAGATCGGGAGCGGCGTCGCGTCGAGCACCGCGCCCTCCGCGCCGACGCGCGCGCCGACGAGCGCGCCCCGCGGCATCGTGGCGCCCGCGGGGCGCGACTGCCAGGCCACGAGCGCGGTCCCGCCCGCGCACCCCACGGCGGGCGCGCTCTGGCCGTATGGGCCCACGCCGACGGGGATGCCGGGCGGATCCGGCACGGCGCCGTCCGCGGTGACGCGGGCGGCGTACACGTCCGTCCCTTCGCCGCTCCGGAAGTCCTCCCACGCCACGATCCAGCGGCCGCCGCACCCGGCGACGGCCGGGTTCGCCTCGCGCGCGAGCCCGTCCGCGACGACGAACCCGACCGGATCGAGCACGGTGCCGTCCGCGTCCACGCGGGCGGCGTAGATCCCGTCGTCGTGATCCCCGGACGCCCGGGAGTCCTGCCAGACGACGAGCCACCTGCCCGCGTCGTGCGCGATCGCCGGCCGGATCTCGCGGTTCGCGGCCGACGAGACGCGGACGCCCGAGGGCGAACCCACCTCCCCGGTCGCCGCGATGACCGTCGCGTAGACGTCCCCGGTGACGTCGGTCCGCGTGTCGGTGTACGCGACGAGGGCGCCCGATGCCGACGCGGCCACGGCGGGATTCCCCTGCTCGCCGGGCGCCGTGCCGATCGAGAGCGAGACCTCGCCGTGGACCGTTCCGTCCACCTCGACGCGCGCGCCGAGGACGTCGCCTCCGCCCGAGCCGAGGTCTTCCCAGACCACGAGGTACCGCGCGCCGTCGAACGCCACGGCCGGGGTCGCGCGGTTCGCGCCTGCCGCGACGGCGAACGGGGTCCCGACCCGGGCGTTCGACGGATCGAACCGCTGGGCCATGACGTCCGTCGTGCCGGAGGGGCGCGCGTCCTGCACCACGAGGAGGTACTCCGTGCCGCTCCAGGCGAGCGCCGGGGCCGCCGGGCGGGTGGCCGCGGCGCTGTTCCGGCGGACCACCACGCCGGCGCGGTCGAACAGCACCGTGTTCACGAACGAGCCGGACTCGGTGTAGGCCACCAGGCAGGACGCGCCGGCGCAGGCCAGCGCGGGCCGCGGATGGTCCTCGCCCGCGTAGTCCGGGGAGACGTTGACGCGCGACTGGGGGACGGGGTCGCCGCCCGCGCCCGGCAGGGCCGCGACGGAGACGGACTGGATCGGCTCCGAGGTGCCGCGCCGCACGGGCACGCTCTCGATCCGGGACTCGTCCCTCCACGACAACACCGCGGGCTCGCCGTACTGGCAATGGAGGCCGGGCATCTCCACCAACGCGAACGCGCTGGAGCCGGTGAACTCGGTCATCCGGTGACGCCGCCGGCCGTTCGCTCCGCGTCGAGCTCCGCCACCGTCATCGAGAGGGAGTCGGCGACGACCACCGCCACCGGCACGGCGTGGTACGATCTCGAAGCTCTCCAAGGAGGAACCTCGTGCCGCTCCCGACCCGCCCCCCCAACGTGCCCGCAGAAGCAAGCTGGAACGCGTCCGAGAACGAATGGGAGCTCGGAACCAAGTCGAACGGGAAGTGCGTGGGCACCTGGACCTGGTGGCGGCCCAGCGGAGCGATCGTCTGCCGATCGACCTTCGGCGACGACGGCACGCTGGACGGTCCGTTTCAGCGCTTCCATCCCAACGGCGAGGTGTGCCTCGAGGGCACCTACTCGAAGAACCGGCCCGTCGGCATCCATCGCTGGCACTTCTGCTCGGGCAAGAGCGACCAGCCCTACTTCTTCGCCTTCATCCTCTCCGACCCTCCCGACGAGGCTCGCACCGTCGTCGTGGATTACAAGGACGGGACCGGGCTCAACGTCGATCTGATCGATACGGCGCACTACTTCGACGCCGCGGGCGTGGAGATCGAACCGGAAGACGAGTCCGTCCAGCCAGACGACGAGGCGCAGGCCACGAAGGCAACGACGAAGGCGAAGAAGGCGACGGCGAAGACGAAGGCGAAGAAGACGAAGGCGAAGGTTGGGGCGAAGGCGAGAACGCCGCAGAAGGCGAAGGCGCCGAAGAAGGCGTCGAGGCGAGGCTCGAGCCAGAAGCGGTAGGAGCTTCTTTACCGCGAGCGGGACGAAGACCGCGCGCCGCACCGCGGCGCCGGAGGCGTGATGAAGCCGGATCGCAAGAAGGCAGAGGCGCTCAAGGATCGTGGCAACGCCCGGATGCAGGCGGGCGAGATCGAGCAGGCGATCCCGCTCTATCGCGAGGCCATCGCGGCGGATCCCGGGTACCCGAACGCATACTCGAAGTCGGCGGCGTAGTCGACGCCCTCGTCCTCGGCCCGGAGCTGCAGGCGCCAGAGCGGCCGGTCGTCGCCGGGGACGAGCTCGGTCGCGGGGAGGCCCTCCGGGATCCGGAGATCGAGGCGGACCTGGAAGGTCGGGCCCTTGGGGGAGACCGCGCCGCGCGGAGCCGGACGGCGAACGCCTTCTCGCCGCGGCCGCTTGCCCGAGGCGCGAACAACCGGCGGGCAAGGATCGCGGCGCCGCTGAACACGAGGCCGAAGACTCCCAGCGCGGCGAGGGCCACGGCGCCCGCGATCATTGCGCAGACGGTGGCGTGGAGCCCCCCTTCAGCAGGCCGGCCCCGCCGAACACGAAGAACACCAGCGTGCCGAGCTTCCTCGGGGTCATCTCCACGTTCGCCCTCCCCCACGCCGACGAAGGCGCCAGAGGCCTCGAGACGAGGCTCGCGCCCGCAGCGGGAACAGCTACCTCGACTGTGAGCGCTCCCAGCGAGCACCCAGCGCGAGACCGAGCGTCGCGAGGCCGACGCTGGGCACCCCCACGTATGCGGCGCAGAAGCCGAACACCGCCGACGCATACCCGAAGTCGATGTCGTTCCAATCCATGTTCGCGCGGATCAGCGGAGCGTAGAAGGCGATCGCAGCCACGACCAGCCCGAGCCCCAGGGCGCGGAGCGACAGGAGCAGCTTCCGGACGCCCTTCAGGGAGCCGGGGCGCTTGCGCTCGTTCCCGAAGCCGTACACGAGCGCGCCGAGGAACACGCCGACCGGCGAGACGACGAGGAACGCTGCGGCGTCGGAGACGACCAGCGAGGCGATCAGGATGATCACCCCGGCGGCGGCCAGGACCTCGTGGACGAGGAGGACCAGCGCGCCGAACCGAGGCGTCTCTACGACGCCGCCGCCCGCCGCGGGCGGCTCGTCGGTCTGCCGTGGGCGCGAGAGGGGTTCCGTCGTCATGGCCGCCCTCCGCCGACCGCGGCCGCAAACGCGGCATCGGACGCGAGCCCCTCCGCGAGCTTTCGCAGCACGCCGTGGAACGCTTCGATCTCGGACTGTGCCTCCTCGTCCGGCGCGCTCGCGACGGACTGGGTCCCCGTGTAGAGGACCGTGCCCGCCGGATCGACCAGCGCGAAGCGGATCTCGAGGGTCGCCCCGACGCTCCGGATCGAGCGGCTCGCGCGGGCCGTCACGATCTCGCCCCGCAGCGTCGGCCTCCCCGCCGCGAAGGTGACGCCCATCCTGCCCAGCTCCGCTCGGAGCGCCGCGCCGACGTACTCCCGGAGATCGGGAGCGAACGTGGTGGAGCCGTTCGTGAGGCGATCGACGGCGACGCTGGGTCGGTCCGACGGCGCGGTCTCCGTGGTGCCGAACGCGCGCTGCAGCGCCGCGGCCTCGGCTCGCGCGTCCTCCTGCTGCCGCACCGCGAGGTGGACGATCTCCACGGAGCCGATCGCGCCCGTGGCGTGCTGCTCCGACGCCGGAGCGTACGAGGACGCCTGGACGGTGCCGCCCGACGCGGCGGGCCGGACCGCGCTCTCCGGGGCAGGCAGGTAGGCCATGCCCGTCGAGCCGAGCGCGCCCGACTCGGAGCGGTACCACGCGCGGCCGTTCTCCTCCGCGATCCGCATCCACTCCTCGTCCTCGTCATACTCCTTGTGAACTACCGTGTGCGCGCCGAACGGGTTCCAGCGGCCCTTGGGCTCCTCCTGCTCGAGGTCCCAGACGAGCATGCGCGCGATCTCCGCGATGCCGCCGTCCACCGCCCGCATCGCGGCCTCGACGTGGCCGGCGCCCCAGCGGCCCCATCCCGGCGCTGGCAGCGACGACATGAACGTCCGGGCGTACGGCGCGGGGCACGGCGACCGGTCCTGGGACCGCGCGCGCGGCGCGTTCGAGGTGGAGCACAGCCGGGCCTCCGACGTCACGACGACGTGCCGTAGGTTGTACGAGAGCGCATATCGGATCTCGATCAGCAGGACGGCCTCCGTTCCCGCGGCGGCGCGGACGGCGCGCGCGCCGGCCGCGTCGAGCACGGGGTCCCCGGTGACCTCGAGCTTCGCGCCCCGGAGGCGGCCGGAGGTCGCGAGCTCTCGACCGAACGCCGCCTGGACGGCGCCGAGGAAGTCGCGGCCCCGGGATGCCTCGACCAGCGGCGCCGCTTCACGGACGGCGCCCGCGCGCGAAGGGTCGGCGAGCGCGAACTCGCCCTGCGGGACGGAGGCGACCACCTGGACCGAGGCGAACGAGTCGCGACGCAGCTCCCCCGCCCCGCCCAACGCAGGGGCGGACGCGATGACGGCGGACACGAGCAACGACCAACCGGCGCGATCACGGCGAGACATTCGGGTCACCCTCCTTCACTCCTCCACGGCCGCGGCGGCCGAATCTCGCCTCGAGCGGGCGCCGCCTCGCCCCGAGCGCCCGAGGCGACCCCGGTCCTCCTCGCGCCGCGCACGAACGCCTCCCGCCGTTACCTCCGCGCGTCGGTGGCGGCGGTCCGAGCGGCGGACCACCGGTCCGCGAAAACAACTCTCGGTCGGGGCCTTGTTGGACCATTTCGGTCGCGGCCTTCATTGCTCGTCACCCGGGTACTCGTTCGCCCACGTCCTGCCGCCGTCGCCCGAGTGGCGGATGAACATCGCCTCGCCGGCGACGCCGCTTCCCAGCTGGAACAGCCCGACGCCCGGCAGCTCCAGGACATCCATCCGTGTATTGCGGAAGCTCCTCGGCCAGATCCTCCCAGGTCGCGCCCCCGTCCTTCGTTGCGCGGAGGACGGGGGGATCGACGATCCTGTCGGCGCCCATCACGAGCAGCTGTCCCTGGGACGTGTACTGGGGCGGAGCCTTCTGGACCTTGAACGTCGATCGGGTCTCGACCCAGGTCCGACCGTCGTCACGGGAGAAGTAGTGACCCGGCTCGTACCAGGACCCGGTCAGCACGCCGATCCCGGCGCCGGGAAAATACGCGAGCGAGAGGATGCGCTCCGCCCCCGGGCGGCCCTGGTGCTCGACGAAGATGCCGCTCTTCCGATCGTACACGCGAAGCGCCCCCTCCGTGTTCGCGTATCCGAATCCACCGCGCGCGGGCCAGACCCAGATCGCCGAGGACGAGGAGGCGAACGGCTCCGTCCGGATCGCCGTCCAGGAGCCGTGCTCCAGCATCGGCGAGCGATAGAACGTGACGGCGCCACGCGCGACGAGCGCGACCGTCCACCCCTGACCGTCGTCCCCCTCGACGAAGATCAGGTTGCCAGGAGGCAGGTTCCCAGGGCTCAGCCGGCGGACGCGGCCCGTCCCGTCCAGCGCGGCGATCGCATTGAACTCGCCGACGGCGACGGCGCGAACGCCGTCGAGCGAACGAACGGCCCCGGGCCCCACCGGCACGAGGCAGAGAAACGACTCGAGACCCGGGGAGCTCGACACCGACCAGCGACCGCTTCGGTCGCGGATCATGAAGGCCCCCATCCGCCCGACGGCGACGGCTTCCCCGCTGGAGAGCAGCCCGAGCTTCAGCGGCCCGCCGGGACGGGACCGCGCGTTCTCCTCCACCCGATCGTCGGCGTCACGGGGCGCGACCCAACCTCGCTGGAGCGTTCCCTCCAGGAGGCGCGCGTTCTCGGGCGAGAACCGCCGCACCAGGTCCGCGTTCGACGTGGCGATCACGCTCCGGCCGATCGCGCTGCGGAGCGGGTTCCCGGAGACGGCGTCGTTCCACACCCAGTGCCTCTCGCCCGCGTTCATGCTCATGACGACGCGGCCGAGGTCGTGGACGGCGCCGGGTACGACCCGGAAGACTCCGGGCGGTGCGCTCTCCGGATCCGGCTGGATCGCGGCTCTCGCCGGGAGCCAGATCCCCTTCGTGAAGGTCATGGCGGCCTTGTGCCAGGCCATGACGGAGCCCTGGAAGCCGGTGATCCGGTACTCACCCGCGGGCAGCGCGCCCACCAGCAGGGAGGTATCGCGAGATCCCACGACCGTGAGCTGCTGCCCGGAGACCTGGACGCCGATCCCGCCGTGTCCGGGATCGACCCGCTCCAGGTCGAGCACGTCGATGCCGAGCACGTTGGCCGAGTTCCAGGTGACGCTCAGGAGGATCACCCCGTCCCCCGGCCCGGGAGCGACCTTGCCCGGCCGAACCGCGGGAGCGACGCAGCCCGTCGCGATGCCGGCTGCCCACAGCGCCAGCCACCACGTCCCCGAGGCGCGCATCGTCCCTCCCTCTCAGGACTGCGGCGAGCCCGGCTTCACGCCCCCGCCCGCCGGAACAGATCGATCACCGCGCCGGCGCGGCCCGCGGTCCGGGCGCGCCCGCGCGACCACTCGCGGAGCGCCTTGATCTGCTCCTCGTAGGTCTTGTAGAGCGGCACGAGATCCTGCGCGACGCGGCGGAGATCGCCCGTCTCGACCTCGCGGCCGAGGGCGTATGCACGGTGGAGGGCGCCGACCACCACCTGCTCGAGCTCCGCGCCGGAGTAGTCGGCGCACACCTCGGCGATGGCGGTCACGTCCACGACGGCGGGATCGCGGCCCCGGCGGCGGAGGTGGAGCTCGATGATCTCGCGCCGCGCCTCGAGGTCCGGCAGGTCCACGAAGAAGAGCTCGTCGAAGCGGCCGCGGCGCAGGAGCTCGGGCGGGAGGCGCGAGACGTCGTTGGCGGTCGCGACCACGAACACCGGCCCGCGCCGCTCCTGGAGCCACGTCGAGAACGCGCCGAGGAGCCGCGCCGCGCGCGGGTCGCCGCCGTCGCCGGGCGTGGAGCCCGCGAACCCCTTCTCGATCTCGTCCACCCACAGCGCCACCGGCGCGAGCGCCTCGGCCGCCTCCAGGGCCCGCGCGAGCCCCTCCTCGGCGCCGGCGCGCGAGCCGAGCACGCGCGGCAGATCGAGGCGCAGGATCGGCACGCCCAGCCGGGCGGCCGCCGCCTTGGCGGCGAGCGACTTCCCGCAGCCCTGCACGCCGACGAGGAGCACGCCGCGCGGCGGCGGCAGGCCGTAGCGCGACGCCTCGGCGTCGAACGCCAGCGCCCGCTCCTCCATCCACGCCTTGAACTGCGCGAGCCCGCCCAGGTCCTCCGGCTTGTCGAGCCCCTCGACGAGCTCGAGCCCGAGGTCCGCGGCGAGGAGCCGGCTCTTGTCGGCGGCGACGGCGGCGACGCCCTCGGGCCCCAGCGCCGGATCGCGGCGCAGGGCGCGGGTGAAGGCACGCCGCGCCTGCGGGTCGGTGAGGCCGCGGGCGGCGACGAGCGCGCGGTGGCGGATCTCCGGCGCGAGCGGCGCCGGGCGCGGCCCGGCGGTGGCCCCGTGGACCGCGTCGAGGATCGCCGCCAGCTCCCCGTCGTCGGGCAGCGGCAGGCGGAGCACGGCCGCGTCGCCCGCGAGCCCCTCGGGCAGCGCGAGGCGCGGCGCCACGATCACGACGCACCGGCCCTCGCGCGAGAGGCGCGGCACGAGATCCCGCAGCTTCCGGACGAGCGCCGGCGCGGCCAGCGCCTCGTGGAGGTCGAGCGCGACGCAGAGGTAGGGCGCGGGCGCCTTGAGGAGGACGTCGAGGAGCACCGCCGGGTCCTTGGCGGTGGGCGCGAGCGGCTCGAGCCCCCGGTGCGAGGACCAGACGCCGGCGCGCGCGTCGAAGGCGGCCGCGGCCGCCTGGCAGAGCGCGATCGCCCGCTCCTCCTCCTGCGTGACGAGGTAGACGAGCGGCGTCCCCGCCGACCACAGCTCCGCGATCTCGGCCGAGACGTTCACAGGGCCTCCGCGTCTGCGGTCGCCCGCATCGCTTCCTCGAAGGAGGTGACGCCCGCGGCGATCTTGCGGATCGCGTGGGCGCGCAGCCCGCGCATGCCGTCCTGGCGCGCGGTCCGCGCCAGCACCTCGGGCGTCGCCCCGTCGGCGACGAGGTGCCGGAGCCGGGCGTTCACCCCGAGCACCTCGAAGATCCCGCTCCGCCCGTAGTAGCCGGTGAGCCGGCACTTGTTGCAGCCCTGGCCCCGGCGCGCGAGGAGCTGCCCGGCGTGGTCCTCGGGGTGGGGCACGCCGAGCGCCGCCACCTCGTCGGCGGTGAGGGACACGTCCTGCGCGCAGGACGGGCAGACCTGGCGCACGAGCCGCTGGGCGACGACGCCGGTGAGCGTCGCGGCGATGAGGAAGCTGGGCACGCCCAGGTCGCGCAGGCGGGCGACCGCGCTGACCGTGTCGTTGGTGTGCAGCGTCGTGAGCACGAGGTGGCCGGTGAGCGCGGCCTGCACCGCCTGCGTGGCGGTCTCGCCGTCGCGGACCTCGCCGACCATGATCACGTCGGGGTCCTGCCGCAGCACGTGCCGCAGCGCCTCGGCGAAGCTCGTGCCGGTCTTCGGGTTGGCGGCGATCTGGTTGAAGTCCTCGTGCACCATCTCGATGGGATCCTCGATGGTGGTCACGTTCACCTCGGGTGAGGTGAGCGCCTGGAGCGCGGAGTAGAGCGTGGTCGTCTTGCCGCTGCCGGTCGGGCCGGTCACGACCACGAGGCCGTGCGGGCGGAGCAGCCACCGCTCGAACGACTCGCGCTCGTCCGGCAGGAACCCCAGCTCGGAGAGGTCCCGGACGAGCACGGTGGGGTCGAGGACGCGGATCACGACCTTGTCGCCGAAGGTGGTGGGGACGGTCGAGACGCGGAGCTCCATCTCGGCCTCGCCCCGCGCCGTGCGGATGCGGCCGTCCTGCGGGCGCTTCAGCGCGATGTCCAGCCGGCTCATGATCTTGAACCGGTTGGCGATGGCCCCGTGCACCGCCTTGGGGATCCGGTGGATCGGGTGGAGCACTCCGTCGATCCGCATCCGGATCACCGACTCCTCCCGGCGCGGTTCGATGTGGATGTCGCTCGCCCGCTGCTCGAAGGCGTAGTGGAGGAGGTACTCGACCGCGGCCACGACCGGCTCGGAGGACGCCTCCAGCGCCTCGATCCCGGAGAGGTTCACGAACTGCTCGAGGTTGCCGACGTCCGGCGCGTGCTGGTCCTCGAGCTGCACGCGCGCCTGCGTGATCTGCTGGCGGAAGCCGTAGATCTCGGCGATGGCGCGGTGGATGTCCGAGGGCGCGGCGAGGACCGGCTGCACCTCGCCGCCCACGAGGCCGCGCAGGTTCTCGAACAGCTCGCGGTCGAACGGGTTCGTCGCCGCGAAGAGGAGCGTCCCGTTCTGTCGCTCGAGCGGGAGCACCCCGTGCTTGCGCGCGAACGGGCGCGAGAGGGTGCGGGTGATGAGCTGGGCGTCGAGCTTCAGCGGATCGATCTTCCGGTACGGGACCTGGAGCGCGTGCGCCAGCGCCTGGGTGGCCTTGTCCTCGTCCACCACCTCGCCCTCGCGGCGGGCGTCCATGAACTTGAACGAGGCGAGGACCTCCACGGGCGAGAGCTCCGCCCGCCGCAGGCCGCCGCCGGACCGGGCGGCGCCGTCGCGGAGGAGCCGGGCGCGCTGCACGTTCTCCCGGGCGAAGGCGGTGCGGCGCGCGTCGTCGGTGAGGATGCCCTGCTTGGCGAGGAGCTCGGCCACGAACTCCAGGGTGAAATCGGTGGCGCGATAGCGGGGGCTCGGCACGGTACGTCGAGTGTACCGCAGAACAGGCTGCAGGCTGCAGGGTCCGGGCTTCGGCGTGGGGGCCGCGGGCTGCTCCTGTAGCCTGGAGCCCGAAGCCTGGAGCCCGCCTGATGTGGTCAGATGCGCGACCGGCTCACCGCCGCCGCCCGCGACGGGCGGCCCGGGCCGCGGTCGGGACCGCGCGGCGGCTCCGGACCGGCGGGCGCGGCGGCGCGGGCGCCGTCTCGCCCTTGAGCCGGTCCTTCTCCTGGTCGTAGAGCCGCATCGCGTCCCGCAGGACCTGGAGCGCCTCGGAGCGCCCCTGCGGCGCCTCCACCAGCACCTTCTTGTTCTCGAGGGCCTTGTAGTCCTGGAAGAACCGCTGCAGCTCGCGCATCCGGTGGGGGGCGAGCTCCTTCACGTCGGAGTAGTCGGCGTAGTTCGGGTCGTCGGCGTGGACGGCGATGAGCTTGTCGTCCTCGCCCTTGTCGTCCCGCATCTTCATCACGCCGATCACCTTCGCCTGCATGATCGCGAGCGGCTGGATCTGCTCCCCGCACAGCACCAGGATGTCGAGCGGGTCGCCGTCGTCGCAGTACGTGCGCGGCACGAAGCCGTAGTTCGCCGGATAGTGCACCGCCGAGAAGAGGACCCGGTCGACGAGCAAGAGGCCCGACTTCTTGTCGAGCTCGTACTTCACCTTGGAGCCGGTGGGGATCTCGATGATCGCCGGGATCCGGTCCTCGACGAACCGGGGCAGCTCGACGTCGTGCCAGGGGTGATAGGCCACAGGCGCTCCCGCGGGCTAGATGCCCCCGCCGTGCGAGTACCGCACCTCCCGGGCCTCGGCCTGGGTGATGCGGCTGAAGGGCGGCACGCTGTTCGTCACCCACACGTTGCCGCCGATGGACGAGCCCTGCCCGATGACGATCCGGCCGAGGATGGTCGCGCCCGCGTAGACGACCACGTCGTCCTCGACGATGGGGTGGCGGTCGATCCCCTTGATCGGCCTCCCGTGCTCGTCGAGCGGGAAGCTCTTCGCGCCGAGCGTGACGCCCTGGTACAGGCGCACGTTGCGGCCGATGACGGCGGTCTCGCCGATCACCACGCCCGTGCCGTGGTCGATGAAGAACTTCTCGCCGATCCGCGCGCCCGGGTGGATGTCGATCCCCGTCACCGTGTGGGCGTGCTCGGTGATGATGCGGGGGATGAGCGGGACGCCGTGCTGGTGCAGCGCGTGGGCGATCCGCTGGTTGGTCACGGCGTAGAGCCCCGGGTACGCGAAGATCGCCTCGTCTCGGCTCTTCAGCGCCGGGTCGCCCTCGTAGGCGGCCTCGACGTCGGTCGCGACCAGCCGGCGGATCTCGGGGAGCACCGCGAGGAAGCTCTTCGTGATCCGCGACGCCGCCTCGCCGCAGTGCGTGCACCCCGGGAGCTCATGACGTTCCGTGAAGGCGATGCCCCGGCAGATCTGCTCCTCCAGCGCGCTCAGCGCGCGGGCGAGCGTCGCCCCGACGAAGTAGTGCAGGCTCTCGTCGTGGAGGTCGTTCGTCCCGAAGTACCCGGGGAACAGGACCGCGCGGAGCTCGTCGACCGCCGTCAGCACCGCCTCACGCGAGGGGAGCGTCACCCGGCCGTTGGGGGCGAACGTCGAGGTGGCGGCGCGGCAGAGCTGGTCCACCACCGGCGCCAGGGCCACCTCGTCGACCGCGGGTACGCGCTTCGGCTCGTTCAAGAGTCTTCCTCCCGGGCTGTCCCGCCCTCCACGCTACCAGGCCCGCCCCCGCTGGCCGGCGTACATAAGGGGCCCGCCAGGGCGCCGCAGCGCGAACCCGGGGCGCGTCACCGGGCCTCGGGCTCCGGGTCCCCGCCCTCTTCGGCCAGCGCGGCGTCGATCTCGTCCTCGGTCGCCGTGTCCCCCGGCCCGGCGACCTCGGCGCCGGCGTCCTCGACCTCGAGCGCCTCCTGCACCCCGGGCGGCACCTCGGCCTCCGCGACCGGCGCGTGGAAGAAGTCGTACACGGCGCGGGCTTGCCTCTCGCCGAACCCCTCGACCTGGCAGAGCTCCTCGACCGTCGCCTCGCGGACCCGGCGGAGGGCGCCGAAGTGGCGCAGGAGCGCCCTCTTCCTCCCCTCCCCCACGCCCGGGATCTCCTCGAGCACGCTCTGGAAGTTTCGCTCGCGCCGGAGCTTGCGGTGGAAGGTGATGGCGAACCGGTGCGCCTCGTCGCGCAGCCGGGCGAGCAGGAACAGCTCGGCGGAGTTCTGCCGGAGGACGACTGGATCCTTCCGTCCGGGGAGGAACACCCGCTCCGCGCTCCGCGCCAGCTCGGGCACGAACCCCTTGTCCGCGGCCTCGACGGCGTCGACGAGCGCCGCGCCCGCGTCCTCCGCGCCGGGCCGCGCGCCGCTCGCCCGCTGCGCCCGCCGCCCGACGACGCGCGTCGTCCCGAGCGATCCGGCGTCGAGGAGCCGGCTCTTCGCGAGCCCCACCAGCTCGACGAACGGCGCCCCCTCGTTCCCGGGCGCCGGCTTCACCGGCACCCCGAGGTCCTTCGCCGCCGCGAGCGCGGCGTTGAGCTGCCCCTTGCCGCCGTCGATGACGATGAGATCCGGGAGCTGCCCCTCCGCGACCGCGCGCTTGAGGCGGCGCGAGATCACCTCGTACAGCATGGCGAAGTCGTCCTGCCCCGCCACCCCCTTCACCTTGTAGCGGCGGTAGTTGGCCTTGTCCGGCTCGCCGTCCTTCATCGACACGCCCGAGCCCACCGCGAGCGCGCCCTGGAAGGTCGAGATGTCGTAGCACTCCACCCACCGTGGAGGGCGCGCGAGGTGGAGCGCGCGGGTGAGCGCGGCGAGGGCCTGCTCGCGCCGCTCGTCGTGCTCGTGCCACGAGCGGAAGCCCTGCTCCGCGTTCCGCGCCGCCACCTCGAGCAGGTCGGCCTTCGCGCCGCGCTGCGGGGTGAGGAGCCGCACCCTCCGCCCGCGCCGCTCCGAGAGCACCTCGGCGAGCGCCTCGGCGCCGACGGGCTCGATCGGCACCAGCACCTCGTCCGGCGCCTGGTTCTGCTCGTAGAAGAGCGAGAGGAACGACGAGAGGATCTCCTCCGCCGGGAACTCCTGCCCGCGGAAGGGGAAGCTCTGCGCGTCCTGGAGCTTGCCGGCGCGCATCGAGAGCACCTGCACGACGAGGTCGGGCCCCTCGCGGTAGAGGCCGAGGACGTCGCGGTCGGCGCGGTCGGTGAACAGGACCCGCTGCTTCTCCAGGCTCCGCTCGACGGCCTGGAGCTGGTCGCGCACCCGGGCCGCCTCCTCGAACCGGAGCCCGGCGGCGGCGTCGTCCATGCGCGCGCGCAGCCGATCGGTGAGCTCCGTCTCGCGCCCCTCGAGGAACTCGATCGCGTCCTGCACCGAGCGCCGGTACTCGTCCTGCGGCACCTCGTAGACGCACGGCGCCGGGCACCGCTTGATCTGGTACAGGATGCAGGGCCGCTTCCGGTGGTCGAAGACGTGGTCGTTGCAGGTGCGGAGCTGGAAGTGGCGGTTCACCACCCGGAGCGTCTCGCGGATGGACGACGCCGAGGAGTACGGCCCGAAGTAGCGCGCGCCGGGGACGCGCTTCTCGCGCGCGCGCCGCACCTCGAGCCGGGGGTACGAGTGGCGCTCGTCGAGCCGCAGGACGATGAAGTCCTTGTCGTCGCGGAGCCGGACGTTGAACCGCGGCTTGTGTTTCTTGATGAGCTCGTTCTCGAGGAGCACCGCCTCCTTCTCGGAGCGCGTGACGATGACCTCGATGTCGCCCAGCAGGTCCTCGAGCAGCGGGACGAAGAGCCGGTCGTCGCCCCGCCCCGCGTCGAAGTAGGACCGCACCCGGGCGCGCAGGTTCCCCGCCTTCCCGACGTAGACCACCTCGCCCTCGCGATCCTTCATGAGGTAGCAGCCCGGGTCGGTCGGGAGCGTGTCTAGGGTTTGGCGCAGCGCGGCTTCCATCGGCGGAGTCGGGGTGTAGCGCGGAACGGCCACCCGTACCACCCCCCGGCGCGACGCCGGGCTGGCCGGCGCCGCGCGCCCTGGGCTACCCTCCCCCGACGCCATGGACGAGCCCACCTTCACCTCCCTCCGCGCCGCGCTCGAGGCCACGCCCTCGAACCAGGCGCTCCGCCTCGTGCTCGTGAAGGCGTGCGCCGACCGCGGGAACCCGGCGCTCGGCCTCGAGCTCGCGCGCGGCCTCGATCTGTCCGCGCTCGCGCCCGCCGACCGCCTCGCGGTCGCCGAGCTCCGGCTCGCCGCCGGGGACCACGCCGGCGCCCTGGAGGCGGCCGACGGCGACGACCCCGCGCTCCTCCTCGCCCGGGCGCGCGCGCTCGCCGCGCTCGATCGCCTCGACGAGGCCCGGGCCGACTACCGCGAGGCCGTGCGGCGGAGCCCGGCCCTCGAGGACCTCGCGCTCGCGACGCGGGTCGGCGCGCACGTCGTCGAGGTGGCCACGGCGTCCGGCCCGCGGCGCCTCACGGTCATCTCCAACGACGACACCGACGGCGAGGACGTCCGCCGCGTGCTCGCCCCGCCGTCCCGGCCGGTGCGGTTCGCGGACGTGGGCGGCCTCGAGGAGGTGAAGGAGCAGATCCGCCGGAAGATCGTGCTGCCGTTCCAGAAGCCGTCGCTGTTCCAGCGGTTCCGGAAGCGGACGGGCGGCGGCATCCTCCTCTACGGCCCCCCGGGCTGCGGGAAGACGCTCCTCGCCCGGGCCACGGCCGGCGAGTGCCAGGCCAGCTTCCACGAGGTGGCCATCTCCGACATCCTCGACATGTACATCGGCGAGTCCGAGCGGAAGCTCCACGCCGTGTTCGAGGAGGCCCGCCGGAAGGCGCCGGCGGTGATCTTCTTCGACGAGCTGGAGGCGCTGGGGGGGAAGCGGCAGTACTCGCGCGAGGCGACGAGCGCGAAGCTCGTCTCCCAGTTCCTCGCGGAGATGGACGGCTTCGCGCAGAACAACGGGGGCGTGCTGATCCTCGGCTCCACCAACGTCCCGTGGGCCGTGGACCCCGCCTTCCGCCGGCCCGGCCGCTTCGACCGCGTCCTCTTCGTGCCGCCGCCCGACGCGCCCGCGCGCGAGGCCATCCTGAAGCTGCTCCTCGCCGATCGGCCCGTCGCCGGCGACGTCCGGCTGGGACCGGTGGTGAAGGCGACCTCCACGTTCTCCGGCGCCGACCTCGCCAACGTGGTGGAGACCGCGGCGGACGAGGCCATCCAGGCGTCGCTCGCGGCGGGCGAGGACGTCCCGATCCGCATGGCGCACCTCGAGGCGGCGCTGGCCGAGGTGAAGCCGACGACGCTCGAGTGGCTCACGACCGCGCGCAACTACGCCCGGTACGCGAACGAGGGTGGGCAGTACGACGACGTGCTCGAGTTCCTGAAGCAGCACGGGAGGGCGTGATGGCGGGGGTCCACGTAGGGACGGCGACGTACCGGATCGCGGACGAGCCGTCGCCGGGGCGGCTGGCGCGGTTCGCGGTCAACCCGATCTGGCCGATGCTCGCGACCATGCTCGCCGGCAGCTGGCTCGGCGCGCCGTGGTTCGTCTTCAACGCCTTCGCCCTCGGGAGCGCGACGCGGCGCAGGGAGGTCGCCTGGGCGGTGGGGGCGGTGCTCCTCTCGGCGGCCATGCTCCAGGGGTTCTTCTTCGCCGCGGAGCACCGGCTGCTCCCGCTCGTCGTCCTGCGCTACGGCAGCGTGCTCGTGACCGCGGTGCGGCTCACCGGCGCGTACTTCACCTACGGCCTGCAGGACGCGAGCTTCGACCTGCACCGGTACTTCGGCGGACCGGTCGTGACCGGCGCGCCGCTCCTGATCGTCGGCATGCTCGCGCCGTCGCACCGCTTCTTCGACCCGCTCCTGCCGTACGTGGGCAAGCTCGGCGTCCTCCTCCTGAACGTGGTGCTCGGATGACGATCGAGAACCACGTCGCGCTCCTCCTCTTCCGCGCCCAGGACCAGCTCGCCCACGGCGACCCCTCCGGCGCGATCGAGACGCTGCGCCTGGCGCTCTCGGCGGCGCCGGACGACGCCACCGCACACGCGCTCCTCGCGCTCGCGCTCGTCCAGGCGCGCCGCCGTCACGCCGCCCGCGTCGAGGCGTCGATGGCCCTCGCCCTCGACCCGGAGGCGCCGTTCCCGCACCTCGCGATGGGCTCGGTCCACCGCGCGCACGGCGATCTCGACGCCGCCGAGGCCGAGTACCGGAGGTACGTCGAGCTCTCGCCGGGCGCCCCGGCCGGCCACCGCGCCCTCGCGGACGTGCTGCGGGCGCGCGGACGCACCGCCGAGGCGCGGGAGGCGCTCGATCGGGCCCTGGCCCTCGACGCCGCCGACCCCGAGACCCTCGCCGCCCGCGCCGAGCTCGCCCTCACCACCGGCGACCTCGCCGAGGCGGAGCGGTGGGCCCGCGCCGCGCTCGCGGAGGACGCCGAGAACCAGGACGCGCTCGTCGCGCTCGGCGGCGCGCTCCTGCGGCGCGGCCAGGTGGAGGAGGCGCGGGAGCTCGCGGTCGCCGCGCTCCAGGAGGACGCGACCTCCACGGGCGCGCTCCAGCTGCTGGCGCAGGTGAAGGCCCGCCAGAGCTGGCTCCTCGGCCTCTGGTGGCGGTGGGGGACCTTCTTCGAGCGGTTCGGGCCCGCGCGGCAGATCCTCATCCTGATGCTCCTGTACGTGCTCTACCGGTTCGCGGTGATCACGCTCCGGGGCGCCGGCATGACGGAGGCCGCGCAGCTCGCGCAGTGGGGCTGGCTCGCGTTCGCGGCCTACACGTGGTTCAGTCCGGCCCTCTTCCGGCGCTCCCTCGAGAAGGAGCTCGCGAAGGTCCGGCTCAAGCCCGGGTTCTGAGCCTCACGCCCGCGGCGAGAGGAACGGCGGGCCGCAGCGGGCCCGCCGTCCTACGCCTCCGTCAGGCGGCCGCTACCAGTAGTAGAAGCCGGCCCACGGGTACTGCCCCGCCGTGAAGGCGAAGTAGTGGTACCCGTCCGACCACCTCGCGGGCATCGGCATCTGCCCGCAGGCCGCCGTGGGCGCGCCGTTGTTCACCGACACCGTCCGCCCGGCCATGTTGTAGCAGCCCCAGCCGTTGACGTTGGCGGCCGTCCGGTAGCAGGCGGCCCCGGTGGTGTTGAAGTTGCCGCTGTTGCCCGACGTGAGCGTGATCGGGTTGGCGCACGGCGTCCCGGTGCTCTGCGCCTGGAAGGCGGCGCCGACCGCGTGGCCGCCGGTCACGGTGATCGTGCACGTGGCGGCGGTGCCCGCGCAGGCGCCGCTCCAGCCGCCGAACGTGGAGCCCGCCGCCGGCGTGGCGGTGAGGGTGACCACGGTGCCCGGCACGAACATCCCGCTGCAGACCGAGCCGCAGTTGATGCCGCCGGTGCTCGACGTGACCGTCCCCGCGCCGTTACCCGACCTGGTGACCGAGATCGACGCGTCGTTCGCGGGCCCGGTGAACGTGGCGGTGACCGACCGCGCCGCGGTCATCGTGACCACGCAGGGCGAGCTCGTGCAGGCGCCACTCCAGCCCGTGAAC
>Ga0196976_1000768_pt1 | contig 18284 bp, 17 predicted proteins | sample S3v_513CmetaG_FD_148644 | JGI IMG/M metagenome (GOLD analysis project Ga0196976, IMG submission 148644) | Soil microbial communities from Anza Borrego desert, Southern California, United States - S3+v_5-13C | ecosystem: Environmental > Terrestrial > Soil > Desert | place: USA: California...
CGTTCGTGCCGCGCCACATCCGCTACGAGCGCACCGACGAGGCCGTGCTGCGCGGCATGCGCTTCACCACCGATTTCGCCGACACGGCCTGGATCGCCGTGCCGCAGTACCCGGCGCACCAGATCTCCAACGGCCCCGGCACGCTGGTCACGCGGCGCGATGGGCTGGCCTACGAGATCGACGCCACCATGGACCTGGACGGGTGGGTGGTCATCTCCGACACGAAGTGGCCGGGCTGGCGCGCGTACATCGACGGCAAACGCGTCGAGACGCACTACGCCAATCACGCCTTCATCGGCGTCTTCGTGCCGAAGGGGAAGCACCACCTGCGCGTCGTCTTTCACCCGGAGGCGTTCACGCGCGGGCGGAACATCACCCTGGTGACGATCCTCGGGGTGGTGGTGTTTTTTGTGTTACGGCGCTACCGACGAAAGCAGCCACGCGCCGTAGGCGTCTGACGTCTCCGCGACCGGCACGACCACGAACTCCGGCACGTCGTAGGGATGCCGCCTGAACAGCTCCTCCCGCAGCGCCGCGACCCGCTCGTCGCTGGTCTTGATGATCAGCAACTGCTCGGCGTCATCGGCCACGCGGCCTTCCCACCGGTAGACCGAGTGGATGCGCTCGACGATGTTCACACAGGCGGCCACGCGCGCCTCGACCAGAGCATGCGCGAGGGCGCGCGCGTCAAAGTCCGCGCCGGTGGTGGTCAGGACCAGGACGGGCTTCAACGCCTCTGCACCACGGCATCGACGCGGCCGGCGATGTCGCGGGCGAGCTGCCTGGCCACGCTGCGCACCTGCGCCCGCTCGATGAACGGCGTGGCGATCCAGGCGAAGAGGCTCCCCCCGCCGACGCCGACCGAGGTCGGGACGAAGGCCTTGTCGCGCTTCGACATCGACTCGTGGGCGAGCTCCTCCAGCGTGAACGCGTCGTAGACGAACACGTCCGCGGCCACGTCGGAGACGAGCATCCCCAGCGACATGCTGGCGTGCCGGCCGGCCACGCCCACGCCGCCGCGATCGTCGGTGCGCGAGTCGCCGGCGATCTCGACGTAGTAGTCGACGATCGGCTTCGCGTCGCGCGGGAGGTCGTCGTACGTCCAGTCGATGGTCACGGTCTCGTAGCCGCGCGAGCGCAGCTCGTCGCGCAGCGCCGCGCTGATGGCGCGGTGCACGTGCTCGGCGTTCTCGTAATAGAAGGCGTCGGGCGCGCGGAGGATCCCGATCGACACGCGGGAGTCGGCCGAGGGCGTGGGATCGAACGCGTGCGCCGCACCCGCGACCAGCAGCAGGCAGAGGGCGAGAGTCAGGCGTTTCATGGGCATTAGTCTATCCTTTCTCCGTTGCTGAAGCGCATCCTCCTGGCCGTCCTGCTCCTGCTCGTGGCGTGGCTCGCCTGGGAGTGGATCACCTTCCCCGACGTGGCCAGGCTCGCCACCGAGCGCCCGAAAACGACCGCCTTCATGGAGCAGCGCAAGAAGACGCTGCGCCGCGAAGGGAAGAGCGACGCGCTGAAGTGGACCTGGGTGCCGTACGGGAAGATCTCGCCCTACCTGCGCCGCGGCGTCCTCGTGGCCGAGGACAACGCCTTCTACGACCATGAAGGAGTGGACGTCGAGGCCATGAAAGAGGCCTTCGACCGCAACTGGAAGCGCGGCAAGGTCACGCACGGCGGCTCCACCATCACCCAGCAGCTCGCGAAAAACCTCTACCTCTCCCCCTCGCGCAACCCGCTGCGCAAAGTGCGCGAGTACTTCATCGCCCGCGCCCTCGAGAAGCACCTGTCCAAGAAGCGCATCCTGGAGATCTACCTGAACGTCGTGGAGATGGGCGAGCGCGTTTACGGCGCCGAGGCGGCGGCGCGCCACTACTTCGGCAAGTCCGCGTCCGCGCTGTCGACGCGCGAGGCCGCGCTGCTCGCGGGCTGCCTCCCCAACCCTCGCGTGATGAATCCGGGCAGCCCGAACAGGCGCCTGCGCGCGCGGCAGCGGATGATCCTCTCGCGCATGAAGCGCTGGGGCTATCTCTTCGAGCGCGAGGTGCTGACGGAGAAGAAGCCCGCCGCCGAGCCGAAGACCGAGACCACGGAGACCACCGCAACCACCGAAACGACCGGTACCGCGCCCGCGACGGACACCGATCTGGCGCCGGAGACCGGGACCGCGAGCGAGACCACGGAAACGACCGAGACCACCGGGACCCCCGAAACGACCACTACGGAAGAGACCGTTACCGACACGTCCGGGACCAGAGTCCCATAAACACCAGCCGCGTCAGTTATTTCGCAGTGATGGTCCGCCTTTTGCCCTTGGTGCAAGTCCGTGATGCTCCGCAGTCTACGAAACGACACCCCGAAATGGCGCGGAGGAGCCGATTGGCGGGTGGTCTGCTCGTGCCAGCACCACTCCTCCCGCCGCAAGCTGTTCCGCGCCACCGTCCGCATGTCCGCGCGCGTCGCGGCGATCCTGCTCGGCATTCCGCTGGCGCTGGCCGCCGTCGACATCAAGACCGCCACGAAGAAGCTCGATTTGCGTCCGGCGCAAGTGACGAAGCAGCCGGTGACGCAACAGAGCGCGCTCCCGCTCATCACCGACTCGGTGCGCCAGCAGTTCCTCTCGCCGGTCGCGCGTCCGCTCAGCCTGGAGGTCTTCAAGGAGGACTACTTCCGCAGCAACGTCCCCTATGGAGACATCATTTACCGAGAGGCGCGGAAGAACGACCTGGCGCCGGAGCTGGTCGCGGCCATGGTGCACACCGAGTCCGACTTCCGCCCGAAGCTCGTCTCCGGCAAGAGCGCGCAGGGGCTGATGCAGATCGTCCCCAGCACGGCGGCGCTCCTCGGCGTCGACGATCCGTTCGACCCGGAGAAGAACATCGCCGCCGGGACGCGCTACTTCCGTTACCTGCTGGACCGCTTCGACGATGAGACCATCGCCCTGGCCGCTTACAACGCCGGCGAAGGAAACGTGGCCCGCTTCGGCGGTATCCCGCCGTTCACGGAGACGAAGAACTACATCACCAAGGTGAACCGGCGCACGCGCCGCTATCGCGAGGGGTTCCGGACGTCGTACATCGCCTCGGTGCGGATGCGCCGGGCGCTGCATTAGGGCCGCCGCCCCCGCCGCAGCTGGCGCTGCGGCATCGAAAGCGGCAGCTGGCGCTGCCGCACTCCATAAACGTTAAAATACCCTTCCATGCACGAACAGGGCGTGGAGCGGCGTGAGTTTCAGCGTCTGCGTCTCGACTCGCCGGTGGCCGCACGCTTCGGCACCGTTCCGGCGACGCTCGTCGAGATCGGCATCCTCGGAGCGAGGATGGAGCACAAGACGGCCCTCGAGGGTCCGAACGCAAACCTGCGCTTCGAGCACGACGGCCGCAGCATCGAGATGCGCTGCGAGGCGGTACGCACGAGCGGCAGCGAAGGGCATTACGTCACCGGCATGCGCTTCCTCTCCGCGACGGGCGACTCGGGCGACCACCTCCGGAGCATGCTCGCCCAGCTCGTGAGGCGCGTGCTCGAGCAGAAGTACGACTCCTCCGCCACGCGCCTGAAGATCCTCCGCGCCATCGACGGCGACACGACCGTCCGCGGCACCGACGCGCACTTTCTCTCCTATCGCTACGAGGACGGCTCCTGGCGCCGGCGCCGGGTCTTCCTCCCCGAGCAGCCGGCCCTCGGGTTCACCGTGGCGCGGGGGGAGGACGCGGACGAGATGCAGCGCCTCTGCGCCGTCTACGAGTCCTCGGACGACGAGGGACGCCGCCTCATTCGGATGTTCGCGGAGCTGAGTGTGAGCGACGCGCTCCAGATCCCGCCGTCGATGTGAGCGCCTCCGTGTCGACCGGCAGGGTGAAGTAAAAGTCCGTGCCGCGGCCCTGCTCGCTCTCCACCCAGATCCGCCCGCCGTGCGCCTCGACGATGCCTTTCGCGATCGACAGACCGAGGCCGGCGCCGAGCCGCTCCGTCCGCTTGGCCTGCCAGTACGGGTTGAAGATGTGGCTGAGGTGCTCGCGGGGAATGCCCGGGCCGGTGTCGCTCGTCGAGAAGAGCACCTCCTCGCCGACCAGCTTGGCCCGCATGGAGATGCGCCCCCCGGCCGGGGTGAACTTCATCGAGTTGCCGATCAGGTTCGACAGGACCTGCATCACGCGGTTCCGGTCGGCGCGCACCGGCGGCATGTCGCGATCGGCCTCGTAGATCATCGTCACCTCGGCCACGGCGGCCTGGGCGCGGAAGAGGTTCTCCGCCTCGGAAAGCAGCTCCGCGGGGCTGACCGTGGCCGGCTCGATCGGCAGGCGCTTGCCCCCTTCGAGGCGCGTGACGTCGAGGAGGTCTTCGATGAGACGGCTCATGCGCTTGGCCGAGGCCTCGATGGTCTCCACCTGTTCGCGGTCCTCGTCGGCCAGCGCCTCCGACATCTCCAGCAGCGAGGCGCCGAGGGTCACGGCACTGAGCGGATTGCGGAGATCGTGCGACACGATGGCCAGCACCTCCTCGCGGGCGCGCACGGCCTGCTGCGATTCGAGGTACAGGCGCGCGTTGTCGATGGCCAGCGACGCGCGGCGCGCCAGCTCGGCGAAGAGCGGCAGGTCGTCCCTGGTGAGCGGCTTGCCGGCCGCGGAGATCGCCGCGGCGATGCCGATGGTCTGCGCGCGGCTCACCAGCGGCAGGAGGATCATCGTCCGCCCGTCGCCGCCTGGCTCACCGGTGAGGTACTCGTACAACGCCGACGACGTGCCGACGAGCGCCGGCTCGCCCGCCTGCATGATCCGCACGAGCGCCTCCGGCACCTGCTCGTGGACGGAGCCGACGATGCCCGCGAAGCGCGTCTCGTCCTCCGGATTGCGGTGTACGACCGCGACGCGGCGGATAGTCGAGTCCTGCTCGGTGCTGTCGATCACGCACATCTCGGCGAGGTTGGGCACGATCAGGCGCGCCAGCGTGGCGATGGTCTGCTGGTAATCGAGCGACGCCGCCAGCTCCTGCCCCGCCGCGCCGAGGAAGGCCGCGCGGCGCTCCTCGCGCTCGGCCGCCTCGCGCGCCACACGGGCCTCGTTGGCCTCGCGCTCCGCGTCGAGGCGGCGCTGCATGGCTTCGCGCGCGAGGAGGCGCATCTGCCGTCCCAACCCCGCCACCAGCAGCGCCGAGACGAGCGCCAGGATGGTGAGGATGGTGGTCACGTAGAAATTGAGCTGCTGGGTGTCGCGAATGCTCTTCAGGCGCGCCTCGATCCCCTGCTGCAGCTCCAGCTCGAGATCCGAGGCCGCCTGCAGCGATTTCTCGTACGGCGGATGACTCTCGTAGAGACGCGCCAGGAGCACTTCGGCCGGCAGGTCGCGGGTGATGAACTCACCCTGTCCGACCGCCGCATGCCAGCGGCTGGTGTGGACGAAGAGCTCGGTCAGGTCCTTCGTCAGCTCCTCGTCGAGCTGCGGCAGCAGCCGGGAGAGCGTCTGCCGGTTCAGCTCCTGCTGCTGGACCAGCGTCAGGTACTCGCGGCGATAGTTCTCCTGACCCGTGACCTGCCAGGCGATGATTTTGTCCAGCTCGTTCGAGAGGCCGGTCTGGATCGCGTTCGCGGCGCGGCGGGCCGGCTCGGCGACGCCGGAGATCTCGTCGCGCATCCTTTCCGTTTTCCGCGAGACGATCAGCGGCAACAGGACCAGCGACAGCAGGGACACGATGATGAACACGACGGGCACAATGGTGGTCCACGTGCTCTCCGGCCCGACGCGCCAGATACTGCGTCGTTCGATGTCCTGCGACTGCTTCAAGGGTCGACCTGCGATATCGTCAGCAAAGCTCTTACCATGACCGAGGAACGCAGAGAGTTTCAGCGCCTCCGCCTGGCCAAGCCCATCCTGGCGACGATGGACCGGGCCAACGCCCTGATCCTCGACATCGGGATGGCCGGGGCCTTCCTCGAGCACTATGGGACGACCGAGCCGGGCCGCCGGTTCCGCCTCTCCTTCCGCTGGCAGAGCGAGCCGGTCGAGTTCGACTGCGAGGTGGTGCGCACGACCGTCGTGCGCGAGCCCGGCGGCGACGGCGAGCACCCGGTCTCCCACAGCGGCGTGCATTTCGTGGCGCCGGTCGGCAATGCGGAGGCGCTGCTGGAGGAGCTGATGGGGAGCTTCGTCCGCCGCATCCTCGACGCGCAGCGCGCCAACGCCGCCGGCGAGGAGGCGCACGCGAACAGCGCCGCGATCCTGGCCGGCCTCGGCGGCGCGCTGCGCAAGCGCAGCCGCGGCTACATGTCCTTCCGCCTGAAGGACGGGAAATGGTGGCGCATCCCCACCGACTCACCGCGCCAGCCGGAGGAAGGCTTCACCGTGGCGGCCTGGGAGGACGAGGCAGAGCTGGACACGCTCTGCCGCACGTACGAGGAATCGGACGCCGAGGGACGGCAACTGATCCGGCTGCTGGCGGAGCTCAGCGTAAGGCACGCCTAGGGCGGCCCGCCGGCCCATCATCGATGGATGGTTGTTGCCCATCCTGCAGAAGCGTGCGCATCGAATTGATGACGACGTCGGCCAGCGACAGGTCCTGAAGCTGCAGCGCCTTCGGATTGCGCACCGCCACGCAGAACATCCCCGCCCGCTTCGCCGCCACCACGCCGACGTGGGAGTCTTCGAAGACCACGCACTCCGCGGCGTCCACGCCCAGCTTCTTCGCGGTGAGCAGATACGCTTCCGGATCGGGCTTGCCGTGCGTCACTTCGCTGCCGTCGACGATGAGCGTGAAGGCGTCGCGGAGGTTCAGCCTCCGGAGAATCGCGTCGATGGAGGAGCCGACCGCGGAAGAGGTGATGGCCATGGGGATGCCCCACGTTCTGACTTCCTCGACCATCTCTCTCACACCGTCCATGGCTTCCAGGTCGGAGGTCTCGCAGATGGCGTCGAAGTGCCGCTGGCGCTGCGCGACCAGCTCGTCTTCCGGTGCGGACCAGCCAAAGTGCGCGCGCATCTCGCGGATGTCGTCGATGATGCGGCGGCCGGAGCCGGTGCGGAAGCTCTCCGGCATCCGGTCGTAGTCGTTGCCGAGGTCGCGGCAGAGGGCGGCATGGGCGGCGGTGTGCTGCGGCTCGAGGTCGATGATGGTCTCGTCGAAATCGAAAATGGCCGCGGCGAAACGCCGCGTGTAGAGTGCGCGGCGTGGATCCGGAGTTTCAGCGGGCACTGCTCGTCGTCCTGGCTGCAGGATTCGTGATCATGGGCGTCGGCACGGCCGTGCTCGCGGTGGCGTTCCGCTCGGCGAAGGGGGGCAAACCGATGCACGCGGGGCTCATCGGCGGCCTCCTGGTGTTCGTGTTCCTCTGCTGCGCGATCCTGTTTGCGCTGGCGTACCAGTGAGCTCGCGCCGGAGCGCCTCGGTGTGCTCGCCGAGCTTCGGCGGGTGGCTGCGGACCGGGAGGCGCTCGCCGTTCATGCGCACGGGATGGCCGACGGTCTCGAAGCCGTCCAGCGTCGCGATCAGCGGACGCGCCTCCTCGCTGCGCAGCGCCTCGAGCACGCCGCGCACGAGCGAGGCGGGAATGTTCGCGTCGCGGCAGCGGTCGACCCAGTGCTGCGCGTCGTTGGTCGCGAAGATCTCTTCGAGCAGCGGCACGAGGGTCGCGCGGTTCGCCACGCGGGCGGCGTTCGTGGCGAAGCGCTCGTCGGTGGCCAGCTCGGGGCGGCCGATGACTCCGCACAACGACCGGTAATGCCGGTCCGTGCCGCCTCCGATGGCGAAGGCGCGGTCTCTCGCGTGGAAGAGCTGGTACGGGACGATCGACGGATGGGCGTTGCCGTAGCGCTGCGCCTCGTGGCCGGTGCTCAGCGCGGCCTGGGCGACGTTCACCAGCGAGGCCAGCGTGGCGCCGAAGAGGGAGACCTCCAGCCGCGCCCCTCCGCCCGCGTACAGCGCCGCGAGGATGGCGCCGTGCGCGTAGTGGGCGGTCAGGACGTCCGCCAGCGCCACGCCGGTCTTGAACGGCTCGGCGCCGCCGGTGATCGACATCAGCCCCGCCCCGGCCTGCGCCAGGAGGTCGTAGCCCGGGCGGCTGGCTTCGGCCGTCTCCGGATCGAAGCCGGTGATCGAGCAGTGGACCTTGGTCTCCGGAATCTCCCCCAGCAGCTCCTGCCGCTGCGCGGGGAGGAAGTTGTCGACGATGACGTCCGCGCGCTCGATCAGCGCCCGGGCGAGCTCGCGGTCGGCCCGCAGGTCGAGCGCGATCGACTCCTTGTTCCGGTTGACGGACAAGAAGTACGTGCTGACGTCGCCCGCGAAGGGCGGCCCCCAGCGGCGCGTCTCGTCGCCGAACCGCGGCTCTTCGACCTTGATGACGCGGGCCCCTTCGTCGGCCAGCAGCTCGGTGCAGAGCGGCCCGGCGAGGACGCGGGAAAAGTCGGCAACGACGATGCCGTCGAGAGGGAGGCGCTTCACCGGTACGTCGACTTCAACTGGTCGAGATCGGCGAGCGTCTTGCGCAGGATGTTCACGACCTTGTGGAGCTCGTTGCCGTAGGTGCGCAGCTCGGCGTCGCAGTCGGTCATGGAGTAGACAGCCTGGTCGCGCTCCAGCCGGTCGCGCTCGAACGCCAGCCGCTCGGTGAGCTCGTCGATCTCCGAGAGGATGATGAAGTTCAGGTCCTTCTCCCCCAGGTACCGCTTGCACTGGGGGCAGTGGATGGACTGGTCAGCGGCATTCTCCACCAGCTCGACGACGAACTGGCGCTGGCACTGCGGACACTCGAAAACCTCGGGCAACATGATCGGCGCTCTCGCGGAGATTGTGCCACGCCGGGATTGGAATGTGATCGTTGACATCCACGTTAGGGCCCGCGTAGCATCCACAACCCCTGCCGTTACTGGGAGATCGTTCAATGGTAGGACAATCGGCTCTGGACCGATGAATCGGGGTTCGAGTCCCTGTCTCCCAGCCAGGCGGCACGGCCGCCGGCGCAGATTGGCAAAGCCTCCCTGGGGGCTTTTTTCGTTTCAGGGGGGTTCTCGCTCCGGCTCCTTCTCGATCGCACCTCCCCAGTTGCCGCGCATCGGCGCCGACTCTATCTAGGGTTCCAAGGAGGCCGCGATGCGTTACGCGCTACTCATCTCGCTGCTCTTGGCCATGCCGGTGGGTGCCAACCTCGTTTTCAAGGACACGATCCAGGACACGCTCACCCTTGCAAACGCGTGTACGAACGAGCTGGTGACCGTCTCGATCGATTGCAACATCGTCGCGACCAGCAGCAGCGGGCGCGAGCAGTACCACGAGCAATGTACCGGGACCGCCGTCGGCGAGACGAGTGGCGACGAGTACGTGTTCAACGAGACCGTCGTCATCGGGAGTGGTCTCGACTTTCAAGAGTGCCGCGGTACTGAATATCTGGATCTCCACTTCCGGCTCATCAACGTGAGCGGCGGCGCCGATCTGGAGTTCCGGGCTCGCGAGCGCTGTCAGCTCCAGCCCCAGGACGAGTTCTGTCTGTTCAAGTGCGCTCTGCTGGAGTTGGGCTCCGAGTGCCGGGGCATCGACTAAGCAGACCGTACTGGGTTCGCCAACGGATGCGGACTGCCGGCGTCCTCGCCGGCTGTCGTGGCGGCGTCCCGCGCCGCCACTCCCGCCCAGGGCGCAGGCGCGGGACGCCTGCGCGACAGCCGGCGAGGACGCCGGCCGTCCGCTGTGTTTCCGTTGGCCAAGCCAGTGCGTCCTGCTTAGACCTTCGCCGCCCTTCAGGATTCAGGTCGTCACGCGCGGCGAGGACTCACCGGCAAGCACAAATCCGTATGGTTCAGCCGATAGCGCACGTTCACCCGGGTGGTGTGGTAGATCTCGACCGCCGGCAGGCCGACCAGCTGGTAGCCGGGAAGGGCCAGGAGGCGCGGGAAGATCGCGGCGTAGGCCGCCGGCAGCGTGTCGTACGGCCCCACATGGGTCGTGACGGCGAAGGGGCCGCCGGGCAAGAGCTGGTAGGCGATGCGCCCCTCGGGGGCGAAGGGACCGGGCACCACCAGCGCCGCGTCGAAGCGGAGCTGCTCGGCCGGCGTGGTCCCGGGAGCGTCGTGCCCGATCCCCATCCAGACCGGCGGACCCGGCAACCCGCGCCGGGCCGCCCACTCCTCCAACTCCTCGAAGAGGCTCTCCGGGACCGACTCGTACGGCCCCACGTGCCGCCGGAAGGCCAGGTGCGCCGGCCGCAGCGGAATCACCCGGGTCTTCGAGATCTCGAACGCCGGCGCCGCCTCGGAGCAATCCTCCGGAGAGGACTCCTCCCTCGCGGTGAGCTGCCCGCGCACCCACTCCCGGTAGTCGCTCGGCAGCCGGCCGAAGCGCCGGCGGAAGGCGCGGAGAAAGCTCTCGTGGCTCTGGAACCCGCACTCCAGTGCGATGTCGAGCACGTTCGAGTCGTGCACCAGCAGGCGGAAGGCGCCGCGCTCCAGCCGGAGGCGCGAGGTATAGGCCTTCGGCGTCTCGCCGATCGCCGCCTTGAAGAGGCGCTGCAGGTAAAACGGCGAGAGCCCCGCCTTCCGGCTCAGCGCCTCGAGACCGAGGTCTTCCTCCAGGTGGGCCTGAATGTGGACCAGGAGCGGGAGCAGCGTCTCCCAGTCCCGCGTCACGCCGGCTCCGCGACCTCTCTCCGGACAGCACTCCGGCCTCCGAGATGGCAGGCCAGGAGCTTGAGGAGATAGCTGGCGGCCACAAACCCGAGGATGCGGGGAGAAGGGGTCCCCGCGGAGAGGATCAGCGCGCCGTCGACGAGGACGAAGAGGCCGAAGAGAGCCATGGCGGTCGGCCACGCCCGGGAGGGGACCCGCGAACCGATCCACCGGCAGACCAGGTAGAAGATCGGCGTCCCCGCCAGCAGCGACACCCACGGGCCCGCCGCCTGTGCGTGACGCTGGTAGAAGGCCGGCGTCTCCCCCGGATGCACGAGGTAGCTGTAGAGGGCGACCCAGGCGAAAGTGGCGGCGATCTGCCCGATCTCGGCCACCAGCATCCCGCCGAGCGCCGCTCCCCATCGAATGTCTCTCATGCTCATGGTGCGAGTGTAGGGTCGGCGCGGCGCGGCGTCTTGACGTTTCTTGCGACGGGTTCGTCTACTCGTCGGAATACAACTCCCGTTTCGGACCGAACTGAAGGCTGCTCCGCCGCCGGCTCCGGCCGGCGGCGGTTTTCAGGCAGGTCTCCAACGTCTCCCCGCGGGCCGCGTCTGAAGCAGCAGGAGACCGAATGCCACGCCTGATCCCGTTCCTGGTCCTGGTTCTTTTCGCCTCGCGCGGCGGGGCAGATCCGGCCATTGGCCGGTTGATGCGGGAAGGCGACGTTGCCGGGCTGTCGATCGTCGTCATCCGCGGAGGAACGATCGTCTCCGAGAAGGCATACGGCGTCGCGAATGCCGAGACACGAGCGCCGCTCACCAGGCGGGCGATCTTCGAGTCCGCCTCCCTCGGCAAACCGGTCTTCGCCTACGCCGTGCTGAGGCTCGTGGACGCGGGTGTGCTTTCGCTCGACGTTCCGCTGCAGCACTACCTCGCCGAGCCGGTTTCCGACGAGCGGATGAAACAGATCACCGCGCGGATGGTGCTCGCGCACACCACCGGCTTTCAGAATGAGGTGATGCCGGGCCAGACGCTGGCCGTGCACTTCACTCCCGGCTCGCGCTTCAGCTACTCCGGGGCGGGTTTTCTCTATCTCGAACGGGTCATCGAGCACCTCACGGGGAAAGAGCTGCCCGTGCTGATGCGGGAGCTCGTCTTCACGCCTCTCGGCATGCGCGACTCCGGTTATGTCTGGATTCCCGAATTCGAAACACGCAAGGTATTCGGTCACCGCGCGAGCGGAAGAGTCGCCGAGCGGCGCAGGCCTGCCGTGGCGACGGTAGCCACGCTGCACACCACGCCCGCCGATTTCGCGCGGTTCATGATCGCGACGATGAAGGGCACCGGCCTGAAGCCGGCGACGGCGCGGGCCATGCTCACCGGGCAAAGCGCCGTCGATGAGAGCTGCTCCAACTGCCTGAAACCGGGAAGCGGGAAGATCTCCACGGCACTGTCGTGGGGCCTCGGCTGGGGGATTCAGCGGACGGCATGGCGCACGGCGTTCTGGCACTGGGGTGAGAACAACGGCGAGGTCCAGAATTTCGCCATCGGCGACCGGAAGGGCGACGGCGTGGTCGTTTTCACGAACAGCGGCAACGGTTTCTCGATCATGCCCGAGGTCATCGCCGCCGTGCTCCCCGGCGAATATCCCGCTTTCGCGTGGATGGGCTATGAACGCTACGACTCGCCGGCGAAAACCGTGTTCCGCGACATCCGCGTCCACGGAGTCCTCTCCCCGGCCATCGACAAGTTGACCGAGGCGGAGATCAACCGCCTCGGCTACCTGTTGCTCGACACCGGACGCATCGCAGACGCGGTCCGGATCTTCGAGCGCAACGTGAAGCGTTTCCCTGGATCCGGGAACGTCTACGACAGCCTCGGCGAGGCGTACGCGGCGGCCGGTGAGCGCGAGAAGGCGATCGGCGCGTACGAGCGCGCCCTCACGCTCGACCCGGCGAACACGCATGCCGTCGAGATGCTGCAGAAGCTGCGGGCCGGGAGGTGATTCAGGCCGTCCCCGTCGCCGCCTCCCGCAGCGTCGCCAGGTCGAACTTTTCACAAAAAAAACTTCGGCCGAACCTCAGCGCCGGTAAACCGTTCGCCCGCCGGCACGTACTCATCCATGAGTGAGCACGTTCGCCGAGGTCTTCCGCTTCGAGATCGCGTACCGGTTTCGCCAGTGGACGACGTGGCTCTATTTCGCGGCCATGGCGGCGGCGACGTGGCTGCTGCTGATCGACCTGATGATCGGCGAGGCGGCGGGAACCGGGACGATTCACGCCAATGCGCCGGCGACGATCGCGATGGTCACGGTCATCGCCACGATGCTGATGCTCGTCGCCGCGGCGGGACTCTTCGGCGATGCCGCGGCGCGCGACGTCGAGACGCGCATGCATCCGCTCCTCTACACGATGCCGATCTCGAAGAGCGGTTACCTCGGCGGGCGCTTTCTCGGCGCGTTTACGATCAACGCGCTCCTGCTCGCGGTGGCGGCGGGCGGGATCGTGCTGGTCGAGATGCAGCGCGCCAGCCAGCCGGAGCTCTTCGGCGCGATGCGGCCGCTCGCGTACATCCAGCCGTATTTCGTCTTCGCCCTCCCGACCATCTTCGCCATCGGCGCGATCATGTTCGCGCTGGCCGCCCTCACGGGCCGGACGCTGGCCAGCTACGCCGCCGGCGCGTTCCTCTTCTTCGGCTCATGGCTCTCGGGCGACTCCTTCGATCCATTCGGACTGGCGACGCTCGACAAGCTCACGCAGTACTGGACGCCGTTCGAGACCAACACCCGCTTCGTGCCGTTCGCCGACGCGCTGCTCTGGAACCGCCTTACCTGGATGGCCCTCGGCGGCGTGGTGCTCGCGCTGACGCACGTCCGCTTCCGTTTCCACGACGGCGGGCAGCGCCGCCGCACACGCCGCGCCATCCCCCCGCCGGAACGCGCCGCCGCTCCCCGGATCGCGCCCGAGGTGCGGCCGACGTTCAATGCCGCGACGCGCCTGCGGCAGATGGCCGCCGTCGCGACGCGATCGCTCTCCGAGATCTTCCTGACGCGGGCCACACTCGCCGCGCTGACGCTGCTGCTGGCGATGATCGTCAAGGCCGGGTGGCAGTCGGCCGGCGTGATCCTCGACACCCCCACATGGCCGATGACCTCTCTCGTCGCGCGCGAGGTCCTGGGCGACGCCGGCGCCGTGCTCGTCCTGCTGAGCATCCTCTTCGCCGGGGAGCTGGTGTGGAGGGAGCGCGACACCCGCAGCAGCGCCATCGTCGACACCGCGCCGCTCCCGAACTGGGTCCTGCTGACGGGGAAACTGGGCGCGATGATCGCCGCGCTGGCGATCGTGCAGGCGGCGCTGATGGCCGCCGGCATCGGCCTGCAGGCGGCGGAGGGCTACTTCGAGCTCGAGCCCGCGCTCTACGCGAAGATCCTCTTCGGCATCCAGCTCCCGCAGTACGTGGTGTGGGCCGCGCTCGCGCTCTTCGTGCACGTGGTGGTGAACCACAAATACGCCGGGCACTTCGTGGCCGTGCTGTGCTGGGCGCTCATCCGCTTCGGCCGCTCGGCGCTCGGCATCGAGCACAACCTCCTCGCGTGGGGTGCCGATCCCGGCTGGTCGTACTCCGACATCAGCGGTTTCGAGCCCTTCTTCGTGCCGTGGCTGTCGTTCCGGCTGTACTGGACCGCCTGGGCGCTGCTGCTCATGATCGCGGCGACGTTCTTCTGGCCGCGCGGACAGGATCGCAGCATGCGACTCCCGCGGCGCGCGGTCGCGGCCCTCGCGACCGCGGCGCTCGGCGTCGTCGCCACCGGCGGCTGGGTCTTCTACAACACGAACATCCTCAACGACTACCGCACGAGCGACGAGCGGCAGGACGCGCGCGCCGCATACGAGCGGCGGTACAAGCGCTACGAGAAACTCCCGCAGCCGCTCATCACCCACGCCAGGCTGCACGTCGAGCTCGATCGCCGCGCCGTGCACGTCCGCGGCACCTACCGGCTCGAGAATCAGACCGGAAAGCCGATCGACTCCGTGCACGTGATCCTCAATAAAGAGGCACGGCCGCGCTACGAGGTCTTCCCGCTTCCGCGACCGCTGCAGCCGGGGAAGGCGATGCAGTTGCGCTTCCACGTCGTGCACGAGCCGCGCGGCTTCACCAACGCACGCGCGGGCGGCGAGATCGTCGGCAACGGGACGTACTTCGGCCGCACGTGGATGCCGATGATCGGCTATCAGCGCGAGCTCGAGCTGGCCGACGACCTGGCGCGGAAGGAGCGCGGGCTCCCTCCCCGCGGCCGCCTGGCATCGCTCGACGACCAGGAAGCGCTGCAACAGACGTCCGCCATCGGCGATACGCGCTGGCTGCAGCTCGACACGACGATCGGCACGGCGCTCGATCAGACCGCGGTCGCACCCGGGACCCTGCGCCGGACCTGGACCGCGAACGGGAAACGCTGGTTCCACTACGTCACCGACGCGCCGATCCAGAACATCTACGCCATCCACTCGGCGGCGTACGCCGTGACCGAGGACCGCTGGAACGGCGTTGCCATCCAGGTGCTCCATCACCCCCGGCACACGCGCAACCTCGACGGCATCCTCCGGGCCACGAAGGCCACGCTTGACTACCACGCCCGACACTTCGGTCCGTACCCGCATCGCGAGCTGCGCATCGTCGAGTTCCCGCGGCACCGGGGGACGTACGCGCGCGCGTATCCCACCGCGCTGGCGCTGTCCGAGGGGTTCGGGCTCATGGCCAGACCGGAGAACGGCATCGACTATCCGTTCCTCGTCACGGCGCACGAGGTCTCGCATCAGTGGTGGGGAAACCAGTTGCGGCCCGCGCGCGTGGAAGGGGCGCAGGTGCTCACGGAGACGCTGGCGCATTACACCGCGCTGATGGTGCTGGAGCAGACGTACGGCCGCGAGCCGGTGGACCGCGCCCGGGAGCTCTTCCAGCACCGCTACCTCCTCGGGCGCCGCGGTCATCGCGCGAGCGAAGTGCCGCTGCTGCGCTCGAACGACCACGACTACATCCATTACAACAAGGGTGCGCTGGTGATGTACACGCTGCGCGAGGCCATCGGCGAGGAGCGCGTCAATACGGCGTTGCGACGCCTCTTCGTGAAGCATCGCTTCGGCGGCCCCCCCTTCCCAACCGCGCGCGACCTCTACGCCGAGCTGCGCGCCGTCACCCCCGAGGCGCAGCGCGGCCTCCTTCGCGACCTCTTCGAGACGATCACGCTCTGGAGCCTGCGCGCGAAGAGCGCCCGATCCGAGCGCCTGCCCAACGGCACGTATCGCGTCACACTCACCGTGAGCGCGGAGAAAATCGTCGCCGACGCGACGGGCCGCGACCGCCCCGTACCGATGGACGATCGCGTCGACATCGGCGTCTTCGATGCGTCGGGCGCGCCGCTCTACCTGCAGCCGCACCGCATTCGTTCCGGCGAGCAGACCATCGCCGTCACCGTCCCGCGCGCGCCGAAGAGCGCCGGCATCGACCCGCGGCGCAAGCTGATCCAGCGCGATCTGGAGCAATCCTTGCTCCTGCCCCTCCCATGAGCGACCAACCACGAGAAGTCGAAGAGCAGGGCGCCAAAGAAGAACAGATGCAGAAGATCGACGCCATCGTCGGCGACGAGGTCCTTGGCTACGAGGGCACCGCCCGCGGCGAGCATTCGGGGCAGAACGACGAGGGCGAAAGCCCCCGCAACGACGCCCTCGGCGACCGCCTGGCGGACAACAGGCCCGACCAGGTGAAGTGACACGGAAGCGTCGTCAGAACCGCAGCGACGCCTCCACCCCCAGCATCCTCGGCTCGTTGGTCATGCCGGTCAGGTTATTGAAGTCGATGCCGTTCTGCACGATCACCTCGTCCGTCAGGTTGCGGCCGAAGAGGGCCAGGCCGTACCGGCCGTTTCCGAAGGTGTAGCCGGCGCGGAGGCCGAGCTCGAAGCTGTCCCCCTGGAACTCGCGCGACTCGTAAAGGAAGAACTGCTTGTTGCCGTGGTACGCCCAGTCCACCGACATCGTGGCCTGCCCCGTGCCCATCAGCGTCCGGTAGTCGATGATGCCGTTGACGATCCACTCCGGCGCATGCGGCAGGCTGTTGCCGTTGACGAGCGCCAGTCCTCCGGCCACCGGATCGAGCACCGTGCAGCCGCCGCCACACGGGGCCACGGTCAGGTTCGGATCGTCGATCTCCGTGTGGTTGTAGCTGACGCCCAGTGTGGCCAGCCACGCCGGCGCCGGCATCCACTGGATGTCCGCCTCCACGCCGTAGCCTTCCGTGCGGTCCGCATTCAGCAGCGTGGCCACGTTGAACTGCCCGCCGACGGCCGTCATCTGCTGCCCGTCGACTTCATAGCGGTACACCGCGGCATTCAGCCGCAGCGTGCGCGCGAGCAGCTCCGTCTTCACACCCACCTCGGTCGAGAAGAGCTCCTCCGTGTCGGCCACCGACAGGCCGTTCGTGGCCGGGTTCGTCCCGCCGCTCGTGTCGGGGGCGAAGAGAATGCGCCCCTGGATGCTCGGCGCGCGCGAGCCGGTGGCCACGCGGCCGTATACGTTCGTACGGGGGCTCATGATGAACGTCGCGCTGAGGTCCCAGTTCACGAAGTCGTCGTCCGTGCTCGCCGTCACGGGACCGGTCGTCGGCGTATTGAAGAAGAGCTCCTGGAGGCGCTCCGCCGCGAAGTCCTTCTCGTCGTGCGTGAAGCGCAGGCCGCCCTTGAACTTCCACCGGTCTGACGTGGCCAGGTCCACCGACCCGAACGCGGCCCACGACCTCGCGTGCTGCTCCTGCGTGGCAAATCCTTCCTGCGGGTTGCCCGGCGCGATCGAGGTGAAGCTGTACGTCTCCGCCTCCAGATCCTCGTCGAAATAGAACAGCCCCGCGAGCCACTGCAGCGGCGCCTGCGTGTTCGAGGCGTAGCGCAGCTCCTGCGTGATCTGCGTCAGCGACGGGATCCCGTCGGCCGACTCGGAGAAGAACGGGATGAACCCCGGCCCGAAGGGAGGCGCGAACACCGCGCCGAAGCCGCCGTCGATGTCGCCGCGGCTGAACATGTCCAGGCTCTCGTAGCCGGTCACGCTCGTGATCGTGCCGCCGGTGACGTCGAAGTCGACGCGCAGGCTGCCGCCGGTCGACGAGATCTCCTGCACGTTCTGCCCGTCCTGGAAGACCACGTCCTGCTCGAACCCGGGGACGATCTCGTTGCTCCCCTGCTGCAGCATGTTCGCGCGGAAGATGCGCGCCGTGCCGTCGACATTCCAGCCGTGCACGTTGAGCAGCGCGTCCACCCTGGCCGTCGGCTCCCAGAGCAACTGCGCGCGCCAGGCGTTGTTCTCGTAGCCACCGAGCTCGCCGCCGGTGCGCTGGTTGTCGATCCAGTCTTCCTGCTGCTGATAGAGGAACGACACGCGGGCCGAGAGCGTCGGCGTGAGCCCGCCGCCGACGGCGCCTTTCAGGTCGAGCGTGCCGAACGTCGCATACGACAGTTGCGCGTTGGCCTCGAAGTCGCGCGTGGGCTTCTTCGACTCGAACTTGATCGCCCCCGCGGGGGTGTTGCGGCCGAAGAGCGTCCCCTGCGGTCCGCGCAGCACTTCCACGCGCTCGATGTCCCAGACCGGCATCCCCTTCACCACCGGGTTCTCCAGCACGACCTCGTCGTAGACCATCGACACCGGCTGCGAG
>Ga0196976_1000769_pt1 | contig 18279 bp, 17 predicted proteins | sample S3v_513CmetaG_FD_148644 | JGI IMG/M metagenome (GOLD analysis project Ga0196976, IMG submission 148644) | Soil microbial communities from Anza Borrego desert, Southern California, United States - S3+v_5-13C | ecosystem: Environmental > Terrestrial > Soil > Desert | place: USA: California...
GAGCATAGTGTCCACGTCGGCGGCGGCAGAGGAGCACAGCCACCTATCTATTACGGCACGGACAGCTTGTTCGTCAGTAGTCATAGCTTCAATTTGTCCTCCGCTTCTCTGACGCTATTCTTGCTCGGCTCTGTTTACCCTCATCATGTAATCTGGACGTTAGCGCTTCGAATCAGCGAAGCCACAGGTTGTACGCCCCAATTGCAAAGAACAGCACGCCTGTGAAGCCGAACATGGCCCGACCCGCCCAAAGAGGAGCTTCCCTGTCGCCCAAGGATCGTCCCTCTAGCCAGTAGAACTTGGGGTTGAACATTCCGATAAACAAAAAGGCAAGCCCCATGATAACTAGCACGGCAGCTTCTGCCGGAGGCGCTTCGGAAATCGGGTATTTAGTAATCATCATTCCAAGTCTCGCTTCCGAGGGGCTGGTGGCTGGTGGCCCACATTTGCGAAGCCGAAGGCGGAGCTAATGTGGGTATTCCGCGTCATGAATTCTCTCCCGCAACGCCAAGCGCAGCGTCACCTTGCTGCCGCAAGCCAGCGCGCAGGCCCTTGCCGAACTCCAGCCCGACTGGCAGAAGGTCGTCTGTAGTCCTGAAGACCTCGCCGCCACGATCTCCGAGCAGTCGGACGAGCACGCACACGATGGTCTTGCCGCAATGCTCCTAAAACGCCTCGGCCTCATGGACCCGCCCTCGCAAGTGGCTCATCCAGCCGAACGCGAAGTCGCCGCTACTCCGATTTCTTCGCCGGAACCGGGATATTCAGCTTGCGCATCACCATCTGGAGGTCCTTCCACGCCTCTGCCTTCTGGCGCGGATCGCGCAACAGGTACGCGGGGTGATACGTAACCGCCAGCGGAATTCCGCGGAAATCCCACCACTTGCCTCGCAACTGGATCATCGGCTGGTTCACGCCCAACAGCGTTCGCGCAGCCACCGCACCCAGCGCGATCAGTGCCTTGGGCTTGATCGCATCGATTTGTTTCAGCAGGAACGGCGAGCAGGTTGCGCACTCGGTCGGCTCGGGCGTGCGGTTTCCCGGCGGGCGGCACTTGATAACGTTGGCGATATACACGTCGTCGCGGCTCAGCCCCATCGCGCCGATCATGTTCGTGAGCAGTTGTCCGGCCCGCCCCACGAACGGCACGCCTTGTTCGTCTTCATCGGCGCCCGGGGCCTCGCCGACAAACATGATTTCCGCCCGCGGATTGCCAACCCCGAACACGATCTGCTTCCGGCCCATGCCGTACAGTGGGCACCGCGTACAGTCGCCAATCTCCTCGCGGATAGCGTCCAGCGCGGCCACGGGATCGAGAACGGTCTCATTCACAACAGCCACCTCGTTGCCCTGCATTACGTTCTCCTCCGCAAGCACGACATCCTCACCGGCCACCACCGGACGCCTGTAGAAGTCGTGAATCCCCATCTCGCGGTAGTACGCGAGACGGTCCGCGACCGCGCGCTTCTTCTGTGGATCGAGCGTTTTGGGCATGTGTCTAGATCTTCGACGAAGCTGCCGCCGGCAATGACCGCGAGACACGCAACCGCTTCACGACGTCGAGCACGCGCTCGGCGACTTCCCGTTTGCTGGTTTCGGCGATCTCGACCTCGTCAGCCGCGGTCACGACGGTGACTGCATTCCGGTCTGAATCGAAGCCGATCCCTGGCTTGGAGACGTCGTTGAGCACGATCGCGTCCACGCCCTTCGACACCAGCTTCCGGCGCGCATTCGGGAGCGTGTCGTTCGTTTCGGCTGCGAACCCGATAACGATCTGGTCTGGGCTGGAACGCCACTGTGCAACCTCGGCGAGGATGTCCGCGTTCGGCTCCAGTTCCAGCGTGAGCGGCCCCGATCCTCTCTTGATCTTCTTCTCAGCCGGAGTCTTCACCCGGAAGTCACCCACCGCCGCCGTTTTAACGACAACGGTTGCCGTCCGAGCGTGTTCCAGCACGGCAGCACGCATCTGGGCAGCACTCTCGACCGGCACGAACTCGACAGACGAAGGAACTTGCAGGCCGGTCGGCCCGCTCACCAGGGTCACGCGTGCGCCACGACGGGCAGCAGCTTCCGCGACCGCGTAACCCATTTTGCCGCTCGAACGGTTTGTAATGAACCGCACAGGATCGATCGGCTCGCGCGTCGGCCCGGCCGTGACGAGAACCGTCTCACCCTCAAGGTCGTGCGCAGGCACCAGCACGGACATGACTGCGTCGGCAATCTCGACCGGGTCGGCCAGCCGGCCCGCTCCTACCATGCCGCACGCGAGGTAGCCTGAGCCCGGCTCCACCACGCGGACTCCGCGTTTCCTCAGAATTTCGAGGTTCTCACAGGTTGCCGGGTGCTCCAACATGTTCACGTTCATCGCTGGCGCAACGATCACGGGAGCCTTCGTTGCCAGATACAACGTGGTCAGGAAGTCGTCTGCGATGCCGTTTGCGAACTTCGCGATCACGTTCGCGGTTGCAGGGGCGACGACGAAGGCATCGATGTCCTGCGCAACAGCTATATGTTCAATCGCACTTTCGACGTTCGGCCCGCCGCCCTCGGCGCGCTCGAACATCTCCGTGATCACCTTCTGTCCAGAAAGTGCCGCAAACGTCAGTGGACGCACGAACTCCTGCGCGGAACGCGTCATCACCACCTGCACCCGGACGCCCCGGTCCTGCAGGACACGCACCAGTTCCGCCGCCTTGTACCCGGCGATTCCGCCGCTGACTCCAAGTGCAACTTTCATCGTTTTCGCTTTCATGTCGCCGCCTCGCGTCACCCGGACCGACGCTATACGATCCACGATTACACCGCAGGTGCCGGCTCGCGGCCTACCGGTCCGCGAACGAAGTGGCGAAGAATTCTTCCGCGACCTCGACAGCCGTCTTCGGCTTCTCGATGATTTGCCACTTCACCAGCCCTGCATTCACTTCTTCCATCGCAACCCTGGTCGGTTTGCGGGTATTGACCTCAATCATTGGACGCGAACCGCTTTGTAGTTGACGCGCGCGTCGCGCGGCAACGAGAACAAACCTGTAATTGCTGTCAAAGCCCTTCATCAACTCCATAATTCCTCACCTCTACTGAATTGCCGGGACGAAGCTGGCCAGAATGTCATGCACGCTCTTGCTCACGTTGTGCAGTAAGCATTGTTCGGCAGCATCCATCTTCGCCCTGTCCCCGGCGGAAATTTCCCTGCCCGAACGCTTGATGCGTTCGCTCAGGATGATCGCTTTCAGCTGGTCAACGGATTGTTCAAGCTGGTTGTTAACCAGAACATAGTCGTACTTGCAGTAATTCTCAATTTCCCGTGCAGCCGCCGCAAGCCGCTTACGGATAACGGCCTCTTCCACGTTGCCCTCGGCCTGACTGCGCCTGCGCAGACGCTTCTCCAACTCCTCGCGGGACGGCGGCAGGATGAACGTGCTCACTGCCTCCGGAAGCGTCTGCTTCACCTGCGCGGCGCCTTGAACGTCGATGTCGAGCACAAGGTCTTTGCCGCGCTTCTTCGCGTCTTCCAGGAAGCTCCGGGCAGTACCGTAGTAGTCTCCGAAAACATTCGCATATTCCAGGAATTCGCCTTCCTGGATCATGCTCTCGAACTTTTGGCGCGGCACGAAGAAGTATTCTCTTCCATTCCGCTCGCTGCCGCGCGGGAGCCGCGTGGTGTACGAAATCGAGAACTCCAGGTCGGGAACCGCTTTCATGACCTCATTCACCAGCGTGCTCTTGCCCGAACCGGATGGCGCCGAAATGATGTAAACGATGCCGCTCATTCTATGTTCTGCACCTGTTCGCGCGCTTTTTCTATTTCCGACTTCAGCGCCAATCCGAGTTCGGTGATTCGCAGTGCCTGGCCGGAAACGCCGGAGGTCTTGGACATCAACGTGTTGGCCTCGCGATTCATCTCCTGGAGGAGGAAGTCGAGCTTCTTGCCGATTTCTCCACCCGAGTCCAGCATGGCCCCGAACTGCTTGATGTGCGTGTGCATGCGCACGAGTTCTTCCTGAATATCGCTGCGCTCGGCCAGAAGAGCGGCTTCCTGCAGGATGCGCTCATGATCTATATGCGTGCCGAGAAGTTCCTTCATGCGTGCTTCGATTTTTTCCGCGTAGGCGCGCAGAACGAGCGAGCGCAGCTTTTCAATCTCTTCTGTGGCTGTCTTCAGGCGTGAGAGGATGCCACGGAGTTCGGTCTCGATGCTCCGGCCTTCCTCCGCCCGCATGGAGTTCAACCGACTGACGGCTTCGTCCAATTTGGCAAGAACTGCCGCGTCCAACGCTCCATCTTCGGAGGCGGCCCCGGATTCGAGCGCTCCCGGCATTTTGAAAGCCACGTTCAGATCAGGTTCGCCTGTTACCTCGAACTCGCGCGCCGCTGCCCGGAATGCCTCGATGTAGCCTCCGACCAACTGTCGATTCACCGCAAACTCGCCGCCAGCGCCGCGCTGAACGGAAAGGATCAGGTCAACATGGCCACGCACCAGCTTTTCTTTGATGGCGCGACGGAGCTTCATCTCGAGCGCGTCGGAATCTGATGGCATCCGCAGGTGCAGATCGAGAAAACGGTGATTAACGGACTTCAACGACAGCGTAAAACTGAGCTGGTCATCAACCTGCCCGGTCACCTGGGCATAACCAGTCATCGAGCGAACGCTCATCTTGCTTCACCTGCTACGGGCACGGGAAGCTTGCTCCCGTTCGCCCCGCTTTCAAAGTCTGTGAACTGCAAGTCGTAGAGCCTGCGATACGTGCCCAGCTTCTGCATCAGTTCTTCATGACTGCCGCAGTCGGCGATCGTTCCGTTCTCGAGTACCACGATCCGGGTTGCGTGGCGTATGGTCGAGAGCCTGTGCGCGATCACAAATACCGTCCTGCCGGACATCAAATTTTGCAGGGCGCCTTGCACGAGCGACTCGCTCTCGCTGTCCAGCGCGGAGGTCGCTTCGTCGAGGATCAGAATGGGCGCATTCTTCAGGATGGCTCGCGCGATGGCAATCCGTTGACGCTCGCCGCCACTGAGACGAAGTCCGCGCTCTCCAATGACGGTGTCGTAACCCTGCGGGAGCCGGTTGATGAAGTCGTGCGCCAGCGCCGCTTTCGCAGCTGCCTCAACGTCTTCCTTCGAGACATCAGGCTGACCGTAGGCGATGTTGTTGCGGACCGTGTCATTGAACAGGATGGTCTCTTGCGTCACGATCCCGATCTGCTTGCGCAAGGACACAACACTCACATCACGAATGTCATGCCCGTCGATTACCAAGGCACCCGAAGTAACGTCGAAGAACCGGGGGATGAGGTGAACGAGCGTGGACTTACCCGCGCCACTGGAGCCTACAATCGCGATCACCTCGCCGCGATGGACGGTCAGTTCTATTCCGTGCAGGATCTGCCGGGGCTCGCCGTCTTCCTGAACGTAGCTGAAGGCAATGTTCCGGAAAGCAATGCTGTCGCTGAAAGACGGCAACGCGACAGCACCCGGCTTCTCCCGGACGTCGTCTTCGGAATCCATGAACGTGAAGATGGAAGACGAAGCCCCAAGCGCCTGCTGAAAGTTGTTATTGAAGAGCGCGAACTTGCGGACAGGCTGGTAGAGCTTAAACACCGCGACGATGAAAGCCAGGAATGTTCCCGCCGTGAAGACGCCGCTCTTGATCGCGTCGCGGCCAAGCAGCAGCAGCAAGCTGATCGCGACTGCACCGAATATCTCCATGAGCGGAGAACTCAGCGCGGCCGCGCGCACTGATCGCATGTTCGCCCGGAAGAGCCGGCGCGCGGCGCTATCGAAGCGCAGCATCTCCCACAGCTCCATTCCGAACGCCTTCACGATGCGCACGCCGGTGATCGTTTCGTGCAGGATGTTCTGGATGTCAGCCAGCTTGTCCTGTCCCTTGCGGGTCGTGGTCCGAACGCGGCGTCCAATTCTGCTTGCCGACGTCAGGATGACGGGGACGAAGATCAGCAGCACCAGGGAGTACTTCTTCCCCATCAGCACGACAGCGGCAGCCGTAAACAACAGGATGAAGAACTGTTGCAGAAATTCGGCGAGCACGCTCGACATCGCGAACTGAACTCGTTCGATGTCGTTGATGGTGGTTGAAAGCAGCGTGCCCGTGGAATGTCGCTGGAAGAAGGCGACTGACCGGCGAAGTATGGCATTGTAGAGATTATTCCGCAGGTCAGTGATAACGCCGAAGCCGGCGTAGTTCACCAGGTACGTGCCAAGGTAATCGGCGATTCCCTTGATAACCGTCGCGACAACGAAGGCAAATGCGACGATTGCCCAGACGTGCGTAAGCCGTTCCGGAACAAGTTGCTGCAGGTAAAGGACGCGGTCGCTGCCGGGGAACGTGAATAGTGTGATGTTGGCCGACTGCGATTGCGGATTCAGGACGCGGTCGAAGAACGGGCCGATCAGGAGGAGGCGAAACGCGTCCATGAGACCCGCGATGGCCATAAGCAGTACTGCCGCAATCACTTGCAGCCAGTACGGGCGGACGTAACGAAGCAGGCGGATTAACTGGCGCATAGGCTCCGAACGTACCGCTGTTCCGATATGGGTTTAGGGGGAAGCAAACTACAATTCTACCGGATGTGAGTGCCTGATGCTCTAGTCACTAACCTAGTTTGGTCAGGATTACCACTTAAGGGTCACAGCCGGCAGGTGAACAGGTAACGCTCAGAGAACTACCGCGGACTATCCCGGTGGACGACCTTCACCTGGTATCCCGCTTTTTGCAGCCGCTTGAACACTTCTTCCGCAATCAGCACTGAGCGATGTTGCCCGCCAGTGCAGCCGAAACCCACTGTCAGGTAGCTCTTCCCTTCTTCGATGTAGTGCGGCAGGAGATAGACAAGGAGGTCAGAGATGCGGTCGATGAACTCCTGCGTCTGTGGGAATGACCGGATGTATTTGGCCACCTTCGGGTGCTTGCCCGTGTAAGGGCGATACTCAGGGATAAAGTGGGGATTCGGCAAAAAGCGCACATCGAAGGCTAGATCCACATCGTCGGGCACGCCGTGCTTGTACCCGAAGCTAACGCACGAGACCAGGATGTCCTTTGGATTCCCCACCCCCGGCTGAAAGCGCCGCCGGAGGTGCGCCTTCAATTCATGGACGTTGAACTTGGAGGTGTCGATGATTAGGTCCGCCATCTCCTGAATCGGCTTCAACTGCTTCCGTTCCTCACCGATAGCGGACCTGACGGGCTCATCCGCGCCGAGCGGATGCGGACGCCGCGTTTCGCTGAAGCGCCGAATCAGCGCTTCGTCGCTCGCTTCCAGGAAAACAACCGTCGTCTTTAGGTGGTGCTTCAGGTCTTTGATGATGCGCGGCAGTTTCTCCAGCCCGCGGCCTTCCCGCACGTCCACGACGATGGCGGTCTTCTCGATTTCGCTGGACGCCTTGGCCAACTCAGCGAAGTTCGGGATGAGGTCAACGGGCAGGTTGTCCACGCAGTAGTAGCCCAAATCCTCGAACACCTTCAGCGCCGAAATCTTGCCCGACCCGCTGATGCCCGTGATGATGACAAGCTCGGGCTGCTTGTGTGCGGGTTTGTGGTTGCGCGAGGGCTGATGATTCCGCGCGGGGCGCTTGGCGATGCGCTTTGGTGTTTTCGGCTTCGGGGGCATCGATGTCATCGTACCACTGCGGCTTGCGCTTTCGGAGAGTGCCTCCCGCTAACGTGGGGCGACTGGCGCCACAGACCACAGATTCGCTCGACGATGTCGATCATATTCTCCAACTCCTCGGCACGGGGAGGCGCGGCGGAGTGGACGGCCTTGTTTCTCACTTTGACTGCGTCCTTCAGCTCCACGTATTCAACCATCGCGATTCGGTCAGCTCTGAGCAGAAGCTTAAGCTTGTCACTCACGCTCGAGCATGCGGCGAGTCCCTTCACTCCGGTACCGCGAAGTTCAAGCAGGCGTTCGAACTGCTCTGATGCAAGCATTGCCGCAAGGCGAGTGTCTGTATCGATAAGTACGCGGGCGAGGCCAATCGCACCATACTTCTCGATCAAAGGTCGTATGGATAGCTGGGCACGCCTGCGCTGTACCCATTCATCGTTCTCGAAGAGGTTTAGTTCCGCAAACGAGAACTGATCATTGTTGCCCGCAATTGTTTTCTGGTGGAAGGTCCACAGAGCGGTGTCCGCTTCCGCCACAGTCTGCAGACCAAAGTGTTGCCCCCACTCTTTCAGCTCCGCGCAGTATGCGAGGTAGTGCTGTATCGGAGGCGCAGCAGGAACGCGTACGAGGTTGACCACTGGAACGCTGTAAACCGCGAACTCGGAAGGGTGAACACAACGGAGGATGAGGGATGCCGTGTCCACGTGATCGACGACATCGAGCACAGCCCGAACGACGCGCGCAGGGTCGTCGAGCAACAATATCACTGGATGCGTTTTAAGGCGGCGCTCGACTTCATGCCGGTTTGGCACAGCCCAATAGCGGGCAAACGGCGTCACCTCGGAGTCGAATACTGCCATAACCTGCTGCGCTTGCAGCGGCTTGCCTTTCCGGACATCCGTGAACTTTCGCTCAAGCTTGCGGAAATCGTAGGTGCGTCCGAACTTCGACTCGCATACTGCGTCGAAAAGGTCCAGGTACCGTTTCAAGTCAAAGATTGACATCGAAACCACCCCCAAACGCATTGAAGGGGCACATTGTAGTGTGCCCCTCCGTCCGTATCACCTGTTTTGTTTCCCTACGGAACCTCAATCAACTCCAGCTTCCCGTCTTTGCGCCGGTGGAGCACTTTCACCTGGTTGCGCTCGTCGCGGAACACAAAGACGTCGCGGTCGCGGAACTCGCATTCCTTGATGGCCTCTTCCAGCCGCATCGGCCGGCGGGCAAGCGCGTCCTCGGATTTCACGAGGTGGGCCACCGTGGTCTTCGCCACATTGGGGAAGCTGTGTACTGCGAGCGGAACCGCGGTGGCGGCCGTAGCGGCGGCGGCTGCCATGGCGGCTTCGGCCGGTTCCTCCCCTGTCCAGGCCTTTTCCTTGGGCTGGCGTTTCAGGTTGCGCCAGCGGCCCTTGTTCTTCAGAGCCTGGGTCTCGGTCCGCTCCAACGCTTCGCCTACCGCGGAAGTCATGTCGGCAGCTTCCGCTATGCCGACGATTTGCGCGCGGTTGCGACTGGTGAGCGTGATCTCGGCTTTCGACCGATGCTTCTCCACCGCGAGTATCACTTTGGTTTCGAAGTTGTCGCCGAGGATCTTTGCGAGTTTCTTGATGCCGTTGTCGACCTGCTTGCGGACTGCGGGGGTGATTTCGTAGTTCCTTTGGGTGTATTCCACGTTCATTCGATATCCCCTTCCAGGTATCCCGTGGAGTCCGTTTGGGCCGCACGGGGCGGGTTTACTGCGGGGTCTTACCAACGTGGCCGCCGATGATCCGGCGGTCATGAGTCCAACAGAACTATTTCTTAACGCGTCTTTGGTGGGTGCTCGGGATCTTCATATCCTCCCGATATTTCGCAACCGTGCGGCGAGTGACCTGAATGCCCTGCGACTGGAGAATGCGGGTGATCTGCTCGTCCGTCAGCGGTTTGGCTGGATCTTCTTCTTCAATCAGCTTCTTCACGCGACGCTTCAGGATCAGGAGCGACGTTCCGGCGCCCTCGGGTCCCTGAACGCTTTCGCTGAAGAAGAACCGAAGTTCGTAAACACCTTGTGGCGTGTGCGCGTATTTGTTCGCCACCGCGCGACTCACGGTGGACGGATGCACGCCGATTTCTTCCGCCACTTCCTTAATCATCATGGGCTTGAGCTGGTCGATTCCCATGTCGAGGAAGTCGCGCTGCCGCCCGATAATGGCATAGCAGACCTTCAGGATCGTCTGCTTCCGCTGCTCGATGTTCTTGATGAGCTGAATCGCCGACTTGTACTTCTCCTTCAGGTATGACCGGACGTCCTTCCCCGAGTCGTCCTGATTGAGCATTCGGCGATAGCTGGGATTCAACCGCAGTTGCGGAACGTCCTCATCATTCAGAACGACAATATATTCGTCGCCCTGCTTGATGAAGGCCACGTCAGGCTCGATGAGCCTCGGCTGCACTTTGTTGTAGCGCAGGCCGGGCCGAGGATCGAGTGTGCGGATGTAATCGACTGCCGCTTGTATGGCCTCGATCGGCCGTCCCATGGCTCTGCTGATCTCTTTGAGCTGCTTGTTCTGGACTTCCTTCAGATGCTGATCGACGACCACGATGGCGTCCGCCAGCACTTCGGCTGTCCCGTTGGTCCCCTGCCGCTCCTGCGTGTGCTGGTGATACTTCAATTGCAGCAGCAGGCACTCGCGCACGTCGCGGGCGGCCACGCCGACAGGGTCCATCAGTTGCACCAGTGAGATCGCTTCGCGAAGGTCTTCGGGCGTGAACAGGGCTTTGGGAACACTGGTCTCGACGGGTTCAGGCTCGACCTCTACGGACGTTGAAGCTTCCGCCAGCGCCAGCATCGGCCTGCCGATTTCCGCAGACGCGCTCAGGTCCAGGACGGCTTCCGCCTGCGGCGGCGGCTCCACGTGCACCGTCGGGAACTCCGCGATCTTGGACCTCAGTTCCTCAACGCGCGCTTCCGGGTCTTCGACTGCCGGAACGTGCGGATAGAAGGCGGCTGCCATGAGTTCCTCCTCTGAGGCGATCAGGTAGCCGTCTTCGGAAAGATTGCCGATTACCAGTTCGGCGGCTTCAGCCACTTCGGGGCGAACACTCATCGCGCCCAACTGCCACATAAGGTGGTCGGTGAGCGTCGTCGGACGCGAGAGGAAGTTCTCGAAGGATGGCCGTTCGATGGCCTCGAGGTCGGGGCTGCGGAAACCGGGGTCGAGGTAGTCGCGGAAGAACGAACCGAAATCGATTTCCTCGAAGCTGTCCGTTTTCTCGCCTGAACCAGCAGGAATCTCGTCCTCTGCCGTGTTCCGCTCCTCGTCACGGCGAGCGGCGTCGTCCAGCAGCGGAATCGAGTCTTCGAGTTCGTCCAGTACCGGATTCTCGACCAGCTCGGCGTTGATCATGTCCTTGAGCTCAAGCTTGTTCAGGGCCAGGACACTGACCATCTGCACCAGACCAGGGGTGAGGATCTGTTTCTGGGCGACTCGGAGGTTCAGTTTGGGTTGAAGCGAGACCATGGAAGCAAACTGTTACGCACTATCTTACAACAGCAGATACTTGCGCTCACTCTGATGCGGAGCACGTTTCCACCGTCGCCAGTTACCGGCGTCATCTAGACGCTCACTCGCCCGCTGCAGGAACGTGCGCCAGAACAGTTGCGCTCAGTGTTTATAACACTTCCTGGCAAGTGGAAGTTGGAAATCGTCGAAAATCCGCGACGCAGGTGAAATCTCGGATGGGCGTACGAGTTGACTAAACGAGCGTAAAACTTTCGCCGAGATACACGCGCTTCACTTCCGGGTCGTTTCCTAACTGCTCCGGAGTTCCCGCACGGAAGATCCGTCCGTCGGCGATGATGTAAGCGCGGTCCGTGACGCTCAATGTTTCCCGTACGTTGTGGTCTGTGATCAGCACTCCGATGCCGCTCGCCTTCAGATTGAAGATGATCTTCTGCAGATCGAGAACGGCAATCGGATCGATACCGCTGAACGGCTCATCGAGCAGGATGAAGCTTGGAGAGATGCAAAGGCAGCGGGCGATTTCTACCCTGCGCCGCTCGCCACCGGACAGTGCCTCGCCCCTGTTCTTCCGGATGTGCCCTAGCCCCAGCTGCTGGATGAGGCGCTCGGTTCGTTCCCGGCGCTCATGCCACGACATGGGCTGCGCTTCCAGGACAGCCAGAATGTTCTCCTCAACAGTCAATTTGCGGAAGACCGAGGGCTCTTGCGGCAGATAACTGACGCCCCAATTCCGGGCCCGCAGGTACATGGGCTGGTTCGTGATGTCTTCGCCGTCGATGAGGACGCGACCGGAATCGGGCGGAATGAGCCCGACTATCATGTAGAAACTGGTCGTTTTACCTGCGCCGTTCGGTCCAAGCAGACCGACAACCTCACCCTGGTTCACGTGAAGGCTGACGCCGTTTACGACCCTGCGGCCACGGTAGGACTTTGCAATATCATCTGTCGCCAGGGTCTGCATCTATTTGGAAACTCTCGTAGTTATCACCGCGCGGGAATCTCCGCCCTCGACCAGCACTCTATCATTGCCCCTCCAGAAGGTCAAAGAAGCACCAGTCAATCTGCCGCGTTCGCGGTCTATTACTTCTGGAGGTCCACCGCTCAACACGAATTTGCCCTCAGGGGCTGTATAGACGAGCTTTTCACCCTTCGCCCGCCGCAGCGCGTCCTCTACCACCACGCCCTTTTCCGCCACGATCCGCTCGATCTGGCTCGGCCCGGCTTCGCGACTGGCATTTGCAAGATATGCAGTAACGACGCCTGCGGTGGTTGTGACGTCGGCGGCGCGAATCGTCACACCGCCTTCGAATCGAACGGTGTTACCGCTGCCCTCGTAAACCAGCCGACGTCCCTTTATCGTGACCGGGACCAGTTTGCCCTTGGCGTCCGGTTGCACGAACACCGTGCTGACGGGATTTCTCGCGTCGCCTTCGGCGATTGCACTGCGCTTCGAATGATCGAAGATGATGGCGGGTGCCTGCACAATGTTGGCGCCCTGCCATAGCCGTGCTTTTCCGCTGTACCGGGCCGTGCGCGCCATGTTATCCGCAGTAACCCGCTGCGCCGTCACATGCACAGGGTCCCCCGAAGCAAGCATTCCGCCGGACGCATTCGGCTTAAGATTGCTGTAGCTGGTTTTGACGTTCCCGGTTGCTTCGAGCTCGCCTGACTTTTGTCCATACCGGATGCTGTTCGCGGTGACCGTCAGTCCTTCGGCCGCAACCCGCGGAGCACCGGAAAGCGTGAAGGTCTCGCTCTGAGGCGCGTAAGACGCACGCGCAGCGTAAGCCACGCGCTCTCCGTTGAGTGTCTTCTCGCGATACTCGAAGTTCCCTTCCTGAAGAATCGAAGCAAGCTGCCCTTTGCGGTCAAATGACGCAATCACTTCACGGCTGGTGCTTGTTCGATCCGGTTGGCCCGCACCTGAGGAAACGATACGGGCATTCGGCGCTCCGACAATCCTGCTCAGAGTTCCTTGCGCTGCAAAGGACGCGACGAAGCGATCGGCTGTGATGATAGTGGTTGCGCCTTTCTGTGGCCCGTCCTGCTGCGGGAGGAATGCGACCTGCGCGCGGCCCTCTGTTTCCGCCGCCGTCAGCGTGCGCCCATTGCTCACCTTGAAGTTGACGACATCCGCTGCAAGTTCAACCGGCTGCTGGCTACTACCGCGGGAAGCTTGCGCCTGACGGATTCGCACGTTCTCCATCGCGCGAATCGTCCGCAACGTGCTGTTTGCTCCGAAGTCGAAGGACATGCGCTGCGCCGACGCTTCCACCGGCTGCTCGCCTCGCGTATAGGCCTCAACACCGCCCGTCAACACGGCGGAGCGCAACCGGTTCGACGCATTCATCGTGAACTCGGCTCGAGGTGCCCGGATGCTCGCCTGGCTAGCCCCCGTTCCTTCCGCGCTTACACTGCCGGAAGCAATTACCCGCTCAACCGTGTTGTCGTCCCTGAGAAACACTTCAACGCGCTCGGCTTCGATGTTCCGCGACTTCTGCTCCACGCGGACGCGATCAAAAACTGCTTTCCGTTGTTCGGCCAGGATCACGCCATGTCCGGCAATGATGTGAGCAGGGTCGTCACCCGTCATGGTGACGTTCACGTTTTTTTCCAGCGTCAGAACCTTTTGGTTCGCGTCATATGCCGCGCCTTCGGCGGTGCCGGATGCCTGGGGTATGCGAAACTCGATGACCTGGCTCGTGCTCGCCTGACCCGTCTTGTGGTTGAAAGCCAGTCCTGCGGTTTTAAGAAGAATCGCGGGCGATCCGCCTTGTGCACCTGGGTCGGCAGGCTTCGTCGCATCTGCGGGCGCTTCGAGGTCGATTTGAACTTCCCCGCGCGCCAGAGCCGTGCTGGTCTGCGGATCGTACTCGAAATGCTTGCCGTAGATGCGGTCGGCGCGGTTCTCCTTGCGGCCATACACAACGATGTCAACGTCGTGAAGCTCCGCCTTGCCGCCCTTCTTGTATGAGATCGCTTTCGAAGCACGAACCGTGAAAAGCGTGCGTCCGCCTTCGGACTTCGACAGGGAGAACCCTTCCGTGCTCTGTTGAATTTCGACGCCCAGTTTGTCCGGAAGACCGCGCAGTTCGCGTACCGCACGGAGCTTTCCCGCGATGTAGAACCCGGCCACTACCACGACGAGCGAGACCGCACCCGCGGCAAACCACCAGCGCAACCGGGACACATTTACGGGCATATACGTTCAATGATACGCGAGTAGATACGGGATCCGGCAGTGATGCCGAACGAACCTTAACTTGAGGAACCCGCCGCCGATGCCGATGTTGCTGCGCTCTTGCGGAAGTCGCAAAGGCATAGTTCGATTCCGCCGAAATCCGGGTGCGTGTTCTCGGTGAGCGTGAAAGCGATGTCGAGACGGTCGCCCCTTTGGAGTGGTTCGGCATTCTTCGCGGCGTCGCAATCGGCCATGCGCCAGCCCATCGCCTCGTAAGACCGCCTGTAGCTGAAACCATTCCCATTCGTGGCAGGCTCCGCGGCACTGAGGCTGAACTTAAGGTGCCTTTCCTTCACCACTCTCGGCGGCTGCATGAGGATCGTTCGACTGCTTACAAAAACGGGCTCAGGGTTGCCCATGCCGAACGGCTCCAGTGCCAGCAATTGCTCGTAGAACTTCGGGGTGATTTCGTTGAGGTCGAGCGCGGCGTCGAATCGAAGAACGGGCTGCAAGTCTTCGGGCGTCAACTTCATACGAGCCCAAGAATCCAGGGCACTTCGCAGTTCGGATACGTGGGCCGCTGGCAGGGCGAATCCGGCGGCGTGCGCGTGCCCGCCAAACCGTGTGAACAGGTGCGCGCAGGACTCGAGCGCCTCAAGCAGGTGGAATGCTTCGATGGATCTGCCTGAACCGTGGGCGGAATCACCGTCACGCGAAATCACGAGCGCGGGCCGGTGGTATCGGTCCACAACGCGGGACGCGGCAATACCAATCACGCCCTTGTGCCAGCCGTCGCCATCCGCGACGATGCACCACGCCTCGCGCAATTCAGGATCGGCATCGATCCGCGACTGGATCTCCGCCATGATTCTCTGCTCTTCCTGTTGCCTCTCCGCGTTCAGTTGGTTGAGCCTGAGTGCGAGTTCCCGGACGCTCGCTTCGTCACGCATCGTGAAGAGATCAACGACGTCTTTCGCCACGTCCATGCGCCCGGCCGCATTCAATCGGGGCGCGAGACGGAACGCCACATCGGTAGCAGTAAGCCGCCGGACGCGTCCATCGAGGTCCGCGACTTCGAACAGCGCCTTCAGCCCTGCATTCACGGGCACGCGCAAGCCGTCCAGCCCCAGTTTGGCGAACACGCGGTTCTCGCCCGTGAGCGGCACCGCATCGGCAATCGTGGCGATTGCCACCATTTTCAAGAACGACGGAACAATGCGCGCGCGGCCGGTCTTTTCCAGCAAGGCTTGTGCCAGTTTGAACGCCACGCCCGCGCCGCACAGCGCCTTGCACGGATACTCGCAACCCGACTGGTTAGGGTTGAGGACGGCGAGCGCGCGGGGCACGCCGTCGGCCTGTGGCAAATGATGGTCCGTGACAACGAGATCGAGGCCGAGGCGCGAACATGTCTCCGCTGCCTCAAACGCGCGGATACCGGTGTCCACGCTGATGATTAGTCGCACGCCGTCCGCAGCGGCACGCTCGATCACCTCGTCACGCATGCCGTACCCCTCGCGAATCCTGTGCGGCACGTGAAACTCCGTGCGGCCCCCGCAAATCTCGATGGCAGTCTTCAGGATGACCACTGCCACGGTGCCATCCACGTCGTAATCGCCGTAGATGAGAATGGGTTCCCCGCGCTCGATAGCAGCTTCGATTCGCTCGACGGCCGGTTGCAGGCCGAGCATGGAGTAAGGCGAATGCAAATCAGCCAGTGATGGAGAAAGGAAGCGGCGAGCGTCTCCTGGGTCGGTGAGTCCGCGCGCAGCGAGCAGCGATGCGGCTGCGGGCAGAAGTCCGATGTCGCGGACCAAGGTTTCTACTGCGGATGGGTCAGGTTCGGGATAGCGGGGCTTCCAACGCACGGCTTAGTGTTCGTCGTCCTGGTCCGGTTCGTCAATCACCATTCCGCTGGTTTCTTCGGCAAGGTCCAGCAACCGCTGGTAGCGGTCGTACCACTCGGTCGAGGTCTCGAACAGAAACATCACGCCCTGGAACGGAAACCCGATCTGGATGAAGCCGGTTTTCCCCACATACGACCGCAGCCAGCGGGCCTCTTCCATGTCTTCGTCGTTGGAGTAGTACGAGTTGCGCAGGCGTTCCGTCAGGAAATCGATGTCATCGCGGTCAATCGAGACGTCATTCATGGTAAGGAAAGCCGCGCCTGAGGCTTTTGCCACCTCGACGAAGTCTTTCCAGCTATCGGGATTGCCGTCGGCCTCCCACATCACACTGGTCATGTCCTCGCCTACGTAGCCAAAGAACCGGCGCATGCCGTGTCCTTCGATGAAAGCGATCATGTCGTCTTTGAGGTGGCTCAGGTCGTCAGTCTGCATTTTCCCGTGTCACGCGCGCGCCCCTTTCCAGGCTGCCAAGATGAGCTTCCGCGCAATCACCCATAATACTCCTCCGGGAGTTCATGCAGTTCGGGTTGTAAGACGTGGTGCGGTCCTGAGCAGACGGCATGCCACTCTGGACGCGTATGCTAAACTTACCTTTTCTGCTCACGCTGACTACGAAACAATGCTCGTTTCCAAAGAATATGTGGGCTACCTGGCCCGCCAGATCACGACCAAGCTGGTCGAGGGCAAGTTCCTTCGTACCAACAACATGAACCTGCTCACCGAGCGGGTGAACAATGCCCTCCTCGATGAACTCGGAGTGGAGGACCGCATCAACGAAGAGGTGCGCCTCATTCTCGAGGCCTACTCTGACGAGATGCGCAGAACTGGTGCGAACTACCAGGAGATGTTTAAGAAGGTCAAGAACGAGCTCGTGCGCAAGTACAAGGCGGTGCTATGAGACTCACGCGTGACAAGGTCAATAAGCTCGCCTCCACGACAACCGAAGCACTTGCTTCCATGCGCGATGTCGAGTTTTTGGAGCCGTACGACGACGTGCGGCAGGAACTCCGGCGCATTCTCGAAGAACTGTTGAAGCAGGAAGAAGATATCGACAAGGCTGCGCGGCAGAAAATCGAGTCTCAACGGCGCATTATCATGGAAGGCACGCCCGAGTGGGACATCCTGTATCGGAAGTACTACAGCGAGGAAGTGAAGAAACTGGGTATTTAGGGCCGAACCGCGACTGAGAGCGCGAAGTCCCTTGACGAACCAGAAAGAACACAACCGACCCCTCCGGTGGTGTGCTGCCGGACTGCTCGCGTATGTGCTGTTCAGCGTCGGCGTTGGCTTTCTCCTCGCGGAAGCCAGCCTGCATCCTCTCCGCCGAAAACTCGACGATTTCCGTTTCAAGCAACAAGTCAAGGACCACCAGGGGCGCTTCGAGGACGTAGCCATCACCGCCGCGGACGGTGCCGTGCTTCGCGGCTGGTATGCCGAACCGAGCCGCCCGAACGGTCTAGTGGTGGTTCTTCTTCACGGAGTGGCGGACAACCGCACCGGTGTCGCTGGCTATGCCGCGTTCTTCCTGGAGAAGGGCTACAACGTACTGGTGCCGGATTCTAGAGCACACGGCGAGAGTGCAGGAGAAGTCGCCACCTACGGTCTACTGGAGCGCGACGACGTGAATGCATGGGTTTCGTGGCTATATGCCATGCCCAACATCTCTTGTGTGTACGGGTTCGGAGCGTCCATGGGCGCGGCGATCATTCTCCAGTCGCTCGCCTCTGAGCCGCGGTTCTGTGGCGTCATCGCAGAATCGGCGTTTTCCAGCTTTCGCGAAGCAGCTTACGACCGAGTCGGCGATTCCGTGAAGCTTGGGCCCTGGTTCGGGCGAACCGTAGCTCGACCGGCGATTGAAGCCGCGTTCCTCTACTCGCGACTGCGATACGATGTCGATTTCTCCAAGGCCAGTGCCTTGCCAGCTCTTCATTACTCGCAAACGCCCGTGCTGCTGATCCATGGCGCGGATGACACGAATATCCGGCCAAGACACTCGATCCTGATGCACGAGATCCGTACAGACCGGATCAAGTTATGGATCGTACCCGGCGCGAAACACACGGGCGCCTGGA
>Ga0196976_1000770_pt1 | contig 18261 bp, 16 predicted proteins | sample S3v_513CmetaG_FD_148644 | JGI IMG/M metagenome (GOLD analysis project Ga0196976, IMG submission 148644) | Soil microbial communities from Anza Borrego desert, Southern California, United States - S3+v_5-13C | ecosystem: Environmental > Terrestrial > Soil > Desert | place: USA: California...
CCGCGACCTTTGGGCTCGGACCGGTAGTGGAAGAAAGCGTCGAGCTGTAGACGTTGCGAGATGCGGTCGAAAATTGAGGCCAGAATGTGCGGCTTGGCCCCATGCCGAAGAAGATCGCTGGAGACCTGTGCGAGCGCCTCTATTCGCCAGTGACTGGCGCGTAGGTCTTCTTCCGCTCGCTTCAGGGCGGTGATGTCGCGTGCCGCCGTTGATGCGCCAAGGATTTTGCCGGAACGGTCGCGAATCGGCGAGATCGTAAGTTGCACGTCGAGGATGGTGCCATCCTTGCGCCGCCGGCGGGTTTCATAGTGGCTGATCGCATTGCCTGAGGCGATCCCGTGCATCAGTTCGGATAAGTCGTTTTGACCGGGAGCCACCAGCATCGACATGTGCCGGCCAACCGCTTCTTCGGCGTCATAGCCGTAAAGCCGCTCCGCTCCGCGGTTCCAGCTTGTGATAATGCCGTCCAGGCTCTTGCCAATGACCGCGTCCGCAGAGGATTCAAGGATTGCCCCCAGATGACTACTTCGTTGCTGCTCGGACCTGAGGCGCGCCAGGATGAAGATGATAATGGCGGCGACTATGCAGTTTGTCGAGATACGGACGGCGAGTGGCCCTGTCGCGGAGGTGTGCAACGGAGTGTAGATAAAGTAAACAGATTCGATCAGGCCAAGTATCAAGGCCAGGACCCCGGCGAAAGAACCAGCCAACCACGCCGAAACTGCAACGGCGAGGACAAAGAAGGCGAATACAGGACTATCGACGTAGGGCGCCAGAGACCTGGCAATCGCAAGCGCCGCGGTGGTTGCGGCAACCGGAATGCCAAGACTCAAGAGTAGCGGGCGGCTGCGCCCAGGCTGTGTCAACTTGTATCTCCATTGGCGAGCGGAGACACCTGTACGAAATTTAGGGAGTGACTGCGACCGCATTGGCTCTGGCAGGTACTGATGAGCCAACCTGCATCTCAGGGGGGCCCTAAACGAACGTCAGAGGAATACCTGTTAACTCTTAAGATAACACAGCTCGGGGCAGCTCTCATGGATTCAGCCGGAGGCATGGAGGGCGGCAGGAAGTTAGCCGCCAGCTGAGGACCGGCGGCCACACGAGATTGGTTACGCTGCGACGCGTTCGACGCGGTAGATGTCGTACCACGATGAAGCGGCCCGGAGACGGCCGTTGACGTTCTCGATGTTCTCGACGCCCTTGGTCTGGAGCCACTCGCGGAACGCCTGCTCGCCTTTTTCGGCGAAGATCGGGATTCCGTCCTTCCAGGTGGCTCGTCCGCAAAGTACGCCGTTGAAGCGCACACCTGCCTCGGCCGCAAGTTCGAGCGTTTCCGTGAATTCCTCGTTGCTCACGCCGGCGCTCAGGTAGATGAACGGCTTGGTGGCAACGGAGGCGGCGTCGCGGAAGTGCTGCATTGCTTCCTGCCGCGTATAAGCCCTTTCGCCCTTGAAAGTGCGGGTGCCCTCTACGAACTTCATGTTAACGGGCACTTCCACCTTCATCACATCGACGCCGTAGCGGTCTTTGGTGAACTCCTCCATGCTCTGGCGGACGATTTGTGGCTTCTTCTTTGCGAACTCGATGCCTTTTTCGTCAATGCCCTCTTCATAGCCAACGAATTCAAGGAAGAAGGGGATATCGTTCGCGCGGCATTCGTCGCCAATGCGTTCGACCCAGGCATGCTTGATGTCGTTGATCTCTTGGCCGTCGGATGGCGTGTAGTAGAGCAGGATCTTAATGCAGTCTGCACCGGCCTCCTTCAGGCCGCGGACACTCCAGTTGTCGAGCAAGTCGGGAAGGCGCCCGGGACCAGTCTTGTCGTAGCCGGTTTTTTCGTATGCGAGCAGGAGTCCGGCGTTACGGGCGCGTTTTCTGGAGGCGGGGAGTCCCCACTCGGGATCGAGCAGGATGGCGCTGGCGTGAGGCGTGAGAATCTCCGTCACGGCTGTTTTGAATGCCTCAAGTTCCTTATCGCCTGCATTCGGACCGAGCGCCTTCTTCAGCGAGCCGCGCTGATCCATGGCGGCGGCGGCTATTACACCGCGCTCATTTGAGACAGCCTTGAGGCCTGCGAGCTTTCCAGGGGTGATGTTCATAGGCTATACCTCCTCCGCAACTCGGATTTAGATGCGCCGGAAGGCAGGGAAGCCGATGCGGAAAGGTAAACCGGTAGTTGGCGCAACAGTGCCTGACGTGTTACGTTCAGACATATGATTTCTCGCAGGCAAGGCCTCTGTGTCTCGCCTCAATGACCCCAAAGAGGCATCGGCGGGGAGCACTTATAAAGGAGATTTTTCATGCCCTTAGTCTCAATGCGCCAACTTCTGGATGAGGCGGCAAAAGGTGGGTACGGCGTTGGAGCGTTCAACGTCAACAACATGGAGCAGATCCAGTCGATCATGGAAGCTGCGCGGGAAACGAAATCGCCGGTGATCATCCAGGCGAGCCGCGGTGCGCGCGCCTATTCGCAGGACCGCTTCCTTTATCACCTGATGCTGGCTGCCACCGAACTGTACCCGGAGATTCCGACCGTCCTGCACCTGGACCACGGCAACAGCGTTGAGACCTGCAAGTCCGCCATCGATATGGGCTTTACCAGCGTGATGATGGACGGCTCGCTGATGCCCGACGGCAAGACTCCTTCCACCTTCGAGTACAACGTGGAAGTGACCCGGCAGGTGGTTGAGATGGCGCACGCGAAGGGCGTGACGGTAGAAGGCGAGATCGGCGTTCTGGGCGGCATCGAGGACGGTCACGGCGCGGGCGGCAGCGGTCTTGAGCACGTGACGGATCCTGACCAAGCTGCGGAGTTCGTCGAGAAGACCGGCGTGGACGCGCTGGCGATTGCAATCGGCACCAGCCATGGCGCCTACAAGTTCACCAAGAAGCCGGACGGCGAAGTCCTGAAGATGGACGTTCTGATCAAGATTCACCAGACGCTGCCGAACGTGCACCTGGTGATGCACGGCTCTTCGAGCGTGCCGAAGGAGCTGCAGGACATCGTCAACCAGTACGGCGGCAAACTGAAGCCGACGTGGGGCGTGCCGATCGAAGAGATCCAGTTGGGAATCCGGAACGGCGTCCGCAAGATCAACGTCGACACGGACAACCGCCTGGCGATCACGGGCGCGATCCGCAAGGTGTTCTTCGAGACGCCGGAAAAGTTCGATCCGCGCGACTACATGAAGCCGGCGCGCGAAGCGATGAAGAAAGTTGTCGCAGAGCGCATGACGCAGTTCGGCCAGGCCGGCCACGCGGGCGACTACGAGCCGATCACTTTGGAAGAGATGGCGAAGCGCTACGCGGAAAGTGCTGTCGCGGCGAAGTAGACAAGCATAAGCAGAAAACGAGGGTTGTGGCGCAACGCGCTGCAACCCTTTTGTTTTTTGTCGTCGTACTAATTCGTTGACCGATGTTGGACGTAAGTGCAAATTGGGCAAGTGATCGCCCCCCAACAGCCATTCATGGCACGGCTCCGGAAGCGCTGGGTCCCACCGGAAATGCTCAACGCACCTGCATTGGGTTCTGGCGACGTGAACGCTTGCATCGAGAAGCGTTACGCTTTGCTGATCAATCCCTTTTACCCGAAAGATCCAAATGCAAGTTTCGGAAAGCACGTCCTGACGCCAGCGATCACCATGACAAGTTTCGCGGCGACCACGCCCGACCACTGGCGGTTGGAGTACTGGGACGAAAATCTGCTGCATGGAAGACCGCCTTGCGACCCGATGCCCGAAGTGGTGGGTATCACGGTACATCTGACATTCGCGCGGCGTGCCTTCGAGCTGGCGGAGTGGTACCGGAGGCGCGGTCCGAAGGTGATACTGGGAGGATTGCACGTGCAGTCTTGCCCCGAAGAGTGCTCGCCGCATGCCGATGCGCTCGCATTGGGAGATGGCGTGCAACTTTGGCCGCGGATCCTGCGCGATGTGGAGACGGCATCGTTACAGCCCCGGTATACCGCCGCTTATGAGACGAACTACTCTGACGACCCAGTGCCTCGTCGCTCCATTCTTCCGCGTGCGAGCTTTCTAACAACTACGAGCCTGATCGCCAGCCGTGGTTGCCAGAACCGGTGCGGGTTTTGCTACCTGGCCACCGACGGCTTGCGTATGCCATATCGAGTTCGCAATCCGAAGGATGTGGCCACGGAGTTCGCGGCGAGTGAACAACCCTACGCCGTGTTCATCGACAATAACCTGGGAGCGCGGAAAGACTACCTCGCAACGCTATGCAGCGCGTTGCGTCCGCTCGACAAGATATGGAGTGCCGCCGTCTCGGTGGACGTCACGGACGACCCACACCTCGTTCGAGCCATGGCACTGGCTGGGTGTACGGGCGTGTTTATCGGGTTCGAATCGCTCACGGACGAGAACCTGGCAGGTGCCCGCAAGAAAACGCCTGCGACATCGGACTTCGCCCGGCGCGTTCGAATCCTTCACGATCACGGCATTCAGGTGAATGGATCATTCGTATTTGGCTTCGACTACGACCGTCCGGACGTCTTCGCGCGTACCGTTGAATGGATCGAGGAGAACCGGCTGGAGTGTGCGACTTTTCACATCCTGACCCCATATCCTGCTACGCCGTTATTCCGGCAAATGGAGGCAGAAGGACGCCTGCTACATCGGAATTGGAGTCTCTACGACACGGCCCATGCCGTCTTCCGACCAAAGCACATGTCACCGGAGGAGTTGGAAAGGGGTTACGCCTGGGTGTACGACCGACTGTTTTCTCATGGGTCGATCTGGCGGCGCCGCCCCGAAGATTGGCGTGCCGTGCCGCTCTACGTTGCAATGTCGTACCTCTACAAGCGGTCGAACCGTTTCTGGCACCAATTGCTCAAGCGCGACCTAGTGCACAGCGTGTGGGGGCCGCTTGTCGAGTTGACGCGCCGACGCCACGTACGCTATCGGCGCAAGCTTGAACAAAGGCTGGCGATGAGTGCCGGCGCTGTTGTGCCTCCGGGGGTGTGACCTCGGTGCGTGTAAGCAAGATGGTCGCAAGGGGAAGACACGAGCCGTAGGGAGCTACGGCTCTATTTTGTGATCTTCGACAAGCTCGAAATACTACTGCCGAAGTAAGAGATTCGGTAGAACCGCCTGCTGCTTTGCAACCAGGGAGTCGATGCCGCGGCGAGCGAGTTCCATCATCGCGTGCATTTGCGAGTCGTCGAAGGGGTGTTGCTCGGCGGTGCACTGGACTTCGATGAGTTTCCGGCCTCGGGTCATGACGAAGTTGGCGTCCACTTCAGCGCGCGAGTCCTCTTCGTAACTGAGGTCGAGCATGATCTCGCCGTCAACGATACCGACGCTGGTTGCGGCCACGTAGTCGCGGATGGGCACGGAGGTCAGAGTGCCCGCCTCGACCAGCTTCTGCATCGCGATTGCGAGGGCGACAAAGGCTCCAGTGATGGATGCCGTCCGGGTGCCGCCATCGGCTTGAATGACGTCGCAATCGATCCAGATGGTGCGTTCGCCCAGGCGCTGGAGGTCGACGACGGCGCGCATGGAACGTCCGATGAGGCGCTGAATTTCGTGAGTACGCCCGCCGATGCGGCCTTTCGCCACTTCGCGGGGAGTGCGCGTGAGCGTCGAGCGCGGAATCATCCCGTACTCGCTCGTAACCCAGCCCTTCTTCATGTTGCGCATCCAGTTGGGTACGGATTCCTCAACGGAGGCGGTGCAGATGACACGGGTGTTGCCGACCTCGATGAGCGCGGAGCCTTCTGCTGTCGAGATGAAGTCGGGGATGATGGTGACCGGGCGCATCTGGTCAGGGGTGCGATTGTCCGAACGATAGATCATTGGGTTAGCTGTTAGCTCGTAGATAGTAGCTGGAGCAATCAGCACTTAGCAATTAGCACTTGCATTCAGCTTACCGCCGACAGACGGCTTACAGGTGAGAGGGAATAGCAACAGGTACAGAGATGACTTCCGGCCTGACTGGTAGCTGCGACGTGAGTTGCTGTTTGCTGATCGTCATCCGCCTAGATTGATGTGTTCCACGCCGTTTAGCGGATGGCCGAGGAAGCGCGGACCCAATCGCCGGAACTTCTCAACCGAATCGGTAACGAAACAGTACACGTCGGCCGTGGCATCCGCATGAGGCTCAGGCGCGAGTCCAAGTTTCTGCGCGACGACCTGTGCGGTGGATTCGGCGGAGTCAACTATCGCGACGTCGTTCGGCACGATGCGCTTCAGCAGAGGCTTGAGTAAAGGGTAGTGCGTGCAGCCGAGAACAAGAACGTCTGAATGCGAACGGCTGCGGATCTCCTCGGCGAAGACTTCTCCCAGGTAGATGCGGGCGACCTGCTCAGTCACGTAGTGCTCAGTCCATCCCTCTTCGACAAGCGGCACGAGCAGCGGACACGCCTTTTCGCGCGTAGTGACTCCACGCGAGGCGAGCGCGCGCTGATACGCATGGCTGAGAACCGTGGCTTCGGTCCCTATAACGATCACGCTTCGCGATTTTGACGCATTGGCGGCGTGCTCCGCTCCGGGTTCGACGACTCCAATGACGGGAATCTCCAGCGATTGCACGATGCAATCAAGCGCGAGTGCCGTGGCGGTATTGCACGCGACCACAAGCAGTTCGACGCCGCGGTCCTGAAGGAATCGAGAGGCGCCGACGGCGTAGCGGGCGATCGTCTCGACAGACTTGGAGCCGTAAGGCAGGCGGGCCGTGTCGCCGAAATAGAGATATTCGGAATTGGGTACGTGGCGGATCAGTTCCCGAAGAACTGTCAGGCCGCCGACGCCTGAGTCGAATACACCGATGCGTGTAGTGCTCACTGCGGGTCCTTCGCCTGTTCCTGAGTACTAGGAACATCATACAGAGTCGAGAGGTCGGCGTGACCGGCAAGTGTTTCGCGTTCCGCGCCATCGATGATGAGTTTCATGCGCGTGACCCCGGGGATGTTGGCAGCAAGCGTCCGGGCCATGGACGAGAGAGTCAGGTGTTCGACCAGGATGCCGGATGGGTGTCCATCGGCGAGTGCGGCATTCGCGTTGACCACGGCGATATCGCGGCCGACGAGGAATACATCGTTGATGCCCGATCCTTCGGCGAGGCGATGCGGCGATCCGGGAGCCGTGTATTGCGCCACGAGCGCGCGGAGCAGTTCAAGCGCGCGCGCCTGAGGTTCGCTGGGGAGAGCGAGTTCAACCTCACGCTTGCTGATGAGGCCTTGAGGCTCGTCGTAGGCGATCATCAGCTTGACTTTCTGCATGGGAGCGTTCGTCGGAGGTGCGACCGGCTGGTTGCGGACAAAGTCGGCTTGCTTTTCCGCTTTGCGCTTGAGGTGCAGCGCATAGAAGCCAAGCCCGAAAACGCCGAGCAGCAGAACCGAAACGGCGATGAGGAGGCTGCGCGGAATCATCGGGAGTGGCCTCCAGTAGAAACCGATGATGCTGCAGCGCGGGAGACCAGCCTGGGCCGTTGCGAGTGAATCGCAGCCGCTATCGCACTGCTGATGGCCTGCGCCTGCACGGACGCGGAGAATTGCTCTTGACCGCCCTTGGGCGAAGCTGCGAGTTCGAGAGCTACGAATGGGAGCGCAACCTGGTTCGCAGGCGGAACGGAGGCGCTGACGCGAAGGGTGGGCACGTCTCGCTTCAGCAACTCAGTCGCGAGCGCAGAGGCAACGGCCACGCTGTCGTCGATCGCTCCCGACTGTGCGGTCTGCCAGGGCAGGGCAACGCTACCGGACTGCGACGGTAAGGGGGATGTGGCGATACGCAAGCCCGTTCCCGCAGTTGTCGCGTGGATAGCGAGGACGAGTCCAGCGCGCGAGCTATTGATGATCATGGCGCGCTGGGAGGCGGTGATGGTTGTATCAGTGTCACGAAGAAGGCGTGCGGATATGCCGCGGGCTGCGAGGTCTGCCTGAATGCGCCTTGCGAAAAGCAGGACCGCGTCCTTCTCCGCAAGCTTGTCGGACAGTGCAGCGCCAGGCTCGGTGCCGCCGTGGGCCGGGTCAATCAATACAAAAAATGAATGCTGTTGCGGAGTGCCGGTCGACGGGACTGCGCTTTGGGTGTGCGGTTGTGCCGGCGGCGCCGTAGTCGCCTGCGGCGTGAGGACTACGGTTCTATTCGAATCCGCGAGTGAAGCGCTCAACGGAGCAGACGCACTGACAGTTATCCTAGCTGCGCCGTTTTCCTCCGCAAATGTGACGGAGTTGAATGTGGGGTCGCCAAGCGCGGTCGCCTGAGCCGAGGCAGCGATGACGGGGTCCCGCAAGAAGACCAGTCGAGCGCCTGACTTTTCCGTCAGGACCGACGGGTTCACGGGTGCAGAGAAGCTCAGGACCAGCCTGCTGGGAGTCGCCCGCTGCAACTGTACCGAGTAGCGGACCGGAGTTGCGCCAGCAAACAGCCTGCGCGCGGAGTCGTGGTATTCGGTCCGCGCGCCGGTGAAAGCGTCAACGAGAGTTTTGATGGAGGCGAGCGGTACCAGTCCGCGACCGTTCTCGATGAGAAACCGGGAGGGGAGGTCTATGGATTTTCCGCCCACTTGGGCTCGGTTCTTGCCTTCATCGAACTGCCCATCGAGTGAGCGGAATTGTAGCTTCCATACGTTTCCGCTCTGGTTTGCGCTAACCGGGCCCATGGGCTCGAGAACCTCGAGCAGTCCAACGTAGTCGGTACCTCCACGTTCCTGAACGGGCAGCGAGAAGCCGGTCTGCGCAGTGTAAACAGAGAGACGCCTGCCCTCCTGTCCCTGTGCGAGTGAAAACGCGAGTGGCAACAGCAGGAAGAAAACGACTCTGGACACAACAGCAGACATGCTGAACAAGAGATTGTATCAACGCCATCCCTGTGGTGGTCTGCGCTGTGGGCGTGTTTCGCAGTCGAAGGGGCTAGTACCAAGGCATCCACGATTGCCGAAGGGCGGCAGGGGGAGTACAAAAAGGGAAACCGATAGGTGGCCAGCACCATCTCAGGGAATAGGCCACCTCGGACGAAGGCCGCGCTCCGGCTTTCAGTTGTGTTAGCATCGCTCAAAATCGAGGACAAAATGACGCCGCGAAGCAATGGCGCACCCAGCGGGTCGTTCGTAACGAACGGCGAAAGCCATAATCCATACAAACCGGGTGCCGCGATGCGTTTCCTTGTTGTATTGGCAAACGTGGTGCTTGGCATGGTGCTGACGGTTCCGAGTGTCGTAGCGCAGGAACCCGAGGTACATGTTGCGCCACGGAAATCCGCCCCGCCCACTCCCGTGGGGGATGTTGATCCTGCGCTCAAAACCCACACGAAGCCGCTCCGAGTGGATGTCGACGTCGTACTGATACCCGTAACGATCACGGACCCTATGAATCGGCTTGTGACAGGCCTGGAAAGGGAACACTTCGTGGTTTACGAGGGCAGCCAAAAACAAGAGATTCGGCACTTTTCCAGCGAGGACGCGCCGATATCACTCGGCGTGATCTTCGATCTCAGCGGGTCGATGAACAACAAAGTGGAAAAGGCCCGCGACGCGGTGGTGGAGTTCTTCAAGACGGCGAACCCGGAAGATGAGTTCTTCATGGTGACGTTCAACGAAAAGCCGGAACTGCTGGAGGACTTCACGCAGTCGGTTGAGGAAATACAGGCCAAGCTTATCTACAGCAATCCGAAGGGGCGCACGGCACTGCTGGACGCGATTTATCTCTCGCTGGCGAAGATGAGAGATGCGAAGCACCGGAAGAAAGCCTTGCTGGTCATAAGCGATGGCGGCGACAACCACAGCCGATACACGGAAGGCGAAATCAAGAACCTCGTGAAGGAAGCCGATGTGCAGATGTACGCCATCGGCATCTTCGATATGACTCCGAGATCCGACGAGGAGCGGATGGGGCCGATGCTCCTTTCGGAAATCACCGAGGTGACCGGCGGACGGGCATTCACGCTGGACAGCGTCAACGAGTTGGCGGACGTAGCTACGAAGATAGGAATAGAGCTGCGCAACCAATATGTGCTCGGATACCGTCCAAGCAATCCAGCAAAGGATGGAAAGTGGCGTAAGGTGAAAGTGAAGCTACAGCCACCCAAAGGATTGCCGCCGCTGCAGGTCTACGCAAAAACGGGCTACTATGCACCTTCGGAGTAACAAGTTCCTCATCGCTCTTTTCGTGGTGCTGTTAGCCGGACTGGTTGGAGCGCAGAACCAGCCGGCATCAAACTCACCGGCCCAGGTCCCCGGCAGCTTGGGAACCTATGACATCCCAACGCCGGACGGGCCAGCGTCCACCGCGCCTCCTTCGAGTTCCGAGCAGCGGCAGCCACCGGCTACCACTCCGCAGACAGCGCCACAGCAGGGTCCAGCAGCTCAGACGCCCGAACAAGGAAGAGCACCGGAAACCCAGAGGGGCGATGTTTATGTATTCCGGGCGTATGCCAGGGAAGTCCAGCTCTACGCAACGGTAGTGGATGACCGGAATCGCCTGGTTACTGGGCTGGACCGTAGCGCGTTCGCCGTTTACGAGGACGGAAAACCACAGAAGATCACTTCCTTCGACATGCGCGACATTCCGGTTGCGCTTGGGATCATCATCGACAACTCGGGGTCAATGCGAGACAAGCGCCAGGCCGTAAACGAAGCCGCGCTCAATCTCGTGAAGGCGAGCAATCCCAAAGACCAGGTGTTCGTGGTCAATTACAACGATGAGTTCTGGCTGGATCAGGACTACACGTCGAATGTAACTCTGCTGCAAGAAGCCCTGGAGAAGATCGAGTCGCGGGGCGGAACGGCAATGTATGACGCCGTGGTGGCGGCTGCTGACCACCTGAAGGCAGCGCCGCTTGAGAAGAAGATCCTGCTGGTCGTCACGGACGGCGAGGATAACGCAAGCCGTCTTTCACTCGAACAGGCGATCCGCCGCCTGCAGGACGAGGGCGGACCGACCGTCTATACGATCGGTATCCTTGGCGGCGAAAGCCGGCAGAAGCGTGCCATGCGCGCGTTGCGTGAACTGGCGGAGCAGACAGGGGGAGTAGCGTTCTTCCCGAAGGATGTGGATGAAGTGATGGCGATCAGCAACCAAGTTGCCCACGACATCCGCAACCAGTACTTTATCGGGTATCGGCCAGATACTCCGCAGTCAGAGGGTGGATATCGCACGGTGAAGGTTGAAGCGAAGGCCCGCGGCTACGGGAGACTCCAGGTGCGAACCAAGAGTGGATACTACGCCGGATCGCAGCAGCAGGCTGCCGCCGCACGGTAGGGACAACGGGTCAACAGGGCGCCGTCTGAAAGGCGGCGCCTTTTCTTTTGTGGCGGAACATCCTGCCGGATCCGATTTGAAGGCGGTCCCCAGGACAAACAAAGACAATCGTGCCTGAGGATTTGACCTGATCTCTGCTGCGCGGTTAGGCTGTACCGTCCACCATGAAGACGATGGAACTGACCAACCTACGCGTCGCCGAACAGATTACCGACCTGATCGGCAATACACCACTTCTCCACCTTCGAAACATCAGCCCGCCTGGCGGCGCCGACATCTACGCGAAACTCGAATACTTGACCCCCGGGGGAAGCATAAAGGACCGCGCAGCCTTGGGAATCGTCAGGCGTGCGGAAGAAGAGGGCCGCATCGGACCGGGCGGGACAATCGTGGAAGCCACTGCGGGCAACACAGGCATCGGTCTGGCGCTGGTTGGGATGTCACGCGGTTACCGGGTGGTGATCTGCATGCCCGCCAAGTTTTCACGCGAAAAGCGAATCCTGACGGCCGCTCTCGGAGCCGAGGTGATTACCACACCTGACGAGGAGGGGATGGAAGGCGCTATCCGGCGCGCGAAGGGAATCGCGTCGAGCATTCCAGGCGCGTTCATGGCCGGTCAGTTCGAAAATCCCGCAAACCCCGACATTCACTACGAGACCACCGGCCGTGAGATTTACGAGCAGATGGACGGGAGGATCGACGCAGTCTGTGTCGGTTGCGGAACCAGCGGCACGTTCACGGGCGTAGCCCGATTTATCAAGGAGCGCGTGCCCAAGTGCTGGACGGTCACGGTCGAGACGCAGGGGTCTGTTTATGGCGGAGGCCAGGCTGGCGAGCACAGAGTGGAAGGCATCGGGTCGAGCTTCATTCCGCCGGTGTACGACCGCTCCGTGTCAGACGAAGTATTGGCGGTCATGGATGACGATGCGTTCGCCATGGTGAGGGAACTTGCCCGGCGTGAGGGCGTGCTGGCAGGGTCGAGTTCGGGAGCCAATGCGTTCGCCGCGGTGCAAATCGCAAAGCGTCTCGGTGCTGGCAAGCGCGTGGTGACCATCATTGCCGATTCTGCTGAACGTTACCTGTCCAAAGATGTATTCGGGTTCGAAGGTGCGGCCGGAATACCTGCCGCGCGAGAGTAGTCCCACTTGCGGGAACGCGCTGTACGAATGTGAGCGATCGAATGAAGAAAAAGAAGAACGAACAGGGATTCTCTACGCGGTGTATCCACGCTGGACAGGAAGCCGAGCCTCTCACTGGAGCCGTTAGCTTTCCGATTTTCGCAACCTCCACTTACCTGCAGGACGAGCTTGGTAAACCGCGGCTCGGCTACGAGTACGCTCGAGTTACGAATCCCACGCGTGACCGATGCCAGGAGAACCTTGCGGCCCTGGAAGGTGGAGTTGCAGCACGAGTCTTCGCAAGCGGTATGGCGGCTGTGAACGCCCTGTGCACCATGCTTAAGGCGGGCGATCACGTCATCTGTTCGCACAACGTATATGGCGGTGTGCCGCGACTGTTCAACCAGGTGCTCGCGAACTTCGGGCTGGAGTTTACGTACGTCGATACGTCGGACACGCGCGCGGTGGAGAAGGCACTCCGGCGCAACACCAGGTTCGTGTACGTTGAGACGCCGACGAATCCGCTGATGACGATCAGCGACATACGCGCGATCGCAGACGTGTGCCATCGGCGCAGCGGCGTGGAACTGATCGTCGATAACACGTTCATGTCCCCCTACTTCCAGCAGCCAATCGCGCTGGGTGCGGACATGGTGGTCCACTCGACGACGAAGTTCCTGAACGGGCACAGCGACGGGCTCGGCGGCGTGATCGTGTGCACGCGAGAGGACCAGGCCGAGCAACTCGCCTTCATTCAAAAGGCTCAGGGCGCGATCATGTCCCCGTTCGAGTGCTGGCTTGTGATGCGCGGAGTAAAAACGCTTGGCGTGCGCATGGAGCAGCACGATAGGAACGGTCGCACGGTCGCGGAGTTCCTTGCGAACCACAGGAAAGTGAAGAACGTGTTTTATCCGGGGCTCCCCGACCATCCCCAGCATGAATTGGCCAAGGAGCAGATGTCCGGCTTCGGGTCGATGATCACGTTCGAAACGGGTTCCCTGAACAACGCGAAGAAGTTGCTGAAAAAGGTGAAGATCTGCTCCCTGGGAGAGTCGTTGGGCGGCGTCGAGACGCTGATCTCGCATCCCGCAACGATGACGCATGCGGCACTCGGCGAGAAGGGAAGAAAGGCTATCGGGATCACCGACGGGATGGTAAGAATCTCGGTCGGTATAGAGGACGTCGAGGACATCCTCGAGGATCTGGACCGAGCATTAGCGGCCGTTTAAGAGATGAGGCTGCTTCGGCGATTCACAGCCGATCAAAAGTGCATCAACCCCAACGAGGCGCGTACGTAACGCGCCTCTTGCTTTTCTGTTGTTGTCGTAAGTCCTTCCTGAGTTGGTCACCAGAGTTGATGACCGCCGACGAGCTACATTCCTGCAAGTAGATAATCGCAAGCTGCTTTGCCACACCCCACCAACGTTGTTTACTAATTCGTCATCAGACTACATGTCCCCCTGAGGCGGCTTGGTCCCGTGAACTGGACTGAGCAGAATCAGGCCAACGAGTAACGCACACAAACAAGCAAACGAGGAGTTGGGAATGCGAACACGCATCGCGATCCTGTGCTTGTCACTGCTGGTGATCACAGCCATCGGCGTCGCGCAGACAACGGGAACTGCGGGCGCCGGAACAACGGGCACCGCAGGCACAGGCACAGCAGGCACAACAGGCACAGACCAGACAGGCACAACAGGCACAACAACCGGTACAGACCAAACAGGTACTGCGGGCACAACAGGCACCACAACTGACCAGACCGGAACCGCAGGCACAACCACCGGCACCACTTCTGATCCATCCGCTACCGGCACCACAGGAACAACTGGAACGACCGATCAAACCGGCACAACCGGAACGACCGATCAAACTGGCACGGCGGGAACGACGACTGGTACGACCGGAACCACTGACCAGACCGGAACCACCGGTACGGCGGGAACGACTGGTACGACTGGAACAACCGACCAGACCGGCACGACTGGCACAACCGGAACGACTGGTACGGCCGGAACCACTGACCAGACCGGTACGACAGGAACGACCGGTACAGCGGGCACCACTGGCACGACCGGCACAACCGACCAGACCGGAACGACTGGCACGACCGGAACCGATCAGACTGGAGCCGGAACAACAGGTACGACAGGAACAACTGGCACGACGGGCACCACTGGTACCACCGGAACTGACACCACAGGGATGGGCACCACTGGCGGCACGACGACCGGAACCACGACGGGAACAACTGGAACCGACACCACGGGTGCGGGTACGACTGGCACCACCGGCACGACCGGAACTGACACAACCGGTGCAGCCGGAACTACCGGTACAACTGGCACCACCATGGACCAGACCACTACCGGAACGACTGACCAGACGGGAACCGCTGCTGGAACCACCGGCACTGACCAGACCGGCACTACTACTGGTACCGATACTGGCGCAGCGGCCGGCACGACGACTGGCACGGACACAGATGCGGCACAAGCTGATCAGCAACAGCAAATGGATCAGCAGCAGCAGGCACAGCAGCAGGAAGCAGGACAGATGCCACAAACCGCATCTCCTCTGCCGCTGCTCGCCCTGCTCGGCGCGGGAAGCCTCGCACTGGGAGTCCTGAGGTCGCGTCGTAAGCGTTAATCGCGGTACGCGTGCGCGCAACTTCGTCGCAACTCCCGCTGGCAATGGCACGTGCGTCTTCGGACGCACGTGTTCCGCGCCAGTGGTGTGAATCACTCAATAAACGTCACTATCGAGACCACCCCCGCCCTGGCGTAGCCATCTGAATTTCCAACTTCAGCCAAAAAGCATCCGTGATTTCGTGCTCTTGGGGCGGCGTTTCACGGGCATGGACAACCCCCAACTCGAGGAGTGTGTAAATGAGGAAACTGCTTTTTCTTTGCTTGACGCTGTTACTGGCAATGGGAATGTCAGTAGCGCAGACTGATCAGGGAAACCAGGGTGGCTCTGCGTCCGGACAGGGCAATGATGCCGGAGTGAGCGCAGGCGCGCAGGCCGGAGATCAAGGCGCAAGCGCAGGTGCGCAGGCCGGTGATCAGAACCAGGCTGCCGGCGCGGACCAGGGTGCTTTGCCTCAAACCGCATCGCCGCTACCGCTCATCGCACTGCTTGGCATGGGCAGCCTCGCTGTGGGGCTCATCCGAGCACGGAGGCGCTAAACACACGTTCGGGCGGTGCGCAGGCGAATGCGTGCCGCCAGCCTTTCTTTCTTCTTGCGCCGCGATCCCTTGTTCCTCCGCGGGGTCAATCCTTCGCCTTGAATCGGGCATAGCTGACCACACATCTAATGAAATGTTGACTTCCATGGCAGGGCTTCCTACATTGGAAGTGGTTCTTTGAATCGCACCGATTCATCCTGCCGCATACGAGGCAGGTGCCTGTTTCAGACGGGGGCGTCACGGCTTCGACGGAATCGATTGCGGCCAAGAGGCATGTCGGGGTGCACACACCCGTAATCGTGGCAAAAACAATAACTGCCAACAACAATCAGCTGGCATACGCTGCCTAATAGCTAGGTAGCCGTCCTCCATGGCTTTGCTCACGGGCTATGAAAGGGCGTCGCACAGTGAGCTGGCTCGCCGGCTAGGTCCGGGCCGTCGGGCGAGACTAACGGGCTAGCGGTCTGCGTTTCTTGTCGCGTTCTGAGCGCGGACGGCGAAAGTGGTCGAAAGGCCGCAGGAACACGACTAAACATGTAGACTCTTGACTGGCAGCGTTTTCGGACGCGGGTTCAACTCCCGCCGCCTCCACCAATATAATCCACTCTAAAATCAGTAACTTAGAATCGCCATCTCGAAATTGTACGGAAATTGTACGGAAGTTCGTGCTAAGTTCCTCACGAGCACAATGACAATTTCCGTTTACACCCGCCATATCGCTGAGTGTCCGAAAAAGGGGGACAAGAGCTGGCGTCGCTGCCGCTGTCCGAAGTGGCTCTACGCTTATCGGGGTCCGGGTGACGAACTCCGTACCAGTGCCAAAACCCGCAGTTGGGAAAAAGCTGAGCTAAAAGCCCGCGAGCTTGAGCAGGAGTTTGCGGCGCGAGACGCAGCGGTCCGTCAGGGCTTCGCTCCGACACGCGCCGACGAAGGGCTGATGACCATTGATGCTGTCGTCAAGCGTTACATCGATGATAAGCGCGAACAGGGCTGTTCTGAGGCGACGATCACGAAGGTGACCACCCTGTTTGAGAAACAGTTTGCTGAATGGACGAGAGGCAAGGGACTCGCCTACCTGGCGGAGATCACGCTCGATCACCTTGAGGAGTTCCGCAAGACATGGAAGGACAAATCGTCGCTCGGGCGCAAGAAAAAGCAGGAACGCGTTGTCGGATTCTTCTATTTTTGTATGCGACACGGATGGATTCGCGAAAATGCTGCTGCTGGCCTCAGCCGCATCAAGACCGACGATCAGCGGGTCACTCTCTATTTCCCGCGAGAAGAGATCGAGAAGCTCATCGATGCTACATACGTTTACAACCCGAGCGGCTATTCGGAGCCCCGAAATCAAGCAACTCGGCTGCGAGCGCTGACATTGCTAATGCGGTGGAGTGGCCTGGCCATTCGAGACGCCATCACGCTCGAGCGGTCGCGGCTCAACAAGAACGACGAGATCTTCTTATATCGTGCCAAGACAGGCGTGCCTGTGTTCGTCAAGATTCCTCCGGATGTGGCTAAAGCGTTGCGGGACGTCCCGCCGGGTCCGAAGCCTAATACTGCGTACTTCTTCTGGACTGGACAAGGCAAGCCGAAGTCGGCCGTCGCGGATTGGCAGCGAAGCTTCCGGCGGCTGTTTAGACTTGCCGACCTCAAGAATGCGGATGGAACGGCGAAGCGTTGCTTTCCGCATATGCTGCGAGACACTTTCGCTGTTGAGCTCTTACTCGCCGGTGTCCCGATAGATCAGGTCTCGATCCTGCTCGGCCATTCCAGTGTGACAACCACCGAACGGCACTATGCTCCCTTTGTGAAAGCCAGACAAGAACAGCTAGTCGCGGCGGTACAGAAAGCGTGGGGAGGGACGGCGAAGCACGGCAAAGCCAGAGCCGCACGAGCGTAGCATATGCTGCCGCACCATCAACGAAAACTGCAGACTCTCTGCCCTGCCTGATGTTACGGGATCTCGTGGACTGGGGATGGAGCTTTGGGTTTATGAGAGCGCACACGTCTGTAGTTTCAAAGAGTCAGCCGCGGATGGCCCAGCAAAACCTCGAAACGAACCGTAAGGAATCCCTATTGGACCTGGAATGGACCTGGGACAACGAAGGACGCATGGAACATTCTTAATGTGCGAGTCGCTCGCCATGGTCTTCTCTTCGACTAATACCTCGGCCAGCCTTTGTGCTCCGTAACTTTCTGCAGCCAGTACAAAAACGTTCTGCACAACCGCACCGCGAAGCAGGTGAACCAGAGCACGTCTACGGAATGTAGTTCGGAGCATCTGCGGAATTTGCAAGTTACGAAAGTCCAGTTCGATCAGCTCTGACTTGACCGCGCAAACTCCCGCTGCTACCCTGCCGGATCATTTTCTTCACAGTCAAATTGTGTGCAGTACGGGAGAGGTGCTGCTAATCCTGGCGGTACTCGACGGATGGCCGGCGGCGTTCCCCGGAACAGCAGAGGTCGCTGAATTACGGCGTCCAGAGAATATTAAAGCACCAAAGGCAGGGAAAGAAGAATGCCAACAGGTCGGTTGCCCAACACTGTCTTAGTTATAGCTCTGCTCTTGTCTGTCGTAGTTCCTTCGCTTGCACAATCACTACCCTCAATCAGCTCCATGTCGCCGAGTTCGGGCTTTGTAGGGACGGTGGTGACGATCACGGGGACGAACTTCGGGGCGACGCAGGGCACGAGCGTGGTGAAGTTCAACGGGGTGGTGGCGACGCCGACGAGCTGGAGC
>Ga0196976_1000771_pt1 | contig 18240 bp, 15 predicted proteins | sample S3v_513CmetaG_FD_148644 | JGI IMG/M metagenome (GOLD analysis project Ga0196976, IMG submission 148644) | Soil microbial communities from Anza Borrego desert, Southern California, United States - S3+v_5-13C | ecosystem: Environmental > Terrestrial > Soil > Desert | place: USA: California...
CCGCCGAGCCGCGAGGGCGTGACGGTGGTCGCCCAGCCGCACTGCCACCACCACTCGGTGATGGGGTACGACGCCGACCTGGCGCTCCTGCGCGCGGGCGGGGCCGACGTGCGGACGCTCGCGGGGTGCTGCGGGCTAGCGGGCAACTTCGGCATGGAGCGCGGGCACTACGACGTCTCGGTCGCGGTGGCCGAGAACGCGCTGCTCCCCGCCCTGCGGGCCGCCGAGCCGGGCACCGTGCTCCTGGCCGACGGGTTCTCGTGCCGCACCCAGGCGAACGACCTGGCGTCCGTGCAGGGCATGCACCTGGCGCAGCTGCTCGCCGCCCGCCTGCCGGACTGACGCCGGCGCGTCACCCGGTCGCCGGACGGCACTCACCCGTCCGGGGGACAATTCGGACCAATTGTTACCGGATGGTTCACGTCGCCCGTGTCGCCCTCTACAGTCGGGGCCACAGGGTTGGCCCCACCCCCCCGTCGACCGCGCCCCCGGAAGACCCATGCAGACCTATGCCGCTGACGGCCGTACGGCCCCGTACGTCCCCACCGTCCCTGCTCCCGCCCCTGCGACCCCCTCGATGGTCGCGGACCAGCTCGACGCCCTCCTCGGCGAGCACCTCATGCCGCTGCGGGTCAGGTCGGGGAACGAGGACGCGCCGCACCTGCTGGCGGTGGACGCCTCGGGGGAGCCCGTCGTCGTCGAGATCATGGCCCTGCTCGACGAGGAGGCGGTGCTGCGTGCCCTGCGCCACGCGGGGCGTGCCGCGCGCATGAGCACGGCCGACCTGGCGGCGTCGTACGGGGGCGGGGCTGAGCGGTTCGCCGCGCACCTGGCCGCCTTCCGCCTCACCGTGCCCTCCACGGCACTGCTCTCGACCTTCGTGCGCGGCGGTGCGCGACTGCTCCTCGTCTGCTCCCACATCGCACCGGGCATGGAGGATGTGCTCGAGTTCCTGCTGCAGCCGGGGTGGCAGGTGGACGTGCTGCGCGCCGAGGTCGTCGGGCAGCCGGACGGCAGCCGCGTCGTCGAGCTGTCGCCGGTGTCGCGGTCGGCGCCTCCGGAGCGCGCCGTCGACCGCCCGTCGTGGGCGCGCGACGTGCCACCGCCGCCCGAGGAGTTCGACCCCACCCCGCTCTTCCGGGCACGTGTCGCGGAGAGCCGGAACGCGTCCCTCGCCCCCGCCCCCGCCGCCCCGGCCCGGCCTGCTGCCACGACGCCGGCGCCCGTCTGGTCGACCCCGACGGCGCCCCCCGTGCGGCTCGACCCGGCGCCCGTCGGACCCGCCCCCATCGACACCGTGCCCGGCCGGCCCCCGCGTCGTCCGTCCCAGGTGATCGCACCGGCACTCGCCGAGCCGCGGCAGGGGTGGCCGTGGCCGCCCGACTCCCCGGCGGAGCTCCTCGAGCAGACCAACCCGACGTGGGGGGCGCCCGCGCGGCGGCCCGCGCCGCTCGTGGTGCCGCCGTCGTTCGCGGTGCCGGTCTCGGCCCTCGACAGCGAGCGGCCCGACCCGGCGCTCGCCGCCGTCGCCGACGTGCTCGACGGTCCGGTCGTCCTCGTGTGGTGCCCGCTGTGGGCCACCGAGTGCTACGAGGCCCTGCTCCACACCGACGGCACCCTCGAGACCGCGGACGGCTCCCGCTACGGCGACGTCGAGACGATGACCCGGGCGATCAGCGGGTACACCGGTCCGCTGGACGCCTGGCAGGCCTGGCACGTCGACAGCCCGGCGGGGCCGTCGCTCGCCGCGCTCGCCGCCGAGGTCTTCCCCGACCAGTTCTGACGGCTCACTCCCAGCCGTAGGCCGCGAGCCACCGCGCGACCTCGGCGTAGAACCGTTCCCGTGCGGGCCGCACGGAGAGCGTCAGGTCGTGGATCCCGTCGGGGATGCGCACCACGGTCACGACCTCACCGAGCTGCACCGCCCGCCGCGCCAGGAGGTCGGCGTCGAGGACCGTGTCGGCGCGGCGCATCTCCTCGCGCCACCGCGGCAGCACCAGGCTCCGCGCCGCCGCCGCCATGAGCACCGGGCAGGTCAGGTCGAGGCCCCGCGCGACGGCGGCGTGGCCGTTCAGGACCGCCTGGACCCACCCCGGCCGGACCGGGAAGAACGGCATCGGCCGCCACGCCTCGTCGTACGACCACTCCCCGCCGTGCCGGGTGAGCAGGGTGCGCGCGTAGAAGCCGGGGTCGCTCGTGATGAGCGGCGCCCGCGGCTGCGTGCGCGCGAGGCCGTTGACCACCGGCATCGACAGGGTGCGGGTGAGCGTCGACCCGATGAGCTCGAGCCACGGGCTGTTGAGGACCAGCCCGGACACGTGACCGGGGTGCCGGTCCGCCCAGAGCACCGCGACGAGGCCGCCCGTCGAGTGACCCATCAGCATGATGCGGGCGTACTCGCCGAGCTCGGCGTGGATGACGCCGACGGCGGCGTCGAGCTCCTCGTCGTAGTCCGCGAGGTCGGCGACGTAGTTCGGCGTCTGGTGCGGGCGCAGGCTCCGACCGTACTTGCGCAGGTCGAGCGCGTAGAACGCCGCCCCCTGGGCGTGCCAGAACTCGGCGAGCGGCGTCTGGAAGAAGTAGTCGTTCCAGCCGTGCAGGTACAGGACCGCCCGGGCGGGTCGGAGCCCGGGGTCGGGGCGGTACCGGACGAGCGTGGCGACGACCTCGCCCTCCTCGTCGTCGGCCATGGGCAGGGTGAGCGCCTCGTAGCCCGGTCCCAGCACGTCCGGCTGCCAGGCGAGGGTGCCGGGCGTCGTCATGGGACGGTGATCACCACCTTGCCGAAGTGCTCGCCGGAGGCAAGGCGGGCCATCGCTTCGCGCACCCGGGCCAGCGGGTAGGTGGAGTCGACCACCGGCCGCAGCCCGCTGCGCACGAGGAACCGGAGCAGGGCCGCCAGGTCGTCGCGCGTGCCCATCGTGGTCCCCACGACGCGCAGCTCCGTGAAGAAGATGCGGGCGAGCTCGGCACCGGGCTGGTCGCCGGTGGTCGCGCCGGCCACCACGACGACGCCGCCCGGCCGGACCGCGCGCACGGAGTGGCCCCACGTCGCGGCGCCCACCGTCTCCAGCGCCGCGTCCACGCGGAACGGCAGGCGCGCACCCGGCTCCACCGCGGCCACAGCCCCAAGCCCGAGCGCCCGCTCCCGCTTCTGCGGGTCCCGGCCCGTCACGACGACCTCCAGGCCGGCGGCCGCACCGAGGGCGACGGCCGCGGTCGCGACACCGCCGCCGGCGCCCTGCACGAGCACGCGGTCGCCGGGACGCAGCCCGGCGCTCACGAAGAGCATCCGGTACGCGGTGAGCCACGCCGTCGGCAGGCAGGCGGCCTCCGCGTAGGACAGCTCCGGTGGCTTGGCGACCAGGTTGTACGTGGGCACGGCGACCTGCTCCGCGAGGGTCCCCGGGTACCGCTCGGACAGCAGCGACCGGCGCTCGTCCGGCCCCACGCCGTGCCCCGTCGCCCCCACCACGGCGTGCACGACGACGTCGCTCCCGTCGGGTGCCACGCCGGCCGCGTCGCAGCCCAGGACCATCGGGAGGAGCTCGGCGGGCAGGCCGACGCCGCGCAGGGACCAGAGGTCGTGGTGGTTCAGGGCCGCGGCGCGGACGTCCACGACCGACCAGTGCAGGGGGGCCTCCGGGCGCGGGACCTGCGCGAGCTCGAGGGCGTCCAGCGGGGCGTCCGGCGCGGCGCGGACGGCGACCGCAGCCAGCATCGTGTCGGTCATGGCCACACCGTACGCACCGGGCGCCCGCGCCGGGGCGCAGCCCGCGCAGCCGGGCGCCCGTCCCTGCCGAGGCTGGCGCGCCCGAGCCCGGTCGGGGCTACAGCAGCGGCAGCAGGCGGCCGAGGTCGGGCAGCGAGTCCCCGGTGTGTGCGGGCTGCAGGGCGGCCTGCAGCGCGGCCGGCTCGAGCGGCTCCCGGCCGCAGGCCAGGCGCAGCCACCCGATGGGGTCGACCACCTCGACGCGCCATCCGCCGCGGGCCACCAGGACGTCCAGCAGCGCGTCCGCGACGACGGTGACGGCCCCCGCCTCGAGCGGCCCCGGGTCGCCCTGGGCCACGAGGCGCGTGGAGCGCACCAGGTCGTCGGCGTGCACCACCAGCTCCAGCAGGCGCGACGTGATCATCGTGGACAGCAGGACCGGCCCGCGCCGGGCCTGCACGACCGGGTCGGGGCCGAGGTCGCGCAGCTGGCCCAGCTGCGCGAACGCGGCGTCGGCCATCCGCTCCACGGCGGCCAACGGGTCGTGCGCGATCTCGCGTGCCAGGTCGCGGCCGCTCTCCCGGATCTCCTCGGCGCGGCCCGGGTACGTGCCGACGTACTCGGCGAGCGTCATCGGGACGGTCCCCGGCGGCGCCGGCTGGGCCGTCGTCAGGGGGCTCAGGCCGCGGCCGAGGTGGGCGACGAGCTCTGCGACGGTCCAGCCGTTCAGGATGCTCGGCTCCGTGTCCACGGCGAGGTCGAGGCGCTCGACCCAGTCGCGCAACCGCAACCACTGCGCCCGCAGCAGGCGTTCCAGCTCGAGGACCTCGATCGCGGAGTGCGGCATGAGGCGATCGTAGGTCGGGGAACCGGCGCCCAGCCCGTCAGAGCCCGGCGAGGAACCCGCTGACCATCGCCCCGACCTGGGCCGACTCGACGAGGAAGCCGTCGTGCCCGTAGTCGGAGCGCACGTAGTGGACCCGGTCCGCGCCGGGCAGCGCCGCGGCCATCTGCTCGGACTCCTCCGGCAGGTAGAGCCGGTCGGTGTCGACGGCGACGACCAGCGCCTCCGCCGTGACCGTCGCCAGCGCCGCACCGATCCCGCCGCGGTTCCGCCCGACGTCGTGCGACAGGATCGACTGCGTCAGGGCCAGGTAGGAGTTCGCGTCGAACCGCCAGGCCAGCTTGCGGGCGTGGTGGTCGAGGTACGACTGCACGGCGTACCGGCCGTCGCCGAACAGCGGGTCCTCGCCCGGCTGCGCCTCGCGGCCGAACCGCTGGTCGAGCTCGATGGCGCTCCGGTACGTCGTGTGGGCGATCTGGCGCGCGATGCCGAGGCCGACGTGCGGCCCGTGCCCCGGGGCGGCGTCGTAGTAGTCGCCGCCGCGCCAGCCGGCGTCGGCCCGGATCACGGCGAGCTGGGCGTGCGCCCAGGCGATCTGGTCGCCCGTGCTGGCGGCCGTCGTCGCGATGGGCGCGATGCCGCGCACGCGGTCCGGCGCCGTGACCGCCCACTCGAGGACGCGCATGCCGCCCATCGACGCGCCGATGACGAGCGCCCAGCTCTCGATGCCGAGTGCGTCGGCGAGCGCGATCTCCGCCTCGACCTGGTCCCGGATCGTCACGAGGGGGAAGTGCCCACCCCACCGACGGCCGTCCGGCGCGAGGCTTGCGGGACCGGTCGAACCCTGGCACCCGCCGACGACGTTGGGCGCGACCACGAACCACCTGTCGGTGTCGATCGGGCGGCCGGGACCCACGAGGGAGTCCCACCACCCCGGGGTCGGGTGGCCGAGCTCGGCGGGGCCGGTGACGTGGGAGTCGCCGGTGAGCGCGTGCGCGACGAGGACCGCGTTGCGGCCGTCCGGGTCGAGCGTGCCCCACGTCTCGTAGGCCAGCCGGACGTCCGGCAGCACCACGCCCGACTCGAGGCCCAGGTTCCCGATGTCGCAGAACTTGCGCCGCCCGACCGGGTCACCCTCGCGCCAGGCGCCGCTCGCGGGGGGCACGTCGCCGTCCCGCGCCCAGACCGGCGCCCAGCGGGGGACGTCCGCCATGGTCGCGGACAGCTCGCCCGGCGCGGCGGCGTCGTCGGTCTGCACGAGACGCAAACTAACGGCTCCCGAGCCGCGCCGGGGCGAGCTGTCCACGGACATCAGAGGCCCTTCGCTGCCCGGAAGCCGGCGTCGAGGTCGGCGAGGATGTCCTCGATGTTCTCCAGGCCGACGGCGAGCCGGACCAGCCCCGGCGTGATGCCGGAGAGCAGCTGCTCGTCGGGCGTCAGCTGGCTGTGCGTGGTCGACGCCGGGTGGATCACCAGCGAGCGGACGTCGCCGATGTTGGCGACGTTCGAGTGCAGCTCGAGGGCGTCGACGAACGCCTTGCCGGCCTCCGCCCCACCGTCGATCTCGAACGAGACGACGGCGCCGGTGCCGCGGGGGGCGTACTTCTGCGCGTTGGCGTACCAGCGGCTGGAGGGCAGGCCCGCGTAGTGCACGCGCAGGACGTCGTCGCGCGACTCGAGCCACTGGGCGACCGCCTGGGCGTTCGCGACGTGCCGCTCGATGCGCAGCGACAGCGTCTCGATGCCCTGCGCGATGAGGAACGCGTTGAACGGCGAGATCGCGGAGCCGAGGTCGCGCAGCAGCTGCACCCGCGCCTTGAGGATGAACGACAGGTTCGCGCCGAACGCGCTGCCGACGCCGAGGTCCCGGGCGTAGACGAGGCCGTTGTAGCTGGGGTCGGGCGTGTTGTAGTTCGGGAAGCGCTCGGGGTGCTGCGCGTAGTCGAACGTGCCGCCATCGACGATGACTCCGCCGATGGCGGAGCCGTGCCCGCCCAGGTACTTGGTCGCCGAGTGCACGACGACGTCGGCGCCCCACTCGAGCGGGCGGATCAGGTACGGGGTGGCGACGGTGTTGTCCACGATCAGGGGGACGCCGACCTCGTGCGCGACGGCCGCGACGGCCTCGATGTCGAGGATGTCCGCCTGGGGGTTCGGGATCGTCTCGCCGAAGAACAGCTTGGTGTTCGGGCGGACGGCGTCGCGCCACGCCTGGGGGTCGTGGGGGTCCGTCACGAACGTCGTCTCGATGCCGAGCTTCGGCAGCGTGTAGTGCAGCAGGTTGTACGTGCCCCCGTAGAGGCTGGGGCTCGCGACGACGTGGTCGCCGGCCTCCGCGATGTTCAGGATCGCGAAGGTCTCGGCCGCCTGGCCGGACGCGAGCAGGAGTGCGCCGACGCCGCCCTCCAGGCTCGCGATGCGGTCCTCGACGACCTGCTGGGTCGGGTTGCCGATGCGGGTGTAGATGGGGCCGAGGTCGCCGAGCGCGAAGCGCGCGGCGGCGGTGTCGGCGTCGGGGAAGACGAACGACGTCGTCTGGAAGATGGGCAGTGCGCGGGCGCCGGTGCTGGGGTCGGGCGTCTGGCCGGCGTGGATCTGGCGGGTCTCGAAGGACCAGTTCGGGTTGCTCATGGCTGCTCTGCTCTCTATGGCTGGGGCTGGGGCCACGGGCTCACCCACCGTCAGCGCACTGACCCGGGCAGCCCGCGAGGGACTGGACGGCGTGTGCACGTGAGGTTCGGCGCCTGCTGCCGGTCGTCGAGCGCCTGTCAGCCGAGGGGCGAGGAGGCTCTACCGGTCAGTGGGCACACCACCGAACGTGCGCGGGTCAGCGGCACATTCGGTGGTAGGTCATGCGGCGAGGGTAATGCGCGTCTCGCAGCGGGAGAAATACCGGTCTCGCCATCTGGACGATGGGCCGGAGAGCGCACCATCTGCGGGTTCTCTCCGGGGCGCCCGGAGCTCGACGGGCGCCGTGTGACCGATGTTGGTGCTGTGAAGGGTGTTACAAGAGTGACAGAAGTCGGTACCGTGGGGTCAGCCGTGCGGCGCGCACGGCGCTGACCGTGCGCGGCCTCAGGGCGGACCGCGGCCGAGCACCTGGAGGACGGCGATGAGGCAGCGCATGCACCGCGGACTGCGGGCGCTGGTCGCCGCGACGGTGGTCGGCCTCGCGGCCGCGACGCCGAGCCAGCTCGCCCGCGCCGACGAGGTCACGGACGACGACGTCGCAGCAGCCCGTGCGGCCGTCGTGGCAGCGGCGGCGAGCGTCACGCAGATCGAGGTGCTCCTCGCCGAGCAGTCGGCCGCGCTCGACCAGGCCTGGGTGGCCGTGGAGGTCGCCGCCGAGGACTACGCCGGCGCCGTCGTCGCGAGCGAGGCCGCCGAGGCCGACGCGGAGGTCGCGGCCCAGCGTGCCGCCGACGCCGACGCCCGCATGGCCGAGGCCCGTGACGAGCTCGGCCGCATCGCCCTCGAGGCCAACCGGTCGAGCGGCGGGCTCGACGGGTTCGCGGCGCTGCTCTCGGCCTCCGACTACGAGGACTTCGTCGCCCGAACCGTCGCCATGGAGCAGGTCGGCGCGCGCGCCGACCGGGCCGTCCAGCGGTACGAGGCCGCGGAGCTCGTCAGCCGGACGCTCGCGCAGGAAGCGGTGGAGGCGGCTGCAGCAGCCGAGCGGGCCGCCGCCGACGCCGAGGGCGCACTCGCCGAGGCGCAGCGCCTGCAGCAGGCCGCCCAGCAGCAGGTCGCCCAGGTCGCCGCGGAACGGGACGTCCTGCTCGCCAGGCTCGCGGAGCTCCGTCAGACCTCCGTCGAGGTCGAGCAGGCACGGCAGGCCCAGCTCGAGGCGGAGCGCCGGGCTCGGGAGGACGCGGCCGCCCAGGCCGGGCACCCGACGTCGGGCTCACCCCCGCCGGCGCCAGGTACGCCGCCGGGGACGCCGGGGACCCCGCCGTCGTCGGGGAACCCGCCGCCGTCGTCCGACCCGACCCAGCCGCCCGCCCCGCCGTCACCGCCGCCGTCCGGCGACCCGTACGGCCTCGGCACCGGCTCCGGTCGCGGTACCGCCGACCAGGGCGCCTCCGCGGTGGCGTGGGCGGTCGCACAGGTCGGCAAGCCCTACGTCTACGGCGCGACCGGTCCCGACTCGTTCGACTGCTCCGGCCTGACGTCGAGTGCCTGGCGCGCGGCCGGCGTCTCCATCAACCGCACGTCGAGGGACCAGTACCGTCAGGTGCTCAAGGTCACCTACGACTCGATGCGGCCCGGCGACCTCATCTTCTGGGGGGACGACCCGGCCGACCCGGGCAGCATCCACCACGTCGCCATGTTCATCGGCAACGGCCAGATGGTCGAGGCGTCGCGCCCAGGGGTGCCGGTTCGCGTCACCGCGATCCGGTGGACCGGCACGATGCCGTACGCGGGCCGCCCCTAGCGGTCGCCCCGCCTGGTCCCCGCGCCACCCCGCCCAGTCCCCGCGCCCCACCCCGCCCGGCGCCCCGGCGCCCGCGCCCACCCTCCTCGCCGCCGCCCTCCTGCCCGCACGGTGCCCCGGCGCCCGCCCGCGCCCGCCCCCCGCACCTCACTCCTGGTGAGTTCGAGGGTTCTGGCCGAGTTCGAGGGTCTGGATCCTCGAACTCGAGCGAGAGCCTCGAACTCGCCGGCCCGGGTCGGGCCGGCTGGGCGACCGAGTGAGTGCGCGGCCGTGGTGCGGCGCCGGGTCGGGCGATCGACGGGTGTGGACAACTCCTGCAGCCGCGGCGGCCCGGAGATCCTCGTGGTGTGCCACGTCGACCCGGGAGCAGACCTCCCCTCGCCCAAGTACCGGACCTGCGGGTGCACCTCGACCGGGAGCATCCCCGCGGAGTCGTCGCCGGGAGGGTCGGGAGCGGCGAGTGGATCCGGCTCCGCCGGGGGGCGTGCGCCGAGGCCGCCGGGCTGTCCGCCGACCAGCACGTGGCCGCCCGCCAGGTGGCCGTCGCGCGCATCGACGCGCTGCGCGAGCAGCTGAGCGTCCCGCATGCGGCCAGTCACATGTCTGCGGCGGTCGTCTGGCGTCTCCCGCTGCTCGACGTCCCGGCCGCCGTCCACATCGTCCAGGCCACGCGGCGCTCGGGCGACGCTGCCCGCGACGTCGTCCGCCACTACCGGCCGGGGTCCGCCGACGACGCCGTGGTGGAGCGTGGACGGGAGGTCACCGCCCTGGCCCGCACCACGGTCGACTGCATGCTGGCCCTGACGCCGAGGGCGGCCCTCGTCGTCGCTGACGGAGCGGTCGCCCTAGGTGTCGACCGGCAGGCGTGCCAGGAGCTGCTGGCCGATGCCGGTCCGATCCGGGGTGTCGTCGGTGCACGCCAGGTGCTGGCGCTCGCCGACGACGGCGCGGAGTCGCCGGGGGAGACGCTCACCCGGTGGGCGCTCCTGTCGGGCGGGCTCCCGGTCCCGACGACGCAGGTCCCCATCGAGACGCACCTCGGCACGTTCTGGGCCGACCTGGGCTGGCCGGAGTGGCGGCTCGTGCTCGAGTACGACGGCCGCGCCAAGTACGCACTGCTGACCTCTGACGCACTCATGCGGGAGAAGCGCCGCCAGGACGCCATCGGTGAAGCCGGGTGGCGGATGATCCGCGTGACCTGGGCGGACCTCCGCGATCCGGGCCAGGTGGTCCGCCGCGTCGTCGACGCACTGCCGGGGCGGGCGTCCGCGACCCTGAGGCGGCGGCGGGTGCTCAGGTTCGACGAGCGGTGAGCGCGGCGACCGACGCCCGGTGCGGGCCCGTCAGTTCGAGGGTTTCGCTCGAGTTCGAGGGTCTGGGTCCTCGAACTCGAGCAGAATCCTCGAACCCGGCTGGGGCGTGGGCGCCGGGGCGAGGGGCGCCGGGTCAGGGGCGCCGGGGCGAGGGGCGCCGGCTCAGGGGGCGCCGGGTCAGGGGCGCCGGGGCGAGGGGCGCCGGGTCAGGCGCGCCGGCTCAGGGGGCGCCGGGTCAGTGCTTGCCGGTGTGGTAGCCGGCGTCGATGGCGCGCTGGCGCGACGCCTGGATCTCGGCCTCGGCGGCGGCCTTGTCCGCCCAGTAGGCGCCCTCGACGGACTTGCCCGGCCCAGGTCCTTGTAGACCTCGAAGAAGTGCTGGATCTCGAGCCGGTGGAACTCGCTGACGTCGTCGATGTCCTGCCGCCACGACGCCCGCTGGTCGCCGGCCGGCACGCACAGGACCTTGTCGTCACCGCCCGCCTCGTCGCGCATGCGGAACATGCCCAGCGCGCGGCAGCGGATGAGGCACCCCGGGAACGTCGGCTCCTCCAGGAGGACCAGGGCGTCGAGCGGGTCCCCGTCCTCGCCGAGGGTGCCCTCGATGAACCCGTAGTCGTCCGGGTAGCGGGTGGACGTGAAGAGCATCCGGTCGAGGCGGATCCGGCCGGTCGCGTGGTCCAGCTCGTACTTGTTCCGCTGGCCCTTCGGGATCTCGATGGTGACGTCGAACTCCACGGCTCTCCTTCTCACTCCGCCCGGGTCGTGCCCTCGCATGCGTTGGTGGTCATTAGTCTGGCGCACGAGCGGCGATCGGCGCCGCCGGGTCGAGGGAGCAAGGGTCTCATGGCGCGCAGGGCAGGCCGCGTGATCGGCTCGCTCCTCGTCGTCTGCGTGCTCGGCGCGGGCGGGTACGTGGCGGCCGACGCGTACGACGTCGTCCCCGGCCGGCTCACGCTCGACCCCGTGCCGCCGACGCAGGCCCCGTTCCCGACGGCGCCCGGCGCGGTCGCGGCACCGCCCGCCGAGGTCGCCCTGGGCCACCTCGACCCCGAGGCGCCGATGCCGACGACCGAGGCCGTCACCGCGCTCGCGGACGGCCTCGCTGCGGACCCGCGACTGGGGTCGTCGGTCGGCATCGTCGTGACGGATGTCCTGACCGGGCAGGTGCTCGCGGACGTGGACGGGGCGACCCCGCGGGTGCCGGCGTCGACGACGAAGATCCTCACCGCGGTGGCCGCAACCGCCGCGATCGACGGCGAGCGGACCCTGACGACGGAGGTCGTGCAGGGGGAGCCGGGCACGATCGTGCTGGTGGGGCACGGCGACATGATGCTCGCCCCCGACGCCGGCAACCCCGAGGCCGTGAACGGCCGGGCCGGCCTCGGCGACCTGGCGCGGGCGACGGCGCAGGCGCTGCAGTCGGCCGGGACGACGCAGGTGAGCCTCTACCTCGACGACACGATCTTCGCCGGCCCCGGGTGGAACCCGGGCTGGCACGACTCCCACATCCAGTACGTGGCGCCCACGGCAGCGCTCGCGGTGAACGGCGGCAAGACGCGGGACGTGCCCTTCGCCCGGCGGTTCGACGACCCGGGGCTCGAGGCGGCCAAGGCGTTCGCCGCGCTGCTGACGAATCAGGGCATCACGGTGACCGGGCCGGTCCGGGCCACCGCGCCCGAGGGGGCCGCGCGGCTCGCCGCCGTCGAGTCGGCCCCGATGCGGGAGCTCGTGGCGTACACCGTCCGCGAGTCCGACAACACCGTGGCCGACGTGCTCGGCCGGCTGGTCGCCGTCGAGCGCGGCGAGCCGGCGACGATCACCGGCGCCACGGACGCTGTCATCGCCGAGGTGGGGGAGTTCGTCGACGTGAGCGGCGTCGTCCTGGGCGACTGCAGCGGGCTGGCGGACGGCACGCGGATTCCGGCGCGGCTGCTGACCGAGATCCTCGTCCTCGCCTCGACGCCGGGCAGCACGGACCTGCTTCCCGTGGTCGTCGACCTCCCGGTGTCCGGCTGGCAGGGCACGCTGTTCGAGCGCTACCTCGACGGTCCGGCGCGCGGGCTCGTCCGGGCGAAGACCGGGAGCCTGCCGGGTGTGACGTCCCTGGCGGGCACCCTCCTGACCACGCAGGGCCGGCTGCTCGCCTTCTCCGTGGTCGCGGACGCGACCCCTCCCGGCGGGCAGGACGCACCGCGCGCCGCCATCGACGCCTTCGTCGCGCAGCTCGCCGTCCAGCCGCCGGCCGCCGCGGGCTAGCGTGGGCGGATGAGCGCACAACCGACGGTCGACTGGGCCGCAGCCGGGCGATGGGCCGGGCGGGTCACCCCCGCCGGGCCGACGCCGTCCGCGGCCGAGGCGAAGGCCTACGTCCAGTCGCTGCGGCGCGCTGCCCGCCGGGCGCGCGCGCTGGCGCTCGAGGCCTCAGGACTGGCCACGGCGCTGGGGCGTCCGGGCGCCGTCACGGAACCGGCCGCCGTCCTCGTGGTCGACCGGGCCGGCTGGTCGCGGGTGGCCGCGGGGTCGTTCCAGGGCATGGTCGAGGGCCGGCCGCTGCCGGGGACGACGGGGCAGGCCGGCACGGTCCTCGCGCTGCTGGCGACCCGGGTGCTCGGCCAGTTCGACCCGTACGGGCCGGGTCCGGCCGGCGGCCGCCTCGTCGTCGTCGCCCCGAACGTGCTCCACGCGGAGCGGACGATGCGCGTCGTCGGGCGGGACTTCCGCCTCTGGGTCTGCGCGCACGAGCAGACGCACGCGCTGCAGTTCGCGGCCGCCCCCTGGCTGGCCGACCACCTGCGGGCCGAGGTGGACCGGCTGCTCCAGGCGGTGACCAGCACGCCTGCGGGCGAAGAGCTCGCCGCGGTCGCCGCGGGGCTGCGCCGCGTGGTCCGCCCCGGCGCGACCTGGTCGGTGCTCGACGCACTGCCGGCCGGCCAGCGGGAGGTCGTGGAGCGCGTGACCGCGGTGATGTCGCTGCTCGAGGGGCATGCCGACGTGACCATGGACGCCGTCCGGGGCATCCCGACCGCGCCAGCGCTGCGGACGCGCATGGAGCGTCGTCGGCGCAGCACCGCCCCGATCGACGTCCTCCTGCGCCGCCTGCTCGGGCTGGACGTGAAGCTGGCGCAGTACCGCGACGGCGCCGGCTTCGTGCGCGCGGTGCGCGAGCAGGGCGGCCCGGACGCCCTCGACGCCGTGTGGGACAGCCCGGACGCCCTGCCCCGTCCGGGGGAGATCGCCGACGCCGGCGCGTGGCTGCGCCGGGTGCACGGCTAGACGCCACGGTGGACGGCGTGCCGCCGGGGGCCGACGCCGCACCGGCGGGCCGGCTGGACCCGACCGTCGCGGACCAGCGCCGCGCGGTCCGCTCGGCGCTCGCCGACCTCCCCCCGGGGGCCACGGTGCTCGTGGCCTGCTCGGGCGGGGCCGACTCCCTCGCGCTGGCGGCGGCGCTGGCGTTCGTGGCGCCGCGCGAGGCCTGGCGTGCGGGAGCGGTCGTCGTGGACCACGGCCTGCAGGCGGGCAGCGCCGCCGTCGCGGCTCGCGCGGCGGAGCAGTGCCGGGGGCTCGGGCTCGACCCGGTGGAGGTCGTGGCGGTGGACGTCGGCTCGGCGGGCGGACCCGAGGCGGCCGCCCGCGCCGCGCGCTACGCGGCCCTCGAGGCCGTCGCGGCGCGGCACGGCGCGGTGGCCGTCCTGCTCGGCCACACGCTCGACGACCAGGCCGAGACGGTCCTGCTGGGCCTCGCGCGGGGCTCCGGTGCGCGCTCGCTCGCGGGGATGGCCCCCGTGCGCGGCCTTCTCCGCCGGCCCTTCCTGGCGCTGCGCCGCACCGCGACGGAGCAGGCGTGCCGCGCGCAGGGGCTGGAGCCGTGGCAGGACCCCACGAACGGCGTCGGTGCCGGTGCCGGTGCCGGTCCGGGTGCCGCCGCCGACGACGTCGGTCTGCCCGCGCGCAGCCGCCTCCGCGCGGTGCTCCCGGAGCTGGAGCGGGTGCTGGGCGGCGGCGTCGTCGAGGCCTTGGCGCGCACGGCGGACCAGCTGCGCGAGGACGCCGAGGTGCTGGACGACCTCGCGGAGCGTCTCCTGGCGGCCGCCACCGGACCGGACGGGTCGCTCGACGTGGAGGTGCTGGCGGTCGCCCCGGCCGCCGTGCGCCGTCGGGCGCTGCGGTCCGCGCTGGTCGCGTCGGGCGTGCCGGCGGGGTCGCTCGGCCGGGCGCACGTGCTGGCCGTCGACGCCCTGGTGATCGACTGGCACGGCCAGGGTCCCGTAGGTCTTCCGGGCGCTCACGTGGCCCGTCGATGTGGCAGGCTGACCGTCGCCCCCGGATGACCCCCACCGGGGCCGGCTACGGGTACGTCCCTGGACCACGAGGGAGCAGGCGCGGTGGACGCATCGGACATGGGTGACGACCTCGAGCGGGTCATGCTCACGCAGGAGGAGCTCGAGGCACGTCTGACGGAGATGGCGGCGCAGATCGACGCCGACTACGCCGGTCGTGACCTGCTGCTCGTCGGCGTGCTCAAGGGCGCCGTGATGGTCATGGCGGACCTCTCGCGTCGGCTGCGGACGCCGGTGGAGATGGACTGGATGGCGGTGTCCTCCTACGGCGCCGGCACGTCGTCGTCGGGCGTGGTGCGCATCCTCAAGGACCTGGACACCGACCTGACCGGCCGCAACGTCCTGATCGTCGAGGACATCATCGACTCCGGGCTCACGCTGTCCTGGCTGCTGTCGAACCTCCGGACCCGGGGTGCCGCGTCGGTCGAGATCGCCACGCTGCTGCGCAAGCCGGAGGCCGCGAAGGTCGAGGTCGAGGTGCGCTACGTCGGCTTCGACATCCCGAGCGAGTTCGTCGTCGGGTACGGCCTGGACTACGCGGAGAAGTACCGCAACCTGCCCTTCGTGGGCACGCTCGCGCCGCACGTGTACCAGGACTGGTCGGGCGACTGACGCCCTGGGCGAACAGGGTCCGGTCCGCACAAGGCCGCGGGGTACCGTGCAGGCAGACCCCTGCCCGCCCAGAAGGGACCGCAGTCGCCCATGACTCTCAAGCGCCTCACGCGAGGACCCGCCCTCTGGATCGTCCTCGTCGTCTTCCTGCTGTGGTTCGGGGCGTCCTTCTTCATGGCGTCCGGGGTCCAGCGGATCGACACGTCCGACGGCATGGCCCTCCTCGCGAGCGACATGGTGGAGCAGGCCAAGGTCGTCGACGGCCAGCAGCGCGTCGACCTCGTCCTCACCGAGGAGTTCGAGGACAAGGGCGAGCGCGTCCAGTTCTACTACGTGGAGCCCCAGGGTCCCGCGGTGGTGGAGGCCCTGGCCGCGAACGAGGACATCGAGACCTGGAACAACGAGGTCCCGCAGACGTCCTGGTGGATGAGCCTGCTGGGGCTCCTGCTGCCGTTCGTCATCATCCTCGGGCTGTTCTGGTTCCTGATGTCCCGGATGCAGGGCGGCGGGTCGCGGGTCATGCAGTTCGGCAAGTCGCGCGCCAAGCTGGTCAACAAGGAGAACCCGCAGGTCACGTTCGCGGACGTGGCGGGCGTCGACGAGGCCGTCGAGGAGCTCCAGGAGATCAAGGAGTTCCTGGCCGACCCGGGCAAGTTCCAGGCGGTCGGCGCCAAGATCCCCAAGGGCGTCCTGCTGTACGGCCAGCCCGGTACCGGCAAGACGCTCCTCGCGCGGGCCGTCGCAGGCGAGGCCGGCGTCCCGTTCTACTCGATCTCCGGGTCGGACTTCGTCGAGATGTTCGTCGGCGTCGGCGCCTCGCGCGTCCGTGACCTGTTCGACCAGGCCAAGCAGAACGCCCCGGCGATCATCTTCGTCGACGAGATCGACGCGGTCGGCCGGCACCGCGGCGCGGGCCTCGGCGGCGGCCACGACGAGCGGGAGCAGACCCTCAACCAGATGCTCGTCGAGATGGACGGCTTCGACGTCAACGCGAACGTGATCATGATCGCGGCGACCAACCGGCCGGACATCCTCGACCCCGCGCTGCTGCGCCCGGGTCGGTTCGACCGCCAGATCTCCGTGGACGCGCCGGACCTGCGGGGCCGGGAGCGGATCCTCAACGTCCACGCCAAGGGCAAGCCCATGGCGCCCGACGTCGACCTGCACGCCGTCGCGAAGCGCACGCCGGGCTTCACGGGGGCGGACCTCGCGAACGTCCTCAACGAGGCGGCACTGCTGACCGCGCGCACCGGGGGCCAGCTGGTCGGCAACCACGAGCTTGACGAGGCCATCGACCGCGTCATCGCCGGCCCGCAGAAGCGCACCCGGCTGATGAACGACAAGGAGAAGAAGATCACGGCGTACCACGAGGGCGGGCACGCCCTGGTGGCGGCCGCCCTGCGGTACACCGACCCCGTGACGAAGGTGACGATCCTGCCGCGCGGCCGCGCGCTGGGCTACACGATGGTGATGCCCGCGGAGGACAAGTACTCCACGACGCGCAACGAGCTCATGGATCAGCTCGCCTACGCCATGGGCGGCCGTGTCGCCGAGGAGATCGTCTTCCACGACCCGACCACGGGTGCGTCGAACGACATCGAGAAGGCCACCACCGTGGCCCGCAAGATGGTCACCGAGTTCGGCATGAGCGAGCGGATCGGCGCGGTGCGCGTCGGCCAGCCCGGCGGGGAGGTCTTCCTGGGCCGCGACATGGGCCACACGCGCGACTACTCCGAGCAGGTCGCCGCGGTGGTCGACACGGAGGTGCGGCGCCTCGTGGACTTCGCGCACGACGAGGCGTGGGAGATCCTCAACGAGTACCGCGAGGTGCTCGACGCCCTGGTCACGGAGCTCCTCGAGAAGGAGACCCTCAACCAGGCCGAGCTGGCGGAGGTCTTCGCACCGATCACCAAGCGCGAGCCGCGGCAGGTCTGGCTGTCCAGCCCGGACCGGCCGGTCTCCCAGCTGCCGCCCGTGCGGACCCCCGCCGAGAAGGCGAAGGGCAACGGCGCCGCCGAGGTGCCGCAGGACGAGGCTGCCGCGGCCAAGCCGGAGCACCCGGCCGACGCGGTCGGCGAGGTCCCGCCGAGCGGCACGGTCGACCCAGGGCGGCTGGGCTGATGACGGACGTCCCGGAGGACGTCCCGCTGCCCGGGGAGGACGACCCGGCGGCGCTGCCGGCGCCCCAGTACGACCACGCCCGTGCGGAGGCCGCGGTGCGGGAGCTGCTGCTCGCCGTCGGTGAGGACCCGGACCGGGACGGGCTGCGGGACACGCCGGCGCGGGTCGCACGGGCGTACGCGGAGACGTTCGCAGGGCTCTACGCGGACCCGCGGGACGTTCTCTCGACCACCTTCGACCTGGGCCACGAGGAGATGATCCTGGTCAAGGACATCGCCGTGTACTCCACGTGCGAGCACCACCTGGTCCCGTTCCACGGCGTCGCCCACGTCGCGTACATCCCCGGGCCGGACGGCCGGATCACGGGCCTGTCGAAGATCGCGCGGCTGGTCGACCTGTTCGCCCGCCGCCCGCAGGTGCAGGAGCGGCTGACCTCGCAGATCGCGGACACCCTGGTGGACGTGCTCCGGCCGGGCGGCGTGCTCGTGGTCGTCGAGTGCGAGCACCTGTGCATGTCCATGCGTGGCGTGCGCAAGCCGGGCTCGCGCACCGTCACGTCGGCCGTGCGCGGGCAGCTCCGCAGCCCCGCCACCCGCGCCGAGGCGATGAGCCTGATCCTGGGCCGGTGAGATGCACCATCCCGCTCCGCTGCCACCGGCGCTGACCCGGCTCGACCGGACGCTCGTCATGGGCGTCGTGAACGTCACGCCGGACTCGTTCAGCGACGGGGGCCGTTGGTTCGACCCGGACGCGGCGGTCGCGCACGGCATGGCGATGCTCGCCGACGGCGCGGACCTGGTGGACGTCGGCGGGGAGTCCACGCGCCCGGGGGCGGCCCGCGTGCCCGTCGAGGAGGAGCG
>Ga0196976_1000772_pt1 | contig 18202 bp, 21 predicted proteins | sample S3v_513CmetaG_FD_148644 | JGI IMG/M metagenome (GOLD analysis project Ga0196976, IMG submission 148644) | Soil microbial communities from Anza Borrego desert, Southern California, United States - S3+v_5-13C | ecosystem: Environmental > Terrestrial > Soil > Desert | place: USA: California...
GTGGTCGGCACGGCGCCCGACGCGGACGCCGCGGCCTTCCCGCTGGATACGCCCGTGCTGGTCGCCGGCAGCCGCCAGGAGGCGGCCAAGCTGGACACCACCGGCGACGGCAAGGGCACCCTGCCGGCCGCGCTGGAGGGCATCTTCGACCAGATCGGCGCCATGGTCGTCGTCGTCCGCGTGGCCGAGGGGTCCGACGCCGACGAGACCATGGCCAACCTGCTGGGCGGCGTGAACGGCACCACCGGCGCCTATGAGGGCGTGCACGCCCTGCTGTCGGCGCGCACGGCGCTGGGCGTCGTGCCGCGCATCCTGTGCGCGCCGGGCTTCACCCACCAGCGCACCACCGGCGGCGTCACCGGCGTGGCCGTGGGGGCCGGCGGCAGCGGCTATGCGGCCAGCGGCACCACCGTCACCATCACCGGCGACGGCGTGGGGGCGGAGGCCAAGGCCGTGATCACGGCCGGCGCCGTCACCGGCGTCACCGTCACCAAGCCGGGCTTCGGCTACACCAGCGCCACCGTCACCATCTCCGGTTCCGGCACCGGCGCCACGGCCACCGCCAGCCTGGGCACGGTCGCCAACCCGGTGGTGGCGGAGTTGCTGGGCATCGCCGAGCGCACCCGCGCGGTGATCATCGCCGACGGCCCGAACGCGACGGACGCGGCCGCCATCGCCTACCGCGGCGACTGGGGCTCGCCCCGCGTGTTCGTGGTCGATCCCTGGGCCAAGGTGGTGCGCGGCGGCGCCGTGGTGGACGAGCCGCTGTCGGCCCGCGTGGCCGGGCTGATCGCCAAGATGGACAACGACCGCGGCTTCTGGTGGAGCCCGTCGAACCAGGTGATCAACGGCATCGTCGGCACCGTCCGCGCCGTGGACTTCACGCTGGGCGATACCAACTGCCGGGCGAACTACCTGAACGAGCGCGAGGTGGCGACGGTCATCCGCGAGGACGGCTTCCGCCTGTGGGGCAACCGCACCTGCGCGGCCGATCCGAAGTGGGCGTTCCTGTCGGTCCGCCGCACCGCCGACCTGATCAACGACAGCCTGCAGCGCGCCCACCTGTGGGCGGTCGACCGCAACATCACCGGCACGTACCTGCAGGACGTGACGGAGGGCGTGAACGCCTACCTGCGCAGCCTGAAGGCGCAGGGCGCCATCCTGGGCGGCCGCTGCTGGCCCGACCCGGACCTGAACAGCCCGGCCAACATCACGCAGGGGAAGGTCTTCTTCAACTTCGACTTCACCCCGCCGTACCCGGCCGAACACATCACCTTCCGTTCGCAGCTCGTGAACGACTACATCGCGGAGATCCTGTAAATGGCCATCCAGCTTCCCAGGGTTCTGAAAAACCTCAACCTGTTCATGGACGGTATCGGCTACGCCGGCCGCGTGGACGAGGTGACGCTGCCCAAGCTGAGCATCAAGGCCGTGGAGCACCGCGCGGGCGGCATGGACCTGCCCGTGCAGCTCGACATGGGCCTGACGGCGATGGAGATCGCCATGGTGCTCTCCGACTTCGAGCCGGAGGTCTTCCGGTCCTTCGGCCTGCTGGACAGCGCGGGCACGCCCATCACCGTGCGCGGCGCGTTCCAGGCGCAGGGCAGCGCCGACGTGCTGGCCGTCAGCATCGCCATGCGCGGCGGCTGGAAGACTTTGGACGCCGGCAAGTGGAAGCCGGGCGAGAAGTCGATCCTGACCGTCACCGGCGCACTGTCCTACTACAAGCTGATGGTCGGCAGCGAAACGCTGGTGGAAATCGATGCCGTCAACATGGTGCGCATCATCGATGGTGTGGACCAGATGAAGGCCATGCGGGACGCCATCGGCCTCAACAGCGGCTTCATCTCCTTCCCCTGAACGCCATAGCCCGACCCCGGGCGCCCTGACCACGGCACGGGCCGGCGCGGGACACCGCGGCCGGCCCGTGCCGTTCCGGGCACCCAGGCCCACGCCATCCGGCATACAAAGGACACCGGGACATGACCGATACGTACGATCCGACCAACACGCAGGACTGGGCGGCCGGCGGGCCGCGCACCGTTACCCTTGCCGTTCCCGTCGCCGTCGGCGGCCGGACCATCACCGACGTCACGCTGCGCCGCCCCAAGGTGGGCGACCTGCGGCGCATGGACAAGCAGAAGGGCTCCGACCTCGACAAGACGCTGTGGATGGTCTCCACCCTGGCCGAGCTGACCCCGCAGGAGGTCGACGAGATCGACGCCGGGGACCTGGAGGCCATCGCGGAGGTGGTCGCGGGTTTTACGCGCAAGGGGCAGGCCTAGCCCCGGACGCGGCGTGGGCGGCGATGGCGGACATCGCCGCGGTGTTCGGCTGGACGCCGGACGTGATGGACGAAATGGAACCCCCGGAGCTGCTGCGCTGGCACGTGCTGGCGCGGGAGCGCGGGGCCGTGGCCGGAGGCAGCCGTGGCTGAAGGGAACGTCACCAATACCGTGTCCGCCGTGGACCGCCTGACGGCCCCGGTGCGGACGATGAACGAAGCGTTGGCAGCGCTGGCCACCCCGTTCGAACGGCTGACCGTCGCCGTGCGGACGCTGGGCGGGGAGGCCGGGCTGGGCTTCCTGGAAGGGCAGGTCAAGGCCGTGGGCGCCGGTGCCGGCGCCGTGGCGGGGCGGGTGGCCGGCTTGGCCGGCACCGTGCTGGGCGTGGCTGGCACGGCCGGCATCGTCGGCGGCGGCATCCTGCGGGGAGCGGCCGAGTCCGAACGGCAGGAGGCGATGCTGACCACGCTTCTGGGCAGCAGCGCCAAGGCGAAGGAAAGTCTGGGGTGGGTCGACGGGTTCGCCGAAAAAACCCCGCATACCGGCGGCGACCTGACCGAGGCGTTCATCCGGCTGACCGCCCACGGCATCGATGCCCGGGCAGGGGCGCTGCAGGCCGTCGGCGACGCCGCCGCAGCCACCGGCCGGCCGGTGGCGCAGATGACCGAGGCCTTCACCGCCGCGGCCGGCGGCCGGATGGACCGCCTGCGGGACATGGTGGGCGGCCACGCCGAGACCAGGAACGGCATGGTCACCTACACCGTTGCCGACCAAGAGGGCCGGCAGCGGGTCTTCGAGGCCGCCGCGACGGATTCCAAGGCCCTGCAGGCGATGGTCATGGAGGTGTTCAAGGCCAAGGGCTACACCGGCGCCATGGACACCCTGTCGCAGACCTGGAGCGGCATGTGGACCCGGCTGACCGAGGCCGTCTCCGGCTTCGGGCAGATGATCGCCGACGCCGGCGCGTTCGACATCCTGAAGGACAAGCTGCACGCCGTCCTGGACCTGATCGGCCGGTGGAAGGCGGACGGCACCCTGCAGACGTGGGCCAAGGGAATATCCGACGCCTTCACCGGCGCCATGCAGGCCGTCGAGGGCAAGCTGGCCGGCGTGAATTTGGGCACGGTGTTCGACGACGTCGCCAGCGCCGCCTCCCGCATCGCCCAAACCGTCGGCCGCGTGGTCGCGTGGCTGGGCGGTTGGGAGAACGCGGTCATCGTCGTCGCCGTGGCGCTGAACGCCCAGCTGATCGTGGCCGTGGGACAACTCACCGCCGGGCTGGCGGGCCTTGCGGCCGGCGTCGTCCGCGTGGGCGCGTCCATGGCGGTCATGGTCGCCGGCGGGGTGGTGTCGGGGATCGGCACCTTCATCGCGTCCGTGCGGAGCGGGACCGGCGTGATGGCGGCGTTCAACGCGGTGCTGTCGGCGAACCCCATCGGCGTCGTCGTCATGGGGGTGGCGGCGCTGGCCGCGGTGGCCTACGCCGTGTGGGCCAATTGGGAAACGCTGGGCGAGCTTTTCGGCGCGGTGTGGGACGCCATCGCGTCCGCCTTCTTCGGCGCCGTCGACGGCATCGTTTCCCTGCTGTCCGGCTTCTCGCCCGCAACGCTGCTCGCCGGGGCGGTGGACGCCGTGGTCGGCGTCTTCACCGGCGCCGACCTGTTCGCGCTGGGGACCGGGTGGATCGGCGGCCTGTGGGACGGCATCGCGTCCCGCTGGACGGCGCTCACCGCCTGGCTGTCGGAAGCCCTGGCCGGGCTTACGGGGTGGCTGCCCGACTGGGCGAGGGGGCCGCTGGGCATCTCCGCGCCCGGCGCGCCGCCGCCCGTGCCGGCGGGCGGCGGCGCCTCGGCGGTGACCGAAGTGGCCCGAGCCCCGGCCCGTCCGGCCGCCGCCGGAGCCGCCGCCGGCGTCCTCGCGCCGCCGGGCGCCGCCCGCGCGGCTGGGGCCGCGCCGGCCGCGGGGCCACCGACCTCCGCCGCGCCGGTCGCCGGGGTGCCGGCTGCATCGGCATCGCCGGGTGCGGCGGCCGTGGGAGCGGCACGCGGTGCGGTGGTCAACCAGATCAGCGCCCCTGTGGCGATCTCCGTCACGGTGAACGGCATGGCGGACATCGACGTGCTCCGCCGCGAGGTGGAGGGCGCCGCCCGCCGCGCCATGGAAGACTGGCAGTGGCGCCAGCAATCGGCGGCGGGCGCCGCCCTGTGGGGAGGAGACTGAGCCATGGCCGAACGCATCATGATGGCGCTGGGCGACTTCCGCTTCGAGGTGGGAACGGCCGCGTACCAGACGCTGACGCGGGCGCAGGGCTACCGATGGGTGCCGCAGAGCCGCGTGGGGCGGGTGCCGGCGCTCCAGTTCGTGGGTCCGGACCTGGAGACGGTGGAACTGCACGGCGCCATCTTTCCCGCTTTCATGGGTGGCCTCGGGCAGATCGCGGCGATGCAGGAACTGGCCGGCCTGGGCGTGCCCCTGGATCTCGTGGACGGCACCGGGCAGGTGCTGGGCCTCTGGTGCATCCTGTCGGTCAACGAGACCGCCACGGAGTTCACCGAGGACGGCATGCCCCGCCGGCAGGACTTCATCCTGAAGCTGACCGCCTACGGCGAGGACGAGCAGGAGGACGGCGCATGACCGCGCTCTACGTCACGAGGAACGGGGACATGGTGGATTACGTGGCCTGGAAGCACTACGGCAGCCGCACCGGCGCCGTGGAGGCCGTGCTGGACGCCAACCCGGGGCTGGCCGACGCGGGCGTCGTCCTTCCCGCCGGCCGCACCATCACGCTGCCGGACCTGCCCGCCAGGACGACGCAGCGCGTCGTCCGGATCTGGGGGTGACCATGCGCCCTGCCTTCAAACTGCTGGCGGACGGCCGGGACATCACGGCCAACATCCGCGACCGCCTTCTGTCCATCACCTACCACGACGAGGCGGAGGCCAAGTCCGACCGCCTCACCCTCCAGCTCGACGACCGGCCGCGCCCGGCGGACGGCGCCCATGGGGCGCAGCATGTGGCGCTGCCCGGCGTGGGATGCCGGCTGGAGCTGTCGCTGGGCTACGAGGAGACCGGCATGCTGCCCATGGGCAGCTTCCTGGTGGACGAGGTCGAGCACAGCGGCCCGCCCGAGATGCTGAAGGTGACCGCCAAGGCCGCCGACATGGTGGGCCCCTTCCGCACCCCCACCTCGCGGTCCTGGGACGCCACCACGCTGGGCGCCATCGTGCAGGAGATCGCGAGGGCGCACGGCTACCAGGCCCGGCTGGACCCGGCGCTGGCCGCGGTGCCGGTGGCGCACGAGGACCAGACCAACGAAAGCCCCATGGCCTTCCTCCACCGCCTGGCCGAGCGGCACGACGCGGTGGTCAAGCCGGTGAACAGCATGCTGGTGCTGGCGCCGAAGGGCAAGGCCAAGGCCGTCAGCGGCAAGACGCTGCCCGAAGCCGTCGTACGGATGGACCGGCTGTCCACGTGGATCTACAGCCACAAGGCGCGCGCCGAAGCCGGCAAGGCCAAGGACGCCAAGGGACCGGCCGGCGGCGTCCAGACGGCCTACTGGGACAAGGACGCCGCCGCGCAGAAGCAGGTGCAGGCCGGGGCGGCGCCCCACCAGAACACCCGCTTCGCGTGCGCCGACGCCAAGGCCGCCGCGGCGGACGCCGCCGGCACCAAGAACCGGAAGGACCGGGGGGCGGCCAAGTTCACCTGCACCACCATCGGCGACCCGCGGTTCATGGCCGAGCAGAAGCTGAGGCTGCAAGGCTTCCGCCCCGGCCTGCCGACGGAGTGGCGCGTCACGATCGTGGAGCACCAGTTCGACGCGAAGGGCTACGCCGTGGGCATCACTGCCGAGCTGTTCACGCCGGAGCAGGAGGACGTGGGCAAGGCCGCTTCCACGGCGGGGCAGGAATAGTCGCGTCCCGCCTTTTCCAAACCCGCGCTGATAGGGCCGCCATGGACAAGCACACCGCGTTCTACGAACTTGCGGTCAATGGGGCCGTCGCGTCGTTCGGCGCGATGGCGAACTACCTCTACGCGCACGTGACCAGGAACGTGCCGCTCAACTGGCTGCGCTTCCTCACCAACATCGCGCTTGGTTTCTTCATCGGGCAGGTGGTGGGGGACTTCCTGCCGGCGGACTTCGCCTATCGGGACGGCACCCTGCTGATCGCGGGGTTCAGCGTCTACCCGCTCCTGCAGATCCTGGAGATCAAGGGCGGCGAGTTCGTCGCCCGGCACCTGGGCGTCGGCCCAGTTTCCAAGCACGGCCCCGGACGGCGGGGAAACGGCCTCGGCCCATAGCGCTTCCCCGCGTTCACCCCCCTCACGAACCTGAAGGAAAGGCACACACCATGCTCGACATGATCCTGCGCGCCCTGTCTCAGCCGTCCACCTACGCCGGCCTGTCCGGCATGGCCGGCGCCATCGGCCTGTCCGCCCCGGAATTCCAGGCGCTCGCCGCCGTCGCCGCCACCCTGTTCGGCGCCGTCGCCGTGTTCGTGAACGAGCGCGGCGCCTGACCATCCCCCCTCCCGCAACGGCCCCCGGTGCTTCGGCGCCGGGGGCCTTTTTCCGTTTCAGGCCGGGCCGGAGCGGCAGGTCCCTACACGCCGGCGAAAGCCCGACGCTGGTTGTGCCCCCTTACACGATCACCGGCTCGGCGTACGTCATGACGAGGTACAGCACCGCCTCTCCATCGCCTGTGTTCCGGTAGGCATGCGGCACGTCGGCCTCGAACAGGATGCTGTCGCCCTCGGCCAGCGTGTGCGGGCCGTCGCCGGTGACGATCTCCACCGTGCCACGGCTCACCGTCAGGTTCTCCGTGGTGCCGGTGGCGTGGGCGTCGGCCTGCTCCTCCGCGCCCGGTGCCAGGCGCAGCTCGTAGAACTCCACCTGCCGCTCGCCCTCGAAGGGGAACAGCGCGCGCGAGGTGAAGCGGCCGTCGTGCGAGGCCAGCACCTTGGTTTCGGCGCGGCGCAGCACCGTCGTGCGGCCGGCGGCACCGGCGCTGAGCAGGCTGGAGAACGGCACCTCCAGCACCTTGGCGATGCGCCACAGCGTGTCGATGGCCGGCACGCCGCCGCCCGCCTCGATGCCGGCCAGCACGGCCGGCTCCACGCCGGCCAGCCGGCCCAGCCGCTCCACCGACAGCCCCTGCTGCGTGCGCAGCAGGCGCAGGTTGCCCGCCACCGTGCGGGCGAGGTCGCTCAGGTCGTCGTGCGTCTGCGTCATCGTGATCCTCCGGTCATCGCGGTCTTCCCCTGGCGGCGCGTTCAGCGCGTTCGGCGAGTTCGCGGCCGGCCTCGGCGCAGCGGGTGCGCAGTTCCGGCACGGCCAGCATTTCCCAATAGGGGGCGCGGGCCAGCGGGCCGACGGCGAACAGCCGGTCGGACGGGCGGCCGTCGGCGCCGACCAGCGCTCCGTCCGCCGTGACGTCGAGGCCGAGGCGCAGCGGGTCCGGCCGTGCCAGCCCCTGGCCCAGCAGGGCGCGCACCAGCGGGTGACGGATGCGGGCGTAGTCGCACTGCGGCCCGGTGCTGTTGATCAGCGTGCCCACCAGGCTCCACGGCGCCTCGCCGGAACGCGGCGCCACGGTGATGCGCAGGCCCCTTTCCGCCGCGACGAGGCCGAGCAAGCGGCCGGAGCGCACCTCCAGCCGGCCGGCCTCGCGCAACGACTCGATGCGGGCGGCGACGCGCGGCGCCATGCGGTGCCGGTGCACGTCCCACAAGCCCCGGCCGTGGCGCAGGAAACGCCGGCGCTCGCTCTCGTCCAGCGCCTGCCAGAGCCGGTGGTGGTGCGGCCGCAGCGCGTCGAAGGCGGAGCGCCAGCCGGCCCCCTCCGCCTCCGCCCGCGCCGCGTCGGCGCGCAACGCCGCCAGCAGGCCGCGCACGGTGGAGGGCAGGGCCGCCGGGTCGATGGCGGAGGCGAAGGGCCGCGTCTCCTCGTGCACGTGCGGCAGGCGGCCGTTGCGCGACAGTGCCACGATGGGGCCGCGGTGGCCGTTGCCGTCCAGCGTCAGCACGGTGTCCACCATGGTCAGCCCGGTGCCGAGGATGACCACCGGCGCGTCGGCGTCGATGCCGGCGATGGCCGCGTGGTTCCACGGGTCGCCTATGTAATGCGGGGAATCGTACGCCTCAGCCGAGGCCATGGCGGGAGGCGAGGGCGGGAAATGCCCGGTGCACAGCACCGCCGCGTCGGCGTCCAGCACCTCCGTGCCGGTGTCCGCGCCGTCGAGGGTTAGGCGCACGCCGGCCGCCGTGGGCACGATGCCGTGCACCTCGGCGTTGTGGACGTGCAGGGCGACGTGCGGCGGCGCGGCGCGCCGCGCCTGCTCCAGCACGTCGACGATGTAGGCGCCGTAGGTGGTGCGCGAGGCGAAGGCGTTGCCGCTGGACGGACCGGCGGCGGATCCCCGCAGCGACCACAGCCAGCGCTGGAAGTGCGGCGGGTCTTCGGGAAACGCGCTCATGTTGTGGGCGCGCACGTTCAGCAGGTGGCTGTCGTCCCCGGTGGAGTAGGCCAGCCCCGGACCGGGCACCGGCCGCCGCTCGATCAGGTGGATCTCCACCGGCGTCGCCGCGGCGCGCATGAGGTGCACGGCCAGAAGGCTGCCGGTGAAGCCGGCGCCGACGATGGCGACGCGCCAGGGGACGGCGGGGGCGTTCATAACGCACCTTCCGGCGTCCGGAGCAGGGCCTGCGCGACGGACCCGGCGATGCGCGTCGCCGCCGCCCGCTCCTCCAAGGCGTTGCCCAAGGCGCTGCCCGATGCGCTGCAACGAACGGTCATGAGCATGGTCGGCACTCCCCCTGTCGGCCCCGCCGTCGGCTGCGGCCGGGGAATGAACATCATGGGAGTGTATGTTGCACGTTATTTCCTATAATGAAAATAGGAAATAACGGCGGCATGTCCATTCCGCAGCGGGGGCGCGGGGCGGTTTCCCCGTCCGTCCGGCATAACGCGGGCGGGCGGGTGCGTTTTCCCTGCCTGTCCGGTATGGTTGCATCCAGAACAACAGCGGGAATTGCGGGTTAAGGACGAATTACGCCTCTGCCACCCAGACCGGGGAGAAGGCCATGATGCCGTTTGGGAGTTCGCTCCGTCCGCCACACCGGATCGCCATCGTCGGCGCCGGGTTCACCGGCAGCATGCTGGCCGCGCACCTGCTGCGCCGCTGCGAGCAGCCCACCACCATCCATCTGATCGAACGGTCGGGGGCGCCCGGTCCGGGGCTGGCGTACTCCACGCCCAACGGCGCGCACGTGCTGAACGTGCGCGCCTACAACATGAGCGCCTACCCCGACGATCCCCGGCACTTCCTGCGCTGGCTGTGGGCGCGCAACAGCGACAGCCCGGTGCCGCCGTCCGGCCACGCCTTCGTGTCGCGCGCGGTGTACGGCGCCTACATCCGGGACGTGCTGGCCCAGGCGCAGGCCGCCGCCCCGCCGCACGTGGCGGTGAGGACGCTGCGCGCCGAGGCGGTCGACGTGGTCGAGGAGGGCGACGGCGTGCGCCTGCGCCTGGACGGCGGCCCGATGCTGCCGGCCGACCGCGCGGTGCTGTGCCTCGGCAACTTCCCGCCGCCCCCGCCGCGCGTTGCGGCGGATCCGCAGGCGGCGGCCGCGGTCTTCGCCTCGTCCCGCTACATCGGCGACCCGTGGGACCATGCGGCGGTGGCGGCCGTGCCGCCGGACGAGGCGGTGCTGGTGCTGGGCACCGGGCTGACCATGGTGGACGTGGTCCTCAGCCTGCTCGACCAGGGGCACCGCGGCGCCATCCTGGCAGTCTCCCGGCGCGGCCTGCTGCCGACGGTGCACGAGGAGACGCGGCCCTACAAATCCTTCCTGTGCCCGCAGGTGATGCCGCGCACCGTGCTCGACGTGCTGATCGCGCTGAAGGCGGACGCGCGGCGCGCCCAGGCGGCGGGGTTCGACTGGCGGGCCGCGTTCGACGCGCTGCGCCCCCACCATCACCGCATCTGGGAGCACCTGCCGGAGGAGGAGCGGCGCCGCTTCCTGCGCCACGCCCGCCCGTTCTGGGAGGTGCACCGCCACCGTCTGGCGCCGGAGGTGGCGGCGCGCATCGCGGCGGCGCGGGCGTCCGGCCAGTTGTCGGTGCGCGCCGGGCGGCTGCACGGCCTGTCACCGGACGGCGACGGCGTGGCGGCGGCGATCGCCGAACGCGGCGGCGCGATCGACGCCCGGCGGGTGGGCCGCGTGATCAACGCCACCGGCTCGGAATGCGACTACGCGCGCATCCGCCACCCGCTGGTGCAGGCGCTGCTGCGGCGTGGCCTGGCCCGTCCGGATCCGCTGCGCCTCGGCCTCGACGTCACGGCGGACGGCGCGCTGATCGGTGCGTCGGGGCGCCCGTCCGACCGGCTGTTCGCGCTCGGCCCCGCCAGCCGGGCGCCGTTCTGGGAGATGACCGCCGTGCCGGAACTGCGCACCCAGTGCGCCGGGGCGGCCGAGCATCTGGCGGCCTTCCCGGCGGAGCGGGTGCACGGGATGCCCTGGGCGCGCCGCGACGATGCGGCCGGCCACCCCGGCCGGGAGGCGTGATGCGGTGACGCGGGTCGGGCCACCGCCATCCGGCCTGGGGCGTGGGCGGTTGCGCTACCAGCGCGCCGCCTTCGCTGCGTCTGCCAGCGCCTGCCGCGCCGCCGCGGCATCCTTGCGGGCGGCGGTCAGGTCGCGGGCGATCTGCTCCAGCCGCGTCTCCTCCTCGCCCATGCGGGCCAGCGTGCGTTTGGTGAGGTCGCTGTTGGCCGGCAGCGCGCCCAGGTTCTGGCGCAGGCGCTCCTGGTCCTTGACCAGTTCGCCCTGCTCGCGCTCCAGGTCGCCGATCCGGCGCTGCTTGTCGGCCAGCGCGGTGCGCAGCCCCGCCAGCTTGGCCAGCGCGTCCCGCGCGGCGGGCGGCAGTTCGCGGGCGTTGGCGTAATAGGTGATCTGGTCCGGCTGCATGTCGGCCAGGATGAAGCGGTCGACGCGCGGCCGCTCCAGCGCCACGGTCAGCGTCGCCGTGCCGCCGGCCGGCACCTCCACGGGCAGCCGGTGGGCGGAGGGCGTCAGCTCCGCCTTGGCCCCGGCCGGCTCCACCAGATCCCACCCGTACCGGCGGGGATGCTCGACGATCACCGTGCGGGCCTCCCGCGCGGCGCCCGCGATGGTGTAGGTGGTCGTCTGCCGCTCGGTGACGGTGAGCTGCAGCACGCCCTCGGTGGCGGTGGCGCGGGTCAGCGCCTGGCTGGACTGCTCCGTGCGGTCGACCTTCACCTTCTGGTCCACGGCGAAGCTCAGCAGCCGCTCCTCGCCGGCCGGCAGCGCCGCCAGCCGCGCGTCGCCGACGTAGGACACGGCGCCCTCGGCGCCGCGCTCGTACAGCGTCAGCACGCCCGGCGGCAGGCCGGCGGCGCCGTCGTTGGACAGCCGCACGGCGGCCAGCGGGTGGCGCGGCTGCGTGCCGGGCTGGTAGAGGTCCACCGCCGCCGCCGGCACCGCGCGCGCCACGATGGGCAGCAGCAGCGAGCCGCCGCTGGCCAGCGTCACCGGCTGTGGGTAGCGGAACACCACCTGCGTCGTCGCCTCGCTGCTCTCCGCCGCCGTCACCTCCGCGGTGCGCTGCGGGGGCGGGGGCGCGCTCATCGCCTTCGCCATGGGGGCCGGCGCCGGGGCGCCGGGCATGGGTGCTGCGGCGACCGCCGCGGGCGCGGGCGGGGCTGCCTCCGCCATCGTCCGGCCGGCGGCGCGCGGCGCCTCGACGCCGCCCTCGTCCGCCTTGGGCAGCACGCGGCCTAGCACCTCGACCGGCACCTCCTGGCGGTTCACGAAATAAGGCGTGTAGAGCGCCTGCCGGAAGGTCACCGGGTTGCCGGACACGACGGTCAGGTCGACGCCCGCCCAATCCTCCCCGCTCAGGTTCTCCAGCACCGCCCAGCCCTGCAGGTCGCCCGCCGTCGCGGCACCGCCCGGCAGGGTCAGCCGGTAGGTGGCCTTCCACAGCGGCGCTTCGACCACATAGGCGACGCGCACGGTGCGCTCCCCCCGGTCGCCGGCCCCTTGATTTCCGCTGGGCGCCGTGGTGCGGATGGTCAGCCGCCGCCGGTCGCGCTCGCCGTGCTGGGCCAGCGCTGCCAGCGCGGCGTCCACCTGCGCCTGAAGCCTGGAGTCGGCCAGCGTCAGCGAATCGGTCTCCTCCAGCACGACCTGCTGCAGGCCGGACGGCGTCACGACGCTCAGCCGGTGGCGCAGCACGGTGCCGCCGCCGTTGGGCAGCGCCACCGTCTCTTCCGTAACCGACAGGATGCGCCCGGCGACCTGCCGGACACCGACCGCCCGCACCTCGGCCCCGCGCAGCGCGGTGAGAAGGGCGGCGGGCGAGGCCAGCGCCTCCTCCCCGAAGGGCAGTTCGCGGAAGGCTTCGCGCAGCGGCTCCTCGCCCGGCAGGCTGATGGTGCCGATACCGCCCTTGTCGTCGTAGACGACGATGCTCTTCAGCACGTCGTCCACCTGGTCGCGCCGCACTTCCAGCGTCAGCGTGCCGTCGCCGGTCACCGTCGCCTCGTGTTCGAAATAGCCGACGCCGCCGGTGGACAGCAGCACGCGCTTCAGCGCCAGCGGCTGTTCGGCGTGGACCGCCGGTGCCAGAAGCAGGATGGCGAGGGTGGAGGGAACGGACAGGCGCATGGAACGGGCTCCCGAAGCTTCAGCGTGGTCATGCCAGGGATAGCGATGAAATTGGGGCGAAATGCGGCGGAAACGGGATCTTTCCGGTTGCGGCGCCGGGCCGTTGTGCCATCCTCCTGCGCAAGCAATCAAAACGGGAGGGGGGCGGCATGCCGCGAAAGCTGATTTCGTCGGGCTCCACGTTCGAGAAGGTGGCGGGCTATTCCCGCGCCGTCGTCAACGGCAAGTGGGTGTTCGTCTCCGGCACCACCGGCTTCGACTACGCCGCCGGCACCATCAGCGACGACGTCGTCGAACAGGCGCACCAGACCTTCCGCAACATCCGCGCCGCGCTGGAGCAGGCCAAGGCCAGTCTGGCGGACGTGGTGCGCGTGCGCGTCTACCTGACCAGCGCTGCCGATTTCGAACGCGTCGCGCCGATTCTCGGCGAATATCTGGGGGAGGCGCGGCCGGCCAACACCACGGTGGTGTGTCCGCTGATCGACCCGCGCATGAAGATCGAGATCGAAGTGACGGCGCGGCGCTGACGTGCCGCTTCCCTTACGGCTCCAGCCAGCGCCCCATCATTTCCCGCCACAGCGGGACCGCCGCCCCTTGCGCGCCCGGACAGCCGGTGTCGGAAAAAGGCCCCCTCCCCCGCGCGGGGGGAGGGGAGGCAAGGGGAAGCACCCGGTCACCCTCCGGCTGCTTCGGGAAGCTCAGGAGGCCGCCCGCATGGCGGCCCGCATGTCCATGGAACCGGTCCAGGCCCTGCGCCGGCCGGCAAACGCCGAACGCGCTCCGGTGGCGGCGGTCGTGCGGCCGCCGGTCGGGCTCGGTCGTGGCGTGCGGGGCGAGGGCCATGGCGGAAAACTCTTTCAAGGATTCAGGCGCTGGCGGGAACGAGCGTCTGCGCCGACTCCAGGTGGCGGCGCGCTTCGCGCAGCAGCGCCCGGTGCTGGGCGATCGCCTCGCGGACCGGAACGCCGGTGCGGTACAGCCGCACCTCGTTCAGCAGGTCGTCGGCCCGGTCGAGCAGGGCGAAGCGCTGCAGGCAGTGGTCGATGGCGTTCATCGTCGTCCCTCGTGGATCGGTTCGGGGGTTCCCCCTCACGGCACGGCGGGATTTAAGCGTTTCGATATGACTTGCCGATTTCAGATTTCCTGGTTTTTGGTTTCGCGGACACCACCGGCTGTTTCAACGCACACACCCTTTCGCTTCGCGGCGGGAATGTGTTACAAGGCTGTAACGGATGGCGTGTAGACCCCACGGCGTTGGACAAGAGGGGCGGGAGGCTAAGGGCATGCACATTCTAGCGGTCGATGACGACGAGCCGATTCGGGAACTGCTGGCCTCCTACTTGACGGCCGAGGGGTACCGCGTCACGACCGCGCCGGACACGGCGACGGCGAAACAGGCGCTGGAAAGCGACCCGGCCGACCTGGTGGTGTGCGACCTGCGCCTGCCGGACGGCGACGGCCTGGGCCTCGTGCGCCACATCCGCACGGAAACGCACATCCCGGTGATCATCCTGTCGTCCAAGGACCAGGACGTCGACCGCATCGTCGGGCTGGAGCTGGGTGCCGACGATTACCTGACCAAGCCCTTCAACCCGCGCGAGCTGCTGGCCCGCATCAAGGCGGTGCTGCGCCGCGTCGCCGGCGAGGGGCGCCCGCCGCGCGGTGCGGACGAGCTGCGCGCCGTCGTGCAGTTCGCCAACTGGGAACTCGACCTCACCGCCCAGCGCCTGCGCGCCCAGGACGGCCGCGAGGTGGAACTGACCAAGGCCGAGTTCGGCCTGCTCGCCGCCTTCGTCAAGCGCCCGCAGCGCGTGCTGACGCGCGACCAGCTGCTCGACCTGACGCGCGCCGACGGGGCGGAGGTGTTCGACCGCTCCATCGACGTGCTGATCCTGCGCCTGCGCCGCAAGATCGAGGCGAACCCCAAGGAGCCGCGCATCATCAAGACCGAGCGCGGCGCCGGCTACGTCTTCGACGCCAAGGTCCGCGCCGTTTAAGGTCCGCGCCGTTTAAGGTTTTCGGGACACGGATGAACACGGATGCCGGCGGGGCCGGCCGCGGATGAACACGGATCAAGACCGATCATCCGCGTTCATCCGCTTCCATCCGTGTTCATCCGTGTCTCCCTCGTTTCCCGCCCCTTGCGGCGCATCATGGCCGCGGTCTAGCCTGTCCGGAAAACAACCTTCGGGAGGACGGGCACGATGGCCACATCGATCGACTTTTACTTCGATTTCAGCTCCCCCTACGCCTACTTCGGCTCGCTGCGAATCGACGACGTCGCGGCGAAGCACGGCCGCACGGTGACGTGGCACCCCATCCTGCTGGGCGCGGTCTTCAAGGTTACGGGCATGAAGCCCAACACCATGCAGCCGTTGCGCGGCGACTACCTGCGCCACGACGTCCGCCGCATCGCCCGCCTCACCGGCGCTCCCTTCGCGTGGCCGGCAGTGATGCCGGCGAACTCGCTGGCGGCGACGCGCGCCTACTGGTGGCTGGCCGGCCGCGACGCGGATGCCGCCCGGCGGCTGGCGCGCGCCGTCTTCCACGCCCACTGGGGCGAGGGGCGCGACATCGGCCCGGTCGAGGTGGTGGCGGAGGTGGCGTCCACGCTGGGCCTCGACCCGGCCGAGGTGACGGCGGCCATCCAGGACCCGGCGGTGAAGGACCGCGTGCGCGCGGAGACCGACGGCGCCATCGCCCGCGGCGTCTTCGGCGCGCCCTTCGTCCTGGTCGGCGACGAGCCCTTCTGGGGCTGGGACCGCCTGGACATGGTCGACGCGTGGCTGGAGCGCGGCGGCTGGTAGACCGGCGTCTGATGGGCCGGCGGATGGTGGCAACGGCGCCGACATAGGGCTATAACAGCGCCCTGCAATAGCGCCGTCAGACCATCCTCCATGGACCAGCCCATCACCGAGCGGCGGACGAAGTCCACTCCCGACACCACGCCGGTGGCGCGCCCGGCGGCGCGGCACTCGTGGCTGGGCGGGGCGGTGTTCACCGCCTTCCTGCTCGGCCTCATCGCGCTGTCCATCCGCTCGGTGTCCGGCGATCTGGCGTTCGTGCTGCTGGGGTCGGTGGGCCTGGTGGTGGGCGTGTTCCACTACGTGTTCCCGGGCAGCCAGTTCTTCACGCTGGCGCTCACCAACTTCATCGGCGTGTACGCCTGCATCTTCGTCTTCTTCCTGGAAAGCAACTTCCATACCCTGGGGCCGATGGCGCAGGGGCTCGGCTTCGTGCTGCCGCTGGTCGCCTTCGTCGGCGGGGCGTGGTGGCGGGCCAAGGACATCCGCGCCATCGTGCAGGCGCGCCGCATCCGCGACGGCGGGCAGTTCGACCGCATCTTCCTGTGGATGGCCCCGGTGTGGGGCATCGGCGCGCTGACCTTCCTGGTGCCCGGCCACGAGTTCCCGCCGGACATGCTGGCGGAGATCTTCATCGTCTCCATGGGCGCCATCGCCGTCATCGTCGCCTTCGTCAGCCGCGACATCGCGGTCTTCCTGCTCGACGCCGGGCTGCTGTTCGAAGGCTTCTTCCAGCAGGCGGCCCGGCTGGTGCTGCCGGCCTTCGCCTTTCTGACCTTCTATTCGCTGACCATCATCATGTTCGGGGCGATCTACACGATCATGGACCGCTTCATGGTCGACCCGAACTTCATCATCGACGGCGTGCGCCGCGACCTGACCTTTCCGGAGGGGCTGTACTTCTCGCTGGTGACCTTCGCCACGGTCGGGTACGGCGACATCTACCCGATCACCGGGGCGGTGCGCTTCGTCTGCGCCGTCGAGATCGTCATCGGCGTGCTGCTGCTGCTGTTCGGCTTCAGCGCCATCATCGGCCATGCCAAGCCGGGCGACCGCCGCGACCACGGCCCGCTCTGAGCGGACATTCCCTACGGATCATCATGCCCCTGCACCTGATCAAGCTCGCCGTCGGCGTCGACGACGTGGAGCATCTCCAGACCATCCAGGCCCGCCGGGCCGAGAGCGGGCCCAATGGCGGCCCCAATGGCGGTACCGTGCCCCTGTTCACCGGCTTCGTGCCCAAGCGCGCGGCGGAGATCCTGGAGGGCGGTTCGCTCTACTGGGTGATCCGCGGCAGCGTGCGGGCGCGCCAGCGCGTGCTGGCCGTCGACACCGCCGTCGATGCCGAGGGCAAGAAGCGCTGCCGGCTGACGCTCGACGTGGCGATCGTGCCGGTGCTCGCCACCCCGCACCGGCCCTTCCAGGGCTGGCGCTACCTGGAACCGAAGGACGCCCCGCCCGACGCGGCGGACGCGGCCGGCATGGGGGACGAGCTGCCGCCGCACCTCGTGGCCGAACTGCGCGCCCTCGGCCTCCTGTGACGGCGCGCGCCCGAGCGCCCGGAAAAAATGACGGCGCGATGAAAAAAGCGCTTGCGCGGGGCAGGGGAGGGCTCATATAAACCGCTCCACCGACGCGGTGGCCGGTTGGCCGGCGGGTCGGAGCGAAGCACGAAGATGGAAATGAGCGGTTCGCCGCAAGCGACGCCGGTTCGGCGTTGCGCTTTTCGTCTCCGGGCTCACCCAGAAAGACTTCTGGCGGCTCACGGTCGGCTTCTCAGGGAAGCGGACGCAAGCCGCTGCGGCTCCGGGTCCTCCGGTGCCACGGATCTTTGACAATCGCATATCGTGTTGTGAGAAGGGATGCGCAGGCGGCGAGACCTGCGGTTGGGGTCCTCTGGTAAAGAGGGGCCTGGCACATTCGGGGTCGTTTGACCGCGCATTCCAAGCCAAGCAGAGATACAGAATCGAGCTTAGGTTGGTGTGTCGCACGAGCGACCCCATCAATTGCCCTGGTCCTTCGGGATCGGTGGTGAATTGAACCTGAGAGTTTGATCCTGGCTCAGAACGAACGCTGGCGGCATGCCTAACACATGCAAGTCGAACGATGGTTTCCTCTTCGGAGGGGGCCATAGTGGCGCACGGGTGAGTAACACGTGGGAACCTGCCTTTCGGTTCGGGATAACGTCTGGAAACGGACGCTAACACCGGATACGTCCTTCGGGAGAAAGTTTACGCCGAGAGAGGGGCCCGCGTCCGATTAGGTAGTTGGTGGGGTAACGGCCTACCAAGCCGACGATCGGTAGCTGGTCTGAGAGGATGATCAGCCACACTGGGACTGAGACACGGCCCAGACTCCTACGGGAGGCAGCAGTGGGGAATATTGGACAATGGGCGCAAGCCTGATCCAGCAATGCCGCGTG
>Ga0196976_1000773_pt1 | contig 18145 bp, 19 predicted proteins | sample S3v_513CmetaG_FD_148644 | JGI IMG/M metagenome (GOLD analysis project Ga0196976, IMG submission 148644) | Soil microbial communities from Anza Borrego desert, Southern California, United States - S3+v_5-13C | ecosystem: Environmental > Terrestrial > Soil > Desert | place: USA: California...
ACTGTTGCCTGGCACAAAGGTCGTCCTATTTCTGTGGCAAGGTTCTTGGCGGATATCGAACATGTGGCGAAGACATTTCATGCGGGCTCCCACGTGCTTAATGTCTGCAATGATCGCTACCATTTCACCGTTGGCTTGGCGGCGGCGATGGTCAGCGGTAAAGTCAGCCTGTTGCCGCCGACAAACACGCCCGAGATCGTGCGACAGCTCAAGGCTTTTTCAGGGGATGTATTCTGCCTGCATGACACCGATGATTGCGACATCGACCTCCCGCGGGTGCGATATCCAGCTCCTCTGGAGATTCTGCCTGCAGAGCAGGTAGCGCAAATCAGGATACCGCTGATTCACAGCCACCAGCGGGTTGCCGTGCTGTTTACCTCCGGCTCTACCGGCAAGCCCGTCCCACACCCAAAAACCTGGGGCAGCCTTGTCATGAATGTGCAAGCGCAAGCGGAAAGGCTAGGCCTGAATGATGGCTTGGTGCGCACCATTATTGGCACGGTGCCGCCGCAGCATATGTATGGATTTGAATCCACTGTGCTCCTTCCCTTGCAGAGCGGGAATATCCTGAGCAGTGCGCGGCCTTTTTACCCTGCCGATATTTGCAGTGCCATTGAAGATACACCCGGCAAACGCATGCTGGTTTCCAGTCCTGTACATTTAAGGCTGCTGCTCGATGCAGAGCTTGTATTGCCTGAAGTCGACAAGATTCTTTGCGCAACGGCGCCGCTCTCACCCCAATTGGCGGGAACAGTCGAAGCACGCTTCAAGGCACCGTTGTTGGAAATATATGGCAGCACGGAGACGGGTCAGATCGCCTCGCGCCGTCCTGTCGAAAATGCCGAGTGGCACCTGTTTCCTGATGTGAAGCTCACCCTGCAAAACGAGCGCATGTGGGCGAGTCATGGACATGTCGAGATCCCAGCGCCACTCAATGATGTCATTGAGGTTGTGAGTCCCAGCCATTTCCTGCTGTATGGCCGCATGACTGACCTGATCAATATTGCGGGCAAACGAAATTCGCTGGTGAGTCTCAACCACCACCTGAACTCGATCCCCGGCGTGTTGGATGGCGCTTTTTTCGTGCCGCAGGATGATGATGACCAGCAAGGCCCATTGGGGCATGTGACACGATTGAGTGCTTGTGTGGTTGCTCCTACGCTGACGGCAAATGAACTGATTGCTGCACTGCGTGATCGCATAGACCCCGCATTTCTGCCGCGGCCCTTACTGTTTCTGGAAAAACTGCCGCGCAACAGCACGGGCAAACTGACACGCGCTTCGCTCAAGGCTCTTTTCAATGGTGCTACGGCAATTGGTGCTGAGTCTGAAGTCAGCACCGATTCAGCATGATGGGTTGATCGAGAAATTCGTTCTTAAATGTCCACACTGACGCCGCTCAATATCCCTGTCGATCACCCCGCCTTTGCCGGGCATTTCCCCGGCATGCCTATTGTGCCCGGCGTTGTACTGCTGGATGAAGCGCTGCATGCCATATCCGCTTCCACTGGCATACCGGTGGCAGCCTGTTTTATCAACTCGGTCAAATTCCTGAGCCCGCTCATGCCCGGCGAAGCTGTAGTGGTGATCCATGAAATACAGGGCAACGGTTCGATAGCGTTCGAAATCAATTGTGGGACACGAAAGATAGTCGCGGGCAGCATCACGCCCCATTCAGTAATGCCTGATTTAGTGAACGGCAACTCTGCCGCATGAGCACGCCCGCCAACAAGCTGCAAAACACTGCCTCATGGCTGCGCATGCCGGAGCGCAGCAATATGTTGACGCTGCGCATCATGACCTGGATCTCACTCCGCATGGGCAGAACAGCCGGACGCTTGATTTTGCACCCCATCGCAGTTTATTTTTTATTGTTTGCGCCCACCAGCAGACGTGCCTCCCGCGCGTATCTCAACCGCGCACTCGGACGCCCTGCAACATGGCGTGACTTATACCGGCACTTCTTTAATTTCGCTGCTGTCATTCATGATCGCATTTACCTGATCAATAGACGTTTTGACCTGTTTGACATCGAAATTCACGGCAAGGAAGCCATCCAGCAACAGCTTGCTGAGGATAAAGGGCTCTTTCTTATGGGGGCACATATCGGCAGCTTTGAGGTCCTGCGAGCTATTGGACGACAGGTTCCGGGGTTGCGCGTGGCGATGACCATGCACGAAGATAATGCGCAAAAGGTCAATGCCGTTCTCAGCGCCATCAATCCTGAAGCAGGGCTGGATATCATCGGCCTCGGCCATATCGATTCCATGCTCAAAGTCCATGAGTATCTGGAGGCGGGCATCATTGTAGGCATGCTGGGTGATCGCACGCTGGGCGAAGACAAGATGAGCCGACTGGATTTCCTGGGCACCCCGGCTGATTTTCCCAATGGACCCTTCCGCATGGCTGCATTGTTGCGGCGCCCGGTGATGTTTATGCTTGGCGTTTACCTGGGGGGTAACCGCTACCGCATCCATTTCGAACCGCTGGCGGATTTCAGCAATATCCCTACCGGCAAACGCGCCGAAGTCATTCAGGAGGCCGTTAAGCGTTATGCCGAACTACTTAACCATCACTGCCGAGAAGAACCCTACAACTGGTTCAACTTCTTCGATTTCTGGCAGCTGTCGCCAGGTGTTCCCGAAAATCATGATTAATCTTCGCAAACAGTTCGTCTTCTGCTTCATATTGGTCCTGTCGCTATATTTGCCAGTACAGGCGGCGCACCAACCGTCTGAATGGAACATCGAGCAACTCATGCAGTTGCTGTCGAAAACGCAGTCAGCACGAGCCAGCTTTGTCGAGACCAAATCCATCTCCATGCTTGATGCACCCGTGAGATCTTCTGGTGAACTGTTCTACAAAGCGCCCGATCACTTTGAAAAACGGACGTTGAATCCCAAGCCGGAATCCATGGTGCTCGAAGGCAATACGCTGGTATTGGAACGCGGTAAAAAGAAACGCAGCCTGCAGTTGCAGAACTACCCTGAGATTGCCGCTTTCATCGAGAGCATACGCGGCACCTTGGCGGGCGATCGCAAAGCCTTGGAACGGACTTATCAACTCGATCTGCAAGGCAGCGTGCAGCAATGGGAATTACTGCTTAAGCCCATCGATAGCAAAATGCAGAAAATGGTGGAACACATCCGCATATCGGGCGCAGAAAATGAACTGCATACGATCGAAATCACCCAGGCCGACGGCGATAGCTCGCTGATGACCATTGAGCAAATAGAAGCGCAGTGAAGGTCGAACGTTGATGCAAAGGCATGTCCGCACAGCCATTTTCACATGGCTGGCATTCATTCTTGCCTGCGGCATTATCATCAGCCGCAGCCATTTCACCACTGATCTTTCTGCATTCCTGCCGCGGACCCCTACAGCAGAACAGCAACTGCTCATGGACCAGCTCAAGGATGGGCTTGCATCAAGACTGATCCTGGTCGGCATCGAAGGTGCAGATGCGTCCACGCGAGCTGATCTCTCCAAGCATATGGCCCGGCAATTGCGGGATGACCCGTATTTTGTCACGGTGAATAATGGTGAACCTGTTAATACGGAGCGGGATCGTGCCTTCCTGTTTGAAAACCGCTACCTCTTAAGCCCTACCGTAACGCCCGAAACGTTCACTAAAGATGGCCTGCGTGCAGCCATGGCGGAAAGCATAGACATGCTGGCCTCGCCCGCGGGGCTGCTGGTTAAATCGATACTGCCGCGAGACCCGACTGGCGAGATGTTGCACCTGATCGAGCAGATGGATAGCGGCAGGCAACCGCAGTTGGTAGAGGGTGTATGGGCATCGAAAGATGGGAAAATAGCGCTGATACTGGCACAAACCCGCGCTTCCGGCGCCGACACTGATGCCCAGCAGCAGGCCATGAGCGCCATCAAGCAGGCATTCGACGAGGCAATCAAAAACAAGGCGATAGCGTCTGATGCCAAACTCCTGATGTCCGGCCCTGGCGTCTTCTCGGTTCAGACGCGGGATGCTATCAAGAGCCAGGTCAGGCTGATCTTCGTGATCAGCTCATTGATCATTGCCGCATTGCTGTTGCTGCTTTACCGGTCGTTTTCAGCCTTGGCACTCGGCTTCCTACCCGTATTGACCGGTATCCTCGCAGGCGTTGCGGCGGTCAGCCTGGGCTTCGGCGTCGTGCATGGCATTACGCTGGGATTTGGCACTGCCCTCATTGGTGAGGCCGTGGATTATTCCATCTACCTGTTTATCCAATCAGGGCATACGGCTGACCCGCAGGGCGCTGACAGCCAACAAAACTGGATTGCCCATTACTGGCCGACGGTCCGCCTGGGTGTGCTGACCTCGGTATTCGGTTTTGCGGCATTGCTGCTTTCGGGCTTCCCCGGCTTGGCTCAGCTCGGTTTGTATTCCATCACAGGCTTGATTGCTGCCGCAGCCATGACCCGGTTTGTGCTACCACACCTGCTGCCTGCAGGTTTTCATGTCCGCGATGTAAACACAATTGGTTTGCGCCTGTCGCATTTGGCACAACGGGCACCATCCATGAGATGGATAGCTATTGCCATGCTCATTACGGCTTGCGTCATTTTATATATACACCGCAGCAATATATGGAACCACGAGCTTTCGTCGCTCAGCCCTGTTTCAGCCGCCGATCTGGCACTGGATGCACGTTTGCGTGCTGATATGGGAGCCCCGGATGTACGGTACGTGGTTGTGGTATCAGGTGAAAACCAGGAAGCAGTGTTGAGCTCTGCAGAAAAACTCGCTGCCGTGCTCGATCCACTGGTAGTCCAAGGTAAGCTTGCCGGATTTGAAAGCCCTAGCCGTTATCTACCAAGCCTCGCCACACAAAAAGCCAGACAGGCCAGTTTGCCGGATAAGGCGGAGTTGATGTCCAGACTTGAAGCTTCTGTTGTCGGTTTGCCGGTACGCCCGCAATTGTTCACGCCCTTTCTTGAAGATGTGAAAGCTGCACGTGAACAGGCTCTACTTAGTGCAGTCGATCTGGAAAATACCTCCATGGCGATGGCGCTCAACGCACTGCTCATTCAGCGGAATGGCCACTGGAACGCTCTGCTGCCGCTTTCCGCAACAACTGATGACATCCTGGCTGCTGAGGTGAAGGCAGCGATCAACTCTTCGCCAAATGCAGTGTTTGTGGATTTGAAGAGCGAATCCAACAAGCTGTATTCGGGTTATCTCCATGAAGCCATCCTATTGTCCTTGGCGGGCCTGCTCGCCATCACGGGATTGCTTTTGTTTACGCTGCGCTCCCCAAGCCGCGTACTGCGCATGATCCTGCCGCTGGCGGCGGCTGTGCTGACTGTGACCGCAGGTCTGGTACTGTTCGGCCAGCAGCTGATTATCCTGCACCTGATCGGTTTGTTGCTGGTGGTCGCCATTGGCTCCAATTACACATTGTTTTTTGATCCACCCGTACCTGGGCCAATTGAGCCGCACACCTTTGCTTCATTATTGTTCGCCAATATCGCCACCGTGATCGGGTTCGGCTTACTCGCTTTTTCCACCGTCCCCATACTGCAGGCGATGGGCATGACTGTCGCGCCTGGGGTAGTCCTCGCACTCATTTTTGCGGCGGTGTTCGCCGGGCACCAAACAGGACGCCCGACATGAATCCGTCAAATTTGAAACCTTGGCGGCCTCCGGTGCTGGTTTATGTGACGATTGCATTGCATGTGCTGGCATTGGTTGTACTTCTTGTCTACCCCCAGCAATGGCTATGGCCGTTGGTCGGCGTGCTTACCAACCATGTTGTACTGATTGTCACAGGTTTATGGCCGCGCAGTCATTGGCTGGGTAACAATTGGACGCGGCTGCCAGATACCGCAACCCAGAGGAATGAAGTGGCCTTGACTATAGATGACGGGCCTGACCTAGACGTGACGCCGCAAGTGCTCCAGCTACTGGATCAATATGATGCGAAAGCGACCTTCTTCTGCATAGGTAGCAAAGCCCAGCAATACCCTGAGTTATGCCAGGAAATTGTGCGACGCGGACATGCGGTGGAGAACCACACTCAGCGCCACAGGCATAACTTTTCGATGCTGGGCCCCAGAAGCATGGTGCGTGAAATTCAGACGGCCCAGATCGTGTTGGAAGGCGTTACCGGCCAGTTACCACAGTTTTTCCGCTCGCCTGCCGGTTTGCGCAACATGTTTCTTGACTACGCGCTTAACCAGCTGAATCTGCAGCTTGCCAGCTGGTCCGTGCGTGGATTCGACACCCGTAGCGGTGATGCTGCCAAGGTCAAAACACGCCTGCTGGGCGGTTTACGTGCAGGGGCCATACTGCTGCTGCATGATGGTCATGCCGCACGTACAGTGAGCGGTAAACCGGTTATCATCGAAGTGCTGCCTGCAATTCTCGAATCAGCCAAAGCGTCAGGCTTGCGGTTTGTTACTTTACGCAATGCAGCCCTGTGATCAATGCTTATGTTGTTAAAATTGCCCACGGCCAGCCCAGCATTTCCCGTTAGGTCATTCCATTGAATCCATTATTACTTTCACATTTCACCATGACGAGCTGCATAGGCCGGGGCCTGAAAGCAAGTCTGGAAGCGATCCGGGAACAACAGTCCGGGTTGGCGCCATGCACCTTTGAAACAGTGGATTTGCCGACGTATGTCGGCGAAGTCAAAGGAGTTGATTCCGTTGTGCTTGAACAGGACCTGGCTGCTTTTGATTGCCGCAACAATCGATTGGCCGAGTTAGGGCTTGAACAAGACGGCTTCAGCGATGCGGTGAGAAGAGCCGTATCGAAATACGGCCAGGATCGTGTAGGCGTCTTCATGGGCACGAGCACTTCAGGCATCTTGCAGACCGAGTTGGCCTACCGCAGACGCGACCCCGTTACGGGTGCCTTGCCGGACGATTTCGTCTACGCCAAAACGCAAAATACTTTTTCAGTCGCCGATTTTACGCGTACCTATTTCAAACTGACCGGCCCTGCCGTTGCCATTTCTTCTGCCTGCTCATCCAGTGCAAAAGTATTTGGCTCCGCCAGGCGCATGATAGAGGCTGGTCTCATTGATGCCGCAATTGTAGGCGGTGTGGACAGCCTATGTCTCACAACCTTGTATGGTTTCAATTCGCTGGGTCTACTCTCACAACAAGCGTGCCGTCCCTATGACAAGCTGCGCGATGGAATTTCCATTGGTGAAGCGGCAGCTTTTGCCCTGTTGGAACGCGTACCCGAGCACCTTGATGAGCATGCCGTTCTGCTGTTGGGCATCGGCGAATCAAGTGATGCCTACCATATGTCCTCACCTCATCCGGAGGGCCTTGGCGCAAAAATGGCGATGGAAACCGCATTGAAAATGGCTGGCCTGCAAGCTCAGGATATCGATTACATCAACCTTCATGGCACGGCTACGCAAACCAATGATGCCGCTGAGAGCAAGGCAATCAGTACCGTATTCGGCAGTGATACGCCATGCAGTTCAACCAAGGGCGCGACCGGCCATACATTGGGCGCTGCCGGTGGCGTCGAAGCAGTCATATGTGCGCTGGCACTGCAGAACAACCTTATCCCCGGTGGCTTGAATACGCATGAGATTGACCCGGGGCTGGAGGTAAATTATTTGCTCCAGAATAAAGAGCAACGGATAACACGCGTACTCAGTAATTCCTTTGGCTTCGGCGGCACCAACTGTAGTCTGATATTGGGGCGGGCCACAGCATGACGATTTCCAACAAATACGGGATGCGTGGCTATGTTGAAGGCGTTGGACTGATAGGTCCGGGACTGGATGGATGGAAATCAAGCCACGACGTACTGGCCGGTAAAGCGCTCTATCAACCGCAGAAAACCAGCTTTCCAGCACCAGAATTACTGCCTGCTGCTGAGCGCCGCCGCAGCAGCGACATCACCAAGCTGTCACTGGCAACCATGCTGGAAGCCATTTCATCAGCGGGGCTGGAAGCGGCAAACCTGCCAAGTGTATTTACTTCTTCCGGTGGTGATGGCTACAACTGCCACGCCATTAATGAAATGCTGGCTTCGGATGATCGCGATATTTCCCCAACACGTTTTCATAATTCCGTGCATAACGCGGCATCCGGTTATTGCAGCATTGCTACCGGCGCCATGACCCCTTCATCCGTGCTATGTGCGTACGATGGCAGCTTCGGTGCAGGCCTGCTGGAAGCATTGTCGCAAGTCGCGGTAGACAACACCCGCTGTGTATTAGTCGCGTGTGACACCAGTTATCCTGAGCCCTTGCACAGCGTGCGCAAAATATACGATGCGTTTGGCATTGCTTTGATACTCGCACCCCAGCAAGGCTCCCAAGCCATTGCGCAAATCACGGTTTCGATTACCGATGCGGAAGCGAGCCAGCTTGAAGATACGGTATTGGAGGCCTTGCGGCTCTCAGTGCCAGCCGCACGCGGCCTGCCTTTATTACATGCGTTAGCGCTTAATCAGGCCAATAAAATCGTGCTCGACTACCTGGGCAGCACCCGACTTGCTGTGACGATTACACCATGCTGAAGGCCATACATGACAATGCGTGGATTGCCGCCCATATTCCGCACCAGGGGAGCATGTGCTTGCTTGACCATGTGGAAGCCTGGAACGAAGAAAGCTTAAGTTGCATAGCCTACAGCCATCGAAGTGCAGATAATCCGTTACGTGCCCGCGGCCAGCTCGCAGCGGCTTGTGGTATTGAATATGCTGCGCAGGCCATGGCAGTGCATGGTGCCCTGCTGGCACCCAATGATACCGCTCCGCGTGCAGGTTATCTGGTCAGTGTGCGCGGCACACGACTCTACGTTCCGCGGCTGGATGATATTACGGCTGACCTGGAAGTGGGAGCCATTTGCCTCACCCGTAACGAGAATAATATCCTCTATGCATTCACCATCCGCGCTGCGGAAAAATTACTGCTTGAAGGCCGCGCAGCAGTCATCGTCAACGCTGAACTGCTGGCCTGAGCATTTATCAATTGAAGGAATGAGATGAAAAGAGCACTGGTCACAGGCGGGAGTGGCGGCATAGGTGCTGCGGTTTGCCGTCGCCTCGCTGCCGATGGCTGCCATGTTTATGTACACGCGAACCGTGGTTTGCCTAATGCGCAGGCGCTTGCTGCAGAGATTAATAGGGCCGGCGGCAGCGCCGAGGCATTATCTTTCGATGTGACCGATAAAGCTGCAGTTGATACAGCTTTGCTGCCATTAATTGAAGATGAGCCTATCCACATACTGGTCAACAATGCCGGCATTCACGACGATGCTGTTTTCCCCGGCATGTCGGCTGAGCAATGGCGCAGTGTGATTGATGTGTCGGTCAATGGCTTTTTCAATGTAACCCACCCGCTCATGATGCCAATGATACGCAACCGTTGGGGTCGCATTATCAATGTATCCTCGATCTCTGCAATTACCGGCAATCGCGGACAGGTCAATTATTCTGCCGCCAAGGGGGCTTTGAACTCTGCGACCAAGGCTTTGGCGCAGGAAGTGGCGAGCCGGGGTATTACCGTGAATGCGGTGGCTCCAGGGATTATTGAGACTTCCATGAGCGAGCGTACTTTTCCTCCTGAAGAAATCGCCCGTATGGTGCCCATGAAGCGCGCTGGTACGCCGACAGAAGTTGCCGACCTCATTGGCTTCTTGGCTTCTGAGCACGCAGCTTATATTTCCGGCCAGATCATTTCTATCAATGGCGCAATGATCTAAACGGACTGCCAATCTCTAGAATTTCCCTTGCATCCTACGGCCCACCAGCTTTGGCAAGCGCAGCAGGAATCCGAAACACAGCCTGATGTGCATCCACGTCAGTAGTATGTTGTCGCGAAGATAATTGAAGTGCGAAACGCCATCCTCATCTGCATCAAAATAACGCACTGGCGCCGCTAAGTTGATGGGCTTTACGCCCTGCCAACATAGACGTACCACCGCTTCCGGATCAAAGTCAAAACGCCGCATCCAGGCCTGCTTGTGCATGATCTCGCGCAAGGGGGCAACCGGGTATACGCGAAACCCGAACAGGGAGTCGCCGATGCCTGCCCACAAGGTCTCAACATTAGCCCACCAATTGGATATCTTCCTGCCTTTGACGCGGATGCCAGGTGCACTCGCGTCAAAAATCGGCATGCCAAGGATCATGTCATGCGGCAGTTCTTTTGATTTGGCCATGAACTGCGGAATGAGCTCAGGCGGGTGCTGGCCGTCCGAATCCATGGTCAGAACGTGTGTGTAACCATGTTGTTCTGCCAGCTCAATGCCGTGCAGAACAGCCGCGCCCTTCCCCTGGTTCACTGGCAAACGCACAATCCTTAAGCCATCATCCTCTGCAGCCATCGCTTGCAGGTACTCTGCTGAGTCATCGGTACTACCGTCTATCACCACCCAAACCGGATTCCAGTAACGCCGTGCACTGCGTACCGTTTCGAAAACCCGGTTACCCGGGTTATAGCTTGGGATCAGGACAAGATGAGTAGAGGAAACAGAGACGCTTACGTCAGTCATGACGGGCTCAATTCCTGTGTAAAGTATTCTTGCAGCTCAGCGATGAAGCGATGCCCGTTTTGCGGAGGGTCGAAGCGCCGCCCTAGACGTATCCGGTAATGAATCGGCATCACCGGTTTGCGAAATAGGGGCCAGCCCTTGCTCAAATATGCGCTATTGGTTTCTATCAATACAGTCTGCACGGGTACGCCCGCTTGCTGGGCAATCAATCCCACACAACCCTTAATCGGGTTGATTGCACCACCAACCGTGCGCGTACCCTCGGGGAACAACAACAAATGGCTGCCATCCTTCAGGTCTTTGGCTGCCAACGTCATCATTTTGCGCACGGGCTCATTGCGGATGTAGCTGGCGAAACGTGATCCCGCGCCGAGGAACATATTGCCCATGAGCTCGGCTTTCATGACGCAAGCAACATTGGGCAGGCGTGAAATAACCATCACCGCATCCAACAGGCAAGGATGATTGGGGGCGATGATCAATGGCTCTTCATTACGCAAAGCATCAAGCGCTGAAAGATCAAATGTGCAGCGTTGGGATAATGAGAGGCTATGCAGATAGATCCTGAAGCCAGCCATGATGGCAAAACGGCCCAAACGCCGGGCATGATGCTGCGGCAATACCGGGTACAGGACAATTGTGATCAGCGTCCAGCCCATGCATAACAGACCCAACCAGGCTAAGCCCAGATACAGCAGCAGGTAGTCGTATATTCCCAGCAGAAAACTACGGCTAGAGTTGATGGCTATACAGAACTTCAAATGCGATGATCCAAGCTTGTTTCGATTTCCAGCAGCAAGTCCTGGCGGCAAATGTCGGCTCGCAAGAAAATCCCTCTGAACTGGGGACCTGCGATGCGACGCATCTCGTTCTGAACCGCTAACAAGTCTTCTGTATGCCGCACATAGATCCGATAAGGCGCATTCGACAGCTCAAACTTTTTTTTAGTCAGATAATTTGCTTCACTAACTAACGTATGCAGATTAACCATGGCTTCCCGCGTCTGAGCAATCACATCGCCATGATGCACAGTTGCATGCCCAACAATACTGGCTGTCCCCGAGAGGAATAAAGTTTCTTGCCCGCTCAAGCTCAACAGGTTTGCCCGAGAAAACGTAGGGCTGCGTGGGCCGTATTCCGATGGGTATTGGTAGGCGCTCATCTGTCGCGGGTTTTCGATGGCAGTCGCTTTTACTCGACCAGCCAGGAACGCGATCTTCAGCGGACCATGATCTGTACCCAAAGCGCAAGCAGCGGGCAAGCACCCCGCCACTTCTCGTCCGCAAGCCAGAAACGCATCCTGACGCCCTAAATTAAACTGCCGGTAGCGCTCCAGGTCATGACTGATACCGTTGATATCTGCAAAGTAGTTCCAGAAACGGTAAATGAAAGGGTAATCGAGGTCACTCAGTAGAGTGAGGATTTTCTTGTAAGCAGCTTCAGTAGCCTGTTGCAGCGGTGTCGCTAATGCCGATGCAGCGAAGTATTCTTCTGCCTGTTCAACAACCCCGAACAGCAAATTGTCGCTGTATCGAAAGCGCAGGCCTTCTCTTGTACCTGCCTTAAGCATGCCATTACTTAACCAGGCCTCACAAGCAGTGTCATCTCCGCTCAACACAGGCATGTTGACCTGCATTAATGGGGGCTCACCAGTGATGGGTTGACTGCAAAAACAGATGACGCCCAGTGCCTCTTGGCTCCAGGCATCAGCTTGTAAAGCCAGGGCATCGCAAGAGGAATATGTGCTGTGCAAGACTGGTAAGGGTGAACTCATTGAATCCAGTTTGATAATCGGGAAGAGTTCCGCCAGAAAAAGCTTTTTTCAGGCTTTGATATGAATGTTACTGGTCGGGGCGAGAGGATTTGAACCTCCGACCACTTGCACCCCATGCAAGTACGCTACCAGGCTGCGCTACGCCCCGAACCGTTGCTGCGCTTGGACCGCAACAAGACGGCAATTATAGCGGAAAAGAGACGGGAAAACGATGCCCGGATTATGTGGGATTGTTGAGCAGCGAGATAACTTCGCGCAATTCACTGCGTAAGGCGATGACGTCAATTTCCGGTGCAGAGGGCTGGCTGGCAACTGCCGGTGGGGTGCCATGCTGGGCAGAAGTAACAAACTCCTGCTTGACGTCGACATCTTCTAGACGGTTACGCGCACCACTGATGGTAAAGCCTTGCTCATAAAGCAGCTCTCGGATGCGGCGAATCAGAAGCACTTCGTGATGCTGATAATAGCGGCGGTTGCCGCGACGCTTGACCGGCTTGAGCTGGGTGAATTCCTGCTCCCAATAGCGCAGCACATGCGGTTTTACACCGCATAGCTCACTGACTTCGCCTATGGTGAAGTAACGTTTTGCCGGAATCGGCGGCAGCGGGGAGTTAGCTCCTGGCTCCAGCATAAGCCTCCTCTACCTTACTTTTGAGCTTTTGGCTCGCATGGAAGGTAACCACCCTGCGCGCGGTGATAGGGATTTCTTCACCAGTTTTTGGGTTTCGTCCGGGGCGTTCTGATTTTTGGCGTAATTCAAAATTGCCAAAACCTGAGAGTTTTACACTATCCCCGTTTTCCAATGCTGTACGAATCTCCTCGAAAAACGCCTCGACCATATCCTTGGCCTCGCGTTTGTTTAGGCCGACCTGTTCAAACAAAAGATCGGCTAAATCGGCTTTCGTGAGTGTCATTACATATCCTACTTATTATTAAGTTCTTAACTCTGCGCCGTGCTGGCACACCATTAGATCAAGTACCTTGGCTACGACTTCGTCGGCTTCTGCGTCCGTTAAAGTTTTTTGAGTATCTTGCATAAGCACAAGAAATGCAAGGCTTTTTTTGCTTTCAGGGATGCCTTTCCCTTTGTAGAGATCGAACAGTGCGACGCTATGGAGCAGAGAAATTTTAGCATTGCGCACAGTATCCAGGATCGCCTGAACAGGTACATTCTCATCGACTAGGACAGCAATATCCCTGCGGACCGGAGGAGACTTAGGCAACTCCTGATACTGCGGCAATGTGCGGTTTAGCAAAGCCTCTGCATCCAGCTCGAAGAGAATGGCGCCCCTGGGAAGTTCATATTGCTGTTGCCATTTCGGATGCAGCTTGCCTAACCAGCCTATTACCTTCCCTGCAAGCATAACCCGTGCCGTTTGCCCTGGATGAAGCGCCGGGTGTTGCACTGGAGCATACTCGGCAAGGTTCTGTGTTAAAGCATCCACTTCCGCCTTGACGTCGAAGAAGTCCACTTCACGTGTGGTTTGCGCCCATTGCTCGGGCGCAAAGGCACCATAAGCGAGCCCTGACACGCGTGTCACCTCTTGATAGCCTGTCCCATCACGTAAATATGCGGCGCCGATCTCGAACAGGCGTACCCGCTCCTGCTTGCGGTTGAGGTTATAGACCAGTGTATCAAGCAGACCGCCCCACAGGCCTGAGCGCATCACGCTCATGTCGCTGGCGATCGGATTCTTCAAAGGGATCGGGTCAGTATTGCCCAGCAGACCCCGCTCCCAGGATTCCTCGACGAAACTATAAGTGACGATTTCCTGATAATCGTGAGCCACGAGCACATCACGCAGCCAGCTGCGGTCGAGCTTTTCCTCAGGTGCCGCAAGCATACGCAGATCGGCGTGTGGTTCCAGCGCAGGAATGTTGTCGTAGCCATGCAGCCGCGCAACCTCTTCGATCAAGTCTTCCTCGATACGAATATCGAATCGGTAGCTGGGCGGAGTGACTTCAAACACCCCATCTGACAGCCCGTATTCCAGGCCTAATTGATGGAAGAATCTGGCCACTTGCACTTCTTCCAAAGCAATGCCCAGCACCGCATTGAGGCGGGGCATACGCATACGCACGGGCTTGCGTTCTGGTAGCTGGGATACGACTTCAGTAATGGGACCGGCATCCCCGCCGCAAATTTCGACTATAAGTTGAGTGGCACGCTCTAGTGCTGCCATGGTGTTGCCGTAGTCCACACCGCGTTCAAAGCGATAGGAGGAATCAGAGCTGAAACCCAGGCGGCGCGCCTTACCCGCAATAACGGATGGGCTGAAGAAAGCACTTTCGAGGAAAATGTTAACCGTGAAATCATTCACCGCTGTCTCATGCCCACCCATGACGCCAGCTAAGGCGACGGCTGCATGGTCATCGGCGATCACCAACATGTCAGGCTGCAGCTCGATGGTTTGTTCATTGAGTAAGGTAAGAGATTCGCCGGGTTTGGCCATGCGCACCTGGATATCACCCTTGAGCTTATTGGCGTCGAAAGCGTGCAGCGGCTGGCCCATTTCCAGCAAGACGTAGTTGGTGATATCCACAATGGCGCTGATGCTGCGCAAACCGCAGCGCTCCAAGCGTCTCACCATCCATTCCGGTGTTTTAGCTGTAGCTCTGACGTTGATGATCATGCGGCCTGCGTAGCGTGGGCAAGCCTGAGGCTCGAGAACGGAAACCTTCTTTTGAACTGCAGCATTGAGAACAGCTGGGGCAAGCTGAGGCTTGCTCAGTTCAACGCCTGTAATCGCTGCCACGTCACGCGCAATGCCCAAGATGCTCAGGCAATCACTGCGATTGGGTGTAAGCTTGAGCACCATCACGTGGTCGTCCAGCTCCAGGAAATCGCGTAAATCCTTTCCGACAGGAGCGTCGTCGGCCAATTCGATAATACCGCTGCTTTCCAGGGAAATACCCAGTTCCTTGGCTGAACACAACATGCCGAAGGATTCCACGCCACGTACTTTGGCCTGTCTGATGCTAATGCCGGGCAGTTCTGCACCGACCATTGCACAGGCCACCTTCAGCCCAGGACGCGCATTAGCTGCACCGCAGACAACCTGCAACGGCTCTCCCGCCCCTGCGTCTACCTGGCAGACTTGCAGTCGGTCCGCATCAGGATGCTTCTCCGCAGAAAGAATCTGGGCCACGACGACTTTACTAAACGGCGCGGCGCATGGCCACTTGGCCTCCACCTCAAGGCCGGCCATGGTCAAAGCATGCGCGAGCGCATCGCTATCGAGGGACGGGTTGGCAAACGTACGGAGCCACTTCTCGTTGAATTGCATGACTTATCCGAATTGCTTTAGGAAACGCAGGTCGTTCTGGAAGAACAATCTGAGATCGTTGACGCCATAGCGCAGCATGGCCAGGCGTTCAACGCCCAAGCCAAAGGCAAAACCACGATATTTTTCGCTATCCACATTCACGTGACGGAATACTTCTGGATGCACCATGCCGCAGCCGCCGATTTCCAGCCAACCGCCGTTCCAGCTCATATCCATCTCGGCGGATGGTTCGGTGAACGGAAAGAAGGAAGGACGGAAACGTACAACAAGGTCGTCCCGTTCAAAAAAACGTTGCAGGAAGTCCTGAACCACGCCCTTGAGATTGGCGAAGCTGATGTTTTCATCCACCCACAAGCCTTCAACCTGATGAAACATCGGGGAATGGGTCGCGTCGGAATCCACACGGTAGACGCGGCCTGGCGCAATGATCTTGAAGGGCGGTGCGCCATTCGCCTTCAACGCATTTTCCATGTAATGGATCTGCACGGGCGAGGTATGGGTGCGCAACACATGCTTGTCATCGATATAAAAAGTATCGTGCATGGCGCGTGCTGGATGATCTTCGGGGATATTAAGCGCCGTGAAATTGTAGAAATCGGATTCGATCTCCGGCCCATCGGCGACTTCAAACCCGATGGAGCGGAATAATCCCGTAAGTCGTGCCAGCGTCAGCGAAACCGGATGTTGTCCACCTGTCCCCTGACTACGCGCGGGCAGCGTGACATCCAGTGATTCACTGGCAAGCTGCTTTTCCTGCTCTGCCTGAAGAATGGCATCCCGCCTCTCCTTAAGCGCTGTTTCCACCGCCTGCTTGACCACATTGATCGAGGCACCGGCAGCAGGCCGCTCTTCGGCGGACAACTTACCCAAGCCTTTCAGAGCTTCAGTAATCGGACCGGTTTTGCCGAGATAGCGGGCCTTGGCCTGCTCCAGCTCAGCAATCGAGTCGCACGCGGCAAACTCGCGCTGTGCTTCAGGGATGATTTCTTCTAGTTTTGACATAGGTGAAAAGTACCATAAAAAAAGGAGGCCATAGGGCCTCCCTTTTCAAGGTTGCTGGTTAGGCAGAGAGGCTCGATTTTGCCATTTCGGCATACTTGGCAAAAGCTGCCTTGTCGAACACTGCCATGTCAGCCAAGACCTTGCGATCCACTTCAATAGCGGACTTCTTGAGGCCGTTCATGAAACGGCTGTAGGTCAAGCCGCATTCACGGGCACCCGCGTTGATACGGGCAATCCATAAGGTGCGGAACTGGCGCTTTCTTTGACGGCGATCGCGGTAGGCATACTGGCCTGCCTTCATCACCGCCTGTTTGGCGATACGGTAGACGTTCTTGCGACGGCCGCGATAACCCTTGGCAGCGTCAAGAACCTTCTTGTGACGCGCGCGCGCTATAACACCACGTTTGACTCTTGGCATCTTCTTCTCCTTAAGCCGTAGGCATCATTGCGCGAATGCGCTTGATATCTGTTGGGGAAACGAGCACCGTGCCACGCAGATTGCGCTTTTGCTTGGTGGTCTTCTTGGTGAGGATATGGCGCAGGTGCGAATGGGTACGCTTGACCTTGCCATTCCCCAAGAACTTGAAGCGCTTTTTGGCGCCGCTCTTGGTCTTCATCTTTGGCATTTTTTTCTCCTTGAATTAAAGAGCGATCGGGCATGCCTTATGGCCGCGTCGCTACAGTTGGTACTACAAAATCAAACCATCTTCGTGATACTGCGTTGCTTCATTAAATTTATTAGTTTGCATATTTAAATATGCGGCGCTCATAAATTTAATTTGCGCCTTGTCTGACTTAGATATTTCTATTTTTACTTAGGCTTCTTATGCGGTGACAACACCATCACCATCTGCCGGCCTTCCATCTTCGGGAACTGCTCGACGACCGCGTATTCCTGCAGATCTGCCTCGACGCGCTTCAACAGCGCCAGGCCGAATTCCTGATGGGTGATTTCACGACCGCGGAACCTTAAAGTCACCTTGGCCTTGTCACCTTCCTGGAGGAAACGGATCAGGTTACGCACCTTGATCTGGTAATCCCCCTCGTCCGTCCCGGGACGGAATTTTACTTCTTTTACCTGAACCTGCTTTTGCTTAAGACGGGCTTCGTGCTGCTTCTTGCTTTCGGCATATTTAAATTTGCCGTAATCCATTAAACGACAAACCGGAGGGGTTGCTGTTGGCGCGATCTCTACCAGGTCAATATCCGCTTCCTCTGCCTTGGTCAGTGCCTCCTCCAAACTTACGATGCCGAGCTGTTCGCCCTCTACACCCAATAAACGAATCTCCGGCGCTGTAATGTCTCCGTTGATTCGTACTTCCTTGTCTTGAGCTATAGCAAATTCTCCAAATTTAATTAAGCAAGCGATCCGTTCGCTTCCAAAAAAGTTAGCCGCGCTACTCCTGGCTTAAACCCTGGTTTTAATCTCAGCCTGCAAACGCTCTATGAACGCCTGCACTGGCATGGAACCCAGGTCTTCACCCTTACGAGTACGCACGGCCACTTGCCCGCTTTGCATTTCGCGATCGCCTACCACTAATAGGTAAGGCAACCTCTGCAAGCTATGTTCGCGTATTTTATAGGTTATTTTTTCGTTCCTCAAGTCGGA
>Ga0196976_1000774_pt1 | contig 18136 bp, 20 predicted proteins | sample S3v_513CmetaG_FD_148644 | JGI IMG/M metagenome (GOLD analysis project Ga0196976, IMG submission 148644) | Soil microbial communities from Anza Borrego desert, Southern California, United States - S3+v_5-13C | ecosystem: Environmental > Terrestrial > Soil > Desert | place: USA: California...
AGCTTTCGCCGTTGTGGCAGAAGAGGGAAGTGGTCAGCAGTTAAGGATGAGTTTAATGACAGCGGGCACTAACAAGACGATCGCGGTTGCCATGTCGGGCGGTGTTGACTCCTCGACGGTAGCGGCCAAGCTGCGTGCCGAGGGCTATGACCTGATCGGGTTGACCATGCAGCTGTGGAATCAGCGACGGCTCGCAGACAAGGATGGCCATGCCGAGCCCGTGCAGGGACGCTGCTGTTCCATCGACGACGTTTACGACGCGCGGCGTGTCGCCGAGAAACTCGGGATTCCCTACTACGTCGTAAACCAGGAAGATCGCTTCGAGCGCGATGTCGTGAAGCCGTTTGTCGAGGACTATCTCTCCGGGCGTACGCCGATCCCGTGCTCGCTCTGTAACAACCACCTGAAGTTTGATCAACTGCTGCGGACAGCGCGACAGATCGGCGCGGAGTTCATCGCCACCGGACACTACGCGCGCAACGACTATGACGCCGAGCGCGGACGCTGGTTGCTGAAGCGGCCGCTCGACCGTGCCAAGGACCAGACGTACTTCCTCTTCGGACTGACGCAGGAGCAGCTTTCGCGGACGCTCTTCCCGCTGGGTAACATGCGCAAGCCCGACGTTCGCGAGGAGGCTCGCTCCAAGGGCTTCGACGTGCTCGCTGAGAAGCCGGATTCGCAGGAGATCTGCTTTATTCCGGGCGGAGATTATAAGAAATTTCTGGACGCGTATTTGGCCGAGCAGGGCGAGGAACTGCCGGATACCTCGGGCGAACTCGTCACGGCCAGTGGCGACGTCATCGGCCGTCACGCGGGCATCCACAACTTCACCATCGGCCAGCGTAAGGGACTCGGCGTTGCCACCGGCTCTCCGCTGTATGTAATCGGGATCAAGGGCGACGAACGCAAGGTTGTAGTCGGCGATGCCGACGATCTCTATGCGCGTACGCTGCGAGCAGCCCGCTTGAATTGGATTGCCTTCGAAGACCTCCGCGCTCCCATGCGAGTGGAGGCGAAAATCCGCCACAAGCATCAGCCCGCACCTTCTATGGTTGAGAAGGTCGGAGATGACGAGGTGCTGGTTACCTTTGACGAGCCGCAGCGCTCCATCACCCCTGGCCAGGCGGTGGTGTTTTACGACGGCGACATCGTCGTAGGCGGTGGCTGGATCATCTAGGCCCGTTCTGGGTAAACAAGAGGCGGCGCCCGATGCGCCGCCTGATTCTTTTCTCGAACTCGTGCTAGATGAACATCTCGTCGTTCGGGACCGCGCGACGTGTGCGCTCGACCTTGCGCCCGCCCACATAATTGCCGATTCCTGCCATCACCCCGGTCATCACCGCCGACAGCTGCCGGACAGGCGACATCACCGTGTGGTGCACCATGTCGGTGGTTTCTTCGACGCGGTCCATGGTACGAGTGACGAGTTCGTCGGCGCGGATCACCTGCAGGCGTGTGCGATCAACAACGTCGGTGATCGTCACGTCCAGGCGTTCAATCTGCGATTTCACGATCTGGGTGGACGACGAGAGGCTTTGGATCATGTCCTCGATCTTCGGACGCGAATCGACGACCAGAGTGCGTGCCGACTCGATCATGGGCATCGCTTGCTTCTCAAGGCGATCGGCCAGTCCATTCACCCGCTCGCTGGTCTTCTTCACGCTGAGGTAAAGCGCGAGCAGAATCGCCATCTGTATCACGACCGCGACTGCGGTCACTGCAACGAAGATCGTCAGAATGAGGTCTCGAGTTTCCATTCCATCCTGCTAAAAAAACGCCGGGTCTGTTACTGTTCTGCGCCGGAAGCGGACAGCTTCCGGCGCGATCTCTTGAGCGTAACTACAACTTAGGCGTGGTCCCTTCAGGTTCCGCCGTGGCCTCGCGATACGCCTGGCGACCTGCCTCAAAAGCCGAGCGGAACTGCTCCTTCTGCTGGCCCAGATTGTCTTTGCCGCGCTCGACCCACTGGTTCGCCTGTTCGCGATATTGCCGTGCGCGATCACGCACTACGTCGCGGCCTTCTTCGGCTGCGCGGCGAATGTCTTCGCGCGTTTCACGGCCGGGCTTCGGCGCATACAATACGCCCACAGCCGCGCCGATACCCAAACCTGCCAGGAACCACAAGAATCCATTGCTGCTATCGTCAGCCATAATTACCTCCTGGGGGTGCTTCAAGTTCCGGATGGTAGCACCCGAGATTCAGAATTACAAACCTCACGCACCCGCGAAATCGACCATTCGCCGCTGTCCCTTCCGGACAACATCACGCAGACACTGTACGTTCCGCCTGCGCTTTCTTGAGCAGCGCAATCTGTCCCGCGTGATACAAGTCGTGCTGCACTGCGCCGTGGAGCAAAACGTAGTAGGAGTAGTCCGCACCGGGTACCACGGTGCCGAGGCGCGACTGCTCGAACTCTTTGATCGCGGTTCTAAGCGCCAGATTGCTCGTATGCAGTCGCCCGAGCAGGCCGCTCCACGCCGTATCGCTGGTCTCTTGTACTGGCGGCCAATCTTCGTGTGGCGCGTACTCGCGGTACGGCTCGCCTTGCAAGCGGCGCATCGCCACCTGTTCCCAAACCGTGATGTGTGCGACGAGCTCCCAGATGCTGTGTGCGCCGGGAATTGGCTTTGCGGCGGCTTGTTTCGGGCTCACGTCTTTGAGTACATCAAGCAGGGAAGGCCCGGACCACGCTGGTCCTTCGTATGCGCGCTTCACCTGATCGGCGATTCTTTCAAGCTCCGTCATGGATCGTCCCCCGATGACAAATAGCCTGAACCTGCTCGTTCCCGCAGTCAACCGAGGCAGTGATCGCTTAAGGCTTCATCGTTGGCCTTAGCACGATTTCGCTTGCGAACGACTGTGGAGCCTGCGTTACGAGCATGGCCACGATATGTCCCACGTCGGAGGGCTTCAGCATCCTGTTCGGGTCCTTGCCGGCGTGCGGACTCAGATCGGTGTCCGTTGATCCCGGACACACGACAGAGACGCGAACGTTGTGCCCGCGAAGTTCTTCGGCCACCGAATAGCTGAGCCCGTTCAGTCCCCACTTCGAGGCCGCGTAAACGGCGCCGTTCGGAAGCGCATTCTTCGAAGCAATCGAAGAGATGTTAATGATATGTCCGTTTTTCGCCTCGATCATCATGGGCACGAACGCGCGAATGCAGTAGTACACGCCGCGCAGATTTGTGTTCATCACCTCGTCCCAGTCGTCGGGAGGAAGCTCATGCAGCGGTGTACTGAACGCCCCAACGCCGGCATTGTTGACAAGCACGTCTATCCGTCCGAATGAGCTTCGCACCCAAGCCGCGCAACGTTCCACGTCAGCGCGTTTGGTCACATCGCACGCGAAGGTTTCGCACGTGCCGCCGGCGTTGCGGATGGCTTCCGCTGTGCTCCGCATCGGCGCCTCGGAGCGTCCCGTGATCACAGTGGTTAGGCCGAGCGCCGACAGCGCTTCCGCTATGCCCGCTCCTATCCCCCGTCCGCCGCCCGTGACAACTGCCACCTGGCCCCGAAAGTTACTGTCGCCTGCATTCATTTCGCTCTCCTGTCGCATTTCGGTGCTGTAGCTGCACATCCGATTGGGCAAAAACCTGCATCTTAGCTACTGGAATCCGCAAACCACTTTCGGAATTGTCGCCGATAGACTCGCAAGGGCCCAGCAAGGGTGAGATGAACGTCGTCCCACCGGGTTGTGTCCTGCGGGGCGGGATAGGTGTCGCAAGTCGAGTGTTAGACTAAACTTGCGCTGTTAGGGTACGCACCCTATAATCGCAGCCTCCGCGTGCAGAGAAGTTTCATCGTCTATATAGGAACTGGACGCTCGCGGATGCAATGATGTCATCGGACCGTCGAGCAGCTTAGCTCATGTCCCGCGGTCGTCTCTGTGGGACAGACGCAGACGTGGTCGCAGATTCCCGAAAGTTTCAAGGAGCCATCGAATGAAGAAGTCGTTAATGACGTTCTTGCTTGTCTTCGTTGCGGCTGCCGCCGCGCAGCAAGCCACGCCTCCCGCCCCGGATGCGCAGCAGCCTGCCGCTGGACAGCAGGGAGCGGCCCCGCAACAGAAAAAAGAGATCAAGGACCCCGCCGAGTACAACGCCTATGTCGCCGCCGTGCAGGCGCAGGATCCGAACCAGAAGATCACGTCCATCGAAGCTTTCCTGCAGACCTACCCGAATAGCGTCATGAAAGAGGATGCCGCCGAACTGCTGATGAAGACATACCAGCAGACCGGAAACGGGCCAAAGACGGTCGAGGCTGGTCAGCGCCTGCTCCAGATTAATCCCAACAACTTGACTGCACTCGCGCTCCTGACCTTCATCCAGCGCGCGCAGGCACAGGCCGGTGGACCCAACGCAGCCCAGGCACTTCAACAGGCTGCCGAATACGCGCAGCGCGGGCAGCAGGTCATGCAGACCGCTCAGAAGCCGGAAGGGCTCTCTGACCCGGATTGGGCGAAGTTCAAGGAGCAGGCAAATCTCATCTTTACCGGTGCGATTGGCCAGGCTGCTCTGCAGCAGAAGAACTATCCCGTTGCTCAGCAGAATTTTCTTCAGGTCGTGAACGCGAATCCTGGCAGCTTCGTGGACGTTTACCAGCTCGCCCTGTCGTACCTTGAGCCGAACCCGCCAGGTGTAGAGGGCTTGTTCTGGATCGCTCGCGCAGTTGCATTGGCGCAGCAGCAGGCCCCTCAGGCCGTGCCGCAGATTCAGCGCTACGCCCGCAGCAAATACGTTCGCTATCACGGCAGCGAGGAAGGCTTCGACCAGCTGATCGCCAGCGCAGCCAACACACCGACCATTCCGGCGGGATTTACGGTCGCTCCGGCGCCATCACCCGCGGAGCAGGCGGCGATGATGCTGCAGAAGACGCCGCCCCAGAAGATGTCGTTCGCCGAGTGGCAGTTCATCCTGACCAGCGGCAATCAGCAGGCGGCCGATCAGGTTTGGAACGCGATCAAGGGCAAGCCCATCCAGATGGTCGCCCAGGTCATCGAAGCAACCCCGAAGCAGTTGATGCTTGCCGGCAGTGCCGATGACATCGAGAAGAACCTCGCCGACATCACGCTCACCATGGCAGGGCCGATCCCGGCGAAGCTGATGCCGAAGCCCGGACAGCAGATCACCTTCGAGGGCACGCCGAGCAACTACTCCGCGAACCCCTTCATGATGCAATTGGCGGAGGGGTCGCTCTTCGCGCCTAAGGGCGCCGCTGCTCCCGCAGGCGGCGCCAAGAAGCCGACTCCGGCGCGCAAGAAGCCAGGCACCCGGTAACGCTGTGGTGTTTTGAAAGGGCAGCTCGCAGGAGCTGCCCTTTTCTTGTGCCTTGAACTGGTACTATCAAAAGACGAACTCTTTGGACGCAGAAGTTAAAGAAAAAGATTAAGGCAGCCTCGTCGGCTGCCTTTCGTTTTCGAGCAGATATATCTCTCTCGCTATCGAGCCACTTTCTTCTCCATTGCCATCGGGGCGACAGGCCGCGCACTTCGGGGTGGCCGACGCGCTCCATTCCGCAGCGTTCGAACGTCCAGCTTAAGCTCGTTGATCGTGCGGCTCAGGGTGTTCCTGTGCATGCCCAACTGCCGGGCAGCCTTGCACTGGTTGCCATGGTTCTCTTCCAGAACGGTCAGGATGAAACGCTTCTTGAATTCGCGCACCGCCTCCGAATAGAGAATGCCGCTTTTGTACATCTGGTTGATCAGAGCTTCCAACTGGTCCTTCACGTAGAGCCTCACTTTCCTATAAGTGCTGTATGAATTCGTTCCCGGGGAATCCCCCGCACTCCCACGCAAGTTGCGAGTGGGAGAACTTACTTCCGGGGCGCCGCCTGAGGCTGTGACTGCTGCGCGTCTTCGGTGTGCCTAGGTCCGCGCAGGGCATCAAGTCCCTGCCGGAACTTGGCCCGCAAATCAGCCGGTGCTGCCCACACTGCTCCGCGACCCACAACGAGGAAGTACGGCCCCAACCGCGACTCCGCCAATCTCTTAGACCCCGGCCCGAAAGACGCCATGGCCATCACCAGCACAGTGACGACCAGCACGCCTCGGACAATTCCGAAAACCCCACCTAATAGCCGGTCGAACCATCGCAGCCCAACTTCGTGCATGGCCCACCGCGAAATGCGTCCCGCAATGCCAGCCAGGATGACGATCACGATGAAGATTGTCAGGAAAGCGGCACCGTCCGCGACCCATGCGCTCTTTACGTAGGGCACATACAGCGGCGCTAGCCGCGGGTATTGCCATGCAGCCACCAGGTACCCGATGACCGTCCCGGCGAGGGAGAAAATTTCAAAGAAAAAACCGTGCGCTGCTGCCAGCAGTACAGAAATCAGCAGAATGACCACAATCAGCCAATCGAGTCCCGTCATCCTGTTCCTGTGATCAAGCCGGCAAGTCGCGGCCGGTGAGCAGGCGATACGCCTCTACGTACTTCTCACTCGTCTTCGCCGCAACTTCAGCAGGGAGCCCCGGAGCCGGCGGCTTTTTCTCCCACCGGATCTGTTCGAGGTAATCACGAACATACTGCTTGTCATACGAATCTTGCGCCCGTCCCGGCTGATACTTGTCTGCCGGCCAGAAGCGCGACGAATCAGGCGTCAGGACTTCGTCTGCGAGCACGATGCCCTTCGGCGTGGTTCCAAATTCAAACTTGGTATCCGCGATGATGATCCCGCGGCCTGCCGCGTAATCCGCGGCCGTCTTGTAGATGTTCAGCGTGAGGTCGCGAAGTTTGTTCGCCATTTCCGGCCCGATACGCTTCACCGTCTCTTCGAATGAAATGTTCTCGTCGTGTCCGCTGGTCGCCTTGATCGCGGGCGTAAAGATCGGCTCAGGCAACTTGTCCGATTCTTTAAGGCCGCTCGGCAACGGGATTCCGCAAACCGCTCCGTTTTTCTGGTACTCCTTCCATCCCGAGCCGGAGAGGTATCCACGCGCGACACATTCGATCGCGACCATCTCCGCCTTCATCACGAGCATGGATCGACCTTGCAGCTGGGGTGCCCTGGGCTGCACGTTCGGAGGATACTGCGGCACGTCTGCCGTGATGAGGTGGTTCGACACGATGCTTTTCAGGAAATCGAACCAGAAGAGAGAGAGCTGCGTCAGCACCCGCCCCTTCCGGGGTATTCCCGAAGCAAGCACAAAATCGAACGCCGAGATTCGGTCGGTCGCCACGAACAGCAGACGTTCGTTGTCGACGCGGTAGATGTCTCGCACTTTCCCGCTCGCGTACATCTCGAGTTCCGGGAAATCGGTTTGAAGAAGGACGTCGCTTTGTGTTGTCGTATTCACGGATTCAAATCGAAGAGGGAAACGAGGCGTATTCTAAACGCCCGAGAGATTTTGTCAACGAGGTGACGCAATCGCCAATCCGCGTTGATAAGAATTCGAGACCGAAAACTGTTGACAGGATGCCCAGTTCCGCGAACCCCGCTTGGTAAGAGGCTTTGCGCGTATCCACTCACACCTGCTGCGCTGTGAATCTCTGTGCAAAAACACGCGTCTCCGACAATCACAAAAACGCGAGGGCGCGCAAGATTCAGCGCCACTGAATTTTCTTTGCAATTCCAATGTTGCACTGTCGCTCTTCGATGAACGCTGCTCAGAGTTGAAGCGAACTGGCACTGCCCGAGTTTGTATAATCGATAGTTTGCAATCGTGGTGTTTATTCCGCCTGATGGCAATGCTCGCCAGAGGCCCGAGGTCTTTCAATGAACGAGATCGAACTGGTACACGCAAGAGAAGTACTTGATTCCCGCGGCAATCCTACCGTCGAAGCTGAAGTTCATCTTATCAGTGGTGTAAGGGCGCGGGCCATTGTGCCCAGCGGCGCGTCCACTGGTGAACACGAAGCTGTCGAGCTTCGCGATTCTGACAACGCGCGCTACGGCGGTAAAGGCGTGCTCAAAGCGGTGGAGAACATTAACGAGACCATCGGCCCTGAGCTCATTGGAATGGACGCGAGCCGCCAGGCGGAGATTGATTTCCGCATGATCGAACTCGATGGAACGCCCAACAAGGGCAATCTGGGCGCCAATGCCCTCCTCGCCGTCAGTATGGCCTGCGCCCGCGCTACCGCGATCAACCAGGAGATTCCGCTCTACCGCTATCTCGGCGGGATCAACGGCAACGTGCTTCCCGTGCCGATGATGAACATCCTGAACGGCGGCGCGCACGCCGACAACAACGTGGATTTCCAGGAGTTTATGGCGATGCCGGTCGGTGCCGAGTCGTTCAGCGAGGCTCTGCGCTGGGGCACGGAGGTCTTCCACACCCTGAAGTCCGTTCTCAAGAAGCGCGGCTACAACACAGCCGTGGGTGATGAGGGTGGCTTCGCGCCCTCCCTGAAGTCGAACGTGGAAGCGATTGAGTTGATCCTGGAAGCCATCCAGCAGGCTGGCTACAAGGCAGGCGAACAGATCGCGATTGCGCTCGACCCCGCGACCAGCGAACTTTTCAACCACGGCGGCGGCAAGGAGTACATGTTCTGGAAGTCCGACAAGAAGGCGAAATCGTCGGAAGAAATGGTTCGCTTCTGGGCAGACTGGGTCCGCCAGTATCCGATCGTTTCAATTGAAGACGGCCTTGCCGAAAACGACTGGCAAGGTTGGAAGATGCTGACCGACGAGATCGGCGGAACCGTGCAACTCGTGGGCGACGACCTTTTCGTAACTAACACGGAGCGGTTGGCTCGCGGCATCACCGAGGGCATTGCAAACTCAATCCTGATCAAGGTCAACCAGATCGGCACAGTAACCGAGACCCTGCAAGCCATCGAACTCGCGCGGCGCAACGGCTACACGGCCGTAATCTCGCACCGTTCCGGAGAGAGCGAAGATACGTTCATCGCGGATCTCGCAGTAGGGACCGGAGCAGGGCAGATCAAGACCGGCTCCGCTTCACGTACAGATCGCATCGCCAAGTACAATCAACTGCTCCGGATCGAAGACGACCTCGGCGCGGCTGCGCAGTTCCTCGGATTCGCCGCACTGAACTACGGCGGCGACCTTGTCGACGAAGCAGGAGCATAGTTCGAGAGCACAGGGCCGGCTGCCGGAGGCTCTGTGCTCTCTTGTGTTGTCGTATCCACTCTGTTCATCTCTCTGGGCCTGTGACAAATAACCAAATGACTGCTCGTCCGAAACCTCTCGTCCTCATCATCCTCGACGGCTGGGGATACGCGCCGCCATCGAATTCCAATGCCATCTCGCTTGCGCGCAAGCCTAACTACGACAAGCTGATCGTCGAATATCCCAACACCCTCGTGCACACCAGCGGACGTTTCGTCGGACTGCCGACGGGACAGATGGGGAACAGCGAAGTCGGCCATCTCAACATCGGCGCTGGCCGCGTCGTCTACATGGACATCACCAAGATCGATCTCATGATCGAGAATGGCGAGCTGTTCCGGCATCCGTTGCTGCTCGAGGCGTTAAAGCACGCACAGCAGAACGGGCGAAAGCTGCACATCTGCGGACTGCTTTCCGACGGCGGCGTGCACTCGCACCAGAACCATCTGCACGCGATGCTGAAAATGGCCAAAGAGAACGGCGTTGAGCGTGCTTTCGTTCACGCATTCATGGACGGACGAGATACGCTGCCGACCTCCGGCGCGGGGTACATAGAGGCGCTCGAACAGAAGGCTCGGGAACTGGGCGGAGTCGGTCGAGTGGCGAGCGTGAGCGGGCGCTACTACGCCATGGATCGCGATAAGAAGTGGGAGCGCGAAAAGCTCGCCGTTGACGCCCTGGTTCATGGAGTGGCCGAGGGAGGCCGCTATACCAGCGCCCTCGAAGGCGTAAAAGACTCATACAACAAGGGTGTGACTGACGAGTTCATCCTCCCCTTTGTCGTCACCGATGCCAATGGCCAGCCGCTCGCAACGATTCGCGACGAAGATGTAGTTATCAATTTCAACTTCCGGGCCGATCGTGCACGCCAGATCACGCGCTGCCTGGCACGTAACAGTGGCCTGACCCCGAACTCCGGACGCGAACTCGATGCTGCCGATGCCCTCGACCACGTCATCCCGCCCGACTCGGTTCCCAGGAACCTGAAGTATCTCTGCATGACGCAGTACGACTCCAAGTACACGCTGCCATACATCGTGCCGACCGAGTCGCTGAACAACATCCTGGCCAACATTATGGGCCAGATGAATATGCGCAACCTTCGCGTCGCCGAGACCGAGAAGTATGCGCACGTAACGTACTTCTTCAACGGTGGCGTCGAGAAGCCGTTTCCGGGGGAGGACCGCGTTCTCATACAGTCGCCAAAAGTGGCCACCTACGACTTGAAGCCCGAGATGAGCGCCGCCGGTGTTGCAGACAACGTAATCAAGGCCATCGAAGACGCGACCTTCGACATGATCGTCGTGAACTTCGCCAACGCCGACATGGTGGGCCACAGCGGCCGCATCCCTCCCACCATCACGGCCGTCGAGACCGTCGATGCCTGCATCGGCCGAATCTACACCGCCTTGCGGCGCTGCGGAGGGGCTATGATCGTCACCGCCGACCACGGCAATGCCGAGCAGATGATTGATCCTGCGACAGGCGGTCCACAGACCGCACACACCACCAACCCCGTACCGCTCATCCTCGTCAGCGAAAACGCCAGCCAGTTCGCATTACGCACGGATGGCGCGCTCCAGGATATTTCCCCGACAGTACTGGGTGTACTCGGCATCCCGCAGCCGAAAGAGATGTCGGGCCACGATCTCAGAGTCCCGAAAGTGTCGAAGAAATAGACCGGGTTCGGATGAAACTCGTCATCGTTATCTACCACCGCTTCTCCTTGTGGGCCGCTCCGGACTGGTTCGCCGAGCGGCTCAAGGAAAAGTTCTCGAACCTCACGGTCGTAAACCTCAAGTCGTACGACGATCTCGAGCGCGAACTTCCCGATACCGACATCCTGATGACCTGGTCGATCCGATCCGACCAGATAACTCACGCGCGCAAACTCCGTTGGATTCATTCACCCGCCGCTGCCGTACACGGCCTCATGATTCCCGAGGTCATCAACGGCAACGTCATCGTCACGAATGCCCGAGACGTGCACGGCCCCGTGGTCGCTGAACATGCGATTGCGCTAATGTTCGCGTTATCGAAGCGCATTCCTGGCGCCGTCCGTCATCAGCAGAAGCGCGAGTGGTCCCAGGAGCAGTTGTGGGGCGAGCATCCGCACCCTCGCGAGATCAGGGGCGCAACACTCGTAGTCGTCGGACTCGGCACCATTGGACGCGAAGTTGCTCGCGCTGCGGCAGCGCTCGGAATGCGCGTCATCGCTGTTCGCGAGAATCCGCAGAAGGGTAGCGGTCCGGCCCACGAGGTGGTCGGCTTCGCTCAACTCGACCATGTGCTCCCGCTTGCGGATTTCGTGGTGCTCGCGGCCCCGCTCACACCTGAAACGAAGACTTGCTTCAATGCGCATCGCCTGGCGGCCATGAAACGTGACGCTTACCTCATCAACGTATCCCGCGGTGCGTTGGTGGATGAGCCTGCGCTCATTGCGGCGCTGCAGTCCGATTCAATAGGAGGGGCTGCACTTGACGTGTTCTCCGAAGAGCCATTGCCCGTGTCGTCGCCCCTGTGGTCGCTTCCGAACGTGCTGATCACTCCACACTCCGCCGCACTCACAGACAAGCAGTGGGATCGCCACTACGCGCTATTCAGCGAGAATGTGCGTCGATTCAAGTCAGGCGAACCGTTGCTCAACGTTGTCGATAAACAGAAGGGTTACTGAACTGCTATCATGCTTGCATAAGGAGGATGTGTGATCCTGCGCAGAGTTGCAGCTGCTTTGCTTGTCACGCTACTAGCGACCATGACATTTGCTCAAGACGCCGGTGGGCCGCCGAAGATCGAAGGTGAGCCTAAGACTCTAGCTGGTGGACTGAAGTATTGGGATGTTCAGACTGGCACCGGTGCTGTTGCCGAATCCGGCAAGCGCGTTCGCGTGCACTACACCGGCTGGCTAGCCAGCAACGGTAAGAAATTCGACAGCTCAGTTGACCGCGGCGAGCCGTTCGTGTTCCCGCTTGGCGCAGGACGCGTCATTAAGGGTTGGGACGAAGGCGTAAAGGGAATGAAGGTTGGCGGCAAGCGCCGTCTCGAGATCCCCTCCGAAATGGGCTACGGTCAGCGAGGCGCAGGGGGCGCGATCCCACCAAACGCCACCCTGATCTTCGATGTCGAACTCCTCGGCGTTCAGTAAAGTTGCGGTAGTTTGCAATATCAAAGCCCCGCTCACGGCGGGGCTTTTCGCATGCTGTAACAGCGCAGCTATTTCTTCGGCGCCCAGTCCTGCAAGAACGTCGCGATGGCTTTCAGACTGTAGCCGCGGCCCTCTTCCAGCTTCGACGTGTCCTGCGAATGCAGCAACTTGCCGCTTTTGTCGAGCACGAACAGGTGCGGATAGCCATCGGCCTTTGGATATTGCAATAGCAATCTCTCGTTCTTGTTCTCAGGGCTCCAGTTGACCTTCACCATGACATAGTTCGCATCGCGAAAAGTACGCAGCGTGGCGTTCTGGTCGAAGAACTTATCCAGGTATCCGCACCAGACGCACCATTTTCCTCCGACCTCCACCAGTACGTTGCGGTCCGTGCGCGTCGCCTCAGCAAGGGCGTCCTTGATGTCCTTCGCGGCGTCGCGTTTCGGGTCGTACTCGAGCACCGGCTTATAGCTGTACGCCGTCGTCGCACTCTCCGGCGCCTGTTTCTTGACCTTGTCCTGCGCAGACGTAGGAACTGCTGCGAGCAATCCGCAGATAAGAAGTGCCCCGACAAAATTCATGCACACTCCAGATGACTGAGTCGATCGTGTCCGCGTGGGCGGTCCCGCAGCGGAGCGTCCAGAGTACCCGGGGTTCGTCCCGACGTGAAATAACTTTCGTCACCTCACAGCGTGAGCCAGTGTGGACACTCCCTATCGGCCTCACTGAAATTCTGTGACCGCGCGCGCCGGCGCAACATCTGTTCCGTTATGGCTTACTTAGAAGAGTACAAAGCGCGCATTCTGTCGTACACCAAAGGCAAGGATGCTCTCGCCATGCAGCGTGAGACCGCACCGCTGCTGGCCGAACTTATCGCTGGCGTGCCTGAGAGCAAGCTGCGTGAGCGGCCACATCCGGACAAGTGGTCGGTTGTCGAGATTCTTGCACACCTCGCCGAAGACGAACTTACCAGTTCGTGGCGCTATCGCCAGATGATCGAGAACGACGGTCTGCCTCTACCTGGATTCGACCAGGATCTGTGGGCACGTCTCGGTGACTACCAATCTTGGGACGCGTCGGATGCACTGACGATGTTTCGCTTGCTGCGGGAAGCAAATTTAAAGATGTTCGCGCGTCTCACCGCGGAGGAATGGCAGCGTCATGGTGCGCACGCGGAACGGGGCGCAATGACTGTCCGTGACCTCGCCACGCAGATGGCCGGGCACGACCGCCATCACATCGAACAGATTGAGCGGATACTCGGAAAGACTGCGAAGGGCAGTGCAGCCTGAATTTGCCTCAACTCGGAACAGTAGAAAGCCTTGCCTATGCCGCAAGGCTTTTCGATTTTCGGTCGGCACTCACGCGACGCAGTACGCCGACGGTGATCATGAACTGGGCCGCGTAGTAGGTCGTCCAGACCAGGACGCGTGCCGCAGCGAACGGATGCCCGAAGTGTTCGAGTGCCAGCATCGCATCCGACGCAACAAAGAACAGTGCGCCGATCCCAACCAATGGAGGGAAGCGCGATGCGAGCGCCGTGACCGCCATTGCATCGAGAGCAATTGCATAAACAAGCACCGCGATCCGCAGGTCCCCAAGTGAAGGCCACAGCACGAACAGCGTGATTGCGAGCGTCAGGATGGCCACTGCTATCCCGGCCTTGCGCTCGCGGGAGACTCCTTCTGCCAGGTTGCGCCCGAACAACGCGATGTACCAGGAATGTGCGAGCAGAAACGCCCCCAGCCCAAACACGAACAACTCACCTTCGCCGAGCGGTCCAAGTCTCGGAACGCCCAGCAGAAAATCTCCAAGGGCAGACGCCGCAAGCGCGGCCAGCAGCGGCACGGATCGCCTGACTGACGCAGCAGCCAGCGCGAGCAGCAGTAGGATTGAGCCCACCTTCAGAGTCACTGCGGTAGCCGCCGGCGCGGATTCAGTGACGGTCGATCCGAGGTATGCAATCGAGCAGAGCACGCTGGCAGCAATTATCGTTCGTCTCATTGGCGAGGGATTGTAGCAGGGCGCGCTGCGCCCAACTACGCTAGCGCCGCGGGCATCGAAATCCGGATGCTCAGGGCTTCCTGTTTCAGGTATGCAGCCGTGCTCTCGACCGTGCTGCTGCTGTTTGTGTTGGGGTGCGGTGGCGGCAGTACGCGCCCGACCACGGGTGAGACTTGGCGATACGTTGCGCTCGGTGACTCGCTGGCGGCCGGATTTTCGGCCGACATCGGATACGTCCAGAGATACTCCGACTACACGCAATCAGACAATGATGTTGCGGTGACTCGCCAGAACCTTGGTCGCCCCGGATGGGAAAGCGAGGATCTCTTGAACGCACTGCGCAATGACTCCGGGTTCCGTGACGCAGTCTCATCGGCAGACGTCGTGACCTGGGACATCGGAGGTAACGACCTGCTGCGTGCCTATCGGCTCTTTCTTGGTGGCGCATGCGGCGGCGCAGACAACCAGGCTTGCTTCCGCGATGCCGTTGCGAACTTCAGGTCAAATTGGGACGCGATCATCCGCGAGATGAAGTCGCTGACCAGTACCGAACGCGCAATCCTCCGAACCATGGATATTTACAATCCCTTCGTTGGCGAGCAACACCTCTCCGGCACCTTCGAACAGACGCAGCCTTACCTTGACCAGGTTAACGAGCACATCCGGTCCTCCGCCGAGCAGAACGGAATTCCGTTCGCGCGAGTCCACCAGGCGTTCAACGGAACCTCGGGAACTGAAGATCCGGTCGAAAAGGGGCTGATCTCGGCTGACCGCTTTCACGCCAGCGATGCGGGCCACAAAGTCATGGCCGACTTGCTGCGCGAGCTCGGCTACGCACCGAAACGCCCCGCACGCTAGTCAACCCGACAGTTCGTGGATCCATCAAAGTGGCTCGGGAGATCATCATGGATGCACTCGAGCTACTGAAGCAGGACCACGACAAAGTGAAACAGATGATGTCGGAGCTGGAACACACCGGTGACGAACAGCGCGAAAAGCGTGAAGAGATCTTCGCGCAGCTCAAACGCGAACTGACCATACACGAAATTCTTGAAGAAGAGATCATCTACCCAACCTTCGAGAAACAGACGAAGCTGAAGGAAGTAGTCCTGGAAGGCTACCAGGAGCATCACGTGGTAGATCTCGTTCTCGGGGAGATGATGGGGATCGACGCCGACGACGAGAACTGGAGTGCCAAGCTCAGCGTCGCCAAGGAAAACGTCGAACACCATATCGAAGAGGAAGAAGGGCAGATGTTCAAGATCGCCCGGGGCATCTTCGACGAGCAGCAACTCGCTAAAATGGGGAACCTGCTTGCGAGCCGCAAACAGGAGCTCGAAGCCGAGTCAGATGATGAACTCGAAGGCACACGCGAGGCCGCGTGATTACAGCAGCCAGGAACCAAACCCTGAACGTCGCGTAACCTGACACTTTCCTCGGTTACGTCACTTGTAGATAGAGAACTGTTCCTTCGGAGGGGCTAACTTGATCTCGATCTTTTGCGTGGGCTGGCTGATGTCGAAGTCTTCGCCGAAGGTCTGGAAGCCGCGCGCAATCACCTGCACCCTAAGTTTGCCGTAAGGGATGCCGCGATACTCCGTTTGCCCCTCCGAGTCAGTCTTCAGGTTGATGCCGCCCTTGCTCTGCTTTCCCTCTTGATCTACGGTGTGTAGCACGACGGTGGCGTTGCGCACCGGCTTGCCGTTCGTCTGCCTCAGTACCAGCAGCGACACGTCCGAGGTCAACTCTTCTTTGTCGTCAGCGGCCACAGCCACTCCGGCGAGGAGGACCAGGATCACACTCCAGAGAATGACAACACGCCTCATGAAGGAAAAACTCCTTGCCCTGTATTTTAAAGTGCACCGGGCGAGAGTGCCAGACGTAAGCTTAAACTCCATGGCTGGATGTAAGTTGCGCCCCCGAATATCCCTGAGTACCGCATCGAGCCAACCCGATTACTGGATTGGCTCCACCCGGTCCCGGAACTTCGACAACAGCCGTTGAGAAGCCTCCACCATGTTGTCCTGGCGTGCTTTTTGCTTCATGGCTGATTTCGATTGCTCCGAGCCTCGCCATAGCGGCACGTTGTTGCGCGCGTCGTAAACCGTCATCGTGATCATCGCGCTTGACCCCAGTTCTCTGGTCGTCTTCGTCGTGCTCTCTTCTTTTCCGTACGCATTCTGACCGGTACTGCTCGAGATGCTGACGCCACTGCTGTCCGCTGGAGCGCTAATCTCCACGACAAGGTCAGCCTTTTCCGGCGTTCCGACCAGCGTGTACCGCCCCCAGCCCTCCAGCCCGGAACTGATCACATTCAACGGAATCTCGCTCCCCCGGCCCTGTTTTATAAAGATTGTCTTCGCCGACGTTAGCCGACCGCTGGCCGATATCGCACTTGCCTTGGCAGGCTGTGGCGCGTGCGATGACTGCGATGCTTCGGGCCGCTGCTTGCCCGCCTCTTGGCCAACAGCGACGATCGAAATACCCAGCATCACGACAGCGACCATTCCAGTCTTCTTCTGCACGCGCCCTCCGGTTCTCGGAAATCCGAACCTGGCTACAGCAATGGAACGTACCAGAGAGCGCGAGCGGAAACAATCCGCCCTGTCGCTGGCGCGAAAAAAGGCAGGGCACCCGCCCTGCCTTTTGTGCGACCGTTATCTGCTTAGTCCGTCCGCCTCTTCAGCGTTGGACGGTCCTCTTCTTCTTTTTTCCGCTGCCGACGGTCGTCCGCCGAGTCGCGACGGCGCAGCGTAGGCCGAGCCCCGCTGCCACCATCGATCCGGTGCCGGTTTACAATTCCGGAAAGCCGCGCCTTCACCTCCGCGAACTCGCTGGTATCCACAACGTACTGCTCCTTCGGCGGAAGCAGCGCCTGGATCTCGTTCTGCGCGCGTTTGATGCGGTCTTCCGTCATCGGATGTGTCGCGAATGCACGGGCCAGGAAGTTCTTGTGCTGTTTGTCTCCGACCTTCAGCTTCTCGAAGAACTGTACGAACGAAGCCGGATCGTACCCGGACGCATACTGGTACTCGAGACCAAGCAGGTCTGCTTCCTTCTCCGCATCGCGGCTGAACTTCAGGAACGACATCGGCACCGCCAGCCCCGCAGCTTGCTGAATGGCATATCCGACAGGCCCTCCCACGAAGATCAGCGGAATCGACGCCAGGTTCCAGATCTGTCCCTTGGTCGCGTTCTTCGTCGCGTGCCGTGCGGCCACATGCGCAATCTCGTGCGCCATCACGCCGGCTAGTTCTGCCTCGTTGTCCGCCGCCAGGATGAGTCCCGTATTCACGTAAAAGAACCCGCCTGGCAGAGCGAACGCGTTCACTTCATCATTGTCGATGACCTTAATGGTGAAGGGCACCCTCGCGTCCGAGTTCCGAACAATGTTCTGCCCGAGCCGGTTGATGTACTCCGTCACAATCGGGTCGTGCAGAAGGCGCGACTGCATCTCAACCTCGGCCGACAACTGCTTCCCGAGCGCCGCTTCTTTCTCCAGCGAGTAGAAGTTCATCCCGCCGCCCACGCCACGGTCGCCGATCTTCGTGATGTCGTACTTCGCCCCGAACTTCTTGGCGAACTTCTTCACCTGCGCGGTGGTTTCCGGCGACAACACCTCGGGCCGCGTCAGCAATCGGCCCAGCTGACCGCCTTCCGGCGACGGGATACGTTCGAAATCAACCGTCGGCGGAATGGGCGAAGCGATCGCAACCACGCTTGGCGCGGCGCTATCCGACCCGGCTGGTGTCGCCGCCGCAGGCACGGCCATGCGCGGAGGCACGTGCCCCGTCCCGCTTTGCGCAGCCGCCGGACACACGCCCACGACCACAGCAAGTAGAGCTGATGCCAGCCCACGCTTCATGTCTTGAGTGAACGATCCAGAATCGAAGATAGATTTCGAGGAGAGA
>Ga0196976_1000775_pt1 | contig 18134 bp, 25 predicted proteins | sample S3v_513CmetaG_FD_148644 | JGI IMG/M metagenome (GOLD analysis project Ga0196976, IMG submission 148644) | Soil microbial communities from Anza Borrego desert, Southern California, United States - S3+v_5-13C | ecosystem: Environmental > Terrestrial > Soil > Desert | place: USA: California...
TCATGGTGCGCTGAGCCTTTTTCTGCTCAGCCTTTGTGCTATCACGGTATTTCTTCAAGGTCTTTTTGAAATTGGATGGCATTATGATTTTGCTCCTTTAGTAATTCTCGTAATGTATTTTTCTGTGACAAATAGCACAGAGCAGATCGCATTTATCTAACTCAGGTGCAACTTTCTCCCACCTGTAAGTTTTTCCAGTGGGAAGAAAATCTTTCTGTGCGGGATCGCGGTGATGAAAGTCAAACGCATAGGGATTGCTTCCATCAAAAACCAATCCGCAATCAAGACATTGACCGCCGAGATATTCTATTGCGCGAATTTTTAATGCGCGTCTTTTCTCATTGTGTTTCTTTTTGACAAAAGATGGATCAAACCAGGGAGCGTAGTCTTTACGCTTAGAGCATGATCGGCATCTTTTAATGTATCTACCCTCCGAATCTTTTGGATTTTCGGTTGTGATATTGCTGCTGTTTTTCGAGAGTTCTCTGACTTCGCTGCAAATTGGACATATCGCAATAACAGCGCCCCAATCTCGTTTCCATCCAGATTCCTTGAGTCTTGCGTATTTTTCTCGCCTATGTTGTTTTCTTTTCTCAGGATCACTCCAGGGCATCTAATAAACCCCTATCCACCAAAATTTGAGGGATAATTTCTTTCCATCCCAGATCATTTGAGCCATTGAGCATCTCCTGTCGGCAATACCAGCTTGCACATTGCATTATCTTCTTTGCGAACGAGATACCAATTGATCCCGCTGTAGTAGGCATGGGTATAGGTCATATCTGCCCACACTATCGGGATAATCGGGAACAGGTGAGATTTATTTGCGGGGTCATTGTGTCTTTTCAGGCAATCCCCGCAAAGCAGAAAACCCGCATATTCTGTAATGAGGTTTTCATCAGGAAAACAACTATCGCATTCCTGACAGTGAAAACATTCCTCGTCTTCGTAGTCGCCGTAGTCGTAGTCTAGATCATCGTCCAGATATTCAAAATCCCCATGCTGGCGAGTTTCGTAGTGTTCTTCGAGCCAACTATCGTCAAACATGGGCAAGCTCCATTTGCGGGATGATCTTCACTTCTTTAACCTGTCGTTTGTGGAAGCTCAGCATGGCTTTGCTCTCCGAAAAGGCGACGACATGGGTATCGGTCACAATCACAGTACGGTACTGACGACCATGCCACTCGATCACGTTATCACGTTCCACTGCGCTACTTGGGATTAACATGAAGTTCTCCTTTATTCGTCTACCTGGATACCCTGAGATTTTGCGTATTCGATCACGGCAGTTTCGAGTTCTGCGTTAGCACGCTGTGGTCTGTTGATTAGTGCTGCGAAGCGGTCTTTCGCTCTGAGGATTGCACATGCACTGTCAATTGGGTGAGTATCCAAAATTTCTCGACCTGCTCTTGCTACGACAGACACTATATGATCGGGGTTATAAACAGGGTCAACTTGAAATGCCCTCTGCCTCGCCAAAAGAAATCCATCTCGATCTAACACATTGTTATGAAAAAGACGGAATGCTTCAACAGATTTGCGGGTATCCGGGTGAACATATACATCTAATTCGACAGCGCGATTGATCAGTGCTTCAAACTCAGAACAGGTGTATTCAACGAAAAACTTTTCTACATCCAGCGCCCATAAGCAGCGACGATGCCGCGAAGCATATTTATCACTATCCCATTCAACGTCACCCCAACTTCTTACCCGGCAGAGCATGGCGAATTCTGCGTAGCCCATTGCATCTTCCAGCACCATAGACGCATGAAGACCGTTATGGCAGGGGAGAATCTCGCCTTCTACGGAAAGAACTTCGCCAACAACAACGGGCAACCCCATCATGGCTGTTTTCATGTCTGGGCGAATAAAATGCCATCCTAAAATTGCTTCTCTTTCTGACATATGGACTCCTTTTCTAAACTGCGGAAGTGGAGATGATCAGAGTTGCACTGATGTCTAGCAGCCAGTTGGATAGAATGCTTCACTGTTTTGCGGTGCGCCTTCCAGCTACACACATTTCCTGACCGCTATCGAAACTATTTCATCCCCGTAAAAAGATAAGGGCGAGCCCTCTGGCTGACAGTTTTATTGATTTCTCCTTTCAAGAGATAAATCGAATAAATGTGTAACCCTCGCCCTTATTACTGCTGAGAGGAATCGAACCCCTGACATTGGTGGTAGAAACACCGCGCTCTGTCCCCTGAGCTACAGCAGTATTTTGTGATTAACGTCTATATTTTACATTGACGTTTTCACTAAAACAAGCTGATTTATTTCTCTCGGACAACAAACCAGAAAATATCTTTATCATCGCCATCGTTATAGGTCTGGATGACAGTACCGTACTGCTCCGCAAACGATTCGCGCATCTTGATGCGAATTTCCCCAGGAGATTCCCAATAGCTCTGCTGGTTTTTTAATTCCGCGCAGCACTCCCAGACACGAAAATCAGTTTGCAGAGCCGTTCGGACTCGCGCAAAATTTCCAAAATTGTTCTTGGCATTAAACCACTCGGCAGAAATTTCGGAATCAGGGAACATCAGATCATGCACGCGCTCTAAGTGGTAGTTAATTTCGCGCCATTTAGGATGCGGTGTTTCAAATTCATCCAGGGCATTCCGATATGCTTCCCGCAAATGGTCGAATTGCGCTTTGAGTAGTTCTAGCTTAGTTACATTCATTTACGGATTTCCTTATTACGAGAACCAATTTGGCTCATTGCGGGGTATACATGAGAGCTAACGCCGTCCTCCATGCAGAGAATTTCAATGTATCCACCCATCATGTCGCTCTGGTAAATACAAACTCCGTAAAAGGACTTTGCTCCGTCAAGTTCAAAAACCTGACCTATATATGGATTTTCGAGATAGTCATAGGTTCGCATTAGCGGTACTCCTGTTTCAAAATATTCGACAGACCGGGAAATTCTTTGGAGATTTTCACTATATCCCCACATTTGACCGGCACAGGATTTTGAGTAAAGACGGTTTTGTAGTCGCCGTTATCGAGTTGCAGTGTATAGCCATTGTTCGCAGGTTCGCGCCGGAAAATTTTGGCGTAAACCGGAAAAGGCTTGCGGCGGATAGGCTGAAGCTGCCCGTCAAAAACCTGGAACATATGATCTTTGGCTTTGACTATGATAATTGCACTGCCAAATGAAGAATTTCCGAAATTAACCAGCGTGCATTCGTCCCCATCATTCAAAAATACAGGGTCATCGTTGACAGCTTCTGCGTACTGGAATGGACTGCGCGGAGAGAAAATATATCGCTCACCGGATTTGTAGTACATTTGCGGGTTCCTTTTCAAATACTGTGATTTCTTTTTCCTTCTTGAGAAGGTCTGGAATAAAAACGCGGGTATAGCTTTGCGAGGTGCAGATATAAAACAACCGCACCGAGAAGAAAACGAACTGCTGATCGCCGGAGCGGAATTTTTGCGGAGTACCGTACTGGTGATGATCTTCTTTCAATTGAGCTAGGAAATTGTCCATGAGTTCTCCTTTGAACTCCATTATATTTTATTGACGTTTTTTTCTAAAGCCCGAAAGCATCAGACTTACGTAAATGTTTTTTCTGGATAATTTTGATCTGATGCGGTTTTGCGGTCTGCAACCAGTTCTGGAAGTCGTTAAAAATCTTGTCGATGCGATCTGCGATTTCCTGGTGATATTTTTCTACGGCTGCGCGATGCAACGTAAATGTCTGTGTAGTCACTTCTGCGCCTCTTGTATTGGGCGGATATTGCGGAAATTTCGCCAGGGAATTGAGCAGGGCAAAACGATTGTTATAGATATTCATATAGACAGAGATACTCAGCTTGGCGCGATCTTCATCTTCCCGCAAAGCAGCCGCGCTTTTCCACAGCGGCAAAAGTTTATTCAGTTCAGTAGCCTGATTGTAATTCATTATTGCTCCATAAAAAGTACATGCCGCAAAGCATGGCTATCCCGCGTCACAATGTTTTGCGGCTGCATACGATAGATAAGAGGAAAAAACGAGGATACTTTCGCGGTAGGTTGGGGAGGGTAGAACTTCTGCGAGAAAAAGTTCCTTTGCAAGAAAAAAATAAAATTAAGTATCAAAAATATTTTTGGCGGCAATTGCCGTAATTAAAAAACGGTACTGAATTTCCCAGTACCGTACTGCGAACTATTCTAAAATTTCTGCGGCGGAATGAGCAGCTTGATATGCTGCCAGTTTCTTTTCTTTTTGGATTTCTCGTTGGGTAGGAATATTTTCTGCGCCCATGCCGGAGCCGGGATAAAAAATTGCCTGACCGCGCATCTTGCGAATATCCCGATCAGCGAGTGATTTAGGCAAGCTGCCCATGTAATTTTCCGGCGCATATTTTATTTTGCCGGAGAGTTGTTTTTCGGCTTTTGCTTTTTGCGGAGCGGGATGAATAAATTCCCCTGGACAATTACAATCAACCACCTGGACTTGATGTTTATCTAAAAACTTCTGGACACGTTCTTTTTTGAATGTAACCATGAGGAAATTTTCAATCGAGGTAGGGCGCATCACGCCAGCTTCATAGACAGCATAAATTGTTTCTCTGCCCTGGAATTTTTCCCTACGCGGATCATCTTTCCCCAGGAAACGGAGAAAATCTTTTGCGGTGGCTTTTTTGATTTTGATTCTCATCAGATAGTTCCTTAATCGTAATCATTTGCATGGTGGATACGGTGGCAATTCGCGCAAAGCAAAATACACTTGTCTAATTCTTCTTGCAGGACTTCCCATTTAGGAAGTCGCCCAATTAGTTGCGAGACAGAGTATTTTTTATTACTGTCATCGATATGATGAAAGTCATAGACTTTGTATTGATTGGTGCTTAAGCCACAATGGGCGCACGCTCCACCTAAATATTCCACAGCGTAGCGTTTTAATTCCCGTCTACGATCTACTGGTGCGAGACTGCCACAATCCGAGAAAAGTTTTCGCGTATTTGCTCTCTGGTTTTTCTTTCGCGCCTTGCAGCAATCTCTACACTCTAAGAATTCGCAATCAGTCTCTCGAAAATAGCTAAGCGGTTTTTCTCTCCCGCAATAATTACAAATCTTTGTCTCCATTTGATAATTCCTTATGAGCAATTCCTGAATATATTTCGAGCATTTTTAATAGACATAAATATTTATTAGGAAAAGATATTAATTTTCTTAAAAATCCGAGAAACAAAAAAAGCTCCCTTTTGGGGAGCTTCTGTTATTTGCGGTATAGACATAGCTAGCAGCTAATCAAACAGCGGGGCGGATTCTTCTTCTTCTTTGTGCTGTACTGGCTTAGGCTGTTTTTCGTTGCGCGGATCATTGCCGTTTGAGCGGTAGTAATCGCGTAGGTCGGTTAGCTCTTTTGCATAGGGTTTAACGAATTCGTTAAACAGTTCATGAGCGTTAGCAAGGGTAGCAGCATCAATGCCCATACGTTGCACGAGAGAGAGAAGATCACCTTTGATCATGCTGTAGATCGCGGTCTGATCTAGCTGTTTATATTCCTTGCAGTTATCGGCTTTTTTCTTGCTCATGACGGGGATAGCGTTTAGCTTAGGGGTGAGCAAGAATTTAGCTGTTTTGTTGCCCGTCTCATTTGCGCCTGTTTTCGGGTTGATGCGTGTTACCTGATAGGTATAGGTAAACACGGGCAAGCCTTGAACAGTTTCCGCCGTGTAGGTAAAGGTTTTAACTAACCCCTTAGCGGATTCTTTCTGGCGTGCTATCTCATGCCGCAATCCCGCGTTGATAATGCCCTGTAAGGCATGAACAATTGCCGATTCAGGATCATTAATCTCGTGCGTGATAATCGGCTCATTTGCGGTAACTTCTGTAATTTCCAAGTTCTGAATTTCTGCTACTGCTAACATGGTATGTATCTCCTATAGGAACTATGCGTTTAATTGGCTGTTGCCCTAGTAAAAGGTAATCAATAAGTAATCTATATTGTTTTTATCAGGGGTTAGAACTCTAAAAGAGAACATCTGAGATAATGAGTAGGGTAATCAGAATAAGGGTAAATGTTCCCATCCCTGCTAGAACCATGACCGCAAAACGGATTAATTGCAGTATTGCGGCTATAACGGCTATGGTAATCAGGAAAGCTACATAGGCTAAGGCTAACCCTATCCCTATCAGAATTGGCATGAGACATAGTAAAGGCATGGTACTTTCTCCCTTATGAATTGCTTTTGACTAGGGGGTAAAACTCTCTCAAGCGGCTAGCCAGTAATCGAAACTGACACGACACATTGATCGCACTATGCCGTAATTCCTTAATTTAGCCTGATACAATCCCCGCAAATGACACTTCTATAGCTGCTACTGACACCACTACGGCTAATCTGACAATCGCCTGTAGGACTATCGCTAGTGTGTCCCTACGGCTATGCCCCTCCCTTGCGGTTAGTATGCTTTCATGGTTCGCCCGACTATGCACGCGCCTATGCGCTATGCCTGACATTTGCGGTTATTCAATTGGTAAGTTGCTACCTCTAGCAGAGTAGTGCTTAGCCGTTGGCTCAAACGTGTAAGAACCATTTACGGCTAGCCGCTTGTGCTAGTGGTCTAACCCCCATGTGGTTAGTTGTGCATCCTGGATGTGTAGGTACTCTGCTGTATATCACAACATTAGATATATTATACTACACATATAGATGCAACACTACATATACAGATGCAACAGTAGGCAAGTAGTATAGTTGTGTTCTAATTTGACCCTTTTGTTCTATTAGTAAAAGTTTCAGAACCGCTTCTAAGAAAACTTGTTAAGCAGAATAAGAATATTGACAATAGTTTCAATATAGTTTAATCTGAAAATGTAGTTATGGAGAAAAAAATATGCAGAACAATACACCAGGATATTTTGATGTAGCAGGGTTTGACGGGCAGTATGAGATTAACCCTAATACTGGAGATGTTAGGTCGAAGAAAAGCAATAAGTCTTTATCTGTATTTGAGAGGGGTATCCGCAAATATGTTCAAATGCGTAGACCTGATGGAACTCTGACAAATCGCAGTATTGATAGCTTGATTGAGGAAACCTTTGATACTGAGGTTGAGCGGGTAAAGAAAAAAGGAATGGTAGGCGAGGAAAACCATAAGCATAAATTGAATGAACAAGAGGTTCGTGAAATCAAATTTTTAGTCTCATCGGGGAAAAAAACTCAGGCGGAAATGGTAGATAAATATAAAGTATCCCGCAGCTTGGTTTCGCGGATTGTTAAGGGAGAAATTTGGTCCCATTTAAAATAACTTAATGTATACTAATTTTATGATGAGATATTCATAGGTAATTATGTTTCACTTCTGCTATGACTTAGTTATTATGTCGGGGAAACCGACCAGATTATATCGTAAGGATTCTGATGCTTATCATCGAGAGAATATTGAAAATAGTGTTTGGCACATTAAAGTCAGTGATGACATAGTAGGTTGGTGTACGATTTCATATCCGCCCAAAATCATAAGAGAAGATAGGGGAGTTAATGATCAGAAATTAAAGTCAGTATTGGAACAAGCAACTGTAAGATTATCGAATAAGTTGTTTCCTCAGAATGACGAAAAAATCGAATTCATTCTAATTGAATCTCGGTATACCCAATCAAGAGAATGTTGGTCTCATGAGCGCAATTTAAGACTTAACTATGCTGTAGATGAATTTGGATCAGTGTCGTCAACAAACAAAGAGAATTCCGATAAAGAGCAATTTAAGTATTTTGGTAATGCAACGTCAAAATCCATTAACACTACAAATTCTATCGGGGAATTTGAGAAATTTCACAAAACCGAGACAGATAAAAAGCACGTTAAAGTGGAAATTATCAGCGAATACACATTAGGAAATATTATCTACTTAAATCATGAACAGAAATATGGTTTCATAAAAACGAAGGCAAAGCATAAAGACGTATATTTTAGATATACAGATATTGTTGATCGGATTGATGTTTCTCAAATAAAAAATAAAGCAGTAGAGTTTGAACTAGTTCGATACGGAGATAAGTTCCAAGCAAGGAATATAAAGTTACGACAACCTCCCTCCAAGAAAAAGAAATCAAAAAATATATATCGAAAAGACAACAATCTTAAATCCAACAATAGAGTTGAAATTAGACCAAATACTCCTGACGCAAAAATAGGGTATCACAAAGATGATGGGCGTAAAACGAGAAATAACATAGTACCAACTACCTATAGGACTGATGGTTCATTCTTAGATGATACTGGCAGACATACATCGGGCGACCTTGCAAGATATATAACCGACGCTGCCGATCAAGGAATTGATCCAAGCGGCGAAAGTTTCATGAACTAGTTATAGGAGACCGCAAATGAGGCAAAACTATTGCTGCTGTAGTGTCATATCATTGTTTTTTTCATTCGCATTTGGGCTGACTTCTGTCTTTTTATTTATTGGGAATGCTTCTGCTCAAGAAGAACCCTGCGATGCGGAGAATATAGCAATCATGCAACGCAATGTTGATGATATGCGGGAGTTTATAGAGAACTACGATAACGATAGAAGCCTCAATAATCGTATGACTAATTATTCCGCATGGGGTCATGCGAAAAAGATGATTAATTTATCTCTGGCAGATTACAATCAATGCGAGATTGATCTGGCTCAAGATATGCTCAATATACTTGATTCGACTGAGGACTTTATAGTTTTCAGTCTGTTTGCCAGCCTACGAGAATCCCCGACGAAAGAATCTTTTCAAGAGGTGGCAGATTTCTTTGAACAGCAGGCTCTTGATGAGATTGCAGCATTCAATGATAAAACGCTCGAACTCTTAGGTGAAAATTAAAGGTTCCCCGCAAACCCGCTCCATCAGGCGGGTTTTTGTTTTTAACCCCCACTGCAATTTCCTATCATTTGCGTGCAAATACGGCTATTACAATAAAATAAGTAATGATACAATAGAAAGAAGTTCTTTTTATTGAAATATATTTGATTTAGAAATACTTATTATTTTTTTGGAGAAATCGTGATTAAAGCGCTGGCTGAAATAACACCGCAAATCATACATGAGCTACGAGATACGCCTGTGCAGGTACTTGCATTGATATTTGCTATCGGTGTTTTGTTTGTAGCTTATCTGGCACTGAAAGAATTAAGCGCCTGGGCAAGATGGGCAGTCACGGAACTATCAAGTTCCTGGCGCGGCTTAACCAAAGCCATTGAATCTAACCAGGAAGCCAATATCAAACATGCCGAGGCAGATGAGAAGCGTTCCGAAGCGCACATTGCAGTGCTGCGCGACATTAAAACTTCAACTGATCTACACGGCGAGATTGGGCGCACCACTCACAGTACCGTACTTGAAACCAATGCCAAGATTGATCGCCTGCCGGATGTGATCAAAGGCGAACTTGCTCCACTGGTTGCACAGCTTAAGAATATCGAGGACGGGGTGATCCAAGCCAACGATACTCTAAAAGACCTCCGCAATGAATCTGCCGAAGTGCTAAAAAAAATAAGCCAACTGATTGACGTAACAGCAACGCCCTCAGAAGAAAATCATGCCGCATAAAACTTTCAAGTACCGCTTGTATCCTAGTTCATCTCAGACAAAGAGATTGCTACTGATTCTGGATATGACGCGAAATTTCTATAATATGATGCTGGAAGATCGCAAGGTTGCATGGGAGCAGGAGCAACGACAGGTCACAAAAAAAGATCAGTTAAGGTTGGTTAAGCGCTACAAGGCTACCTTCCCGCAAGCGAAAGAGATTCACAGTCACATTCTACAACTCGTAGTAGCAGAAGTAGATCAAGCCTTTCAAGGTTTTTTTCGGCGGATTAAGGCAAAAGAAATTCCAGGTTATCCACGTTTCAAAAGTGAAAATCGTTGGCATAGTTTTGGTTTTAAGGAATATGGAAATGGTTTTCAATTGCAAGGGCGCAGATTGCAAGTGTCGGGAGTTGGGCGTATCTCGGTGCGCTGGCATCGTCCACTTGAAGGTAAACTTAAAACCTGTCGAATAATTTATAAAGCTGGTCAGTGGTGGGTTTCTTTGACTTGTGAGGTTGAATCTACTACCACTTTACCCAAAACAGGTAAAGCGGTGGGTGTCGACGTAGGATTAACTGCTTTAATAACTACCAGTGACGGTGATAAAGTGAATAACCCTCGTTTTTATCAGACTGCTCAACGCAAATTGCGCTGCCGTCAGCGACAACTTGCTCGTACTCAAAAAGATAGTAAGTGTCGTGACAAGAAGTTACGACAGACTCAACGCCAACACATCCATATTGCTAACCAACGCAGAGATTTTGCTCACAAGATTAGTTATGCCTTAGTTCACGATTATGATTGGATTGCATTAGAAGATTTACAGATTAGCAATATGGTGAAAAACCATCGTTTTAGCAAAAGTATTTTAGATGCAGGATGGGGACTCTTTAAACGATTTCTCGCGTACAAGGCTGCAAGTGCTGGTCGTGAAGTAGTGTTTGTTGATCCCGCCTATACCTCTAAAACATGCTCTAATTGTGGCGTAATCTTTGAAGGCTTAACATTGGTAGATCGATGGATAGAGTGCGACTGCGGTCTTTCTCTAGATCGTGATCACAATGCAGCAATTAATATTTTAATTAAATCTGGGTGGGACGCACCCAGAACAGCCTAACGTAGCATCTGCAAGCGTGCTGTTAAAGCTATGTCGATTAATCGGCGATAGAGCGTCACGTAACTCCTACCGTAAATAGGGAGACTGCACAACCTTCAGCTTAGCTTTTACGGGCGCTCCATTTTGCAGCATGTAGTTTGCTGCCTGAGCAATCGAGTCCACCATATCATCTTTACCGGATGTGTTCGGAAATGAAAGCATCTGGGACCGCAAAGCATTTGCCCATGTTTCTTTCCAATTCGCAAAGAACTTCCCATTGCTAGCCAGAACCGCAAGGTTGTTGGCTTTGGTTTCCTTATTGCCGTGATAGTTCACTCCCAGAATGGGCAGCGAGGTATCGTTGATCAGATTGTCCGAGATCAAAGTCTGCTGAGCAGCCTTTTCGATAATTACCCTCTCGCAGTGTTTGTAATCGCGGATCGCCTGGTCGTAAATCTGCTGCAAGCGAATGCCTAAATCTCTCGGATGCAGCTTGAGGTTCCACAGCCCCAGAAGATAGAAGTTAAATTTAGCATCCCACCCGCAAAGCGAAATCGCGGTGAAGTCGCTCGACTTCTTGACCGTCACGGCAGGATCGACGCTGATCAGGACATACTTTAAGTCAGGTAATTCCTCCGGCAGTTGATTGTTCAACCACTCAATCTTGAAAGTCTTCCCTGCCAGCGCATACACGTCGCAGCAGAACAATGCCCGGTACAGCCGCGTGCCAATTTCCGCCTCTTTTGCCATAAGGCGATCCATCGACCATTGTTCCGCCCAATTGCTGTGCCGAATACCTTTCTCATCTTCCCACTCCGCAGGGGTTTCGAGAATCTTGTACTGCCCTGGAAAGAATTCCTTGATGTGTCCAGCTAAATCCATTTCGTGCCAGCGGGTCGTAATGATGATTGATTTTGCGGTGGGTAGAAGACAGTTAATGAAGGTATTGAAGTACCACTCAATTGCGCGTTCGCGGGTTGTCTGGGAGAAAGACGCATCCTGATCGTGTGGATCATCGACAATTGCCAAGCCTGTAATACGGCTCCCGATCAAACCTTTCCCTTCCATACCAGTCGCGTAGAAAGTAGGAGGATTACCACCATCCTGCTGAATACGCTTGTTGCGGAAGTTGGCATAGCTCAGTCGGTCATCAACAATATTGAATTCGCTGCTGTTCCACGAGAGATGCGGGTTTCGTTTTACCCAGGGGAAGATATGCTTGTAGGTATCATTGGCGCTGATAATATCCTTGATATTGTCGAGGCGTTTTTGCGCCTGAGCAGCCGCAACCGAGGCAAGCACATTGGTGCGATCTGGATAATGCCCCATGTACCATGTCGCCAGCGCCACAACGGTCATGGTTTTACCGAATTCGCGGGAAGACACGATCAGAATGCGGTTATTTCGGGGATCAAGAATTTCCTTGAACCATTGAACATGGTGCGGAGCGGGTTTATGCCCGAACAGCCAGCGCCCGTAAAACAGAATATCTTTACGGGCTTTCAGGGCTGCATACTGGTGAGCGGTTTGAATTGTAAAAGGTATCGAGCGCCCATCAAGCTCAATGACAGGCGCTTTATATTTTTCTATTTGATTTTCCATAACACTAATTTCAAAAAATAATAAGTATCAGTACGGTACTGACGTTATCCCGCTGTGCCGGGACGTAAATTGAGAATCAATAACTGTCCACTTGCTAACCCAATCGGGTAATCGTCGTTAAACAGATAGCCGCTGTTGTAAGTCAGTTGCCAGTCATGCTTAGGTCGATAAGTGGCTTTTGCTGTCTCCAGCGCTTTATCAATAAATTCAGTAGCGTACATTTCTGGCGAAACTTCTAAGGTAACAGGAGTCCCGTTAACAACAACAGTATATTTATCTAAGTATTGACCCTGGCTAATCTTCTCCGCTGCATCCCAGGCAGCTATTATTCCTGCCTCGCGGCTTTCCGCGACCCCGAACGTTTCCCACCCGTAGGTGTTTTTACGAACATTCCATATCCAGCCGCCATTAACGAGACTAACGTAAACCCGAAAATCGCCAATAACCCATGTCTTAGCTTCCATAGTAATCCTTGTTCCTCATAACCATCTTCTAAATCATTAAGTTCCGATTCAATCCATTCCCGCGTATCCGGGTGCAGCAAAATTCTGTCTTTGCGACCCCAATACCAGTTCCAAACATCTGAGTGACCCTGTGCCTTGCCAGCACCGATCCAATCCGCCAGCATTTCTTTGCGGTCTGCCTCAGACATATCCAATGGCGTAATCTCGCCAGTATCTTTAATCAGGATGTGGTATTGCCAGTGATGCGTATTGTGCTTAGCGTGTGCATTCCAAGCGCGATCAAACGGCTCCTGAATGAGTTCATCCCAGAGCCACGCATGACCGATGATTTCAAGATCGTCTTTCAATTCCCCGTAAAAATATTCAACATAGGGAACCCATTCATGCGGGAGGAACTTCGTCCAGTCGTGTTTAATGCCGCGCCAGAGTAGCCCACGCTTGAGGCACTCCTGAAAAACATACCATTTGTGTTTTACAACATAATCCGCATAGCTCAGGTGTTTATTCATTTGTCTTCTTGGCTTTCTTGTCTTTCAAGGCTTGTATCTGGGCTTTTCGAGCAGGGTCATTTGCCATTTTTTCGTAAGCCTCGTTATCCTCTACAATCTCTTTATCAATTTCCTCTTTATGATCGTAGTAGTACAGCCATGCAGCATATACCTGTGCGGGAGTAAGATCGTATTCCTCGCAAATGCGATCTACTGACCATTCGGGGTCATTAAGGAAAATTGTCATGAACCGAACTGTTAGGCGTCTGCCCTCAATAGCTGGCGATTCCGATCCTGGCTTCAACCAGATATGCGGGTAACTCAATTTATCGTTCAATTTCTATGCCTACTTTCTCTTGAACTTCTTCAAATAATTCTGCACCTGCTTTTGGCAAATCCAGCAGCAGGCGATCATCCTTAGCCATTTCAAAAACCTCGTGAAAGATGGGATCAACAGTGCTGAACACCGGAGCGATATACAGAGGGTTGTCTCGATCCCCGGAAACCTTGATATGTTTCGGCTGTGTTTGAGCAATAAGCGATGCCTGCGTTTTGATGAGGTTATTGATGCGATCCACCATGTAGAGGCTCAAATCACCATCTTTATCTTCTACTCTCTGCATCATGCGATTGATGAGTGTGTCAAGCCGCATATAGTTTGTGACGAGCAGCGATTGTGAAGCCCCCGTAAATGACTCTTTTGCGCTTTCGTATGCCTCGGTAATCACGCGATCTACGGCATTGCGTTCAATCTTGAAATGTTCTGCAATGTCATTTGGATGGATGCCGCTTAGAGACATCTGCACAATCTCTGCATTGCGTTCCATCTTTTGCAGCTTCTTGGATTTGTTCATTGTAATATAAATCTTTGTAATATAAAATTAAGTCAATAATTATTATCTATTATATAAGAAAATATTTTTTATGGCAGATAGAACTTCTCGCAGCAGAAGGGCAGCACCCATTTCCAATGCTGACCTTGTTCGCACATTCCTGGCAATGTCCCATAGGGATATGCGTCCGGCATTTATCAATACTGGCGGAGCAGCCAACTACCGATCAAGCATCTTGTGGGGTCAGAAAGTTCGAGATACCTATCTGCATCAGTATGCGATCCTGCCTGGGGCAGTCACTACTTTTGTTGATGTGGCAACCTCCCGCGAATGGCTGGTTGCAGGGAAACCTCGTCCTGCGTCTCGTGCAGTGAACAAGCTCAACAATGCTCATTTCACCGACGCATCGGGGCTTGTGCATCGAGGGTGGGAGCAGTTCATGGCGCTCCTGTGTATGGACTGGCTCACCATTGGGCGCTGCATGTATAGCTCAGTCAATATCATTGATGATGAGTGGACAGCGCCGGAATATATTGATCCCTCCCGCGCCGAAATCTATAACGACCCACACGCTTTTGCGGTTGATACTCATGTGAAGTGGCTCTACTCCTATCCGAACAATGGCGGAACCGAAGTCATCCCGCAAGATGAAATGTTCTTTATGGACTCCAATCGGATCGGGAGTTCTGGGGCAGTTGTTGGGCGCGTTTCCTATTTACTGGCTACCGCAAACCTCGATTACCTTTTGCGCCAGCATGATGAAATGCAGCTTGATGGGCGCAAGGTACGTGAGGTATTGATGGTTCCGGCAGGGATGGCGGATCAGGTCGGCGCAGGAATTAATGTCGCAATGGCGCTGACTGCCGGGGTAGACATTGAGGAAAGTGAAACCGGACCCAAAACTTCATCGGGTATCCCGATTATTGAGATTGATACCGCAGGTCTGCAAATGCCTTTGCGGGACATGATCGCCAAACTAGGACTATCAGAGATTCCCCGCGAATTTAGTCGGGAAGAATTCGAGGGGCGTTATGTCCGCGAGATCGCAGCGACATTAGGGCTTCCAATCGGGCAATTCTGGTATGACCCTCGCGGAACAAATCGCAGCTTGGAGCAGGTACAGCAGGAACGCGCCACTCTCAAGGGACCGTCCTACTTTGTTCGCAGCTTGTCCCGCAAAATCAACCAGTCTCCTATTTTAGGGAGAACCCCTGGCACTCGTGCTGTACTGATCTTTGATGAGGAAACCGATAACACATCCCTCAAGATGAACGCAGAGGCATTGGATAAATATGCTGATGCGATCACCAAGATTAATGCGCTGTCGGCTGGCAATCCAGAAATGGCGGCTCGATGGATGGCATTCTTTGAACAGAAGGGCTTAATCCCCAACAATTCAAGCCTGCCAGATGTAATTACCAGAGAAGAAAGCTCCCTTTTGCGGAGTACGGTACTGCCGGATGAAGAAAAGCCTTCTGCCGATCAACTGTTGGATAAGGGATGGGTTCTGATGGATCGCTATGAGCATGTCGTAGAACGGCGTGCCGAATTTATGGTAGGTGTTTTGAAGTGAAGCACAATAGTCTTTTGCAAGAAAATGAAGATCAGGAATTATTCATCCGGGCGATTTTGGCAGGAGCCGGAGAAGCTACAGCGTTATTTTTTGCGGGTATTAAACCAGCGTTGGAGAAGGGCAGCTTAGCTATTGTCATCGCTGGCGACAGAGGTGAACCTCTGGTTACAGTTTTATACCATCTCAATGAATTAAAACGCCTGGGCTGCGTCCATCAGGAAACAGGAAGGGTCTGGAAGTTATCACCGCTGCCAGATGCCGTCCTGAATATTTCTAATCAAGAGTTATTTACTGACACGCTCATGTCTAACATGGGATTGAAGGCGGCACTCTTTCTGTGCGCGATTGCTGACGATCTTTATTCCGAAGATCACTCAGCGTTGGAATTGGCTCAGAAGTTTAACATCTCCAATTGCACTGCAATCTCATATCTTAATCGACTTTCTATAAAGCAATATGTGGAAAGACTCGGATACCGCAAATGGGGTGCAGGCGAACGACTATTAGAACTATATCGTGAGAAAGTGCAATCCTGATTTCTGTGCTATTGATAATATAGCTACAAAATAATTAAACCTCATCATACAGCAATATTTAGCTCTGTTATACTAAATTAAAATACTTATTTCTTTTTTTATTGGTGCTTTCGTATGGTTGGGGAAAACTCCGGTCTTAAGGTTTTAACCATTGATGGTGTTCGCCGCGCAGTCCACAAGTTAGGGGACTCGACGGTTTACACCTATCTTGGGTTTCCTTATAGCGGACAATTCAAAGGCGGTCTTGATTTTCATGGAACGCGATTTACACCGCAAACCGATCTCGGTTGGGTGAAAAATCGTCCGTTTCCTTACTATTGGGAACACGCCAGAGGGGAGTTGGGAGCGCAGATCATTGGTGAAGCCTATGTTGGAGATGAAACACCCGAAGGGCGCTTGATCGATGTGATCATTAATCGCGCTAATCAGTATCACGACCTCTTAGCCGAATTAGATGACCTCGATCTTTTGCGGGGTTCCGGGCAAGCCCTATCTACCTGTTACCACGTTAACCCAGAAACAAACGAAATAGAACTATTTCATCTGGGCGAGTACAGCGGGACGGTAGCACCCTCGAATAATCTGGCGAAACCCATCCAGCGAAATGAATTAATAGTAGTCAGAAATATTTTTAATAAATATGGTTTATTGGGAGACGTAATGGCAAATAGAGTTAGTCGAAGCGGAGAAGCAGCCGCTCCTGCCGCAACTACAGTTGCAGAAGCACCTGCGGTTGAAGTTGCACAGGAAGTTGCTGCAACGGAAAGCTCTGCCAGCCATGTTGAAGGTCTTGAATCGATCTTCAATCGGGCAGTAGAGGCAGAAGAAGAAGAACAGGAAGTGGCGCGAAATGCCGAAGTAGCGAGCATTGCTGAAATGCTGCGCTCCATTCAGGAACAGCAGGCTCAGATTTTGTCTGAACTTGCCACCCTGCGGACTGCGACAGCAGCCATTCAGGACGGTCAGGTTTTGACCGCAAACAACATTGTGCGCTTTGCTACGATGGGCGCAGGCGAACGCGAAACTCTGACTCGTTCAGCAGTACGCCAGCAAACCAATGCGGTTTCTACTCAGCGCGTGAATAGCAGCGGGATCGTTAATCCGCTGACGGGAGCGCGGTAATCATGCCAAATCTTCCACAGAACTTTAGCTTTAACGGCAGCATTGATTACAACGTTTTGCGGGACTTCTGGGGTTACATGGAATCTCGGAAGATCAATGCAAAAAACGATCTGGCTCTGCAACGTGCCTGGGGCGAATTCACTAATCTGGTGCAAGGGAACGATCAGTTTTCGCGCAGCGTGTTAGTGGGTCCGTACAGCAGCGACAACAAGATTTACCCAACGGGTCCGTTCTCCTGGCAGCACAACGATTTTATTTCCGATGTTGTGCCGGATGGTAATGCGATCAGCGCGTGGATTTCGACTGATGGGACTGTTGAAACGCACTACGAAACAGTTGGGCATCTCGAATGGGTTGCTCCGGCTGGTTGGGGCGGTTCCAACTTCTCCAGCTTCCTTGCCAATCAGGAAATTGGCGAATGCGAATTCGGATCCGGCACAAAGTACGCGGCTTATACCTACCAGATTAGCTACGGGACATTCTCGAAGTCTACGGACACATTCAAGATTATCCCGAATGTGCTGGTGAACCGCGAATATAAGAACAGCCCAACTTACCATATGTTCAAGCGTGGCAACAATGCTGGTCTACCGCTGGAAAATGATATTGACTTCCAGTTGGCACGTATGGCGCTGGATGCCAAGAATCACTACGAGTGGAACCTGATTTACGGCGATCTGTCGAACTCGAACCAGGAATGGGACGGGCTGGATGTGATGCTGGACACAGGTTACGTTGCTGCCCATCCGATTTCCGGTTTCTCGAACGTTTACCAGTTCGTTGATCCGATTGTGGTGGATGGCTCGGTTCTGGCAACGGTTCAGGCAGTCATTCAGGAAATGCGCCATATGGTGCGTGAAATGCGTCGGCGTGCCTCTATCCGCAAACTTGGGATTATGGCAGG
>Ga0196976_1000776_pt1 | contig 18131 bp, 21 predicted proteins | sample S3v_513CmetaG_FD_148644 | JGI IMG/M metagenome (GOLD analysis project Ga0196976, IMG submission 148644) | Soil microbial communities from Anza Borrego desert, Southern California, United States - S3+v_5-13C | ecosystem: Environmental > Terrestrial > Soil > Desert | place: USA: California...
ACCAGCTCCGCCTGGGCGCGGGTGTTGACGAAGAGGAGCGTGGTGCGGTGGCGCCGGATGCGCTCGTAGATCTCGCCGAGCGCGTGCGTCGCCATGTGGCCGGCCCAGGGCAGGCGTTCGCGGCTGTCGAGGATCTCCACCTCCGCCGTGGCGCCGGCCCGGCCCTGCACGAGGCGCACGTCACCCCCGTCGGCGCGGCCGGTGCGCGACAGCCACGCCAGCAGCGCGTCCGGGTCCGCCACCGTGGCCGACAGCCCGACCCGCCGGCACCCCGGCGCCAGACGGGCCAGCCGCGCCAGCCCCAGCGCCAGCAGGTCGCCGCGCTTGGTGCCGGCCAGCGCGTGCAGCTCGTCCACGATGACGCAGCGCAGGGGGCGGAAGATGTCGGCCGCGTCGGCGTAGGAGAGCAGCAGCGCCAAGCTCTCCGGCGTCGTCATCAGGATCTGCGGCGGGTGGGCGCGCTGGCGCCGCCGCTTGGATTCCGGCGTATCGCCGGTGCGCGTCTCCGTCCGGATCGGCAGCCGCATCTCGGCCACCGGGTCCTCCAGGTTGCGCTGGACGTCCACCGCCAGGGCCTTGAGGGGGGAGATGTAGAGGGTGTGGAGCCCCTCTCTCGGGCGCTCCCCCAACTCGATCAGGGAGGGCAGGAAGCCGGCCAGCGTCTTGCCGCCGCCGGTGGGGGCGATCAGCAGGGCGGACTCGCCCGCATTGGCCGCCTCCACCATGGCCAGCTGGTGGGCGTGCGGCGCCCAGCCGCGCGAGCGGAACCAGCCGGCGACGTTGGGCGGGAGCAGCGCCTCCGTCATGCCAGAGGCCCCTGGACCCCGTCAAATGTAACCGGATGCAACGCCGTGCAACGCTTTGGGGCAGGTTGTTGCATTCCCGAGCCTCGTTCCGCCGACCTGTCGGTGCCGGAACGAAGGCGGTGGGCGGTAGGAATATTATCGGTGGGGCAGGGTCATTTTGCAACGCCCGTCAGGTGCCCCGCCGTGATGAAGTTGACGTTGCCGGTGATGGTGGCGATGTCGCCCGACCCAATGCCGTAGGAGGTGATCCAATCCTCCGTCTGCGGGCAGCCGGTGGAGCCCGGCGTGCAGAAGGCCAGCCCCAGCGGCGCACCCTGCGCGTTCAGCGCGAAGGCGAGGCAGCCCGACCCCACGCCCGACGCCGAGTTCGCCGAGATGCCCCGGCCCGCCTTATAGGCCGGCGCGCCGTTCACCGTGTAGGGGAAGTGCGGGACGATGGAGGAGTCGATGACCGGCACGCCGATCACCGCCGCCGCCCCCGACGGCGCCGCCGGCAGGGTGCCGCACGACGGCCCGGTCGTGGACGCGCTGGTGCTGGTGACCGGGGCGGCGTCGATGATCACCACGTGCCCGGTGTCGCCCTTGTGGTCCTCGCCCGGCTGGCTGCAATAGAGGCCGTAGCACCACGCCAGCACGTCGCCCGCACCCAGGTTGCGGAAGTCCGTCACCGGCGTGACGTAGGGCGCCACGCCCGCCGCCGCCGCGTTGCCGGCCTGGATGTCGTTGAACAGGTACGTCCACGTCGCGGCGCGCGGCCACGCGTAGTTCTGCACGTCGTACGCGAAGCGCCCGGAGTTCTTCCAATAGCCGGTGACCGCCGTGTACAGCTGCGTCCCCGGCAGCGCCGGCAGCGAGTTTTGCAGGCTGGTGAGGTCCGCCGTCGTCGGCGGGCAGTTCGGATAGCTCTGCGGCGCCGCCGGAACCTTGCCGGCCAGCGCGTTCGACACGGTGAAGTCGACGAAGCCCGAACAGTCGGTGTAGGCGTGCGTCGAAATGTGCCCCGGCTGCGTGAAGGCCACCGGCACGCCGGATGCCCCCTTGCCGGCGTTCTGTTCGTAATCGTACTGCGTGCAGTACACGTTGCTCAGCACCGACGCCGCGAAGGCGTGCACCTGCGCCGCCGTCTGCGCCACCGCCGCCCCGCCGGCCAGCCCGATTACCAGCGCCGCGGCAGCCCCCGCCACCCAGCGCCCGTTCCCCTTGATCATGCCCGTCCCCCGACGTTCAATTCGCAACCCTCTCTAGAAGGTGCACGGGCAGGCCGGCAAGGCGCAAGTCGCGGCGAAATGACACGAAATGAATCAACGGGGTGGGATTGTGCATAAAGGTGTATGGGGATGCGGGGTTCGGGAGCGACGCAGGGGGCGCCGCCCCCTGCACCCCCGCCAAGGGCCACAGGCCCTTGGATCCCAGGAGATGTTACCGGATGATACGCCGTGATACGGATTCGGGTGGGGCGTAACATTCGGGGGCCTCGTTTCTCCAGCGCCTCAGGGGGCAACGGGACGAGTATGTCCTTCGGTAGGAATTTTGTCCAGGGAGTGAGGTGGGGCGTTCCGATCCGCGTCCGCTGTCAAGGGCCGGGCGTTGTCGCCGCGCCCCGGACGCTATACCTTTTGCACATGCTTCCGGAGAGCCTGCATGGCGAAGAAACTGACGATCAGCGTGGATGACGAGGTCTATGACGGCCTGCACCGCGTGGTGGGACGTGATCGCATCGGTCGCTTCCTGTCCGATCTGGCCCGTCCGCATGTGGTTCCCGGCGATCTTGACGCGGGTTACCGCGCGATGGCCGCCGATGAGGAGCGGGAAGCCGAAGCCGACGAATGGTCCGAAGGTCTGATCGGCGATGCTGCAAGTGTCTACCGTTGAGGAATGGGCTTTGTCGGGGCTATCTGACTTAACCATCCTTGGACTGCTTCGGTTTCTCTTTTCATGCCAATTGCGATAAAAATTGACAATGCCTTCTGCCAATTAGCTTCGGCCTCGAGAATGTCGCCTTTTTCTTTATATAAAAAGCCGATATTGGCGAGCGCGTTTGCTATTCCATCCTTTCGCCCAATTTCTCTGCTCAAGTTAAGTGCTTTGTGGAGGTGTTCCTCGGCTTTGTTTAGATCATTGCGTAACCTATATGTTACTCCGAGGTTTCCGTAGATATTTGCAATGTTGTCCTTACGGCCAAGTGAGATTTCCAAATCAAGGGCTTTTCTAAAAAGTTCTTCCGATTTATCTAAAAGTTCTTCCGATTTATCTAAAAGCTTATCCGATTTATATAAATTTCCGCGCATTTGGTAGATTAGTCCGAGATTGCTGTAACTGCTCGCAATGCCCTCATTTCGACCGAGTTCAGTGTTCAGGTCGAGGGCCTTCTGGTGATGTTCTTCCGCTTTGGCGAGGTTGCCGCGTATTCTATAAATTAGGCCAAGATTGCCGTATTGGCGAGCCATGCCGTCTTTTTGACCGATTTCATTGTTCAGATTGAGAGCCTTATGATGGAATTCCTCGGCTTTATCTAGGTCACCTCGCATTTGATAGATCAGCCCAAGGTTTCCAGTGGCTTTAGCAACGACCTCTCGCTCGCCGGCTTTATCCCCAAGTGACAGGACCCTTTCGTATGCCTGCTGGGCATCGTTCAGTGCACCAATGCGGAATAGTAGATGGCCGAGACGGTTCCATCCATCGTGGTTGTATGGGTCGAGTTCCACGGCTTTTCGATAGGCGTCGAGCGCCTTCTCGGTATCATTGAGGAATGCCAGGGCTCCCAGATGACCAGCTGCTACCGCAGCTTCTTTGAAGCTTTGGCGGCCGGCCGCTTCTTTAGAAGCCAGGATGTCCTTGAAGATAGTCTCGGCTTCGTTCGTACGTCCTCTGCCAAGAGCATCGAGGGCAGCGTCAATGGTCGGTGCTTGCGCTGGTCGGTTGCGGCGTTCCTCGTCCAGTGCCTTCAAAGCTTCGGCAAGCTGTTGTTCGGATTGTCGGGCACGTGCAATGGCCTGTACGGCGTCTCTTCGCGCTGCTTCTGTCGCATGCTTAGCGCTAGCGGCATCAACTTTCGCCTTTGCATAATCGTCAATCAAACGGTGAGCATCGAAGTTGGATGATCCTGATTGTGGGCTAATAATAACGTTACCGTCCGCGTGAATGCTATTTGCAGCAACCGCGCTCGGTGATGATGTATTGGTTTGAGCGCTTGAAGCGCTAACGGATTGCTGCTTAGAGTCTTGAGGCGCCGGATTCGTGAGTATGGACAGCCAGCTGAACGCGCCCACCAGAACGGTTACGCCGATCCCTTGAAAGAGTACTGCCCAATTCCGGGCCACCCACTGCCACGCGCCCATCCGCCCTGCTCGACAGTCGCTTTCCCGCACGACCTAAGTATATCATATTATATAATGAAAAGGCGACGACAATTGATGGCGGACCGTCAGGTGTTCGGTTTGCCCGTATAGCCTATGAATGTTTATCGGGCGCCCATTTTAATCAGGCTACGAAATTTATTTTTTGAAATATCGGAAACTAGCGTCCTGTAGTTAGTTTATGCCGAACTGAAATTGCGCGCATGTTCGCTGTAAAAATAGCATGTTTGTAGGCGCACTCGTGGTGATAGGATGTGTATTTATCTTTACGGCTATGGCATTGGAAGGTAAGTCCAGCACATTTGGTGCGCATTGCTTGTTGTGAAGAGCTAAATATTTGCGTGCTTTTGCGAGATCTGCTAGTGACGGGCGCGGTCTCCCCGCGAGGCTGTGATGTAAATCCGCATCGGTACGGCTGATCAAATTTCAGTTCAAAGATGTAGACTGCACATTAAATCAAAATATACTTCTGAAGTAACGGCGGAGACAAAATTTTTCTTGCATACGGCTAAGGGCGTTGTTTTTGCTCCGGGAACGCCTTCACCAGCTTGGCGACGATTTCCAGGTCGCGTAGGGACAGGCGGCGGGTGGTGGTCAGGATCTCGGCTTCCAGGGGGAGGCGGGCCGGGTCGATGGGATCGGACGCGTCGAAGGGGGCCGTCAACTCGCGCAGCGGGACGTTCAGCTTCTCGCTGAGGCGGATCAGGGTTTCCAGCTTTGGGAAGGTCAGGCCCCGTTCCATCTTGGACACCGCCTGGACGGAACGGTCGATCAACCCCGCAAGGTCCTCCTGCGTGAGGTCACGCGCCTCGCGGAGCGTGCGGAGCATCAGACCAAATTCGTGCGTGCGGGCCATGCCCGGACTGTCGTTCGGGTAGAGTGCGTTGACCACCAACTCAAGGCGCTATACAGTCCATCTATTGACGCTTGAGCGTAAGTTTGGCGGGGCTTGCATGCGCTGTCTCGGGAAACTGCTGGTCATCTGGGGCGGGCTGCTGCCGGTGCTTACCTTCCCGTGGATGCGCGGGTTCCATTGGCAACTGGGGGTGCTCGGCAGCCTGGAGCAGATGCACTTTGTCGTCCTGGAAGGGGAGGTTTCGTACGCCGCCGTTGTGACGCTCGGGCTGGGGCTGGTGGGACTCGGGATGAGCTACGTCGTGCTGGCGGAGGAGGGGGAGCGGCTGATGCGGCGGGACCCTCACCCGCCCGCTGCGCGGGCACCCTCTCCCGGGGCGGGAGAGGGTTAGGATGGCTGGGTCCAGGGCTGCCGCCCTGGCGGGGGAGCGCGAGGGGCGCGCAGCCCCTCGCATGTTGCGCTGCGATGGTGCTATCCTCGGGGCATCCCGGCCGCACACGTTTTCTTTGGCGCGTGAGGTCCCATGCCGCTCTATTCGTACCGTTGCAAAGCCTGCGACCGTGAGTTCGAGACCCTGGTCCGGTCCACCGACGTGCCGGCGTGCCCGGCGTGCGGCGGGGCGGAGTTGGACAAGCTCGTCTCGCGGCCGGCGCCGGAGGCCAAGTCCGGCGCGCTGCTGAAGGCCGCCCGTGGTCAGGCGGCGCGCGAGGGGCACTTCAGCAATTACAGCCGCTCGGAACGCGCGAAGCTCTGAGTGCTCGCTCTCCGCCGTCAGCGCCACCATATCGGGGTGGTGAGCGACGGCGGAGGTGCGGCATGGCGCTGGTGTTGGCAGGCGGGAACCCGTTGCGGCGCATCCCGGTCGCCTACGTCAACAAGGCGCTGATCCTCGCCTGCGTGCTGTCCTTCGTGCTGGGCCTGCCGCCGGAGCCGTTCGCGTTCGTCCCCGCCTACGTGTTCGGCACGGTGGAGGTGGCGGCCCCGCTGCCGCTGGGGGACACGCTGCGCGGCGTGTTCGGGCACGTGCTGGTGCACGGGGACCCGGTGCACCTCGTCACCAACATGGTCGCTTTATGGGTGTTCGGCGACAATGTGGAGGACGCGCTGGGGCACGTCCGCTACCTCGCCTTCTTCCTGCTGTGCGCGGCGGTGGGGGCGCTGAGCGAGGGGGTGATGGCGGTGGAGCCGATGCGGCCGCTGGTGGGGGCGAGCGGGGCGATTTCCGGCGTCATGGGGGCCTACCTGCTGCTGCACCCGCATGCCAAGCTGCTGATATTGCTGTTCTTCCGCATTCCGGTGCTGCTGCCGGCGTCGCTGGTGGTGGGGGGCGATCTGGCGGCCAACGTGGCGATGGCCGTGTTCCAGCCGGCGGGGGCGGGCATGGGGGACGTGGCGTGGTGGGCGCACATCGGCGGGTTCGCGGCCGGCATGCTGCTGGTGGTGCCGCTGCGGCGCGCGGGCGTGCCGCTGTTCCACCCGGCGCACGCCTATCCGGAGGTGCCGTTTCCACGGCTGCAGACGGTGCTGGTGGACTTCTTCCCCGCCCGGCGGCGGCCGGGCAACGGGGTGATGGCGGCGGGCAAGGCCGCCGTGTACCTGGGGCTGGTCGTCGTGCTGATCTGGACGCTATAGTCGCCGCCCGATGGATCGTTTTCGGGAAGGGGTTTCCACATGGCGGACGGGGTGGCGCCGGTGCTCGGCGTGATCGGCGGAAGCGGCGTCTATGACATCGACGGGCTGGAGAACAAGCGCTGGGTGAAGGTGGACAGCCCCTTCGGCGAGCCGTCGGACGAGCTGCTGATGGGGGAGCTGGACGGGCAGAGGCTGGTCTTTCTGCCGCGCCACGGCCGCGGCCACCGCATCCCGCCGTCGGAGCTGAACTTCCGCGCCAACATCGACGCGCTGAAGCGGGCGGGCGTGACGGAGATCCTCAGCGTGTCGGCCGTCGGCTCGCTGAAGGAGCACCTGCCGCCGGGCACCTTCGTGCTGGTCGACCAGTTCATCGACCGCACGTTTGCGCGGGTGAAGAGCTTCTTCGGCACCGGGCTGGTGGCGCACGTGCCGCTGGGCCACCCGGTGTGCGGGCGCCTGGGCGACGCCATCGAGGCGGCGCTGAAGGAACTGGACGTCAAGTACCAGCGCGGCGGCACCTACATGGTGATGGAAGGGCCGCAGTTCTCGACGCTGGCGGAATCCGAGCTGTACCGCAGCTGGGGATGCGAGGTCATCGGCATGACCAACATGCCCGAGGCCAAGTTGGCCCGCGAGGCGGAGATGTGCTACGCGACCGTGGCGATGGTCACCGACTACGACTGCTGGCACCCGGACCACGACGACGTGACGGTGGAGGCGGTGATCAAGGTGGTGGTTGCCAACGCCGAGAAGGCGCGCGCCCTGGTGAAGCAGGTGGCGCCGAAGCTGCGCGGGCGCACGCACGTCTGCGACAAGGGCTGCCACACGGCGCTGGAGAACGCCATCATGACGGCACCCGACAAGCGCGATCCGGAGCTGATGAGCAAGCTGGACGCGGTGGCGGGGCGCGTGCTGGGGACGCGGTAGGCGTCCCCCTTTACCGGCGATCAGTGGCGGGTGCGCGCGGGCGTAATGTAGACGCCATCCCAGTCGACGCCGAACAGGGCGTCGTCGCCGGCCTCTTCGACCAGGTCCTCGTACTCGATGGCGTCGATCACGCCGAAGATCGACGCGGTGCCCTCGGCGTCCAGGTCGCAGGTGATGACGCGGCTGCCGACCTCGACCGAGGTGAAGAAGACTTCCGACAGCTCCATGGCGTCCAGCTCGGCGGCGACGCGGCACTCGATCTGGTGGGCCATGACCGCCGGCATCGAGGCGCGCAGCTGGGCCGCCTGCGAGGCCCACACGATGCGCTGCACGCGGGTGGCCGGCCGGCCGTCCTCGCCCTCCGCCGGGGCCGGGCTGGTGGCCATGCTGATCATCCGGGACACCAGGCTCGAGGGGTTCGTCGCGCGCATAAGGACCTCCGTGCTATGCGAGCCCCACAGTCGGCCTTCGGTGGTTAAAGGGGTCTTAAGACGAAGGTGAGCAGAGGGCTTACCCCCTTCGGCTATTTGTCGTAGGACGTGGAGCCAGGGCACGGGCGAGGGCGGCGTAGGCCGTGGCGATGCGCGCGGCGGTGGTGGCGTTGTGGCGGATCAGCGCCACGTTGGCGGTGAGGCTGCGGCCGCCGGTGATCTCCTTCATGCGGGCCAGCAGGAAGGGGGTGACGGCCTTGCCGGTGACGCCTTGGGCGTCGGCGTCGCGCAGGGCCCGGGCGATGGCGGCCTCGGCCTCGGCGGCGTCCAGGGCGTCGGCCTCCGGCACCGGGTTGGCGGCGACGATGCCGCCGTCCAGGCTCAGGCGCCACTTGGCCTGCATGATGCGGGCGACCTCGTCGGGCGTGTCGCAGCGGCGCACCACCGGAAGCCCGGAGGTGCGGGCGTAGAAGGCGGGGAAGTCGTCGGTGCCCAGGCCCAGCACAGGGACGCCGCGCGTTTCCAGGTATTCCAGCGTCTTGGGCAGGTCGAGGATCGACTTGGCGCCGGCGCAGACGACGCAGACGCTGGTGCGCGCCAGCTCGTCCAGGTCGGCCGATATGTCGAAGGTGGTCTCGGCGCCGCGGTGCACGCCGCCGATGCCGCCGGTGGCGAAGACGGCGATGCCCGCGCGCTCGGCCGCGATCATCGTCGCCGCCACGGTGGTGGCGCCCAGCGCCCCGGTGGCGAGCGCCACCGGCAGGTCGCGACGGCTGAGCTTCCACACGTCCTTCGATGTGGCGAGGCGGTCGATGTCGTCGGCGTCCAGGCCGACGCGGATGCGGCCGTCCAGCACGGCGATGGTGGCGGGCACCGCGCCCTCCGCCCGTACGGCGGCCTCCAGCGCGCGGGCGGTCTCCACGTTCTGCGGGTGCGGCATGCCGTGCGCGATGACGGTGGATTCCAGCGCCACGACCGGCCGGTGCTCGGCCAGCGCGTCGGCCACCTCGGGCGCGAGGGACAGGTATTCGTGCATGGGCGGAGGATGCGGGGGCGGCGGGACGCGCGCAATGGGAAGTTGATCCTAGATCGATGGAGGCCCATATTGGGGGCATGTCCTCCCGCCTCCCCCCAAATCAAAATTCTCCTGGGCGTTGGATGCGCGTCTGCCCCGAGGGGCTGTTCGTCGAGCCCGGCGGCTTCTTCATCGACCCCGTGCGCGCCGTGGAGCGCGCCGTGGTCACGCACGGCCATTCCGACCACGCGCGGCCGGGGCACAGGCACGTGCTGGCCACCGAAGGCACGCTGGCCATCATGCGCCAGCGCCTGGGCGACGGGGCGGGGCAGGGCCGGCAGGCGCTGGGCTATGGCGAGGCGATTCGCATCGGCGACACCACCGTGCGGCTGGCGCCGGCCGGGCACGTGCTGGGCAGCGCGCAGGTGGTGGTGGAGTTCGGTGGCAGCCGGGTGGTGGTGTCCGGCGACTACAAGCGGACCTTCGACCGCACCTGCGCGCCGTTCGAACCGGTGCCGTGCGACGTCTTCGTCACCGAGGCGACCTTCGGCCTGCCGGTGTTCCGCCACCCGCCGGACCTGGGCGAGGTGGAGAAGCTGCTGCATTCCATGACGGTGTTCCCGGAGCGCAGCCACGTGGTGGGCGTCTACGCGCTGGGCAAGTGCCAGCGGCTGATCACGCTGCTGCGCGCGGCGGGGTATGAGCGGCCGATCTACCTGCACGGCGCGCTGACGCCGATCTGCGACCTGTACCGGGGCTTCGGCGTCGAGCTGGGCGAGCTGCGCCCGGCCACCGTGGCGGCGAAGGAGGAGCTGAAGGGCGCCCTGGTGCTGGCGCCGCCGGGCGCCATCGCCGACCGCTGGGCGCGCCGGCTGAGCGACCCGGTGGTGGCGATGGCGTCGGGCTGGATGCGCGTGCGCCAGCGGGCGCGGCAGCGCGGGGTGGAACTGCCGCTGGTCATCTCCGACCACGCCGACTGGGACGAACTGTGCCGCACGCTGGACGAGGTGGGGGCGCCCGAGGTGTGGGTGACGCACGGGCGCGAGGAGGCGCTGGTGCACCACGCCCGTTCCCGCGGCATCCGCGCCCGCGCCCTGGCGCTGGTGGGGTTCGAGGAGGAGGGGGCGTGAAACGCTTCGCCGACCTCATCGACGCGCTGGTGTTCATGCCGTCGCGCAACGGCAAGATCCGGCTGCTGGGCGATTACTTCGCGCACGTCCCGGACCCGGAGCGCGGGTGGGCGCTGGCGGCGCTGACCGAGACGCTGGTGTTCCGCGAGGCGAAGCCGGCCGCCGTGCGGCAGATGGTGCTGAACCGGGTGGATCCGGAGCTGTTCGGCTGGTCCTACGACTACGTCGGCGATCTGGCGGAGACGGTGGCGCTGATCTGGCCGGAGCGGCCGGCGCTTGCCAACAGCCTGCCGCCGACGCTGACCGAGGTGGTGGAAACGCTGGGCGCCGCCAAACGCAGCGCGGTGATGGACCTGATCGAAGGCTGGATGGACAGCCTGGACGCCTCCTCGCGCTTCGCGCTTTTGAAGCTGATCACCGGTTCCTTGCGCGTCGGCGTGTCGGCACGGCTGGCGAAGACGGCGCTGGCGGCGTGGGGAAAGGTGGACGTCAACGCCATCGAGGAGTGCTGGCACGGCCTGACGCCGCCGTACGAGCCGCTGTTCGCCTGGCTGGAGGGGCGGGCGGAGGCGCCGTCCTCGGCGCAGGGCGCCGGGTTCCGGCCGCTGATGCTGGCCAACCCGCTGGAGGAGGAGGACATGGCCGGCCTCGACCCGGCCGGGTATTGCGCGGAGTGGAAGTGGGACGGCATCCGCGTGCAGCTGGTGGCGCGCGGCGGCGAGCGGCGGCTGTACAGCCGCACCGGCGACGACGTGTCCCCCGCCTTCCCGGACGTGACCGACCACATGGCGTTCGAGGCGGTGCTGGACGGCGAGCTGCTGGTGGTGCGCGACGGCGCGGTGGCGCCGTTCAACGATTTGCAGCAGCGGCTGAACCGCAAGACGGTGACGGCGAAGATGCTGCAGGAGTACCCGGCCTTCGTGCGCCTCTACGACATCCTGGTGGAGGGCGGCGAGGACCTGCGGGGGCTGGGGTTCACGGAGCGCCGCGCGCGGCTGGAGCGCTGGTACGCCGAGGTGCGGCCGCGCCGCATGGACCTGTCGCCGCTCATACCCTTCGCCGACTGGGACGCGCTGAAGGCCCTGCGCGAGGGGGCGCGGGAGGCGGCCATCGAGGGGCTGATGCTGAAGCGCCGCGACAGCGCCTACGTCGCCGGGCGGCCGAAGGGGCCGTGGTTCAAGTGGAAGCGCGGTGCCCTGACGCTCGACACCGTGCTGATGTACGCGCAGCGCGGGCACGGCAAGCGGTCGTCCTTCTATTCGGACTTCACCTTCGGCGTCTGGCGGAACGGCGGGGGCGAGGGCGGCGAGGCGGGGGAGGAGCTGGTGCCGGTCGGCAAGGCGTACTTCGGCTTCACCGACGCCGAGCTGGTGGAGCTGGACCGCTGGGTGCGCAACCACACCGTCCGCCGCTACGGCCCGGTGCGGGAGGTGGCGCCGGGGCTGGTGCTGGAGGTGGCGTTCGACAGCGTGCACCGCTCCACCCGGCACAAGAGCGGGCTGGCCATGCGGTTCCCGCGCGTTCACCGCATCCGCTGGGACAAGCCGGCGCACGAGGCCGACCGCCTGCCGACGCTGGAGAGGATGGTGGTGGGGTAGGTCTTGCCCCCACCCCGCATCGATTACGGCCCCGACGACGACCGGGCGCTGGGGGAGATCAGGACGCGGCCGACGGTGCCGGTGCCGAGCAGGCGTTCGCAGATTTCGTCCAGGCGTTTGCGCAGCGCCTGACCGTTGACGATGCTGGCGCGCACGATCCAGCCCGCCTCGATCCCTTCATAAAAGGCGGCCATGGCGGCGTCGTGCAGGCGCGGCATCAACGCCTGGGCCGCGGGGAGCTTGGCCGGTTCGGCGAGTTCCAGCGTGACTTCGTAGGCCACGTACTTCTCGATCTGCCCCTGGTGGACCGACGGCACCATCAGCGGACGGATGCGCACCACCGCCGGCACGCCGCCGCCTTCCGCGGCAAGGGAGGTGGCCGGGACGGCAAGCATGGCGAAGACGAGGGCAAGGATCCGAAGAAGGCGCGGCATGCGCCATTCTACCTCCGAATCCGTGCACGACGGTGCGACGTTTTGCGTATCGCGTCAGGGCCAGGCGGCCTGGCGGCCGGCGGGGGAGATGAGGACGCGGCTGACGGCGTCCTTGCCGATCAGCCGCTGGCTCGCCTCCGAGATCTTCTGGCGGAAGGCGTTGGCGTTCACGATGTTGCCGCGGACGATCCAGCCTTCCTCGATGCCCTTGTAGATGACGGTCAGCACGCTGTCCTGCAGGCGCGGCTGCGCCGCCTGGGCCTGGGCCAGCATGGTGGCGTCGGCCAGCTCCAGCGTGATTTCCAGCTGGTTGTATTTCTCCACCTGGCCGTGCGCGACCACCGGCACCATAAGCGCCTTCAGCTTGATGGACGGCGGCAGCGCCGCAGCGCCCTCGGCCGCCGAGGCGGCGGACGGGACGGCGAGTGCTGCGAGCAGCGCTGCGACTGGGGCGAGGGCGGCGAGACGGCGGCGCATGCGCGGGGATCCGGACGGGAGGCGGGTTCCCATCCTTGTACCCGCGCCGGCACCGCCGATCAACCGGCCACGCCGGGGATCAGGCCGCCTTGCCGCTGACCTGCAGCGCCTTCTTGTTGACGTCGTTGATGGCCAGCTTGTTGAGCTTCTTGTCGGTCTCCTTCTCCTCGTTCAGCGTCTCTTCGAGGAGCTGGGCGACCTTGGTCAGGCCGCAGCCCTGGGCATAGGCGTGCAGCGTGCCGTAACTGGCGATCTCGTAATGCTCGACCTTCTGGGCGGCGGCGATCAGCGCGGCGTCGGTGACTTCCGGCGCCATGCCCATCTCCAGGATCTCGTTGGCCTCTTCGATCAGGCCCTGCATCGCCTCGCACGGCTTGCCGCGGGTGCGGGTGTCGAGTTCCTCGAAGATCTGCTCCAGCCGTTCGATCTGGCCCTTGGTCTGTTCGGCGTGCTCTTCGAAGGCGGCGCGCAGGGCTTCCGAGTTGACCTTCTTGGCCAGCTTCGGCAGCGCCTTCAGGATCTGCTTCTCGGCGTGATAAATGTCGCGCAGCTCTTCGATGAGGAGATCCTGCATCGTCTTGGCAGCCATCACGTTCTCCTTTTCATGATTGGTGGGTTCATGATTGGTGGGCGCCGGCCGGCGGGGTGCGGGGCGGCGCGTTGATCGGTGTGCGGCGATCCAACACCGCCGGAACCGGACGGGTTCCGGACGCGTTCGGGGGCCTGTCCTTCGGTCGGGACCGCCGCGCGACGGTCCGTTAAGGAAATGCGTGGTAGGCTGCACGGTGGATTGTCTGGGCCGCGCCGGGAGCGGCGGCTTTTGAGGAGTGTTGTGCGATGTCCGGCAGCGACGAAGAAGTCCTGCTCGAGTATCAGCGAGTGGGCGCCTACCTGAAGGCGATCGCCATCGATCCCAAGACGGGGACCGAGGTTTCGGTGGCCGGCCCGGCGACCGGCAGCCGCGTGCTGCTGACCCGCACCGCCATCAACAAGCTGAAGTTCGTCTTGCAGAAGAACGCCGCGGCGAAGAATCGCTGACCGGGCGTGCCGCAGCCGGGCAAGCATCGGCAGGCAACACGCGCCGGCACACAAGAATCGCGCCCACCGGACGGACCGGAGGGCGCGGGCGGAGTCTCTGGCTTCTGCTGATGGTGAGCAATGACTCCTGGCACCGGATCTGCGGGACCGGTCCGCGGTGAACTGCTCAGGAACCGACTGTAGGCCCGATTACGGTGAAGGACACTGGTGCATCGGAACTAATCCGAGTAGAACGGGCCGCAACGAACGATCGGGAGAGACACAGCATGCGATTCGCGTTGTCGACGGCCATTCTCGCGGTTTCCGCCGTGACTGCGTTCGGGGGCGCGGCGCTTGCCGCCGGACCGCTCTGCGTCAAGCCGGGGGTGCCGGCCTGCATGGACGATTCCCTGACCTTCGTCAGCGCCGACCGGATGACGGCCTGCCAGACCGATGTGAAGGACTACGTCGACCGCACCATGGCGTATCTGAAGTGTCTGGCGGACGAGAACGTCGCCACGGGGCAGGAACTGACGCGCAACGTCGACCGCTTCAACTGCCGCCTGTCGGGCGGAAAGAACTGCCGCTGAGCCCCGCGCCGCCGCGCGCGGCGGTGCCGTGGCCGTATCACGCACGCGAGCCGGCCCCGGCAACGGGGCCGGCTCGAATTGCGTCCGGCGGGCCGATCAGGACGCCTTGCGGCGGGTCTGGCGGCCGGAGCTGCGGCCGAGGCCGATTCGCTTGGCAAATTCCGAACGCTGCGCGGCGTAGTTGGGGGCGACCATCGGATAGTCCGGCGGAAGGCCCCACCGCGCCCGGTATTCGTCCGGCGACATGTTGTAGGTGGAGCGCAGGTGGCGCTTGAGCATCTTCAGCTTCTTGCCGTCTTCCAGGCAAACGATGTACTCGGGCGTCACGGACTTGCGGATGGGCACCGCCGGCTTCAACGGTTCGGCCGGAGTCTCGCGCGGACCGTTGTTGAGGCCCGTCAGCGAGGAGTACACGGTGTTGATCACCTCGGGAATCTGCTGGGCGGCCAACGCGTTCTTGCTGACATACGCCGAAACGATGTCCGCAGTCATGCGCAGCAGCGCGCTGTCGGGTGAATCGGGGCGGAGCGGGTCACTCATTGCCTAGTGTCCTGGAATTTTCGTTTTCGCGGTAGCAACCAAGTTGCATACCGTGATTTGGGTGTCAATATAAATCCGGCAAGTGGCAAATGTGTTATTTGAGGCGGCGAGAACTGAAGTACCGCCCGCAAATCAGCCTTCCCTGAAACCCGGCCGTGGAAGCGGCATCTGCCCTGGTGTTACGCCTGGACTAGTCAGAGGCAACAGCGTAAACCGGCGCTGCGGCACCTTGGCAATTGGCCGAAAGTCGCTCCTATCCGGAATCGCCAGAAGTGCTTACTCCGTCATAGGAACAACGCCCGGACGAACGAATCGCGCTGGTTTCGTGCGGCGTGTATCACGCCGCGCGATGCAGGCATTCCGACGCTGAGCGTTGTGTCGAACTGGTGATCGGTCGCGACATCTGGTAGGTTCTACGCCGATCACAGCGCTGATCGGGGGCCGATCGCGTGCGTTGCCGGTGGGAGGCCGCCGGCATTTCGACAGTTTTTTCGCGGAGTTGCGTTCGATGTCGGTGAAGACCGTTGCGTTGGCGTCCGACCACGCCGGCTACCAGCTCAAGGACGAGCTGAAGGAATTCCTCGCCAAGGGCGGGTACGAGGTGCTGGACCTGGGCACCAACGGGCCGGAGTCGGTGGACTACCCGGATTTCGGCGACGCCATCGCCGCGGCGATTCGCGACGGCCGGGCGGAGCGCGGCGTCTTGATCTGCGGCACCGGCATCGGTATCAGCATCGCCGCCAACCGGCACCGCGAGGTGCGCGCCGCCCTGTGCAGCGAGCCGACCTCGGCCCGGCTGGCGCGCGAGCACAACGACGCCAACGTGCTGGCGCTGGGTGCCCGCGTGGTCGGCCCGGAGATCGCCAAGGATTGCGTCACCGCGTTCCTGGGCACCGCTTTCGAAGGCGGCGAGCGCCACACGCGCCGCGTCAAGAAGCTGGGCTGAGGCCACGGTATCTTAGTCGTCGCGAAAAAAGGCCGTCGCTGAATAAGGCCATCGCCAAAAGGCCGTCGTTGAAAGGAAGTCATTGATGTACGCCCCGAACCCGACCTTCTTCTCCGCCACGCTGGCCGAGACCGATCCCGAACTGGCCCGCGCCGTGCGCGACGAGCTGGTGCGCCAGCAGGAGCAGATCGAGCTGATCGCATCGGAGAACATCGTCTCCGCGGCGGTGCTGGAGGCGCAGGGGTCGGTGCTGACCAACAAGTACGCCGAAGGCTATCCGGGCAAGCGCTACTACGGCGGCTGCGAGTTCGTGGACGTGGCCGAGACCCTGGCGATCGAGCGGGCGTGCAAGCTGTTCGGCTGCGGTTTCGCCAACGTGCAGCCGAACTCCGGCTCCCAGGCCAACCAGGCGGTGCTGCTGGCGCTGCTCCAGCCGGGCGACGTCGTGCTGGGCATGTCGCTGGCGGCCGGCGGCCACCTGACGCACGGGGCGCCGCCCAACATGTCGGGCAAGTGGTTCAAGGCCGTGCAGTACGGCGTGCGCCGCGACGACCACCTGATCGACTTCGACGAGGTCGAGCGGCTGGCGCGCGAGCACAAGCCGAAGCTGATCATCGCCGGCGGCTCGGCCTATCCGCGCACCATCGACTACCAGCGCTTCCGCGCCATCGCCGACGAGGTGGGGGCGTTCTTCATGGTGGACGTGGCGCACTACGCCGGCCTGATCGCCGGCGGCGTCTACCCGAACCCGTTCCCCTACGCCGACGTCGTCACCACCACCACGCACAAGACGCTGCGCGGGCCGCGCGGCGGCATGGTGCTGACCGACAAGGAAGAGATCGCCAAGAAGATCAACTCGGCCGTTTTCCCCGGCCTGCAGGGCGGCCCGCTGATGCACGTCATCGCCGCCAAGGCGGTGGCCTTCCAGGAGGCGCTGCGGCCGGAGTTCAAGCAGTATGCGCAGGCCATGCTGGACAATGCGCGCACGCTGGCCAAGACGCTGATCGGCGGCGGGCTGGACATCGTGTCGGGCGGCACCGACAGCCACATCGTGCTGGTCGACCTGCGCCCGAAGAACCTGACCGGCAAGGCGGCCGAGGCCAGCCTGGAGCACGCCGGCATGACCTGCAACAAGAACGGCGTGCCGTTCGACCCGCAGAAGCCGATGGTCACCTCGGGCGTGCGCCTGGGCAGCCCGGCGGCGACCACGCGCGGCTTCGGCACGGCGGAGTTCCAGCAGGTGGGCGAGATGATCGTCGAGACGCTGGACGGGCTGGCCGCCAGCAACTCGGGCGACAACCGGGCCGTCGAGGCGCAGGTGCGGGAGCGGGTGCGCGAGCTGTGCCGCCGCTTCCCGATCTACCCGACCCTCTGACGGCCGATAAAACAACGTTCAGGGGGAAAAGCCGGCCATGCGCTGCCCGTTCTGCGGACACGACGACACCCAGGTCAAGGATTCACGCCCGACCGAGGACAACTCGGCGATCCGCAGGCGGCGGTTCTGCCCCGGCTGCGGGGCGCGCTTCACCACCTTCGAGCGCGTGCAGCTGCGCGAGCTGACGGTGGTGAAGAGCACCGGCCAGCGCGAGCCGTTCGACCGCGAGAAGCTCTTGCGGTCGATGCGCATCGCGCTGCGCAAGCGCCCCATCGACGCCGATCGCATCGACCGCGTGGTCAACAGCCTGGTGCGCCAGCTCGAATCCTCGGGCGAGAGCGAGATCCCGTCGAAGCAGATCGGCGAGATGATCATGAACGCGCTCCAGAACCTGGACCAGGTCGCGTACATCCGCTACGCCTCGGTCTACAAGGACTTCCGCGAGGCGGCGGACTTCAACGACTTCGTCGAACAGCTGGCCCCGGAAGCGCAGCATCCGTGAGGTTCGGTGTTTAGACACGGATGAACACGGATTTTTCACGGATGGACACGGATCAAGAATAAATCCTCATCCTCTTTATCTGCGTTCATCTGTGGCTGAAATCCTGTTTCCCGCTGCGTGCTTTTGGCGGCGGGCCGTGGTTTTGGCCACAGATGAACACAGATTAACACAGATGGGTGTGATGATCTTTTATCCGTGTTCATCCGTGGATATTCGTGTCCATCCGTGTCTCCTCTGATTTTCCTCAAGCACTCCGCGCCATGACGGCCGGCGGGGTGTTTCTCGTCGGCATGATGGGAGTGCCGAAGCCATGACAACACCCGACGATCTCCGCCACATGCGGGCGGCCCTGGCGCTGGCGGCGCGGGGGCTGGGGAGCACGTGGCCGAACCCGTCGGTGGGGTGCGTGCTGGTCAAGGACGGCACCGTCGTCGGGCGCGGCTGGACGCAGCCCGGCGGCCGCCCGCACGGCGAGACCGAGGCGCTGGCCCGCGCCGGC
>Ga0196976_1000777_pt1 | contig 18078 bp, 20 predicted proteins | sample S3v_513CmetaG_FD_148644 | JGI IMG/M metagenome (GOLD analysis project Ga0196976, IMG submission 148644) | Soil microbial communities from Anza Borrego desert, Southern California, United States - S3+v_5-13C | ecosystem: Environmental > Terrestrial > Soil > Desert | place: USA: California...
GGTGGTCGCCCGGCGGCCCGTGCGCGACGTGGTCCTGCCTGCAGCGGCCGTGTCCGCGGTCGTCGTCGCGGCGGTGGCCGTGGGCGGCGGGCTCGGCGACGTCGGCTCGTTCCTGACGACCCAGACGGGACGCGGCCTGCAGATCGAGTCGGTCGCCGCGACGCCGTGGATCATCGGCCAAGCCGTCGACGGGTCGGAGCCGGTGCTCCGGCTGAACGAGGAGCTCGTGACCTGGGAGCTCACGCCGCCGGAGACGACCGACGTCGCGAAGGCCCTGGACGTCGCCCTCGCCCTGAGCGCCGGGGCGGCCGCGGGCCTGATCTGGTGGGCCGGCCGGCGCGGCCGCGCAGGGCTGGCGCTCCTGCCGGGCGCGCTGCTGCTGCTGAGCCTCCTCGTGGTGGTGAACAAGGTCGGCTCGCCGCAGTACCTCTCGTGGCTGGCCCCTCCGGTCGTCGCCCTGCTCGCCGGCCGGTCAGCCCGGTGGGGCCGGTGGCTGCCCTCCGCCGCCGCCCTGCTGCTCGTCGCCGCGGGGCTGACCCAGGTCGTCTTCCCGTGGGGCTACGAGGACCTGCTGACCGGCGAGCTCGGCGTCGCGCTGGCCCTCGCCGTGCGCAACGTGCTGCTGGTCGGGCTGGTTCTCCTGGCGGTCGCCGGGCTGGTGCAGGCTGGGCGCACCGAGGCCGGGCGCACGTCGGCGTCCGACGCCGACGCTCCCGCCGGCGCGCGCGCCCCCGACGCGGACCCCGCCTCGCCCTAGCGGACGCGCGGCGCCACCTCGGCGGCGACCAGCTCCAGGTGGTCGAGGTCTGCCAGGTCGAGGACCTGGAGGTACACCCGCTCGGCACCGGCGTCGGCGAGGGCACCCAGGCGGTCCACGGCCTCCGACACCGTGCCCGCCACGCCGGCGGCACGCATCTGGGCCGGGTCACGTCCGATCGCGGCCGCCCGGCGGGACACCTCGGCGTCGTCCGCACCGACGCACAGGACGAGCGCGACCGACCGGCGCAGGGTGGCCGGGTCGCGCCCGATCGACTCGCACGCGCGCGCCACGGTCGCGTACGCCGCCGGCAGGGCCGCGAGGTCCGGGAACGGCAGGTTGAACTCGTCGGCGAAGCGGGCCGCGAGCGCCGGCGTCCGGCGCGGGCCGCCGCCGCCGATGATCACCGGGACGCCCGGCCGGCCGGGCGCGACCGCACGCTGCTGCACCGGCTTCGGAAGGGCAGGCGAGTCGGTCAGGGTGTAGTGCTCGCCCGCGAAGGAGAAGCGTTCGCCGACGGGCGTGCCCCAGAGCCCGGTGACCACCTCGAGCTGCTCCGTGAGGAGGCCGAACCGGCGCTCCGGGAACGGGATGCCGTAGGCGGCGTGCTCGGCGGCGAACCAGCCCGCGCCGAGGCCGAGCTCGACACGGCCGCCCGACATCTGGTCGACCTGCGCCACCTGGATCGCGAGGATGCCGGGGTGCCGGAAGGTGGCGGACGTGACCAGGGTGCCGAGGCGCACCCGGCTGGTCTCGCGGGCAAGCCCGGCGAGCGTCGTCCACGCGTCGGTGGGGCCGGGCAGGCCGTCGCGGTCACCCATGGCCAGGTAGTGGTCGGAGCGGAAGAACGCGTCGAAGCCGAGCCGCTCGGTGGCCTGGGCGACCGCCAGCAGGTCGTCGTAGGAGGCGCCCTGCTGCGGCTCCGTGAAGATCCTCAGGTCCATCGGGATCAGGCGGTCGGGACGACGGGGACGCCCAGCTCGGCGAGGAGCCCCTCGACGCGCCCGCGGATCTCGTCGCGGATCGGCCGGACCGCCTCGAGGCCCTGCCCGGCCGGGTCGTCGAGCGCCCAGTCCTCGTACCGCTTGCCCGGGAAGACCGGGCACACGTCGCCGCAGCCCATGGTGATGACGACGTCGGACGCCTGCACGGCCTCGGTGGTGAGCACCTTGGGGCGCTCCGCGCGGATGTCGACGCCCACCTCGAGCATCGCCTCGACGGCCGCCGGGTTGATCTGGTCGGCCGGGAGGGAGCCGGCGGAGCGCACCTCGACCGCGCCCCCGGAGAGGTGGTTCAGCCACCCGGCGGCCATCTGGGAGCGGCCGGCGTTGTGGACGCAGACGAACAGGACACTGGGGCGATCGGTCACCCCCACATATTGACCCATGTCGAAGTCTTGGCCAACCCGGGCGGCGGTTCCGGCCACTCACCGGGCATCGGCGCTTCAGCCGGTCGGCGCCACCTCGAGCACGACGCAGCAGCGGCCCTCGGCGGGGTCGAGCCGCGCCCGCACGGGGGGAGGACCGTCCTCCCGGGCGCCGAGCGCCTCCGCGAGGCCGTCGAGAAGTGCGAGGTTCATGCCGCACACGAGCTGCGTGTGCTCGCGGACCAGGGCGTGGAAGGGGCAGTTCGCGAGGTGGATCTCACCGCCGACGACGCGCGGGGCGTACTCGTGCTCGGCCAGCAGCGCGCAGGCCCGCCCGACGACGTCGACCCGCTCCCCGGGCGCCGTCGCGCCCGTGGCAGTGCCCGGTCGGTCCGCCGGCGGGTCGGCGATCGCGCGGCCCCGACGTCGGGCCACGGCATGCAGTGCGTCGGTCGCGGGGACGCCGGTGCCGGCGGACTCCTCGACGGCATCGGCCAGGAGCATGCCCGCGAGGTCGTACCGCCGCGGCGGCACGGAGACGGCGACGTCGCGCGCCGCGCGCCGGTAGAGCTTCGCGGGCCGCCCCGCTCCCGGACCCGAGCGGCCGCTCAGCCGGCGGTACTCGACCTCCAGCAGGCCCGCCTGCACGAGGCGGTCGAGGTGGAACCGGGCGGTGTGCACGGGGACGTCGGCGAGCGCCGCGACCTGCTCGCGGCTGAGCGCGTCGTCCTGCTCACCGACGCGCTCGTAGAGCGCGCGGCGCACGGGGTCGGCGAGCGCCGCGACCCCGGAGACGCGTCGTACGAAGTCCTCGGTCATCGTCGCCTCCCGGTTGACTCCGGCCACCATCGGATCTAACGTACACCAATCTTCCATTTAGAAGCCACAGGCCGCGGACGGACCAGCGACAGGAGCCCGGCATGACCACCGAACAGCTCACCGAGCAGCAGCTCACCGAAGCGCTCCTCGACGCGGGCAACCAGCCGCACCGTCCAGTCCTGCGCGTCGTGCCCGACCAGCCGGTGCGTGACCTGGCCGGCGCAGCCGACGCCGCCGCCGCCTTCCTCGACGCCCTCGGGGTCGACCTCACCGCGCCCGGAATGGCCGCCAGCCCCAGGCGGATGGCTCAGGCCTGGTCGGAGATGCTCAGTCCGCGCGCCTTCGACCTCACCACCTTCCCGAACGACGGCGGGTACCGCCAGCTCGTCCTCGGTCGCTCGCTCCCCGTCCACTCGGTGTGCGAGCACCACCTGCTGCCGTTCGTCGGTGTCGCGCACGTCGGGTACCTCCCGGGCGACCGGATCCTCGGCCTGTCGAAGCTCGCGCGCGTCGTCGAGCTCTTCGCGCGCCGCCCGCAGGTCCAGGAGCGGCTGACGCAGCAGGTCGCCGACTGGCTCGACGACACGCTCGCGCCGCGCGGCGTCGGCGTCGTCATCGAGGCCCACCACCAGTGCATGAGCCTGCGGGGCGTCCGGACGGACGCCGCGACCACCGTGACGTCGGCGTTCCACGGCGAGCTGGCCCATGACGCCGCCGCCCGCGCCGAGCTGCTGGGCCTCGCCGGGCACGCCACGGGCGCCGCGCAGGGAGGTGCCCGATGAGCGGCGTCGTCGTCGTCGGGGGCGGGCTCGCCGGGGCGACCGTCGTGACCACGCTGCGGGAGGAGGGCTTCACCGGTCCGGTGACGCTCGTGGGTGCCGAGCAGCACGTGCCCTACGAACGTCCGCCGCTGTCCAAGGGGTACCTGCAGGGCAAGGACCCTCGCGAGGACGCGTTCGTCCACCCGCGCGAGTGGTACGCGGAGCACGACGTCGAGCTACGCACGGGGACGCGGGTCGCCGCGCTCGACCGCGAGGCCGCCGAGGTCGTGCTCGACGACGGGGCACGCCTGCCGTACGAGCACGCGGTGCTCGCCACCGGCTCGCAGCCGCGGCGCCTCGACGTCCCGGGCGCGGACCTCGCCGGGGTGCGGTACCTCCGCGACCTCGACGACGCCGACGGGCTCCGCGCGGCGTTCGGGGAGCGGCCGCGGGTGGTCGTGGTGGGCGGTGGCTGGATCGGGCTCGAGACCGCAGCGGCCGCGCGCGCCGCGGGGCTCGACGTCACGGTGCTCGAGCGGGGTGCCGTGCCGCTGGAACGGGTGCTGGGGCCGGCGATGGGGCAGGTGTTCGCGGACGCCCACGTGCGCAACGGCGTGCACCTGCGCACCCGCACCGAGGTGTCCGAGCTGGTCGGTGAGGACGGGGCCGTGCGGGGCGTGCGCCTGGCCGGCGGCGAGACGGTGCCCGGCGAGCTGGTGATCGTCGGCGTCGGCGCCGTGCCGGACCTCCGGCTGGCCGCGGCGGCAGGGCTGGAGGTGCGTGACGGCGTCGTCGTCGACGCGCACCTGCGCACCGCCGACCCGCGCGTGCTCGCCGTCGGTGACATCGCCGAGGCCTGGCACCCGCGGTACGACCGGCACGTGCGCGTGGAGCACTGGGCTGCGGCGGGGCGGCACGGCGCCGTCGCGGCACGGACGATCCTCGGCCAGGACGCGGTCGACGACCGGCTGCCGTACTTCTACACCGACCAGTACGACCTGGGCATGGAGTACGTGGGGCTCGCCGACGCCGACGACGAGGTGGTCGTGCGCGGCGGCCCGGACGCGTTCATCGCCTTCTGGGTGCGGGACGGCCGGGTGAGCGCAGGCATGAACGTCAACGTGTGGGACGTGAGCGAGCGCATCGAAGCCCTCATCACGCGTGGCGGCGCGGTGGACGACGAGTCCTGGCCGATCCCCTGACCGCGCCGCGAGCTCAGACCGTGCCCGCCTGGTGGACCAGGCCCCGCACGTACTCGACCTGGATCGCCGCCTGCGCCCCGGCGTACGAGTCGGCCGGCACCGCAGTGACGTGCACCAACGAGCCGGAGCGCACCATCACCTCCACCCAGCCGCTGAGCCGCGTCTCCTTGACCAGCAGGAACAGCAGCCCGATGGGGAACAGCAGCACCGCGAGGACGATCGCCCACACGGGGATGGCCTGCGTGTAGGCCGCGCGGTCCGTCACCCACCACTCGGACCCCGCCAGCGGGACGGTGCCCCGCGGGGTCACCACCCAGCTGCGGGAGACCGTCACGTCGCCGATCTGCACCAGCACCGGCTCCCGCGGCGCCATCCCGCCGTACGGCGCGGCAGAGGGAGCAGGCGTGCTCATGGGTGTCCTCCAGAGGCGGTCGTCATCACCCACGATCGACCCCCGGCGTGACCTCCGGTAGGGACGTGCGTCCCGGCTCACCGCCGCGCGCACACCCGTGGCGGCCCGCCGGGGGTCGCCTCAGTCGTCGTCGACGTCCTCGCCCGCGAGCGCCCGCGCCGCCACGGTCTCGGACCGCGCGATCACCCAGACCTCCCGGGCCGCCGTCGTGTTCAGCAGGATGATCACGGCCCCGAGCACGATGTCCGGCCAGCCGCTCCGGGTCCACGCCGTCACGCCGGCCATCGCGATGATCGCCAGGTTGATCCCGACGTCGTTGCGCGCGGCCACCCACGCGCCGTGCGTGAGCGAACCGCCGTGCCGCCGCACCCGCAGCAGGATGAGGGCGGCCACGGTGTTCACGACGACGGCCCCACCGGCCGCGAGGACCAGCGGCAGCGGCTCCGGCGGCACCGGGTCGCCGGCCTTGGCGAACGCCTCCCAGGCGGCCGCCGCGGCCGGCAGGAGGATGACGACGGCGAGCACCTTGCCCGTGCGGGCGCGTGCCCGCAGGGACCAGCCGAGCGCGAGGACGATCAGCAGGTTGACCGCCGTGTCCTCGAGGAAGTCCACGCTGTCGGCCAGCAGGGCGACCGAGCCGATGGCCAGCGCGACCGCGGCCTCGACACCGAAGTAGGCGAGGTTCAGCGCGGCGACCAGCAGGAGCGTCCGGCGCAGTCGGCGTGGCGGGATCGCGGGGCCGCCCGCGGGGTCCGGGCGGGCGTCGTCGGGCACGGCGTCGTCGGGCACGGCGTCGTCGGGCACGGCGTCGTCGGGCACGGCGTCGTCGGGAGGGCTCACCGGTCGCCCGCCGGCACCAGCACCGCCGGGGCGTCGCGCAGGTCCCACACCGGGCCGTCGAGGAGCATCTCCGGGTCGCTCGGCAGCGCCATGCAGGCGACCGCGTGGCTGTCCGGGCCGAGCGGCCCCCCGCCCCACGTGTCCGGCGAGACGTCGGCGATGATCGCCACGTCCGGCTGGGTACGCGCGCCGCCGAACACCGCCGCGGCGGCGGCCCGGCACGCCCCGTCCAGCACCGTCCAGTCCTCCGGCGTGAGCGCGTCGGGCACGACGCCCGCCACCCAGTCCGCGCCGTGCACGACGGCGTCGTAGGTGAACAGGAACTCGGCGTCGTGCGGGTCGGCGCACGTCACGGGGTGGAAGCCGCCGCCGGCGTCGAGCGCCCGGCACACCCGGCGCTCGGGCGCGCCGCCCTCCGTGAAGGCGGCGATCACGGGCTCCGCGGTCTCGGACTCGACGGGCATCAGCTCGCCGCGCAGGTCCGTCCACTCGACGACGCACAGCAGGGCGTGCGCCTCGGCCCACACCCGCTCGGGCGTGAGGCTGATGAGCACCGTCCCGGAGAACCCCGGCCAGACGAGCGCCTCCGGCCCGAACGGCGCCACCCCGTCCAGGCGGTCGGTGAGCCCGGACCACCGGGCCACCTGCGGGACGCACGCGCGCATGCCCGCGTGGAAGACGTCGTCGACCAGCAGGCTCCCCTCGCCCACGAGGTCGTCGTAGTCGGCGTCCGCGTACGCGTCGGGCAGCGGAACCGTTCCGAGCACCTCCCAGACGTGGTCGTCGGTGCACGGCACCTGGTGGGTGAGGTCGAAGGTGCCGGCCTGCCCGGCAGCGACGCACTCCCCACCCTCGAGACCCTCGATGACGTCGATGAGCGGGTCCTCGAAGGCCCCACCGACCGCCGAGCACCCGGCGAGCAGCGCGACGGCGAGGGCACCGGCGACGCCGGCGGTGCGGGCCGCTGTCCACCGCCGCATGCCCCGTCCACCCTCCACGTGTGCCCGCCCGCCGAGCCGGCGGCCGGCGGCTGCCGGCCGGCCGGCACCAGCGTCCCAGGTTCGCCGCCGATCCCCCAGACCCGACGTGCGGCCGGGGGACGCAGGCCGCCACGGTCAGTCGGCGGCGGTGAACCGCAGGCTGAACGGGTCCAGCGTCCCGGGGAGGGGTGCGTCAGGCGTGAGGCGCCGACCCGCCAAGGTCCGGTCCGTCGTCACGAGGCGGGCGAGAGCGGTCGACCCGACGTGGAGGACCAGGTTGCGGCCCGGGCACTCGACGGGGCCGGCGCTGAACGGGATGAACGGCCACTCGAGGCCCGCCCGTGAGCCCGGCTCCCCCGGGCCGCGCAGCCACAGCCCAGGAGCGAAGCGGTCGGCCTCGGGCAGTGCCGGGTCCCGGTGGAACAGCTGTGCGAACACGACCACCTGCGTGTCCGGCGGGATCGGCGCCCCCAGCCGGCGGGTGCGCGTCGTCGTCTCCCGCAGCACCGCGGGCGTCGTCGGCCAGAGCCGGATCGACTCCAGCAAGCACGCGCGCAGGAAGGGCAGCTCCCGGCCATCCCCGCCGACGGCCCCGGCCGCTGCCACCTCCGCCTGCGCGGTGGCGCGCTCCGCCGGGTGGGTGGCGAGCAGGGCGAGCGCCCTGAAGGTGGCCATCCCCGCGGCGTCGAACGCGAACAGCCACTGCGGCACCTGCTGGACGGGGTCCGTGTCCGCGGTGACCGGCGCGCCCGCCATGGAGGCGGCCAGGCTGCCCGGCGCGGCCCGCGCGACGTGCTCGGTCAGGCGGCGCAGGAACCGCTCGCGCACCTCCGGGCGGTCGCGGTGGAGCACCGACCAGTTGCCCGCCGCGCGCAGCCGCGCCAGGTCGTCGGTGAGCGCCTCGTCGTCGACCGCACCGGCGCCCAGCACCACCCCGCGCACCGTGCGCCACCACGCGCGGGCGAACGAAGGCCAGGTGAGCGGGTCGACGTCGTCGAGCGGCGCCAGCTCCGTGGCGACCCGCGCGGTGATGGCGGCCGACGCGCGGTGCACCGGCGCCGCGGTGTCGAGCACCTCCACGACGAAGCGACGCCGGTCCGCACGCGCCGCACCGGTCGACACCAGGACGCCGTGCGGCTGGAAAGGCCCGAGCGCGGCCCGCTTCTCACGCGTGGCGGGCGAGAACGGCTCGGGTGACCCGTCGAGGACCACCTGGACGTGCGCCGGGTCCAGCACCAGGACCGTCCGCCGGCGGGGGATCCGCAGCCGCAGCGGACCAGGGCCGTACCGGTCCCGCAGGCGCACCAGCAGGCGGACCGCCCGCGCGTCGGCGTCGAGCGCCTCCAGGGCGCGCACGACGACGGGCCGGCGCAGGATCACGCCGCGCGCGAGCAGCGGCACGACGACGCCCGTCAGGACGCGGGCCGTGTCGGCCACGGAGGCGCGGGGCAGGACGGGCACGCGAGGCTCCTCGGGTCGCGGACCTCCACGATCCGCCGGCGGGCACGGCTACGCACCCGCAGACGCCCTACGGCCTGGGGCACGGCTCCCAGGGCCATGCGTGCAGGGTCTCGCTGGACTCCTTGAGCAGCCCGTCGAACCCCGCGGCCACGGCCGCCGGGCAGAACGCCTCCGCCGTCATGCCCTCCGCGGCGAACTCCACGCTGAACACCGCCTTCCCCTGCTCGACGAAGGCCGCGTAGCCCCCGCACTCGTCGTGCAGGTGGCAGGACTCCGTGAGCGCCCAGTCCGCGATCGACGCCATCTCCGCGGCGATCCCCGGGCCGTTCTTGAGGCCCATCGACATGCCGCGGGCGTGCGCGAGCTCGACCATCGCCGTGTTGAACGCGATCTGGTCGGCCCTCGTGAGCGGGAAACCGGTGTCCTGCGTGTACGAGTCGTCCAGGTCTGGCTCGATCCCGTCGCAGCCCTTGGCGACCGCGGCGTCGAGGCGCGCGGCGATGATCGGGGTCAGCACGTCGAGCCGCCGGATGTCGACCCACCGCTCCTCGGGGTACCCGGCCACCGGGTTGCCGAGCACCTCGTCCGGGTAGGCGTCGGCGTCGGAGCGGTAGGACTCCCAGCCGCCCGTCTCCAGGTAGCAGACCACGACGCTGCCGCGGGCGTGCAGGCGCTCGATCGTCGCGGCGTCGGTGGACTCCATGTCGACGTCGTACATGGTCGGGGCGGGGACGCCGTCCAGGACGGTCTCGTCGATGGGCTCCCCGTCGATCTGCCACTGCCAGGCGGTGCCGGGCACGAGCGGCGCCCACGCGGCATCGTCGGCGTCGGCGTCGGCGTCGTCCGCGCCGTCGGCGCCGCCCGGACCGTGCGCCGTGAGGCGGACGAGCGCCGGGACGACCAGCAGCGCGAGCACCGCGGCCAGGATCGGGAGGGCGGGGCGAGCGCGCCGCGACCCCCGCGTTCCGACGTCGGCCGTCCTCATGCCCTCAGGCTCCCACGCGGGGCCGGCTCAGCCGGCGGCCACCACCACGGCGAGGGTCCACGGCGCGCCGACGCGGACGGGCGGCGTCAGCTCGACCGGCCAGCGGTCGGCGACGGCTTCCGCGAGACCCTCGGGCGTGCGGGGGTCCGCGGCGGCCTCGAGCAGGTGACGGGCGACCAGGCCGCGGGTGTGCTTGGCCATGTGGCTGACGGCGCTGCGCCGCCCGTCCTCGTCGCGCAGAACGCGGATGGCGACCGTCCGGTCGGCCAGTGCTCTCGGCATGCCCATGGCCACGTAGGTCGAGGACCGGCAGTCGACGACGACGCCGCGCGGACCCGCGGCAGCCACCAGAGCCGGCGGCAGGACCTCCCGCCACAGCGGCTCGAGCGCCGGCATGCCGATGAGGCGCCCGCACACGTTCAGCCGGTACGGCGGGATGCGGTCGGTGGGCCGCACCGCCCCCCACAGCCCGGACACGACGACGACCCCCCGCGCCGCCCGGCGCCTGGCGGCCGCGCCGAGCGTGCCGGCCGAGAGCGCGTCGTAGAGGACGCCGCTGTACACCTCCAGAGCAGGGCGGGCGGGGAGGTCGCGGATGCGGGTGTTGCGCACGACCTCAGGCGCTACCGACGGCCCCACCATGAGCCGTGCGAGGGCGTCGGGCGACGCGCTCGTCGCGACGAGGGCGTCGAGCACGCGCTCCCGGGTTGGGGTGAGCTCAGGGAACGACAGACCCGCCAGGTCGACGGGCGCACCGCGGCGCCCGGGTGGGCGCTTCGACTCCGACGGCGGCAGCACGATCAGCACGCGAGCACCCTACGTCGGGGCTCACGCGGGCGGTCGACGGCGCAGGGTCGCGACGAGGAGCCGGACACCCATGACCAGGAGGACGACCCACAGCACGCCGAACGCGACGAGACCGAGCACCGCCCCGACGAGCAGACCCACGCCGTCGGCCACGAGGTACCCCAGCCACGCCGGGACGCCGACGAGGACCACGAACGCGAGCACCCGGACCACGAGCTCGGCGACGCCCTCGGCGACGTTGCGGGCCATGTCGCGCGCGAGCCCGTCCGTGGGGCGCGGTGGCTGGCCGCCGGGCCCTGCGGGGGCGGCCTGCCGGGCGTCGTGGCTCACGAGGTCGTCACCTCGTACAGGTAGCGGGAGAGGGTCGTCGTCTGCGGGTCGTACGGGGCGGTGCCGCCGTCCGACTCGGCGATGAGGTGGTCGTACAGGAACAGGCTTCCTTCCGCCTCGAACTCGGCACGCATCTCCTGCGCCAGTCGGCGCTTGCGCCGCATCAGGTGGACGGTCGCTTCGCTCACGTCCCAGGTGCGGTACTGCAGCCTCGCCTGTCGGAGCCCCCGGGCGAGGTCGGTGTGATCCGCCAGGAGGCTCTCGCGGGGCTGAGACGGGTCGGACAGCAGCGACGAGTAGTACACGAGCATCTTCCCGCCGGGGGCCAGCAGGCTCCGCAGCACACCCAGCGTGGCGGACAGGTCGTTGGGCATGTACAGCGTGTCGATCGACACCACGAGCTCGAAGGACCCGGGCGCGAAGTCCAGGTGATCGAGGTTGCCGACCTGGAAGTCGAGCCGCTCGCGCTTCGCACTGGTGCGGTCCAGGGCCTCCTCGATGGCCTCCGGGACGTAGTCGACGCCCCACACCCGGGCTCCCGTGCTGTCGGACAGGAGCTCGGCGAACAACCCACGCCCGCAGCCCACGTCGAGCACCCGGTCGCCGGGGCCGAGGTGAGCGACCTCCATGAGCAGGTCGACCTGAGCCATGTCCGAGAAGTTGCTCTGGCTCAGGTCCCGCCCGTACAGCCGCCGGCAGAAGCGCGAGTACGCCTCGCTCCGCGCCGCGAGGACGAAGAAGGTGCGGTACCAGTACCAGATCGGCGGATGGTCCAGGCGCTGCTGGCGTGCGAGCGCTGCGCCGGTGCTGGTCAGGGCGCAGTCGCCGGGCCGACCCTCGATCAGGCCCTGGTCGAGCAGCGACCGGTACGCCGGGGCCCACTCCTCGCGGAGGGCACCGAAGTACTGCGCGGCGTCGTCCAGCGACGTCGGGTAGAAGCTGTAGTGGGTGTTGTTGGGTGTCTCGATCGGCTCGCTCAGCTCGACAAGGGCGATCAGAACCTGGCGTTCGGCCTCGGAGAGCATCGGTTCTTCCTGGGAGCGGGCAGCGCTGCAGACGGAGGCACCCTAGCGGCCGGGCCCGGTCGGGGCCGGAAGGTTCTCGTCTCGGTGGCGCGTGGCCGACGGACGGGTCCACGAACGACGGAACCCCCCGCAGGAAGCCCTTCCGGGCCCCCGGCGAGGGGTTCTGTCACTTCAAGGGCCTGAGTTACGTCAGTACCCCTGCGCGGTAGCGGTGAGATTCGAACTCACGGTGGGCTTCCACCCACACACGCTTTCGAGGCGTGCTCCTTAGGCCGCTCGGACACGCTACCTGGCGCAGAAAGGGTACCTGGTCCGCGAGCGCCGGACCGAATCCCCGCGCCCGCCCCCCGACCCGCCCCCCAGGGCGTATCGCTCGATGCGTCAGTCAGGCGTGCGCGGGCACCGCAGCGTGACCCGGGCCGCGTCCGACGCCGGTCTCGGGCGGCAGCTCCATCGGCAGGCCGAAGCGCGGAAACAACGCGGTGTCGAACCACGCCGTCACGGCTGACACGCCGCCGTCGGTGACGGTGAGCACCTGGAGCTGGAAGGCACGGTGCACGCCGTCCGGCCCGAGCATGTACACGGCGACCGCCGGCGCACCGTTGGCCCGTGTGCGCCGCAGCCGCATGGACTCGGGGCCCTGCGCCGGGCACTGGGTCCGGATGAGGTCGCCGATGTCGTCGGCGCCCACGTACCAGTCCTCGTACGGGGGCATGTCCCAGACGGCGTCCGCGGTGAGCAGCTGGACGATCCGGTCGACGTCGTAGGACTCGAACGCGCGCACGTACTCGTCGAGCAGGCTCGCCAGGCGGGGGTCGTCGTCGGGCATCGCGGCGGGGGCCTCGCCCTGGACGCGCGCGAGGTGCGCCCGGGCGCGCTGCAGCGTGCTCGTCACGGCACCGACGGACAGCCCGAGGGCCTCGGCGACCTCGTCGGCATGCCACGCGAGCACGTCCCGCAGCAGGAGGACGGCGCGCTGCTGGCCGGTGAGGTGCTGGAGCGCGGCAACGAAGGCGAGCCGCACCGTCTCGCGGTCGACGACGACGGCGCCGGGGTCGGGCTCCGCGTCCGCCCACAGCACGTCGTCGGGTACCGGCTCGAGCCAGGTGATCTCCGGGTTCGGGTGCAGGTCCGCCTTGGGGTCGGCCGGCGGCCCACCGAGGCCGGTCGGCAAGGGCCGACGCGGCGCGGCCTCGAGCGCGGTGAGGCAGGTGTTGGTCGCGATCCGGTACATCCAGGTGCGCACCGACGAGCGCTGCTCGAACCCGTGGAAGGCGCGCCACGCCCGCAGGTAGGTCTCCTGGACCAGGTCCTCGGCGTCCTGGAGGGAGCCGACCATCCGGTAGCAGTGGGCGAGCAGCTCGCGGCGGAGCGGCTGGACCATGGTGAGGAAGTCGTGTTCGGACAAGGTGGCGGTCACGATCACGACGGTAGATCGCGAGTTGCCGGTTGGCCAGGCCGTTTGGGCGATTAGACCCGATGAGTTCGTGCGGCGGCGCCGGTCTTAACCCCGACGGCCGGGGCGCCGTCCGCGACGGAGGGACGAGGCGTGGACCGCATCATCTTCGTGAACCTGCCCGTGCGCGACGTCGTGGCCTCCCGCACCTTCTACACGTCCCTCGGCTTCGGCGTGAACGAGCGCTACTCCGACGAGCAGGTCGCCTGCGTCGTCGTCTCCGGCGCCATCCTCGTCATGCTCATCGAGCGTGGGCGGTTCGCCGACTTCATCGCCGACGACGGCGCACCGTCGAGCGTGCAGGTGCGCACCGGCCTGTCCGCGCGCAGCCGCAGCGAGGTCGACGACATCGTCGCCAGGGCCGTCGCCGCCGGCGGCACCGCTCACCCGGCCGTCCAGGAGGGCGGCATGTACGGCCGCAGCTTCACCGATCCCGACGGTCACGTCTGGGAGCTCATCCACATGGCCATGCCCGCCGACCCCTCCCACGACCCGGCGATCGCCGCGCGCTCCTGACTCGGGAGCCCCCATCCACGCCCGGACACGTCAGGGAAGACCGCCTATCACGCGGCGTTCCCTGACCGAACCCCGTCCGCCTGCGGCGCGGTGGCGTGCCCGTGGCATCGACGTACCGTGAGGCGGTGAGTGCTGCGTCGGCAACCGGGCGCGGGGAGGACGCCGCCCCCGCCGTCCCGCCCCGCACCCTGGCCGACGCCGTCGAGGTGCTCGCCGGGCGGCGGGTCGCCGTCCTGACCGGCGCCGGGATCTCCACCGACTCCGGGATCCCCGACTACCGCGGTCCCGGCTCTCCCCCGCGGCGTCCGATGACGTACCAGCAGTTCGTCGGCGACCCCGCCTTCCGCCGCACCTACTGGGCGCGCAACCACGTGGGCTGGCGCCACGTGCACCGGACCAACCCGAACGCCGGCCACCTGGCCCTGGCCCGGCTGGAGGCGCGCGGCGTCGTCGGCGGGCTGGTGACGCAGAACGTCGACCGCCTGCACCTGCTGGCGGGGAGCCGGCGCGTGGTCGAGCTGCACGGCAGCTACGCCGACGTCGTCTGCCTGGGCTGCGGCGCCCGCATCGGTCGGGCGGAGCTCGCGGAGCGCCTCGAGGCCCTGATCCCCGGCTTCGCCGAGGCCCACGACGTGCCCGACGTGGAGATCGCCCCCGACGCCGATGCGGTCCTGTCCGCGACCGCCGGGTTCGTCGTCGCGGACTGCGCCCGCTGCGGCGGCGTCCTGAAGCCGGACATCACGTACTTCGGCGAGCAGGTGCCTCGCGAACGGGTCGCCGCGGCGTACGCGGTCGTCGACGAGGCCGAGGCGCTCCTCGTCGCGGGCTCCTCGCTGACGGTGCTGTCCGGTCGGCGCTTCGTCACGCATGCGGCGCGCGCCGGCCGACCCGTGGTGATCGTGAACCGGGGAGCGACCCGTTCCGACCACCTCGCCACGGTCAAGCTCGACGCAGGGACCAGCGAGGCCCTCGCGGCCCTCGAGGCCGCGCTGTAGCCCAGCGGTCACACATCCGGGCAGAGCCCGGCACCCCGTCGGCGCCACCCCCCCGGAAGGCGCCGACGGGGGCGGTCAGGACGCGAGCGGGGGAACCTCGCGTCCCGCTCGGTGGACGTCGTCAGCGGTCGGGATGCGGCAGCCGCACATCGGAACCGCAGGCTCGAACCGGTCGAGCCGCGCGTCCCGCACAGCCTGGGCGTACGCGATCGCGAACAGCCGGACGGCGCCGCAGGTCTCCGCATGGCCGGCCGCCACGTGACGGCGGACGGCCTCCGCGTGGACCATCTCGGCCCGGGCGTGGACGTGCTGCGCGTCGCGCGCCGACGCCGTCGCGGCGGACGCCGCGATCACCCGGGCGGCCAGGGCCACGAACGCGGCGTCGTCCAGATCGGGCAAGAGGTGCGCGAAGGTGGCCAGTGCCGGCGCGTGCTCCGGGGCGGCGACAGCGGCCTCGTTCGCCGCCACCGGCCCGTACAGCGCGCCGATCTCGGCGACCACCTCGGACATGCGCGTCCCGTCTCCCACGACTGAGTCCCCCGCGAATGCGTCCCCCATAGGACTGTCATCGCAGCGGCTAGCACCGGGGATACGGGGTCCGGAGAAGAATCTTGGTGGTCGTGCGACGGTGCCCGCCGTGCCCGCCGCGCCCGCCGGACAGCTCAGCGGTGGTCTGCGAAGAAGGCGCGGAGCACCTCGCCGCACTCGTCGGCGAGCACACCCGAGACCACCTCGACGCGGTGGTTCAGTCTCCGGTCGCGGACCAGGTCGTGCACCGAGCCGCACGCGCCGGCCTTGGGGTCCCACGCGCCGAGCACGAGCCGAGGCACGCGGGCGAGGACCACGGCGCCCGCGCACATCGCGCACGGTTCCAGCGTGACGACCAGGGTGCAGTCGTCGAGCCGCCACCGGCCGAGCCGTGCGGCGGCCTCGCGGAGCGCGACCATCTCGGCGTGCGCGGTGGGGTCGCCGGTGGCCTCCCGTGCGTTCCTCCCGCGCCCGACGACGGCGCCGTCCGGGCCGACGACGACGGCCCCCACCGGCACGTCCCCGGTCGCGAGGGCGGCGCGCGCCTCGGCGAGCGCGGCGGTCATGGCGCGAGCGTCGGCGTCGTGCATGGGCACCTCCTTGATCGGTCACGGTAGCCGCCGTCGACCGGTCTCCGGACCCGGTAGCGTGCAGCCATGCGCCTGCACGTCGCCGACCATCCCCTGATCTCCCACAAGCTGACGGTCCTCCGGGACAAGAACACCCCGCAGCCGACGTTCCGGCTCCTGGTCGACGAGCTGGTCACGCTGCTCGCCTACGAGGCGACGCGGGACGTCCGCACGGAGCAGCGTGAGGTCGTGACGCCGGTGGCGTCGACGATCGGCACGCACCTCGCGGACCCCACCCCCATCGTCGTGCCCGTTCTCCGCGCCGGCCTGGGGATGCTCGCCGGCATGATGCGGCTGCTCCCGACCGCGGAGGTCGGCTTCCTGGGTCTCAAGCGGGACGAGGAGACGCTGGAGGCGATCACGTACGCGAACCGGCTGCCCGAGGACCTGTCGGGCCGCCAGTGCTACGTCCTGGACCCCATGCTCGCGACGGGCGGAACGCTGGCCGCCACGATCGACTACCTGTTCGAGCGCGGCGCGCACGACGTGACCTGCATCTGCCTGATCGCCGCCCCGGAGGGCATCGAGATGGTCGAGAACCACGTGGGCGCGCGGGCGGACGTGACGGTCGTCGTGGCCGCCGTCGACGAGCGTCTGAACGACAAGGCGTACATCGTCCCCGGCCTCGGTGACGCGGGCGACCGGCTCTACGGGCTCGTCTAGAGGCACCTCGCCCCGACGTTCCCTCCGACGCCGCAGCACCCTCCCGTGTGCTGCGGCGTCGTCGTGTCACGGGGCGCTGCTGTACCGCGCACGACGCCGTTTCTGCCTGATGTCGCTGCTCCGACCGGGTGACCTGGCAGCGCTTTTCACCCTGCCCGGTTCGCAACAAATGCGCAGGTCGTCGCCCGATTTGACCGATCTTGCCGCCTCTCGGGCGTCCAGCATCTGAGACGGGCGCCGAGGGGGGTTGGAGGAGGTCGATCACGCCAGTCACACTCGTTCCATGACTGCAGTGTCAATGGCTATGACAGGGACCCACGGGGCGTCCCAGCTGCAGTCGCGCGCCCCGTCCCCCGGTCTCGCCCTGGTCGTCGCGCTGGACGCCGACGCCGGCCCGGCGGAGCGCGCGGCGCTCGTCGACCTGGCCCGCGCGCTCGAGGGGATCGTCGCCGAGATGGCGCCGTCAGCGAACACCCACTCCGCCCTCACCCTGGGCGGCCGGGGGCCGCACGGCACCCTCATCGCGCGGGTCCGCGACCAGCTCGCGGCCGCGGAGCCGGGCCCGTTCCTGGCCCGCAGCGCACACATCCACAGCGTGCCCCCACGCCGCGAGGTCATCGTGGACCCGACCGCGCGCGAGGTCACCATCGACGGCAGGTACGTCCCCTTCACGTTCAAGGAGTTCGCACTGCTGGAGTACCTGCTGCGCGCTCCGCACCGTGCCGTCACGCGCGAGGAGCTCCTCGAGTCCGTGTGGCACAAGCGCGCGTGGCGCAACGGCACGCGCACGATCGACGTTCATGTGCGACGGTTGCGGGAAAAGCTGGGGGGCTGCCCGCGAATCGTCACCGTCAGGGGTGTGGGTTATCGCTGTGACCCCACCCCCGAGGTTGTCCTCGTCGGCTCGGGGGATGCTGACTGAGGACCCTGCACTGCCGGGCCGTCGGACCCAGGGGGCTTCGTTCCGACTGGCCCGGCAGTGCAACCTCCTCGAGTGGTGCCCGTGCCGGGGGGCGCGAGCCCCCCGCGTATCTGCGGTCGGCTCGCGGCCGTGGCCGTCAGGTCAGCTCCGCCTGGCCCGCTTCGAGGGTTCTGCTCCAGTTCGAGGCTCCGGAGCCTCGAACTCGGCCTGAATCCTCGAACTCACCGGGCGGAGGCGGCTCGCGCGCACGGCCAAGAGCTGGGCCACGCAGCTGCAGGTGGCGGCCTGCGCCGCCGGCTACTCCGCGATGAGCGCGGCGGAACGAAGAGGTGTCTTCGCGGCGTTGGCGGCACTGGCCTGCGCCACGGCGGTGGTGGTCCCCGACCGCACGGTGGGGCCGGTGCCGATCGCCAGGTCTGCCGAGTCGCCCTCAGGAAGCTGGTCGAGCGTGCACTCGAGCACGACGCCGAACGGACCCGGTCCGCACTCCCACGGCGCCGGGTCGCTTCCGTCCCACCGATAGCCCAGTGAGAGCACCAGGACCCGGACGTCCTCCGCGTCCGCGCGGCCGGTGTTAGGCACCGTGAAGGCGTAGACGCCAGGCTGCCCAGCCGTCGTCCGCGT